>Ga0207695_10000686_pt1 | contig 66411 bp, 59 predicted proteins | sample KBSC54metaG_FD_184354 | JGI IMG/M metagenome (GOLD analysis project Ga0207695, IMG submission 184354) | Corn rhizosphere microbial communities from Kellogg Biological Station, Michigan, USA - KBS C5-4 metaG (SPAdes) (version 2) | ecosystem: Host-associated > Plants > Roots > Rhizosphere > Soil...
TTCGATCACCCTTACTCGAAGCTCCTGCTGGGCGTCCTTGGTTAGTTTCCGGCCATCCTTTCTTTGCATGCTTCAAAGATAAGGATTTTTCTTCGTATGTGATACTATTTAATGCTCGTATTAATAATACTCGGATTTCTACCAAATCCAGGCTTATTTAAGAAATCAAAAATACTTAATGGCTTATGTTGCAGAGATAAAGTAATGGGATTGGGTACAGCCATCCGCTCCATAGCTGATCAATACCTCTATCATCTGCGCACTGTGTTTTCGCAGATCGGGAAATTTGCAGGCTTCGTGAATCGCCTGATCGTCATTCAAATTGCGAACGCTCAAATCAGCGCCCGATTTCAGCAGTGCAGCAACCGAGTTCAGCTTACCATTGGCGATGGCAAGGATCAGCAAAGTCTGACCAAATTTCGGTTCCTTGAAATTGACATCTACTTTCCCCGACTGTACAATTTCATGAATCCTCGCGGTATCTTCCTGCTGCACCGCGTGAGCAAGCGCCCAATTGGGAGTATCTCTGAAAAGTGGATATTCCACGGCATAAGATACCACTTCTCCACGGTATAAGTTACCAGCGTTCCATAGGATAAGTTACCAGTTCAAAAAGTGCAAAGGCGTGATTCCACGGCAAACGATACCAGGATTCCACGGCTTATGATACCAGCTTTCCACGGGATATGATACCAGTGCTGCTTCTGCCTGCTGCCATTCCGGCATGTTGACCCGCCATAGAGCGGACAGTCCATTTTTTCAACGGGACGTAACTTTTGAGATTTTCTAATCTGAAAATCTCTAAGCGATGTCTAAAAAACTGATTGAAATGATGGTTGTACGCAAATTGATCCTGCTATTGCAGCGCGGCTTATCGGAGAGAAGCATAGCGCGAGAGTTGGCGATCTCCCGGCCTACGGTACGCCGTTACCTTCAGCGCATTCCGGCGGAGGCTGCGTTGGATGAACTGTTGGCACTGGAAGACGAAGCGCTGGCGATTCTGATCTACCCAGCCGGGAAAGTAGCGGCAGAAGATCCCCGGTTAAAAGATTTTGAGTCCCGGAAGGATTATTTTCTTCAGCAATTACCCAGGACCGGCGTTACCCGGCAGCTGTTATGGATCGAGTACAAACGGGCCTGTCCGCAGGGTTTTCAGTATTCGAAGTTTTGTGCTTTGCTGGGCGCTGAGCAACGTATCCGGCAGGCCACGATGGCTAACCTGGAGCATAGGCCGGCCGAGATGATTCAGGTGGACTTTGCCGGTGAGCCGATGTTCTATTTTGACCCTGCCGGCAGGCAGGTCTTTTGCCCGGTGTTCGTGGCGGTGCTGCCCTACAGTGGCTATAGTTTTGTCTTCGCCCTGCCCAATGCCAACCTGGAGCAGGTGGTAAAGGCGCTCAACAGGAGCCTGGAATACTTCGGCGGTGTTCCCTACAGTGTGAAATCCGACAACCTGAAGCAGGTGGTGACCAAACCCAGCCTGTATGAACCTTCCTTTACCCAGATGATAGACCAATGGTCGGTTCACAACCGCATTGCTCTGCTGGCAGCCCGGGTGCGCAAGCCCAAAGATAAACCGCACGTGGAAGGAGGCGTACACCTGGCTTATCTGAGGGTCTATGCTCCCCTGCGCGACCAGGTCTTCCATAGCCTCGCCGAGCTGAATACAGCCATTTTAAAGCAACTGGAAGACCATCACCATAAACCCTTCCAGAAGAAGGCATATACCCGCTATGAACGCTTTATCCATCAGGAGAAGGCCGCCCTGCAGCCACTTCCGGCAACCCCTTATGTCATGAAACATTACACGCAGGCCAAGGTTCAGAAGAACTACCATATCACCCTGGGAGAGGACTGGCACCACTACAGCGTTCCCTTCCGGTACATCGGCCAACAAGTAAAGGTGGTCTATGATGCCGACTGGGTGGAGATCTATCTGAACCTGGAACGAATTGCCCTTCACCGGCGCAGCTATAAGGAACATGGGTACAGTACCCAGGAAGAGCACCGGACGCCCCATCATCGTCAGTACATACAAATGAAAGGTTGGGACGCTGACTTCTTTTTGAACAAGGCTACAGCCATCGGCTCCTACACGCGGCAGTATGTGGAAAAAGTCCTGCAAAGCAGACGCTTTACCGAGCAAACGTTCAATGGCTGCATGGGTATCCTCCGGCTGGCTGCCAAAAAAGAAGTGGGTGCTACCCGGATGGAAGCCGCCTGCAAAAGGGCCTTGCAGGGAGAAACCTTCAATTACAAGACCGTTGAACGTATACTGCTGGCCAGGCTCGATCAACTGGAAGAAGTTCCACCCGGAGAACTGTTCCAAACGCCTGATCATGAAAACGTGCGAGGCGCCGGCGAATATCAATAGCTTTTTACAAATCTCTCATTTTAAAAATTAACCAGTAATGAACACACAAAACACGCTCGAATCGATGCGACAGCTCAAGCTGTCCGGAATGGCTAAATGCTATGAAGCCATTTTATCCCAGCCGCTCCACCAACAACCGGAGGCTCATCTACTGATCGCTCTAAGTGTCGATGCGGAGAAGGAATCCAGGATGCACAGAAAAACGCAGCTATTATTGATGAACTCAAAACTGAGGTACCATTCCCTCCCGGAGCAGATCAGCTGCTCCGCCGACCGGGGACTGACCAAAGAACAGCTCCTGCTGCTTTGCGATGGACTGTATATCGATAAAGCAGAAAATGTGCTGATCACAGGCGCTACTGGTTCCGGAAAATCCTTCCTCGCCTGCTCGCTCGGCAGGCAAGCCTGCCTGTTAGGAAAAAGAACACACTATTACGGAATGAGCCGATTCATCGAAGCACTAGCCGCTGCGCGGCTCGATGGATCAATCCTGAAATGGATGAACCAGATTGCCAAAGCTCAACTGCTGATCATCGACGACTTTGGGTTGAAGAAAATGGATAGCAATGCCCGTCTGGCGCTGTTGGATATCCTGGAGGATCGTTATGGTAAAGGGGCTACCATTATCACCTCACAACTTCCCGTATCCAAATGGCATGAATACATCGGTGACCATACCCTGGCCGATGCCATCATGGACCGCCTAACCGCTCATGCCCACAAAATAGAACTCCGGGGACAGTCCCTCAGAAAGAAAAAGTAAGTACCTTAGTTAACGGCTGTTCGCTCTTTGAGGTCAAAGCGTTGCCAGAATGTCACCTCGCATCAGGGGAATAAAATTATCATCCCTCCATTTGCTCCCTTCCCAATATCCCCTGGTAACTTATCCTATGGAACGCTGGTAACTTATACCGTGGAGAAGTGGTATCATAATCGTGTAATACCCAAAAAGCGCCCACCGATACCCAGGCCCCGCCTCCTGTTGAGTATAACATGAGTTAATAGTCAAAACTGTAAATATTGCTAAGAATAGGATTCACCCTTTAGGCATGTTTAAAATATGTGATCTTCTAATATACTTATTACTTTGTCAATACCATCATTCATAGGATTTAGCGGCGTAAAATCGCAAGTCCAATCAATTGCCTATCCTTTTAGCCGTTTTCAGATTTCCCTCCACCTCATTCTGTGCGCGGTAATGCGGGGAGACCGGTGGAGGCTAGAGGCTGTATACCCAGAGTGCGGCGGGTTCGCCGGCTCGCGCGGGCACTGCGACGATCAGGCGACGCTCGTTGGGTAGCCAGAGGCTGGTGCGTGCGCCTTTGCGGGTGGCGATGTGGTTGACCAGGGTGGTTCCGCGGAAGACGTCGATATAGCCCTCGCCGCCGGTGACGAAGACCAGGCCCGAGCCGGCATCATAGAATACGTCGTCCGCATCGCCGACGCAGGGTGATGAGGCCAGCACCGCGCCCGTTCGGCAGTCCAGCATTCGCAGCTGCGCCGGATGACGGTAGACCACGAAAAGATGTTCTTGCTTTTTATCGAGCGCCATCGGGAAATTGGCGGAGGCCCCTTTGTTCTTCCAGCGGGCGATGACGGCGGACCTATTCAAATCGGCCACGACGATCTCATTCTCATCCGGCACATTGATGAACACGCGGCCCGAATCATCCAGCTGGAAGGATTCGGGATGTCCCCTGAGGGAGAGATTGCCCAGCGTCTTCCTGGCCGAGGGGTCGATCGTTGCAATGGCGCCGCCGCCATACCCGACATAGATGTGTATTCCGTCAAAGCGGACGTTGTCGGCATCGTCGCCGAGCGAAACACGGCCCAGTTCGCGAAAGTTAGTGCCGTCATAGAAGATGCAGACGCCGTTGCCGCCATTCGCCACGGCTAAGTGCCCCGCGGAAGGAATAAAGGCTACGCCCTGCGGTTCATGAAGGTCTGTGATCGTATGTATGCGCGCGCGGGTTGCCAGGTCGACTATTTCGACGGTATTGTTGCCCAGCGCCGCAACGAACATATGGTGGCCGGTCGCGTCGAAGGCGAGATGATCGATACGGCCGGCGACATCGGCTAATGGGATCTTAGCTTCGAGACGGAGGAGGTCTTTTTCGAGATGGCTTGTGTCAGGCGCCTGATGACAGGACAGCAGCAAAAGCATCGTTATGATCCACATGGTTCGCATTTTTTTGGGTTGGGCGCAGGCTGGCGCAAAACTACCCTTGTTTCGTCCGATTCCCACCCTTTTGTTCTAACGGTGACGCGCTACTTTTGTTCAACAAATTCACCGTTATGAACAATGAAGCACAGATCAGGGCCCCGGTAGCGGATTGGGAGCGGGCCGTCCGGGAAAAAAATTACGATGGTATCCTCGCCTGGCAATACGCGGGAGTTCCGGGCGGCGTGCCGGCGAGGAAACAAGCAGGCGCGGAGTGAGTTGGTGTAGACGTATCGGCGGGCAACGAGGGGAAAGTTTTTTGGTGAAGAGCCAATAAATCGTACCTTAATGCAATCGATTGCAATACGTATCATCATGCAAACTACAAATGGTGTATTTGAAGCGATGGCAGCCCGGGTGAGGGTTTGTAGCGTCATCGCCGTTTCGCTTGTCGTTCTATTGTGGCCGCTGGGTTCTTCTGCACAGGTAAGGCTTCCGCACCTGATCGCCTCTAATATGGTCCTCCAGCGGGACAAGCCAATTACGATCTGGGGATGGGCTTCTCCTTCCGAAAAGGTATCGGTGACATTTGACGGCAGGACCTATCGGACCGTCGCCGCCGCGGACAGTGGCTGGCAGGTCAGGCTACGCGCCATGAAGGCGGGCGGGCCTTATACCATGGAGATCCGCGGCCGCAACCATCTCACCTTGCAGAATGTCCTCGTTGGAGACGTCTGGTTTTGTTCGGGCCAGTCGAATATGGTGCTGGATATGGAGCGGGTCAAGGAAAAATACCCGGAAGAGATCGCGCAGGCCAATATCCCCGAGATCAGGAATTTCTTTATCCCGACCGTGTCGGATGTGACGCGGCTGCACGAGGATCTGCCGCCATCGCAGTGGGAGGAGGCCAATCCAAAAAATGTGTTATTGTTCGGCGCGGCTACGTGGTTCTTTGCCAAACAGCTGTACCTGAAATATCATGTCCCTATCGGGATCATCAATTCGAGCGTCGGCGGGACGCCGATACAGGCGTGGATCAGCGCAGAGGGATTGAAAGATATCCCCAACTATGCAGAAAGGGTTGCACAGTTCAGGGACAGCGTATTTCTTGATAAGCTCCTGCACCCCGTGAGGACGCGCACTTTCGAGGGAAGGAGGACGACGCACCCCGATCAGGGTCTTGCCGGCCCCATCAAATGGTACGATCCCTCCTATGTGCCGGAGGGCTGGCATCCATTCTGGCTGCCGGGTTACTGGGCGGACCAGGGCGTCAGGGGGCTGAATGGCGTCGTATGGTTCCGGAAAGAGATCGATGTACCTGCATCGATGGCCGGCAAGCCGGCGAAGCTATTCGTCGGTCGCATCGTCGATGCGGATGAGACGTTTGTCAACGGCGTGAAGGTCGGGAATATCACCTATCAATATCCGCCGCGCCGCTACGAAGTGCCGGCGGGAGTGCTCAAAGCGGGGAAGAATCTGCTCGTGGTGCGGGTTACCAATACATTCGGCAAAGGCGGTTTCGTCCCGGACAAACGGTACGAGCTGACCGATGGCGTGAACCATATCGATATCCGCGGCGACTGGCAATACAAGGTCGGTCAGGTATTCCCGCCGCGAAATATAGGGGTCGGGGGCGGTGGCGGAGGTGGCAGCCGGTTTTTCTCCGCGCAGAATGAACCGACGGGTCTTTACAATACCATGGTAGCCCCGGCCATCAAGGAAAGCATTAAGGGCTTCCTTTGGTACCAGGGAGAGGCCAATACGGGTAAACCGAAAGAATACCGGCAGCTGCTGCCGGCGCTGATCGCCGACTGGCGGAACAAATGGGGCGAGGGAGAGTTGCCTTTCCTGTATGTACAGCTGCCCAATTTCATGGAAGCGCAGTATTCTCCGTCCGAAAGTCAGTGGGCCGAATTGAGAGAAGCGCAGCTGATGGCGCTGAAGGTGCCGAATACCGCGATGGCGGTTACGATTGATGCCGGTGAATGGAATGACATCCATCCGCTGGATAAGAAGGACGTGGGAGACCGGCTTGCGCTGGCCGCGGAGCATTTGGCCTATGGCGATAAGGATGTCGTTTATATGGGTCCTATCTACCGGTCGGCCGATGTGGAAGGCGATAGTATCGTGATCTCGTTCGATCATATTGGCGGGGGCCTGATAGCGAAAGGCGGAGGAGGGTTGCATTCGTTTGCCATCGCCGGGGCGGATAAGAAATTCGTGTGGGCGGATGCGCGGATCGAGGGCGATCATGTGGTGGTATCGAGCAATGAGGTAGCTGCGCCCAAATATGTACGCTACGCATGGGCAGATAACCCCTGGGATGCCAATTTATATAATAAGGAAGGGCTGCCTGCATCGCCTTTCCGGACGGATGAGGAGCCGTGAGGGTATGGACAAACCAAGATCAATATTAAATATGAAAAAGAATATTCTGTACATTTTGTTGTTTGCGGCGGCGACGCCTGTCGTGGCCCAGCAACAGCCCGCACCCGTCAATTTCACTGCTGAACAGGATCATGAGAATATGATGAGGCAGCTGGGTATAAAAGCGCTGCGTCCGGGTCCGAGCGGCGACGAAAAAGCGCCGAACCATGCCAATTACGATGAGGCGTTGGCCAATCCCTATCCGGACCTGCCCGATGTGCTGACATTGAATAACGGGAAAAAGGTCACTACGGCGGAGCAATGGTGGAAACAGCGGCGGCCGGAGATCGTGGAGGATTTCGAGCGGGAGGTATACGGCAGGGTGCCCGCGCGTGTGCCCAAGGTGACCTGGACCGTGAAGGTGACGGATCACGAACGCATCGGATTTTTTATACCCGTCATTGCCAAAGAGCTGATCGGGCATGTCGATAATTCCGGCTATCCGGCGATCGACGTCAATATCAGGATGACGCTCGTGGTGCCCGCCAATGCTAAGGGGCCGGTGCCGTTGTTGATGCTATTCGGTCGAAGCGAGCTGCCCGCTCCGGCACAGCCTCCCGCCGATGATCTCGAAAAGATAAATTCCGCCATTAAGGACCTGCTGGTGAAGGAACACCCGGAATTCAAGGAAATATTCGAGAAATATCCCGCTTATAATCCTATCGCCGCTCAAACGCCGGCGGGTTTTGGCTTTCCGCGCGGTGCAGGCGATCCGCCGACCACCCAGCAACTGATCGCCGACGGTTGGGGATATATCCTGATCGATCCGAACAGCATACAGGCGGATAATGGCGCAGGTTTGACAAAGGGCATCATCGGGCTGTGCAATCATGGGCAGCCCCGCAAACCGGATGACTGGGGCGCGCTGCGTGCATGGGCATGGGGAGCGGCAAGAGCATTGGATTATCTTGAAGCCAACGAGCCGGAGGTGGATAGTAAGCATGTGGGTATCGAAGGCGTATCGCGGTATGGGAAAGCGGCATTGGTGACGCTGGCATTCGAGCCGCGGTTCTATATGGGGTTGATCGGGTCTTCGGGCGAAGGTGGCGCGAAATTGAACCGGCGCAATTTCGGCGAGGCGGTGGAAAGTTTGACGGGCGGAGAATATTACTGGATGGCGGGCAATTTCATGAAATACGGCGCATCGGATGCGGTGTTCGGGGCAAAGACGGCGAACGATCTTCCCGTCGACTCGCATGAATTGATCGCCTTGTGCGCGCCGCGTTTGTGTTTCATCAGCTATGGCATTCCGGCGCAGGGGGATGCCAGGTGGCTGGATCACCAGGGAAGCTATATGGCGACCGTCGCCGCGGGCGTGGTGTACAAGCTGTTAGGCGCGAAGGACCTGGGCGTCTCGAATGACTATCATACGGAGAAGATGCCGCCGGTGAATACGGGTCTGCTGGATGGCGAGCTGGCCTGGCGGCAGCATGACGGGGGGCATACCGACGCGCCGAATGTGAAGTATTTTATCCAGTGGGCGGACAAGTTCATGGGGCGTCACAAAGAATAACGGATTAGATCCGCAACCAAAGAGTAATGGACAATAAGCAACATTGGGAAGACGTGTACCGGACCAGGACGCCGGAGCAGTTGAGCTGGACGCAGGAGGTGCCGCGGACGTCGCTGGATTTTATCGGTCTGTTCGGCTTGCCCCCGGAAGCGCGGATCCTCGATGTCGGGGGCGGTGACAGCCGTCTTGTGGATCACCTGCTCGGGGAGGGATACCGGGATATTACCGTGCTGGATATTTCGGAAGAAGCGTTGCATCGCGCGCAGCGGCGGCTCGGCGAAAAGGCTTCGCGGGTGAAATGGATCGTCGCCGATATCACGGAGTTCAGGCCGGATGGCGCGTACCAGCTGTGGCATGACCGCGCCACGTTCCATTTCCTCACAGAGGCGACGGAGGTGACGCGTTACCTGGCTATCGCGGGTTCGGCGGTTTCGCCGGGCGGTTTTGCAGTGATCGGCACCTTTTCGGACAGGGGTCCGCGGCAGTGCAGCGGATTGCCCGTGCGGCAGTATTCGGAGGAGGAATTGAGAGGAGAGCTGGAGAAGAATTTCGAGAAGATAAAATGCGTGACGGAAGAGCACGAGACGCCCTTCCATACGGTGCAGGAGTTCCTGTTTTGCGGGTTTAAACGATCGTAGGCCGGCGCGCACCGCGGATTTCGGCGGTGCGCGGCGGTTTCATTTTTCAAAAATGACCGATTGAGGGGTGACGCCCAGGCCCGCGAGGATGTCATTTATTCCCTGTACCATCGGATCGGGGCCGCAAACGTAGAAATACTTGCTCAACTGATTCACGTGCGTTTTCAAAAAGGCCTGGTCTATAAAATCGAGCGCATAGGATTCCTCCGCCTTTTGGGTCATCACAAATACGGCATTGGCGCCGAATATTTTCATCAGCTCGCTTTTGTAGATGATATCCGGGACGGTCTTGTTGGAAAAGAACAACTTGTTCCTGCCTATCAGCCCCACCTGGTGCAATTGCCGGAAGATCGCTATGAAAGGGGTGATGCCCGCTCCGCCGGCGATGAAATATCCTTCGCCTTTATAATGGATGGCGCCCCAGGGCTCATCGATGGCGAGCCGGTCGCCGGGTTCCAGGCGGGCTACCTGGTTCGTCACTCCGTCATGACCGGTGTAGCATTTGATGGTGAATTCAAGGTGGGGATCGCTGTTGAGGCTGGTGAAGGTGAAGGGTCTTTTTGCCTCGCGCCAGCCATCTTTATCAATGGACACATCGGTGGCCTGGCCGGGAACGAAGGAATAGTTTTCGGGTTTTTCGATCCGGATGCATTTCACGTCATGCGTCACGTCCGAGACGGATAAAATCTTCATTATATGTTCCATTGTTGTGCTATTTCGTCCGATAGTCTTAAATTAGCAAGCACCAATAAACTTCAAGATGAAACGAAAACTTTATCTTTCCGGTTGCGTCCTCATCGTCCTTTTGGGTTCAGTGATCGTTCGGGCGCGTCAGACGGAGCCATGGACGCCGGAGCAGCTGATGGCTCCTGCCGAACTTGCAGCAAAGATCAATAATAATTCCAATCCACTCGTCATCTGCGTGGGTCCTGCCGGCCTTATTAAGGGCTCAATCGAGACGGGCGCTGCTCATGAAAGCGCGAACCTGGATAAATTGAAGACCCTGCTCTCGGGGCAGGATAGGAATATGGAGGTAATTATCTACTGTGGTTGTTGTCCTTTCAAAAACTGTCCAAATATCAGGCCGGCCTTTAATTTACTTCTTTCGATGCATTTTACGCATCCGCGGTTGCTGGACATCCCGCATAATATACGGGTGGATTGGATCGAACACGGGTATCCGCTGAAGGAGGCGAAATAGTTGCGCTTACGCCCCGCGGCCACCAGGTGCGGACGGCGACGGAATACAGTCCAGGGCGGTAAACACGCCTGCCACAATGCGGTCGCAACGTTTCAGATCGAAGGCGTAGACATGCTCTTTCATATATCCTTTCAGGTTTTCTCTTAGCATGGCTTTCGCCCTGTTGAGGCGCGTCTTGACATTGGCGGCGCCGATATCCAGGACCTCCGACGTCTCCCTCACGGACAGGTCCTCCACCTCTCGCAGCACAAACACGAGCCGGTATTTTTCCGGCAGCCGGTTCATCGCATTTTCCAATAGGGAAGAAAGCTCTTTGTTCACCAGCTCGCTGCCCGGGGTTCTCGTATTCATTGAATTATCCGATTGTGCGATCCTGGCTTTTATCAATTGGGTTTTCCTTTTCTGCTCCAGGCACTGATTCAGCATGATCCTGGTGAGCCAGGTGCCGAAAGAGCTGTCCTTTCTGAATTGCGAAAGGTGCAGATAGGCATTGATATAAGCCGTTTGCATGGCATCCTCTACATCGGCATCGTTTCCCAACAGCGACATACCTATCCGGAACATACGCTGGTTGTACCGGCGGATGAGATGCTCGAAGGCCGTCTTTTCTCCTTTTAAAACACTGTTTATCAATGTTTCATCAGGAATTTGCCGAAATTGAAGGGGTTCCTGGTAGATCATATTCTAAGATTGGATGAACGAAGATCAGAAAAGTTACAAACCCGCGCACGGAAATTGAGGCAAGTTTTTGTAACGCTTTTTCGGGCGGTTGATCTAATGTTCAACAAAATTATCATTTTATGGCTACCGTAAAACAACTACAAGGGATTTTAAGATTTACCTATGGGGTCGTGCCGATCGTGGCAGGGCTCGATAAATTCACCAATCTGCTATGCAATTGGTCCGACTACCTCGGAACCAACAAATCGATGGTCCCTATGGAACCGATGACCTTTATGAAGATCGTTGGCGTGATCGAGATCATTGCCGGCATCATCGTTTTTGCCCGGACGGTGATCGGGGCGTATATAGTTATGATATGGCTGATCCTGATCGCGTTGTCGCTGCTGATCGGAACGCATTATTACGATGTGGCGGTGCGCGACCTGGTAATGGCTGTCGGCGCCTTTACGCTGGCTCAGATGACGAGGCTAACGTCGGCCTCTCCTGGCAAGCTGTAGGGTGACGGGGGCCCGATGGCCCGATTTTGGGTAAATTTACCTGCATGGAGACCAGTTTGAAGCGGGCATCGGCCGCGGGCGTAATCGTCGCGCTCGGCATTATTTACGGAGATATCGGGACTTCCCCTCTTTATACGTTGCAAACGATATTGAACGAGGGCGGCCGGATCGACAGATCGCTAGTGTTCGGGTCCATTTCCTGTATTTTCTGGACGCTGACCCTGCAGACCACTTTCAAATACGTGGTGATCACGCTACAAGCGGATAATCACGGGGAGGGGGGTGTTTTTTCGTTGTACTCGCTGGTGCGCCGGTATGGACATCGGTTGGTATATCCGGCTATCATCGGCGCCGGCACCTTACTGGCGGATGGCATCATTACCCCTCCCATTACCGTTACCTCTGCGATCGAGGGGCTGGGGATGGTACCCGGGATGGATCAGCATATCGTTCCCGGTAATAACCTGGTATTGGAGATCGTCCTGGTGATCCTTTTGCTTCTTTTCATTTTTCAGCGATTCGGCACCAAAGTGGTTGGAGGATGGTTCGGGCCGATAATGCTGGTATGGTTCGTAATGCTGGGGTTTTCGGGATTGCGGCAGATCGTCCAATACCCAGCCATATTCGCGGCGCTGAACCCCGTGTATGGGTTGAAGATGCTCGTGAACCATCCGCATGGGTTCTGGCTGCTGGGTTCCGTTTTCCTTTGTACGACGGGTGCGGAAGCGTTGTATTCCGATCTGGGGCATGTCGGGAGGGGCAACATATATTTTAGCTGGACATTCGTCAAGATCGCACTCGTGCTGAACTATCTCGGGCAGGGCGCGTGGGCGCTGATGCGGAACAAGCCCGGCCTGGAAGGTCTCAATCCCTTTTTTGCGATCGTGCCGAGACAATTCCTTTTATTGAGCATCATCGTCGCCACCGCTGCATCGATCATCGCCAGCCAGGCTTTGATCAGCGGGTCGTTCACCCTGATCAGCGAGGCTATCAGTCTCGGGTTCTGGCCAAGGGTCAAAGTAAAATATCCGACGGATATCCGGGGGCAGATCTACATCCCAAGCATCAACTGGATCCTTTTTATAGGTTGCGTTCTGGTGGCGCTTTATTTCAGGACCAGCGAAGCCATGACCGCGGCGTATGGCTTTTCGATCACGGTGGCGATGTTGATGACGACCTTGCTGGTCGTTTACTTTCTGCGGCGTGTAAAGCGATATCCTTTCTGGCTCGTCGGCGCCATAGTCACTATTTTCGTCGCGGTGGAGACCAGCTTTTTCGTGGCGAATGCGATCAAGCTGGTGAAGCGGTTGTTCTTTCTCGTTTTCGAGGGCGGGCTGATAACGACCATGTATGTATGGTATAATGCGCGGAGGATCACGTTGCGTCTGCTGACCTTTACGGACATCGGCCCCTATTTGGAGAAGATGGACCGGTTGAGCCGGGACATGAGCCTTCCGAAATATTCGATCCATGTGGTATATCTGACGCGGGCCGGTCCTCATCAGATCGAGAACCGAATCGTGGATTCCATCTTCGACAACCCGCCCAAACGGGCCGATTTCTATTGGTTCGTCAATATCGAGCGGCTGGATGATCCTTATACGCAAGAATACGATGTCGAGCCATTGGTTGCGAAGAAGGTGATCCGCGTGAATTTGCGGTTGGGTTTCCGCATCCAGCCGCTGGTCGGCGTCATGCTGCGAAAGGTAGCGCAGGAGATGGCGGCGGGTGGAGAGATCCCGACGGTCGGCAAGCCCAAGGACTTCAAATTCGTGATCCTCGAAAGGTTCCTCTCTTATGATAATGAATTCTCTGTACGGTCGGGGTTCATCCTCAATACGTATTTCAGCATCCTGAAGCTGGCCCGGTCGGACAGCCGCGCCTATGGCATCGACAGCGATCAGGCGGTGATCGAGAAGGTGCCGCTGGTGGTGGCGCCCGTGCAGAGCATTACGCTGAAAAGGGTAAGGAGGAAGTAGGGGGGCGGGTTGCGGGTCTCCATTAACGAGTTGATAACGGTTGGATTACCTAATTTGGGAACCCCTGGCACCGATTTGGAACGGCCATGGGTTATGACCATGAAGACTTATATCGTTTTTGACAATGGAGGAAAGACTATCGACCGGTTTACTGTGATCAATACGAAGACTGCGGATGTCTTTAGTGTGAGCGAGAATCCGGCGGGCGCCGGGGGTATAGGCAGGCATTGCGGCAATTGCGCCGAGCATAGGATCACCTTATATGGCAGCGGTTGGAGACAACGATTGCCAGCGAAGAAGGTGCTGGAGGCAGAAGCGGAGAACTATATCAATAATGCCAGGTTGGATCCCGACTGGCTGGGCTGCGAAATTGAATTCGCTTCCCTGCCGAAGAATGTTCGGGAGTATATGGCCGAACTCGATAAGGATACGGACCCGGGCCGGCATTCCCCGGCCAAGATCGCTTCTCTCGGGGATTTTACAAGACCGACAAAATCAATCAAGAGTAAATAGGGCGTGGCGCGCGGGTGCAAATAGGGGGCGGAGCGCGGGTGGCTGCCTGACCGCTGTGGCGCGGGAAAGGCAAAAATCGTTACCTTCCACGGATAAATATTCACCACATGCCACAGGACGCGCCGTACCTCTCCACTAAAGCAAAACAGCAAAACAGTTATGACGCCATCGTAGTGGGCTCGGGTATCAGCGGCGGCTGGGCCGCAAAGGAGCTATGCGAGTTGGGGTTGAAAGTGTTGCTGCTGGAACGGGGGCGCGAGGTGCGGCATCCCAATTATCCGACCGCCGGCCTGGCGCCATGGGATTTCCCGCATCGGTTGAGTCTCGACCGGAGCGACCGGGAGCGGTCCCCGATCCAGTCTCGTCACTATTCCTATCGTGAAGACAACAAACATTTTTATATCGATGACCGTGAGAATCCGTATGAGGAGGTGAAACGGTTCGACTGGATCCGGGGCGATGTCGTGGGCGGGCGGTCATTGTTATGGGGCCGTCAGTGTTACCGGCTGAGCGATCTGGATTTCGAGGCTAACCTCCGGCAGGGTATCGGTGTCGACTGGCCGATACGGTACAAGGACATTGCGCCATGGTACGATCATGCGGAGCGTTTTATCGGTGTCAGCGGAAATGCCGATGGTGTACCGCATCTCCCGGATGGGAAGTATCAGCCGCCGATGGCGATGAACTGCGTGGAAGAATATTTCTCGTCGCAGGTCGCTGCGAAGTTTGCAGACCGCCGTGTGATCATGGGCAGGACGGCGAATCTGACGCAACCTGTAAAGGGAAGGGGGCAATGCCAGTATCGCGATCTTTGTCATCGCGGCTGTCCTTATGGCGCTTATTTCAGCACGAATGCGAGTACGCTTCCGGCGGCGTTTGCAACGGGGAGGCTCACCCTGAAATCGGGTTCGCTGGTCAACCGCGTTTTGTATGACAGGGATGACCGCGGCAACAAGGGGGGCGTGCACGCTAAAGGTCGCGCCACGGGTGTGGAAGTCATCGACAGGGATACGGGGAAGGTGGAGGAATATTTTGCCCGGCTGATCTTTCTGAATGCCGCTACGCTGGCCACGGCGTTTATCCTGCTCAACTCACGGTCTGAGCGATGGCCGGAGGGGTTGGGCAACAGAAGCGGGCAGGTGGGCCGCAACCTGATGGATCACCACAAATCGCATGGCGTATCGGGTATCGTTCCGGGTTTTGAGGACAAGTATTACTATGGCCGGAGACCGACGGGGTTGTATATACCGCGCTGGCAGAATTTTTCCGGAGAACATCGCGATTATATCCGCGGATTCGGATATGAGGGAGCAGCGTCGCGTGCCGGAGCAAGAGCGCACTCGGATGCGGAGATCGGCTCGTCGCTGAAGAATGCGGCTGTCGAGCCCGGCCCCTGGAGCATTTCGTTCAGCGGTTTTGGCGAATGTCTCCCCTACCAGGAGAACCGGGTGATACTGAATACCGATAAAAAAGATAAATGGGGCCGGAACACCCTGAGCGTAGATGCGGAATTCAGGGAAAATGAGCGGGCGATGAACAGGAATATGATCGTCGCGATGCAGGAGATGCTGGACGCGGCGGGGTGTAAAGATATCCATGCCGGCGCAGGGATGTCCTTTCCCGGTAATGCCAATCACGAGATGGGGACTGCCCGAATGGGAAGGGATCCGCGTACGTCGGTGCTCAATGGATTCAACCAGCTACACGAGGTCGGAAATGTATTTATTACCGATGGATCGTTCATGACCTCATCGGGGTCGGCCAATCCGTCGCTAACCTATATGGCGATGACGGCCAGGGCGGCGCATTATGCGGTAGGGGAATTGAAAAAGGGGAATATTTAGGGATGGGACGTGGCGCATGCGGGCGAGGGATGCGGGCCGGCGAGGGTGGAATGGAAATTGAACAGGATGTAGCGGCTGGGCGTTCATCCGCCTGGCATTGAATCGTCAACCAATTAAATGGAGGTTTATGAAAGGGAAGATCATGGGGATTATCCTGTCCATTTTGGGAATTGCCGGCCTCGTTTCGGCCTTTATTTATATCAATGGAACGGATAGCTCCGGCCATTTGGCTGCTTTGCTAGCCGGGGGCGTCGGGGGCGCGATCGCCTTTTTTGCGGGTATCTGGCTGGTGGATCACAATACGGGTCGCCGGGCTTTATAGGGTATCGGCGTCGGGTTGCGGTTGTAAAATACGCAGACCTGGTCTACGAGATGATCGAATACATCGTTTTTGGTGTAAGGGCGCGCCGCTTTCATCAGCAGCCGGGTACCGGTTTGAATCCGTGCTACTTCGCCCTGATCGAAAATGCCAGACCGCACAAGCGTATCGCGTACAAAGACCGCCATCCTCCGGTGGTCCCTGCGGTAGTTGGCATTTCCATTTTGCTGTGCTTCATCACGAAGGCGCTCGACCGAGCGCAGTAATTCGCCCTGGACCGTTGTTGCGGGTCCCGTCTTTGGAACGAGATTGCTCCATATCTGGTAGGCCAGCTCGGGGTCTTGCAGCTGCGTGGGGAACACCGGCTGGACGGTACTGGAAGGATGAATAGAAGGCTTTCCGGCCTCCCAGCTTGCGACCAGTTCCTGAACATCCGGCGCCGCATGTTCCAACCATTTACGGGCAGTCATTCCATACCGGTTCTCCTGGTCCAGGTCGGCTCCGCGCCATAATATTTTTCCCAGCACGCGCAGGTGTTCGGGGCGATCATCGTTATTTTTTCTCAGCAACCAGCCCTGCACTGCCCAGTAGACGACATTGGAGCCGTCCTCGTCACCGACATTCACGTCGGCGTTGAAATCCAGGAACAGATCGAGCGCCTTCAGATATTTCTCCTGCTGTACGGCGATGTGCAGGCAATTGTATCCGCGATGGCAACAAATATTCGGATCGGCGCCTTTCTCCAGCAAATAGCGCAGCAGCGGAAGACGGGCATCTTCGGATTCGAAACCGTAGGACAAAACGGCTTCCATCAGGACGGGCATCCACGACCTGCTGTCGACAAAGGCGTTGACATCGATGTGGTATTCTTCAACCAGCAGCTTGACACCGCGGGTGTCTCCTTTAGCAATAGATAGCGAGAGGGCGCTCCAGACGGAGACGGGAATTAGTTTTGGCATGGCAATCATAAGCAGCGGCGGCCGTTGGTTGGAGCGGCGACAGGATAAGTTACGAAATATAATTTAAAAATGCAATGTGATTTTTGGGGCCGGCGGGTCATAGCTTAAAAACCGCCCTGATCCTATCGAGGAAAATTTCTTTCTTCCTGCGGCTGACATCTATTTCTGCACCGTTGCTCATAATAACAACCCCTCCTTCGCCCCGCCGGTATTCCCGTGTATGGTGCAAATTGATCAAAAAGGACTTGTGAACGCGCAAAAAACCGTCCTCGCCCAACAGCAACTCATAATCTGCCAATGGGCGCGAGACACATATCTTTTTGCCGCCAGAAAGATAAAAATCGGTGTAGGGCCCTTCGGCTTCGCAATAAATAATATCTGAAAGGCTTATCACCTGAAATCCGGTCAAAGTAGTCAGGCAGAGCTTTTTCTCCTGGCTGTTTGCCGGTGGCTTAAGGTTATGCATCAAAGCATGGATACTTTTTTGAAGGTTCTGCTCCGGAAGGATGGTTTGTTCCGCCTTTTTCACGGCGCCAACCAATTCCTCCTCATTTATGGGCTTCAAAAGGTAATCAACGGCGCTGAATTTAAAGGCACGCAAGGAATACTCATCATGTGCGCTGACAAAAATGATCCGGAACCGGATATCACCGATCTCCTCCAATAATGCAAATCCGTCTTTTCCAGGCATCGCGATGTCCAGAAAAACGAGGTCCGGGCCGGCTTCCCTGATCTTAATCAACGCTTCATTCGCGGACCGGCAAACGGCTATTACATTCAGCTGGGGACAATTCCTTTTCAACATCGTTTGCAAGCTGCTGAGCAGGCGCGCCTCATCATCGACCAGTATGGTTCTTATCATAAGTTGCCGGAATCGTTTAAAATGGGTAATGTTAAAACAGCTAATGTTCCAACCCCTTTTTCATCCAGATCGCTTTTGTCCCTGATCTGCAGGCTGCAATTCATGTGATACTTCTCGTTCAGGAGGGCCAACCTGTGCCGGATGTTCTCGATGCCAAAGGACCGATGTCCGTGTCCGGAGAGAAGCCTGCTTTGATTTATACCGATGCCGTTGTCTTCAATTTCGCAAATCAACCGGTTATCCCCTAACTTGTATCGGATGAACAACTTGCGGTCGTCCGGTTTGTTCAATAGTCCATGCCATATCGCGTTTTCCACCAGCGGTTGTATCATCATCGGCGGAACGCCGACTTCTTCCACGCATATACCTTCCTCTACCTCGATGTGATAGCTGAAGGAATGATCGAAGCGAACCAGCTCCATCTGGAGATAATTATGCAAATAATCCAGTTTTTCCCTGATAGTTACATAAGGCCGTCTGGAATATTCCAGTGAAAGCCGTATCATCTTAGAAAATTTATTAAGGTAATTATTGGCATTCTCCTGCTCATTTTCCAAGATCATCTGTTTAATGCTGCCGAGGCAATTAAAAATGAAGTGGGGATTCATTTGGGCCAGCAGCGAACTAAGCACGGCATCACTGATCTTATGTTCCAGCTCGGCGCTTAACCTCGCTTGTTTTATCTTGTGATGATAAAGCAGGAAACCGGTAGTTCCGCACAACAGGAGAAATATGCCGATGCCATAAATGCGCTCTTGTTTCAGATCCTGGTTGAGCCTGGCTTCTGTCAGCTGATTTTGGAACCGAAGGGAGTCGGCTTTTCTGTCGAATTCATATTGAATGCCTTTGCGTTCAAGCTCCTTTTCCCGGTCCCTATCGGCTAGCGTATCCCGGATGGCGATGTATTGCTTATATTCAGAAAGGGCTTTACCGATATTGCCCAGCTTTTCATGCAAAGAGGACGATGCTTTGAGAATGTCTTTCTGCACATCCTTGTCCCCCGCCGCCTGAGCGAGCGGCATTGCGCGGTGTAACAAAGATTGTGCGGAATCCAGCCGTAGCACCGGGGGTATGCGATGCCGAAGCAATACGGAATCCGGAGCGGCGATGATCTGTTCTGCTCTTTTCTCCATATTATCAGCCATATCACGCTTATTGCCAATGGAGTCGAGTAACAGCGCCGCTTTCCCATACGCGGTCATAGCGCCGTCTTGATCGCCGAGGTCCGAATCGATGGATCCCATATAGTCAAGTACCATGGCAATGCCATGCTTGTTTCCGAGTGTATCCGCCAGTGCCAGCGCCTTTCTGAAGTCCGACATGGCTGCGGAATAATTGCGGATCCGAAGATTCATACTGCCCAGGCTCTGCAGGTTGAAATAGAGTCCGAACTTTTCTCCGGTCTCCCGGCAAATCGCTATTGATTTTTCAAAATAGCCGGAAGCGTGACGATAATCCTCTATCTGCTCATATAGCCATCCCAAATTCGCGTAATTGTGCGCCAGGCCCGAAAGGTCTTTGATCCCGGCGTTCATTCGCGCAGCCTGCAAAAGGTAATCCATCGCCTTGAGATATTCGGAACGGTCTGAATAGATCATTCCTATATCCTGTAGGTTTTGAGCGATCCGGCGGGTATTGTTGTATTTTTGGTGGATGGCCAGCGCTTTTTGGAAATAGTCGAGCGCTTTAGAAAAATCCGTCTGTTCGTAATAGATAATACCAATCTCTCCATAGCGGTCGCCAATGGATGGCTCGTCTTTTTCACTTTCTGCTATCGCTATTGACTGGTTGAAATACCCGATCGCCTTTTTCCAATCGGTCGTTTGCCAGTATACCATCCCAAAGTCAGCATATACCCCGCTCATCCCTTTTTTATTCCCGGTTGCTTCAAAAATGCCAAGCGCCTTACCAAGCGACGCTAAAGCTTCATTATACCGACCGGCGCGGTGATAGAGTTGCCCTTTCGCCTCCAATGCACTTGCCAGTTCGTTCCGGGCATGCAACCGCAGGGCAACGGCGATTGCCTTATCCGCGAAGACCAGCCCCTCGGTCACATTCCTATATTGGTAGTCATTAGCAATTTTCACCCAGCGCGCTACTGTCTCTGCGCTTTCGCCGGATTGCGATCTATCCAGCCGCAAAAGGCTGTCCAGTTCGTTCGCCTGCTGTCCATAACTCTTGCTCAAGAACGCAGAGCACACAAATAAAACAATAAGAGAAGCTATGGTATTTCCTGGCCGCATGCCTGAACTAAGTTACAATGTTTAGGGGTCAAAAATGCATAAAACAGGTGTTGGAAGCGACCCGAGCCTTTAAAGAAGCGGACGCGCCCGTTCCGTAAACTACCTCGGCCGTTATGTAATCCGTATCGCGAAATTTTCAGTTGGCGCTGATATTTGAATGCAAAAAAAGGAGGCTGCTTTGAAAAAGACTATATTCTTCCTGTACGGGATTGTTTGCTACGCTATTTTCTTCGTGACATTCCTGTACGCCATCGGGTTCGTAAACAATCTCTATGTTCCAAAATCCATTGACAAGGGTTACCAGGGAGGGACATCCAACGCCTGGCTGGCCGACATCCTGCTACTCTCCCTTTTTGCCCTTCAGCATAGCATCATGGCAAGACAGGGGTTTAAGAAATGGTGGACCAAAATTATTCCGGCGTCCATAGAACGGAGCACTTACGTTTTGTTTGCGAGCGGTTCGCTCATTTTGTTATTTGCGTTTTGGCGGCCATTGCCGGGAGTGATCTGGGACGTCCAAAACCCCTTTCTATCGGGCCTGATGACCGGTCTGTATTTTTTCGGATGGTTTATCGTCTTATTTGGAACGTTCCTTATCAATCACTTCAATTTGTTCGGTCTTCAGCAGGTGTATAATAATCTAAATGGCAGGGAGCCGGAAACATTGAGGTTTGTCACACCTATGCTATATAAATTTGTCCGCCACCCGATCATGCTCGGCTTTATCATTGCTTTTTGGTCGGCTGTCCAAATGACCACCGGCCACCTTCTTTTCTCCGTTGCGACTACCGCATATATTTTAGTTGCCATCCAGTTGGAGGAGCGAGATATGGTTGGAATGTATGGAGCCGATTATAAACGCTACCAACAGGAGGTCTCGCAGATCGTTCCGATCCCGCGCAGGAAGTATTAAGGGCTCGAGGCATTGGAAGCGGAGCCTCTCAATTCACGAAGATCTCGTCGAAGAATTCCCAGGCCTTTTTGCCTTTTGCGGGGTGCCATTCCGGCATTTTGGCCAGCGGGGTTACGATGATCCTTAGACAGTTGATCCTGACGGGATCGAAGGCAACGTCGTAACCGACCTGGAAGGCCGTAGGGACTTTGGGCTGTTCGGGCGCAAGATGGCCAAGCAGCCGGAGATGGTGGTCGCCGTTGCCTCCCCAGACCTCGATATTCACCGGCGCAAAGATGTAGGCATAGGTGTTGACCAGCGAGGAAAGGGTGATTTTACGAGCGTTGACCGGTCTTTTGAAATACAACATGCACTCCATCTTATTCTTTACAAAACCAAGCCATTTGCCGTCCCCGAAATTGTCATCGCCTTTTTGCAGATCGGTGAGCACCCGCGCGCCGAACTTCATATACTGCGAATCGATAGGCTGGAGCATGCGAATGGAGTCCGGTTTGTATTTCTCGCTGTAGAACCGGGTCCGTACCGAATCGCTCGGAAGCCAGCCTTTTTTGAATGCCCTCGCAGTCAGGATCGCGTTTTCAGTAAGCGTCGTATGACCTGTATAGACGGGGCTGCTGCTGTCGGGTTCGCTGCCATCGAGCGTATAACGGATAGCCACACCCGGGACATAATGTTTGAGGCGGAGGGGTACGGGATCCACGAGGATACGCTCTTCGGTTTGAAGAATGGGCGGATTCAGGCGCAGTATCATGGTATCGGTGCGCATACCTGTTTCGACAGCGACACCGCCGTTAGGGTTGTTGCCGGAAAGGTTGTTGCCGGCCGGGATGCTACCCGGCTGGATGGCTGTATTCCAAACATAGAGATGACGGAGGGACTTCATGGTCATGAGACAGCCGATATCCCCGGTTTTTATAGCCGTTCCGGACAGGCTGAGGGTTTTCAGCTTGTCCAGTTTGCACAGTTGGGCGATGCCCGCGCCCGTTACGCCGGTAAAGTCCAGGTTCAGCGTGCGGAGATTGGAACAGCGGACGATATCGGGTATGTCCGCATCGGTGACAGGCATCTTGTCGAGATCGAGCGAGACGATCTGGCGGCTGATCGGTTCCAGCTCTTTCAGCTGCGCCGGCTGGAAGAATTGCGGGCTGTAGAAATCTACGTCCAGCGCCGGCGAGTTAAGCGCGACGGGATAGATGACGCGATAGCTGGTGTTCAATTTTTGCACAGTATTTTCGTCGGCCGACGGAAAGTCATATTGTTCTTCGTCCTGCCCGTTCCTGAACAGCGGTGTGGCCAGCTGTCGCAGGGTATCGGCGGGTGCGAGCTGTGCGACCCGGATCGTGCGGGTGGGATCGTGTTTCAACCATTGATAGAGGATGGATGCTTCGGCGTCCGTCAATTGAGGTTTGCCTTTGGGGGGCATGTGTTTCTCATCTTCGGGAGGGAGGTGGATACGGCGCATCATCAATCCAAAGTCGGCCTGGGAACTATCCCATATCGGGCCATCCTTTCCTCCTTTCAGCAGCAGCTGGGTCGTCTCCATGATCAGCTGGCCTTTGGCTTTGCTGCTGTTATGACAGCCCATGCATTTGTTTTGCAGGATGGGGCGGACCATATCGTTGAATACCACCGCATCTTCGAGTGCAACCGTTTTTGCTGGTGTCTGCGGTCGGACGGGGGCGAGGAGAAAATTCTGGCCGTGGGTGATTCCCGCGCCTTCGTGACCGGTAAAGGTTAGCAGGGCCAGGCAGCCGATGGCCGATGCCGCGGGGGCGAAATGCATCTTTTGCAGCCGGTCGTACCAGGCATACCAGGCGCAAGTGAGAAATGAAACGGCCACGCCGCTGTATTTATGCCAGAAAAGGACATCCGGGTCATAGCCCGGTTCCTTCGACAGGAAGAGTCCCATGACGGCGGTGATGGCGGCGGTAAATGCGGCGAGGAGCAACAGGGTATTATCGGGGTACCTGAGCACGAAGCGTTGAAAAACGAAGACGACCAGGAGCGCAATGGGAAAATGCAGGATCAGGGGATGCATGCGGCCGGCCACCTGCAACCAGGCAGGCACGACCAACCTGCTGTCGAACAGCAATAAAAAGCAAAGCAAACAATTGAGCGCAACGGTACTATTGAACAACGGGTTCTTCCAGCGGATCATGCGATGGGTTCGAGTTTATAGGGATACACATGCCCCGAATTCCATTGGGCGATATAGAGATTTTGTTCGTCGTCGATGCACACGTCGTGCGGGTATTGAAAGGCTTTTACGGATTGTTGCATTTCCCGGAGACGACCGTCTTTTTCGTAGATGGGTTCGGTGCCGCCGAGGTTGGAGACCACTTTGAAATCCTTGTCGAGGATGGTGACGAATCCCGATTCTTTCCACAGGCTGGAATTGCTTTGCAGGACGGCGGCATACAGGTAGTCGCCGTTTATCACGGGGCGGCATACCCAGGCGCCGGGCAGCGGAATGGTTCCGAGGAATTTCCCTTCCATGGTATACCGCTTGAAAGCGTTTTGCTGGCGCGAGGTGACGATAAGGAAGGGCCCTCCGGAATGACGGTTGTCGATGGTGATCCCATGGGCGTTGAGCAGGTGCTCGTCGCCCTCGCCGCGTCCGCCGAAATGCCGGATATAGTTGCCTTTATGGTCGTACTGGATGACGAAGTCCCTGCCATAACCATCCGCCACGTAGATGTCGCCATTGGGCGCGATCGCGGTTTCGGTAGGGATGTATTCTTCGGCTTTGGTGTATTGGCCCGTCTCTTTCGGATAGTCCAGCGTCAATAGTACTCTGCCGTCGAGGGTGGTCTTGATCACCTGGTGCCGGTTGTTATCGCAAATGAAAAGTACCTCTGTGCCATTCTCATCGAATAGCGTGAGCCCGTGCGCGCCGGGGTATTCGGTCCCCCAGGCCGTGAGCAGCCGGCCTTTCTTATCATAGACGATCAGGTTGTTGTGGGTGTCGTTGGTCAGGAGCAGGATGCGGCCCTTGCGGTCCTGCACCATCTCATGACAGTCCCTGACGGGATAGCGGGCGAAATCGATCCGGCTCCATTTGTTGTTGAGGCGATAACGCTTGTTGTTATGGCCGAGGATGGCGTCGTCTTTTAAGAGGTTTGGTGCGAGCAGAAAGCCTGCTGCGGCTGTGGACTGTTGTATGAACCTGCGGCGATACATGTTGATTAGGTTTGAAAGTCAGGCAATAAGACCGTGTACGACCTTGCCGGCCACGTCGGTGAGGCGATACCGTCTCCCCTGGTGTTTGAAGGTCAGCTTTTCATGGTCGAGGCCCATCAGGTAGAGGACGGTGGCATGGAAGTCGTGGACATGGACCGGGTCTTTTACGATGTTGTAGCCGAAATCGTCGGTCTCGCCCCATACGCCCGGTTTCACTCCGCCGCCTGCCATCCAGATGGTAAAGCATCTCGGGTGATGGTCGCGGCCATAGTTGTCTTTGGTCAGCGTACCCTGGCAATAGTTGGTACGTCCGAACTCACCGCCCCAGATGACCAGGGTTTCGTCCAACAGACCGCGTTGTTTGAGATCGGTGACGAGGGCAGCGGAAGCCTGGTCGGCATCCTTGCATTGGCCCCTGATCTCTCCCGGCAAATTGCTGTGGCCGTCCCAGCCCTGGTGATAAAGCTGAACGAAGCGGACGCCGCTTTCTGAAAGCTTTCTGGCTAATAAACAGTTGGCAGCGAAGGTACCGGGGACCAGGCAGTCGGGACCGTAGAGTTTCAGCGTGTCTTCGGGTTCCCTGGAGGTGTCCGTTATTTCCGGTACGGCAGTTTGCATACGGTAGGCCATTTCATATTGCCGGATCTTGGTGCTGATCTCGGGGTCTCCGAATTCCTTGTAGGACGCTTCGTTGAGCTCGGCAAGTTTGTCAAGCATCTGGCGGCGGTCGGCTTTCGTCATTCCATCGGGATCTTTGAGATAGAGGACGGGGTTCTCGCCGTTGCTGAACTGTACGCCCTGGTGGATCGAATCGAGGAAGCCGTTGGACCATAACTTGGAGTAGACCCCCTGGCCGTTGCCTTTTCCTTTCGACAGCAGGACGCAGAAAGCGGGCAGGTTCTTGTTCTCGCTGCCCAGTCCATAGCTGAGCCAGGAACCCATGCTCGGGCGGTTGCCCACCTGCGCCCCGGTCTGAAAGAAGGTGAGTGCCGGATCGTGGTTGATGGCTTCGGTGAACATGCTCCTGATGAAGCAGAGATCGTCGACCACACTGGCCGTATGCGGGAGGAGCTCGCTGATCCATGCCCGCGCCTGTCCGTATTGATTGAACTGGAAGACGGTGCCGGCGAGCGGGAATTTTTTCTGATTGGCCGTCATGCCGGTGAGACGTTGTCCGAGGCGGATGGACTCGGGGAGATCTTGTCCCTGCATCTGCTGCAGCAGCGGTTTGTGATCGAACAGATCAAGCTGTGAGGGCGCGCCGTTCTGAAAGAGATAGATGATCCTTTTGGCTCTCGGGGCAAAATGGGGAAGACCTACCTGCGGCATCTCGTCGTCGTCGGTGTGTCCGAAAAGATCGGGGATGAGCAGGGAACCGAGTGCGATGCTGCCGATGCCGAGACCGGCCCGGTAGAGGAATCGTCTCCGGTTCATCGAGAGAGCATGTTCGAGGAAATTTTTTTCCATGCCGTTCTATTTTTAAGGACCGGACTGCGTCAGGTCCTGGTGATCGTCTCTTCCAGGTTGTACATCAATTCGATTGTTTTCATCAGCGCCGCGGTTGCGTACCGATCGAGTCGGTTGTTTTGCGGGTATTCTCCGATGTCCAGGGTTTTGGCTGCATTAAGTTTTTTTTGCCGGAAAGCCTGCAATTGGTCGTTGTAATATCCCGTCAATACCGTGCGTTCTTTTTGCGAGGGCTTGCGGCATAGGATGAGACGGAAAGCCGTCGTCAGGCGCTGGTCGGCGGCGGCGTTTGGCGCGGGAAGGTTTTGCCCTTGCGCGTTTGGCGCGGGAAGGTTTTGGGCCATCAGGCGTTGCGCCAGCACGCGCGATGCTTCCAGGACGGTGGGATCGTCCATCATCACCAATGCCTGGAGGGGGGTATTGGTCTGAAGTCTACGCACCTCGCACTGGTCGCGGTTGCTGGCATCGAATATCGCCATGGACGGCGGCGGAACAGTCAGCTTGATAAAAGTGTACATCCCCCGCCGGTATAAGGAGTCATGATGGTCCTGGCGATAGACGTTCAGGACGCCGCGTCCTGAGGTGGCCGATTCCCAAAGGCCTTCGGGCTGGTAAGGTTTCACGCTGGGGCCGCCGATGGTTTTGACGAGCATACCGCTACTGGCGAGTACGAGGTCGCGGATACATTCCGCGGGGAGCCGGTTGCGCGGGCCGCGCGAAAGGAAGGCATTGTCCGGGTCTTTTTCGAGTTTTTCGGGGGTCACCCTGGTAGACTGCCGGTAGGCTGCGGACAGCACCAGGGTTTTTACCAGGTGCTTGATATCCCAGCGGTTGTCCATGAAATCGGCCGCCAGCCAATCCAGGAGAGCCTGATCGGTGGGAAGGTCGCCCTGCATGCCGAAATCGCCGGAGGACTTGACGATGCCTCTTCCGAAGAATTCCTGCCACAGTTGGTTTACGAAAACCCGCGCCGTCAGCGGGTTTTGTTTGCTGACCGTCCATGCCGCCAGGCCGAGCCTGTTGCGCGGGAACCGGGTGGTGTCGTACGCCATTACCGCAGGGAGCGCGTGAGGTCTCACTTCGACCGTCGGGGCATCGTACTGACCGCGGCTGAGGACATAGGTTTTACGCAATGTATCGCGTTCGCCCATGACCGATACCATCACCCGGGCCGTGTCGGTCTTATGGAGGAACGGCATCGAGCGGGCGTCGCTGTCGGTAATAATGAGGATGGGGTTCTTGGCGGGTTTTGAAACGGAGACGTCGCCTTCATATCCCACTTCTTTGGTATTGTTAAAAAAGGCCAGCAGCGAATAGTAATCCTTTTGCGAGAAGGGATCGTACTTGTGGTCGTGGCATTGTGCGCATTCGATGGAAACGCCCAGGATACCCTTGCCGTAGGTTTTAGTCTTGTCGATGAGGTATTCGATCCGGTATTCTTCGGGGACCACGCCGCCTTCTTCGGTATATTTATGATTCCGGAAAGCAGCGGTAGCCAGGATCTGTTCTTTGGTCGCGTTGGGGAGCATATCGCCGGCGATCTGCCAGGTGATGAACTGGTCGTAAGGCATGTTCCCGTTGAAGGCATGGATGACCCAGTCGCGCCAGGGCCATTGGGTCCGGATGTTGTCATCCTGGTAACCGTAGCTGTCGGCATAACGGAAGACGTCGAGCCAGTGTACGGCCATTTTTTCGCCGTATTGGGGTTGTGCGAGGTAATGATCCACCATCTTTTCGTAGGCGTCGGCAGAATTGTCGGCAAGGAAAGCTTGTTGTTCTTCCAGGGTGGGCGGGAGGCCGGTGAGATCGAGACAGACGCGTTTGAGGAGGCGTTCCTTGTCCGACTCCGGGTTCATGGTCAGGCCCATTTTGTCGAGGCGATCGATGATGAAATAATCGATGGCATTGCGGGCTTTTGTTTTGTCGCCGATGTCGGGCAACGGAGCTTTTATCGGGGGTGTGAATGCCCAGTGACGTTCGTATTTGGCGCCCTGGCGAATCCATTTCGCGAATATTTTTTGTTCATGTTCGGTCAGCGAGCCCAGGTGTGCATCGGGTGGCGGCATCATGAAATCGGGGTCTGGCGAAGAGACGCGTTTCAGGAGCATGGATTTGTTCGGGTCCCCAGGGACGATGGCAAAGGCGCCTTTCGTGACATGCAGCGGGGCATAGGCGCTGTCGGCGATGTCGAGCCGAAGATGGGCCTCGCGGTGGTTGGCGTCGGGGCCGTGGCATTTGAAACACTTATCGGAAAGAATGGGGCGGATGTCGTAGTTGTAGCTGACTACGTCCGGAATTTTTTCGGAATCCGGGCCGCCGTGATGGCTGAAACAGGAGGCGGCGAAACAGACAGAGCCGGCAATGGAGATAATGATGGCAAGACTTCGAACTCTCATACTCATTTACAATCTACGGAAAAATCCAATAGATTGGTGTGCAACCGTTTGCATTTATTTGCGGCGGGTTGGCGGGCGGGATGGGCGGGGGCGGGTTTGGGGCGGATTGGCGGGTTGCCTGACCGCTGTGCTGAAAGTGCGCAAGAACCGGGTTTCCCGGATGGCGGACGCGGAGTATTTTTGGGATATAAATACGGCTAATCATGGAGACGACACAAACAGCGATCAATTACAACCGGATCGCGGAGGCTATCGCTTTTTATAAAGCAAATTTCAAGGATCAGCCTTCGCTCGAGACAGTGGCGGAGCATATCCATTTGAGCCCGTTCCATTTCCAGCGGATGTTCCGGGAATGGGCGGGGGTGACGCCGAAGCAGTTCCTGCAATACCTGACGCTGGAGCATGCCAAGAGTGTATTGAAAAATGCGGCAGGAGCGAGCGGTGGGGGGGCGAGAGGCGCGGTGAGGGCGGGCGCGAAGGGGGCGAGAGGCGCGGCGAAGGCAGGAGCGAAGGGAACGCGGGCCGTGGGTGGTGCGGGGAACGCCGGGGGTGCAACCTTGGCTGATGCGGCATTCGAATCGGGTCTGTCGGGCACGGGCAGGCTGCACGATCTCTTCGTCAAGATCGAAGGCATGACGCCGGGTGAATACAAGAACGGCGGGGAAGCGCTGCATATCAATTACTGCTTTGCCGAGAGCCCGTTCGGCCGGCTGCTGATCGCCTCTACGGATAAGGGTATCTGTCATATGGCGTTCATCGACGGCGCGAAAGAGGCCGCGCTTCAGGGGTTGAAGGGTGAGTTTCCGAATGCGCATTTCCATGCGGCAAGCGATCCGGTACAAAAACAGGCGCTGTCGATCTTTTCCGGGGACTGGAGTCAGCTGGGACGGATCAAGCTGCATCTGAAGGGCACGGCTTTTCAGATAAAGGTATGGGAGACTTTGTTGAAGGTTCCGCTGGGCGGGCTGACGACCTACTCGGAAGTGGCGGGTAAGATCGAGCATCCGCAGGCGGTCCGGGCCGTGGGTTCTGCCGTAGGCGCCAATCCGGTGGCCTTCCTGATCCCTTGTCACCGGGTGATACGCAGCGACGGGCAGACCGGGGAATATCACTGGGGCAGCACGCGCAAGAATGCGATCATCGGATGGGAGGCGGCGAAGGCGGAGTCGGCCAGCGAAAGGGCATAGACGGAGCGTGCGTGATGGGGTTATTCGCTGCGCAAAGAGTCGACCGGGTTGGCGGTGGCGGCCCGGAAGGACTGGAAGCCGATGGTCATAAAAGCGACCAGGATGGCTGTCGCGCCGGCCCCGGCGAATATCCACCAGGGAATGGAAACCCGATAGGCAAAACCGGCAAGCCAACGGTGCATGACAAGCAAAGCAGCGGGGGCGGCGATGAGGAAGGCAATCCCGACGAGGCGAAGGAATTCCATGGATAAGAGGCGGATAATGGCAACGGGTGTGGCTCCGAGTATCTTGCGGACGCCAATATCCCTGGTGCGCTGGAGGGTATTGTAGGAGGCCAGGCCGAGAAGACCAAGACAGGAAATGAAGATGGCAAGCACGGCGAAATTGACGAATAGCCGGCCGAAGCGGGACTCGGAGCGGTATTGCTCGTCGAAGATATCGTCGAGGAACCGGTATTCGAAGGGACGATTGGGAACGGCCCGGGACCATTTATCGGCGATGGTCCGCAGCGTTTCGGGTAGCCGTGCGGTCGAGAGTTTGACGGAAAGTTTGTAATATCCGAAGGGTTCGATCCGCATCACCATGGGTTTTATCTCCTGTTTAAAAGAGAGGTAGTGAAAATCCTTCAGGATGCCGATGATCTGTCCTCTCCTACCCCATTGCGCAAACTGACGGCCGAGCGCCTGTCGGGGCGAGGCGTAGCCCAGCATCCGGGCGGCGCTTTCATTGATGATCATGGCCTGCGTACTATCGGTGGGCATGCTGCGGGAGAAATTGCGACCGGCAACCAGCTGAAGTCCGTATTGCGGGATGAAATCATAGTCGATCGTATATAGATCGAGGTTGGCTTTTTGCATCTCGCCCTGGCGATTTTGCAATTCCGTATAGGCATTGAACAGGCCCTCGCCAAAAACGGAAGAAGAATAGGTGCTGCTGAGGACGGCGGGGAGATCTGAAAGCGATTGTTTGAAGACCGCGAAATTCTTATCGGAATTGGTCGGAATGACGATGGTTTGTTCTTTATTGAAGCCAAGATTGCCGTTTCGCATAAAGTCGAGCTGACTGTATACGACTGCTGTGCCGATCAGCAGGAGGATGGAAATGCCGAACTGGACCACGACGAGTCCTTTTCTGAGCATAGCGCCTTGGGCGCCACCGACAAAACGCCCTTTCAGCACAGCAACCGGGCGGAAGGAAGAAAGGACCGCCGCCGGATAGATGCCCGCCGTTACGCCTACCAGTACAGCCAGCGTCAGTAGGGTCATGGGGCCGGAGGAATTGGAAAAGATGCCGGTGCTGATGGTCTTGCCCGCCAGCTGATTGAACGGTGGCGTGAGCAAACCGCATAATACCACCGTGAGAATAAAGGCCAGCAGGCAAAGGATCACCGACTCGCCGATGAATTGCAGGGACAGTTGCGACCGGAGGGCGCCGATCGCCTTGCGGACGCCCACCTCTTTGGCGCGCTCGACGCTGCGGGCGGTGGTGAGATTGATAAAATTGATGGAGGCCAGAATGAGAATGAAGATGCCGATGACGGAAAAGATACGCACATTGTCAATACTGCCACGCTCGGCTACCTCTCGTTTAGTATGCAGATATATCTGTGTCAGGGGTTCGAGAAGCAGGGAGTCATGTACCTGCATTTGTTTGAACTGGCTGCCGCTGTGAAAATCCAGCCAGGCAGGGAATTTACCCTGCAACGCGGCCGCATCGGTATGGGGTTTCAACAGAATATAGGTGAAATAGGCATAGTCCCGCGTCCATGTGGAATCCGGGGTGTTTTGTCCATAGATGTGCCGGTTGGAGGAGAGTGAGACGAAGAGGTTGGTTTTGATCTGCGAATTGACCGGGATATCCTTCATAACGCCCGTGACGGTCGCGTCAAGGGCTGCGCCGGTCAACAGGAGGTGTTGTCCGAGGGGATCGCTATTGCCGAAATATTTTTTTGCGGTGGACTCTGAGAGCACCACGCTCATGGGTTGAGTCAGCGCGGTGTGTTTGTCACCCTCAAGCAGCTGAAAATCGAAGATGTCGAATAAACTGGAGTCGGCCATGAGGACATAATGTTCCTGGAACCGCCGGTCGCCGCATCTGACGAGGAAATCGTCGGTGCTCATGCGTACAGCGTTTTCGATCCCGGGAAAATCTTTTTTGAGGTTCAGCGCAACGGGGGCTGTACAGCGACCCATGGTGTGATCGGTTCCCGAAGGCGTGGAGACGTCCGGGACGACACGGTAGATACGATCGGCTTTTGTATGCCACCGATCGTAACTCTTTTCGAAACGGATATATTGGAAGATGAGGAAGAAGGCCGTCATGCCGATGGACAGACCGATGATATTGATGATGGAAAATACGCGATGTCGCAGGATATTGCGGATGGCGGTGGTGAAATAGCTTTTGATCATATACGGAGATTCTTATTCGCTGCGCAGCGACTTCGCCGGATTCGCGATAGCGGCACGGATGGACTGGTAGCTGACGGTCAGCAGGGCGATCCCGATCGCGAGCAAACCAGCGATCGCGAAGATGCCGCCGGTGATATGGGTACGGTAGGTGAAACCGCGAAGCCAGTTGTCCATGGTGAGCCAGGTCACCGGGATGGCGATCACCAGCGCGATCAGCACGAGCCGGATGAAATCTCCGGAGATCATGACGGTGATGCCGGTGACGGAAGCGCCGAGGACCTTGCGGATACCGATCTCGCGCATGCGGCTTTCGGCCATATAGGCGGCGAGACCGAAAAGACCAAGACAGGAGATAAAGATGGTGAGGATAGCGAAGAGGCCGCCCAGGGTCCCTTCCTGTTGTTCGGTCCTGAACTTGGCATTGTAGGTGTCATCCACGAAATTGATCTCGAAAGGATATTGCGGATTGTACCTTGCAAAGATCTTTTGTGCCGACGCCAGATCGTCGGCCAGGGGGCGATCGGGGTTGAGACGGAAGTGGATCACGGGATAACCGGTTGAAAGCCCCCGGATGATCATCGGGATGACGGGTGCATACGGATTGGCGATGATAAAATCTTTAATAACGCCGATGACGTGCAAATTGACCCCCGCCGCATCGGTGAGGAGCGTCCCGACAGGATGATCGAGACGCATGGTCCGGACGGCAGTCTCGTTGAGCAGGACGGCCTGGCTGTCGGTAGGATGAGTGAGCAGATCGATGTCACGGCCTTCTACCAGGTGAGTACCCGTCGTTTTTACGAAGTCGGCGTCGGCCTCAAATTGCGTAAAGTACACGCTCTTATCCGACGGGGTGCTGCGCGGCCAGGAATAGCCCGTCGTTTCGCCCCACACACGCGTCATGGGAGAGAAGGTTTTGGTGACGCCTACCGCGGCGCCGGTGGCCAGGAGTTCATGTTTGATCGCGTCATAATGCGGCAGGACGTCTCCCTGGGCAAATACGAAGGCCAGCCGGTTCTTGTCATATCCTGCATCCCGGTCCCGGGCATATTTTAACTGGTCCTCTACGATCAGGGTGGAGGTGATCAGGATGATGGCGAAGGTGAATTGCAGAACGACCAGGACCTTACGGGGAGTAATAAGTGTATTGACCTTTTGAAGGGCTCCTTTCAGGGTCTTTGCCGGGCGTGCCGCCGAGAGAAAGAAAGCGGGATAGCTGCCCGCGAGGATACCGGTAAAAAGGACGAAGCCGAGGGAGAAAAGCCAGAAGCCGATGCTGGTCAGGTCAAGGGTTAACGGGATGCCGATCACCTGGTCGAAAGCGGGGAGGCTGAGCTGGACGATGCCGAGCGCCAGTATGAAGGCGATCGCCGCCAGCAGGATACTCTCGCCGATGAATTGGATAATGAGTGACGCGCGGAGGGCGCCGGCCACCTTTCGTATGCCGACCTCGCGGGCTCGTTTTGCGCTGCGGGCAGTGCTAAGGTTCATGAAATTGATGCAAGCGATCAGGAGGATGAAGACGGCGATGATGATGAACAGCTGGACCATTCGCAAACGTCCTGCGACGAGATGCCCATTCTCCACTTTCGAATAGAGGTGTTCACGGGCGATGGGCTGCGTGAAGATCTCGCGATCGAATCCCTGTCCCTGCTTTACGTGTTCGCGAATGATGTGACGGACCTTATTGTCGAAGGCTGTCTGCGAAGCGCCGGGTTTCAGCAGGACATAAGCGCCGGCATTGGTGATCTGCCATCCTATGGCGGGCGGGTCCCAACCGAGCTCGTCGACGAAGGACCAGGGAAGGAGGTATTGGAAGGTAAATTCGGTATTGGGCGTGAGGTCTCTGAGGACGCCGGTGACCTTGAATTGCCGGTTGCTGTCGATGAGGACCGTCTTACCCATCGGGTCTTCGTTGCCGAAGAGGTTTTTCGCAACGTGTTGGGTTAAGACGATATCATGGGGTGCGTTGAGCGCCGTGCGGGCGTTGCCTTCGAGCAATGGAAAATCGAGGATGGAAAGGAAGCCGGAATCGGCGAATGCGCCTTCGAGGTTATAGCGAGCCTCGTCTTTTATTACCAGGAAATAGACGGTTCGGAAGCGAGAGGCGTCCTCGACCTCCGGATACGTGGTTTTGAGTTCGGGCGCGAGGGGTGTGGGCGCACGGCCCCAGGCGGTGAGGTTGCCGTCGTCCATTTCACGGCTGTAGAGGTGGTAGACGCGGTCTTTTTTGGAAAACCAGCGGTCGACGCTGAGTTCGTTGTTGATCCACAGGCCGATGAGAAATGCGGAGGCCATGCCAATGGCGAGGCCGGCAATATTGATGGCGGAGAAACCTTTATTGCGAAGTAGATTGCGGACGGCAATCTTGAGATAGTTCCGGAACATGGAGGCTGTGCCGTAAAATATATGCCAGAACGCCATGTGGTTGAAGGTCAGGCCCTTGGCACATGCGGTTCACCTGCGGGTGTTCGCGGGCGATACAGCGGGTGTACGGTTCAGCTTTCGGCAACGGCTTTTATCTGGTCCATGATCGAGTCCCAGCCTCCTTTGCGTGTATCCTCGTAGCGTGCGGGGCCCTCCGCGACAGTACTATAATCGCCCTGGGAAACGGTTAGCAGGGTCTGGTCGCCTTCTTCATCAAGGTCGCATGTGACGGTGAGGTAGTTCCCCGGAATGTCGGGGATGTTCGGGTTGTTCGGATCGATGACGGTATATACCAGTGACTTGTTGGGCACGATGCTGACGATATTTCCTTTGACGGCCACCATTTCAACGCCGTTGAAGACGCCTTTCCAGATCAGCGGGCTGCCTGGTTTCCAATCGGAAATGGCCTCGCAGCCGAACATGTATTTCTTTGTTTGTTGGGGATTGGTGAGGGTATCCCAGACCTTCGCGGCGGGGGCATGGATGGAGACGGAACTTTTTACGATAAGCGGCTGACTCATGGATGTTTGTTTTAAGCGCAATAATAGGAGAAAACGGGCCGGGGGGATTGCATTTTACGGATTCTTTCCGCGTTTGGCATTGCGGATGGCGTCAGGGGTCTCGCCGAATCGTCTTTTAAACGCGTTGTTGAAATGCTGCGGGGTGGAATAGCCGAGCTCATAACCTATCTCCGCAGCCGTTCGGCGGGTATCCAGTAAGGTTTGGCGGGCGAGGAGAAGACGTTCTTCGGTCAGATAGCCGAAGACGGTGGTGCGGAATATTTCTTTGAATCCTTTTTTCAGCTTGTATTCATTGAGGCAAACGGTGCGTGCTATCTCGGAGAGATTGGGCGGGCAATGCAGCCGTTGGTTGATGAGATCGCGGACGGCGAGGATCTTCTCTTTGTCGGCTGGGGTTTTGAGGAATGGGGGTTGATCTTCCGCGGCTGCGCTTTCCGCTGCGATGTTACAGGATTCGGCACAGAGAACCAATAGTTCGATGGATTTCGAAAGCAGGAAGGTCTGTTGCAGATCGCCCCTGTAGGGATGATCGATTATCTGGCGGATCACTTGCTGGATGGCCGGGTCCACGGCGCCCCATTGTTCGGAAAGGATGGCATTATCGCGGACAAGGATCCGGTCTGCAAAACGGCGGAGGATGTCGCTGGCGTTGTGGGTAAACTTCAGGAAGGTATCCCGCGGGAACTGGATGCCGAAGGTTTCGAGCTCGAGGGTGCGGTTGTCGACGGTCATGTCGAAATCGCTTGAATACAAGATATTATGATGCCCGCCAATCAGGTGGAAGTCACGGTCCAGCTGGCGGTAATGGAAGCTGTAATTGCCTTTGAGACCGACGTGGAGACGAACGACGTCGGTGTTTTGGCTGTGCGCGCTGAAGCTGGTAAGGGTATCGAAGCGTGAAACGGTATGGCCCATGCGAATGCCGTCGACATCCCAGGTACGGGAATCGCGGGTGCCTTCGGGCGTTTTGAGATGTTGGGGGTTGTGCATTCGCTACAAGACCGACAAGGTTATCTTGACGATGTCGTCGGCGGTTTTTTTGGAGATGCCGAGCTTGAGATGTACGGTAAGGCCCCACAGGCTATTGAGGAGATAACGGGCGAGCGCGCGGGGTTGGTGGGTGGCATTGATCCCTCCCTGTTGCTGGCCGCGGCGGACGCAACGGGTATAGGCGTCTTCGAGGGCCTGGCGGTTTTCAAGCACGATGGCCGCCACTTCCGGATCGTGAGGGACCATTTCATGGATGCTGTTCACCATCAGACAGCCTTTTTGTTGCTGGATCTGCACCAATACTTCATAGGCGTGCCGGAACATCCGGCGGATCGCCATCGCGGCATCTTCGGCCTCATCGAGATAGCGGATAGCCGCCGCCGTTTCACGGTCGCGGTAGCGTTGCAGGCTTTTGAGGAACAGGGAATGTTTGTCCCCATAGGTATCATAAAGGCTCGAGCGGCTGAGCCCGGTGTCATCCAGTATATCCTGCGGAGGAGTACCACCATATCCCTGTAACCAAAATAAGTCGGTGGCCCTATCCAGTATTTCCCGCTCATCGAAGGATTTTGTCCGTGGCATGTGCAGCGTTCTTTGGGACGAAAGTACGATTTTCTTTATTTGTAGGATGAGGTCCGGAGGTGCGGTTTACGCCAGCGAATGAGCCACCAGGCGGGGGCGGCTGAGAAGAGCATGCCGAGACCAAGGATGACGGGCAGGGCCATTTTGCCGGAGGAATAGACGGCACCGGACAGCGCGATCCCATAGATGGCGATGGGGGCGAGGAACAGGAACGGGAGGGCTTTTTTACCCAGCGGTATCTTAAATGGCCGCGGCCGGTGGGGCTCCCTGTTTCGCAGGATGATGAGGGCGAGGAATTCCAGGGCGAGACCGGCGCCATAAAGGATGATGTCCATGACGACCAGGTCGGAAAAGCTGAAAATGACCAGGACGCTCACGATCAGGGAAGAGGCAATGATCGAAACATAGGGCGTCCCGAAACGTCGATGCAAGGTACATAGCGCGTTAGGCAGTAACTGATCGTCGGCCATCACCTGCGGCACACGCGATACGGAAAGCAGGACTGCCGAATAGAGACCAAAGGTACTGGCCATGCCGCCTGCTGCTACGAGCATGCCCAGCCAGCGGCCTCCCACAAGGACCCCCAGCGCGGGAAATTGTCCATCGGCAAGCGCCGCAGGGTCGATACCGGACCTGGCGACTGCCAGTGCGGACAGCGCATAAATGCCGACGGCGAGAAAAAGTGCGATCGAGACCGAGGTGACATACGAGCGGACCGGACGGCTGACCTCGCCTGCATAGGTGGTGGCGTTGTCCCATCCAATATAGTTCCACATCACGGTATACAGACCGAGCGCAAACGGCGAAAAACCGATCCCTTTGAGGGACTGCGCGGGGACCGGCGCGCCGGGATGCAGGAAGCTAAGGACAAAGACGATGAGGAACGGCACAAGCACGACGATGCTTAGGATCATGGAGGCCCGCCCGACGGGAACGATGCCGATGATGTTGAGCAATGCGGACGACCAGATGATGAAGAGACAAATGGGCAGCTTGTAGACCGCGATCTCCGGGATGAAAAAAGAGACATAGCCGACGAACAGCACAGGGTAGATTGCCAGGTCGCAAAAGGTGTAGAGCCAGGTCCACCATCCTTCGAAAAATGCCCAGCGGAGACCAAGCGCATGTTTGACCCACTGGTAATAGCCGCCGGTGACGGGCATGAGGCTATTGAGCTCGAGGACGGTGAGGATGGTAGGGGCATCCCAGAACAAGGGAGTAAGGACCAGGAGAAGCAGTGCACCGTGGTTACCCACATAAGTGAACAGGGATTCGAGACCATAGGGCCCTCCCGAGACGGTGAGAAAGATGACGGCCGCCAGTTGCAAGGGCCGGAGCTTGCCGGGTGCGCGTGCTGCGGGCATGATGAATAATTCAGTGCGAATGTACGAGTTTGGAAGGATCGAAGATCCTGTTGTCCAGCTCCACGTCAGCCCTGCAATCGTGATAGGTCTCCACCTGAACGAGCCGCCCATTGATGTAGAATTTGCATGTCATCGGGCTCCATCCCATGCCGAAGGGTTTATACGCTTCGAAGCGGGCATCCATTGTCTGGCCGATGGACGAGCGGATCATCCGGACGAGGAACATCTTCTCCTGGTCGACCCACAGCTGGTTGGTGATGGTATCGCCTTTGTCGGCGCCGATGACATAGACCGGTCTGTTCTCATAGCTGTCCTCGTGCATCCTGTTCAGATCGAAATGCAGCGAATCGCTGAGGATGTGCAGGGTTTGGTCGAGCGGATAGAAATACATTCCGCCGAGCAGGAAGATCAGGCCCTCGTTGTTATTGATCGTGGCAGAGCGCAGCCGGCCGTTGTGAAACCGGTAGCAGGAGTCGCCGCGGAAGATGGCCGCATTGCCGCTGTCGGCATCCCCGAAGTCCATGCGAAAGCGGTCGGGAAAGCGGACGAGCTCGTACCAGGTCTGCTGGATATGAAGTGTATCGTCACGATATATGTCGGTGGTCTGGTTGAACGTGAAGGTATGGTACCACTTCCCGCCAAAATGATAATACATCCTTTGGACGATGTCCTTGCCGGTGGGTGGCAGGAAGAAAAGCAGGAAGATGAGGAATATTCTACTCATTTTGGGTAATGCGGCTGCTCTATTTGGACGGCAGGCGTGACTGTAAGATACCGAAAAAGCGGCACGCCCACAGCATATATACAATGCGTATGCCTGTCCTGAACAAATACCCTTTTTATGTCCGGGTCACGATCATCCTTCTCGGGCTGGTCCTCGCATCCTATGCTCTGGCGAACCTGCAGGATATCCTGATCCCCTTTTCCTATGCGCTGTTCCTGGCCATCCTGCTGACTCCGCTGGTCGACCGGCTGGAAAGATGGAAGATGCCACGGGTGTTATCTATCACCGTGGCCTTGTTGATCGCCATAGCGCTCATCGGAGCGGCGTGGTATTTCCTGGCTGTCCAGATGTCCCATTTTACCGCTCAGCTTCCGGCACTGGAGAAACGTACGGCAGACCTTGTCTCGCATCTGCAGCAGCAGTTGTCGAGTAAAATTCCGATGGACAAACAAAACCATTATATCGCGCAGGCGAAGGCTGGTATCGGGCCGCTGATCGGGCGGGCATTGGGGTCGGCAGCGGGCACACTGATCACCGTATCGCTGATACCGGTGTATACTTTCCTGTTACTGTATTACCGGATGCTGATCCTGAACTTCATATATGAGATCTTTGCCGAAGAGCATGAAGGAGAAGTACAGACGGTGCTGCGGCAATCGCGCGGCGCCATCCAAAGCTATATGTACGGGCTCGTGATCAGGATGCTGATCGTGGCCACGATGAACATCCTTGCTCTGCTGCTCCTCGGGGTACCTTACGCAGTCCTGATAGGTGTATTGGGGGCAATCCTGAATGTGCTGCCCTTATTCGGCGGGGTTCTGGCGTCGTTTCTGGCCATTGCGGTGGCCACGCTGACGAAAGAGGGCATTCATACGCAGGTGGGTATCGCCATCAGCTATGCGGTGATCCAGTTCATCGACAATCATTTTCTCATCCCGTATATCGTCGGCTCCAAAGTCAAGATCAATGCGCTGATCTCGGTCATCGCGATATTGCTGGGGGCTGCGGTATGGGGGTTCTCCGGGATGATCCTGGCGATACCGTTCATCGGGATATTGAAGATCATCTTCGACCGGATACCTGAGATGAAACCATGGGGAAGATTGCTGGGGACCGAGATCCAGGTCAGGAAAGGCCGCGTTCGAAATGGAGCGGCGGGATCTCGACGTCGGTGAAGCCTTTTTTCAGGAGACGATTGCTGAAGGCCTGCTGTACGTCATATTCGCCATGGACAATGAAAATGGTTTTCACCTGTCGCGGGTCCTGGCAGGCGAGGAACTGGCTGAGGTCTTCATAGTCGCCATGTGCGCTCATGCTGCGGATGCTGCCGACTTCGGCGTGCACCTCGTGAAGGATGCCGAAAATATGCACTTCTTTGGCGCCGGCCATCAGACGGCCACCAAGCGAATTGGGTTCGCAGTAACCGACGAGCAGAATGGTGTTGCGGCTGTTCTCTATGCTGTTGCTGATATGGTGCTTGACGCGACCGGCATCGGCCATCCCGCTGGCGGAGATGATGACGCAGGGTTTGTCGTGATAATTGAGCAGCTTGGACTCGTCGACCGTCTTGATATATTTCAGCCCTTTGAACATGAACGGGTCTTTGTCGGTCTCCAGCAATTTCTGCACATTCTTGTTAAAATACTGCGGATAACTTTTCACGATGTCGGTCGCGGCTACGCTCAGCGGGCTGTCGACGTAGTAATCGAGATCAGGGAGACGATGTTCTTCTTCCAATTGATTGAGCGCATACAGCAACTCCTGCGTCCGGCCCACGCTGAATGCCGGGATGATCAATTTACCTTTCTTCCCGCCGCAGGTATGATCTATCCACTTGAAGAGCATATCCGGCGTCGTCTCTACCGGATCGTGGAGACTGTTGCCGTAAGTGGACTCGATGAGGATATAGTCGGCCTGGGGAAAGGCGGCAGGCGGACGGAGGATGACGTCCTTGTAGCGGCCCACGTCGCCGCTGAAACTGACATGGGTCTCTTTTCCGTCTTCCTTTATTTTCAGGTGCACGGCGGCGCTGCCGATGATGTGACCTGCATCGGTCCATAGGACCTGCACATATTCGTCGATGGAATGCCAGGTATCGTAATCCACGCTGACGAAGCGGTCCATACAGCGTTTGGCGTCCTCTTCGGTATAGAGCGGCTGAAGGTATGGGAGGCCTTCCGCTTTCCGCCGCTTGTTGGTGTATTTGACGTCGTCTTCCTGGATGCCGGCGGAGTCTTCGAGCAGGACGGCGGCCAGCTCGCGTGTGGCGGGAGTGCAGAAGACCTTCCCGTCGAATCCATCCCTGACCAGCTTGGGTATCAGCCCGCAGTGATCGATATGCGCATGGGACAGGATGAGGAAATTCACTTGCGCCGGGGTGAATCCCCAGTCACGGTTGAGGACGTCGGTCTGCGGGCCCATGCCCTGGAACATGCCGCAGTCGAGCAGGTATTTGCGGCCGTTGTTCAGCGTGATGAGGTGTTTGGAACCGGTGACGGTACGGGCGGCGCCGTGAAAGGCTATTTTCATGTGCGTTTTTTTACCTTGAAGGACCAAGTTATGAAAAATTCGGCGACCGGTTCGCCCGCGGCGTTGGCGCCTAGCGAACGGACTTTTATCGTCTGCGCCTCCCCGGTTGTCCGTGCCTTGTCGATGGCGTCGCGGATAGCGGGACCGTCGGTGCAGAGGAACCGCGTGCGGCCGGTGGCCTTTTTGAAATATTCGGCTTCGGTGCGTATAACGAGCATGGATACGGGAGGCCGGGTCTTGTACAGGTGGGCCATTGCCAGTGCGCCCGTGCTCATCTCGGCGGCCATGCTCAGACAGGCGAAATAGGTCGAGCGAAACGGGTTTCGGGTAAACCATTTGTAAGGAACGGTGACGGCGCAACGATCCGCGTCCGCTTCGGTGACACGGAGACCGGAGAAAAAGGCGCTGGGGAGTCGGGTCAGCAGGAAAAGCCGGGACTTCAGGGGATGGCGAATGCTGCGGAAGAAGGTATCGCCGCCGTTGTCATTCTGCGCGTCACGGGGGCTGTCGGCCATTCGGATGGGCATGGGAAAATGGTTTAGTAAACATAAAGATAAGGAATGCAGGAGGGCCGGGCAGGTGACGGGCTGTGGCGGGCGGGTGACGGGCTAAATTTCGATCTGGTTGCGGAGCAGGTCCTCAAAGGTATCGCGGCGGCGGATGAGGTGTGCCTGGCCGTCCCTGACGAAGACTTCCGCGGGCTTGAAACGGGAATTGAAATTGGAGGACATCTCGAATCCGTAGGCGCCGGCATTGTAGAAAACGAGATAGTCACCTTCGCGAACTTCATTGATGGTGCGGTCCCAGGCGAAGGTGTCGGTCTCGCAGATGTTGCCGACTACCGAATAGCGGCGGGGTTCGCCTTTCGGATTGCTGACATTGACGATGCGATGGTAAGCATCGTAGAACATGGGGCGGATGAGGTGATTGAAGCCGCTGTCGACGCTGACGAAGGTAGCCGCATCGGTCTCTTTGATGACGTTGACCTTTGTAATGAAGCAGCCGCATTCGCTGACCAGGAATTTGCCGGGTTCGAACCATACCTGGAGGCGGCGGGAGCCGGTCGCTTCGCCGGAGGCGGCCCCCATTGCAGCGTTCGGGTGGTTGTCGAAGGCTTGTTTGACTTTGGCGGCGAGGTCTGCGATGTTCGTTTCCCCGTCCCCTTCTTTGTAGGGCACCTTGAAGCCGCCTCCCAGATCGAGGAACTGAAGCTCGCTGAATTTCGGGATGAAATCGAAGAGTATTTCGATGCCTTTTACAAATACGTCGACGTCCTTGATCTCGCTGCCGGTATGGATATGAAGATCGGCGATGTGGAGATCGTATTTTTTTACGAGGTGCAGGACCTTGTCGACCTGCTCGACGGGGATGCCGAACTTGCTTTTATCGTGACCGGTGGAGATCTTGAGGTTGCCGCCGGCCATGATGTTGGGGCGGAGACGGACGCCTACCGGGTAGGTGTGACCGAATTTCCGGCCGAACTTCTCCAGGTTGGAAAGGCTGTCGATATTGATGATGACGCCGAGCGACCGGGCCTCTTCGATCTCGTCGAAGCCGATGCCGTTGGAGGTATACAGGATCCGGTTGGGCGTGAACCCGGCATGAAGGGCCAGGCGTACTTCGTTGACCGAGCTGCAATCGACATTGGCGCCGAGGGAATGGATATATTTCAGGATGTTGATATTCGTGAGGGCCTTGCAGGCATAGAAGAAGACGGTATCACTGTCGTGGAAGGCGGTGGTGAGCTTCTGGTATTGGTCTTTTATCTTTTCAGCGTGATAGACATACACCGGGGTACCGAATTGTTGGCCGAGTGCGATGAGGTATTGGGGGTCGAGGTGTTGGGACATGGGATTAGGGTTGAACGTCTCCGCCGGTCTCCTGGTCTTCGGAGAGGGCGTGATCGATGGGGTTGTCGGAAGGTTCGGAGGGTTCGGTTGCTGCGGCGGATCCGGTTGCTGTGTTGGGTCGGGCTGCCGCATTGGGTCCCGGGGCGAGATCGCCGTCGGAGAAAGGGGGCGGAACGGCGGTCGGCTCTATGAGCGTTTCCGCGAACACCTCTTTCAGCTTGGGCAGGTCGTCGGAGGAATTGATGCCGAAATAGTCCATGAATGTTTTCGACGTGGCATAGACCAGCGGTTTGCCGGGCATATTTTCATTTCTGCCGGAGATGACGACCAGCTCTTTCTCCAGCAGCCGCTGTATCGAATAGTCGCTGTTGACGCCGCGGATAGACTCAATTTCTCCCTTGGTGATCGGTTGTTTGTAGGCGACGATGGCAAGGGTCTCGAGTGCCGCGGATGAAAGGCGTTTGAGGAATTTCTCGCCGTTGAGCTGGGCGACGGTCTTGTGATAATCTTTTTTGGTGAGGAACTGCCATCCGCCGCCGCTCTCGCGCACCTCGAACGGATAGAATTCGGAAGCATATTTTTCGACGATGCCGTCGAGGGAGGTTTGGATCTGTTCGAGCGTCAGCTTTTCCTCCATGAAACCGAAGGCGTTGTTCAGCAGCTCGGTGATCTCCATGGAGGTCAGCGGTTTGTCGCTGGCGAATATCAATGCTTCGATATGGGGGATGATGTTTCCGATTTCCATACTGCTAGGTTTTGGCGGAGTCCGCCGACCGAAGGGAGGCGGCTCGTACCTTTTATTCTCCTATCCTTGTAGCGCAGCGGCGCCGCTGACTATCTCGGTCAATTCGGTCGTGATGGCGGCCTGGCGCGCGCGGTTGTAGGACAGGCGCAGGACTTTCAGCATCTCATTGGCATTGTCACTAGCCTTATCCATGGCGGTCATACGGGCGCCGTGCTCGGAGGCGTTGGCATCCAGGACGGCCTTATACAGCTGGGTGTTGAGGATCTTCGGCATAAGCTCGGAAATAAGCTCCTGCTTGCCGGGTTCGAAGATAAAGTCGTTGTTTGTTGCGCCCGCCTTTTTCTTCACTTTCGGTATCGGCAGGAATCTTTCCGATACGAAATTCTGTGTGGCAGCGTTCTTGAACTGGCTATAGATGATCTCCACGGCATCGAAATCCTTGTTGGCAAAGGCCTTAACGGCAGCCTGGGCTGCGGCCTGCACATGCGGGAAGTCGAGATGCAGAAAGATATCCTTATAGGTGTCGGTGATCTTGTAGTTATTCTTGAGGAAGTGTTCGTAGCCCTTTTTGCCGATGCTCCAGAGGGTGACATTGCCTTTGGCGGCCTGGGCGGCATATTTTTCACGGATGAGTGCCTTGGCCAGCTTGATAACATTGGCGTTATAGGCGCCGGCCAGACCACGATCGCTGGTGATGACGAAAAGGAGGACTTTTTCCACGGGACGTTCTACGGCGAGGTCCATCCCCAGATCGCCATCGGAATTGCTGACGATATTGCTGAGCAGTTCCTGGAGTTTCTGGGCATAGGGGCGCATCTGGATAATAGCATCCTGGGCGCGGCGAAGTTTTGCTGCGCTGACCATCTTCATGGCCTTGGTGATCTGCTGGGTGTTTTGGATAGATTTGATCCGATTGCGTACCTCTTTGAGTTGTCCTGGCATATTCGTTTAATTGGCTAATGAAGGTCCCCCGGTCTGTGAGCATCCTGCTCGCAAAATGGGTGCAAAAATAGCGCAAAGACGGGAAAAAACCATGTCGTGGCGAACGATTTCCGAGTACAATCGGGGGAAAATTGATAAATAATATGGAATTTTGCAGTCCAACTATGGAAAAGAAAGGATCGAACGGGCGCAAGACCGCCGCTACGCGTAAGCCGGGAAAGACCGGCGCAACGGGTATCATCAAAAAGACGGACAAGACCGAAAGACCGGTGCGAACCGGGAAGACGGGGGCCACGGGCATTATCCGGGAGACGGGCACGAATGGTATGGGCCAGGACCTGAATGGAGTGGAAAGCAGCGGCAGAATATCGAAACCTGCGATTTCGGGCGTGAAGGCGAAAGGTGGCAAGAAAAGGGTACCCGTGATCCTCGTCACCAATGACGATGGCATCAGCGCTCCCGGTATCCGCAACCTGGTCGAAGCCGTAAAGGGGCTTGGGAAGGTAGTGGTGGTGGCACCCGACAAGCCGCAATCCGGGATGGGGCATGCCATCACGATCGGCAATCCGTTGCGGCTGACACCGATGCATCATCTTTTCGAGGGGGTGGAGGCCTGGCAATGTTCGGGTACGCCGGTGGATTGTGTGAAACTGGCCGTGGATAAGGTGTTGCGGCGTAAACCGGACCTTTGTCTTAGCGGGATCAATCACGGTGCGAATCATTCGATCAATGTGATCTATTCGGGCACGATGTCGGCGGCGGTGGAGGCGGCGATCGAGAGTATCCCTTCGATCGGATTTTCGTTGCTGGACTATAGCGTCGAGGCGGATTTTACGGCGTCACGCAAGTATGTGCGGATCATTGTCGAGCATGTGCTGACCCACCAGATGGATAAACACCTGATCCTCAATGTTAATTTCCCGGCGGTGCCCGAAAACCTGATCAAGGGGATCAGGGTGGCGCGGCAGGCTTATGCGAAGTATGAGGAGGATTTTGTCGAGCGGAACGACCCCAATTCAAGAAAATATTATTGGTTAACGGGCAAATTTGTAAATTTTGACCGGGGCAGGGATACGGATGTATGGGCGTTGGAACACAATTATGTGAGCGTGGTGCCCGTGCAATTTGACATGACGAATTACGTTCTAAAGGGCAAACTCGAAAAAACGTGGAAATCGTGATATTCAAAAAAGACAGCCTGCGGTTGGGGCTGGTGCTGGGTCTGATAGCGCCGGTCCTGAGTCTTGCCATTTATTACTTTATCAAATTCTATCCCCTCTATACGATCAGGGATTTCTTCGGTTATATAACGACTGACAAGACCCAGGTGACTGCACTGTCGGTGCCGTGCCTGGTTTTGAATATTGCGCTTTTTACGATCTACATCAATTCACATAAGGATAATACTGCGAAGGGGGTGTTTGCGGCGACGTTGATCTATGCCATTCTGGCGTTGTTGTTCAAGTTTATTTAGAGAAGATGCGGCTCGCGGCGCTAGGGCGCGGCGCCGCGCACGAAAATCTTTTGGAACATCGTTTTTCAGCCCTTATTTTTGCAATCCTTTTTGAAGGCGCGGTGCCGGTTTGATAGCTGGCGCCGGTTTGAAGGCGCAATGACGCGCCAAGGAAGAAATGAATTGGCCTATAGTATAATGGTAGTACGACAGATTTTGGTTCTGTTTGTCTTGGTTCGAATCCAGGTAGGCCAACAAGTGACCCCTCGCTTTGCGAGGGTTTCTTTTGCACGGAAGCGAAGCGAGTTTACTCGCGTGAGCGGACGGGCGAAAAAATACCATCCGGCGCCAGCCGGATGAGCTGATTTGGCCAATGCAAATGAGGAGTGGATACTACTCATTAGCGAGTCCATATGCCGAGTTCAGGCGGTCAAGCAAATCCGTCTCCAATTTGAGCAGACGCGCCAGGTGGCGTATTTCTCCGACGAAGCTGGATTTTCGCTGGTGCAGGTAGTAGATCAATTCGTTTATTTTTTCTCTGTCCTGGCTGATCAATTGGGGGTTACCCTGGGGCTTCTCCAATAAATTGACCGACTGTCCTGCATATTCCATTTCGGATTGCATCATAGTCTTACTTTTGCTCATCATTTGGTTAAACAGAGATGCATTAAAAAGTTTACCGATCAACGGATAGCTCATTACGTCCTCTTTTTCTTCGATGTCAACGAGGTTCCGGTATTCGGCCAATGAGCGCTCCAGATTCATAAGTCCGTTGATGATGTCCCGGTTCCTGATCAGCCGCAGATTGCCCGAGCTTTTCATTTCCAGTACAGTATTGTCCTGGGGCTCAAATATGGCATTGCGGGTGGATAGTCTGCCTAAAAAATACATATTTGCTCCCTCCATCACGGTACCATTTACCTCGAGGTAGGAGATCAGCGTATCAAACTTCTCCACCCTGTCGCCCAATGAAGGTATCCATACGTCCAAATTCGCTGTATCACGGACCAAATCCTTTTTAATGTTGATGACATATTCGTGCTCTTTGGAATGTTCGTCCAGATGTTCGCGATAACTCTCGGCAAAAAATCCGGTCATTACTGCCAGAAAAATCATTATGTACTCCAGGATGTATTCCTTCCAGGGTTTGGGATTGTGTTTTAATTGAGGATGATGATGTACTTCCATGTCCAGTAGTTATAGCTTGTTCTTTAAATCGAGGGTTGGGGCGCGCCTTTTAAGCTAACCTTGTTCCTTTAGATGATACGCTTTATTTAAAGCATCAATGAGTCTGATCGCCTGCTCTTTTAAGGAATCCGCCAGCGCCACCTGGTTTGACATGAATCTTGAACGAACCATCTCGACATACTGATTAAAAAGATTCTTATCGGTGGAAAGCAAGGTCGGGTTAGATCTTATGAATGAGTCAATCCGCGCATACTCAAATTGTTTCCGATTGGCGACAACGATAGTATTAGCCATTTCGTTGTATTTGTATTCAAATAATTGTGACCGCGCCTTTCTCGCTTCGGTATATATACCTTGCTGCGAAAGTTCCATATATCTAAACTTTTGCAACAGCTGATCATATTTTGCCAACTCGCCGTTGACGAATGTGGTGAAAAACCGCAGCGAACCGGAGCTCTTCATCTCAATCAAGGTAGCATCGTTTGGTAAGAATGTGTTGGGCCAACCGCCAAACAATCCATACCAATAAAGCTTACCAGACGGGATATCTTTCGGGTTAGACACCGATAATAACTGCATCAGCGTGTCTACATTGTGTACTGCGTATCCGGTATTTGTTATATACCCAGTGAGACTGGCCGTATCCACACTAAGGTCGTTGACCATAGTTTCGGCAAATTCTTTCGCTCTGCTATGTTCGTTTATGCGCTCGCGCAGGCTTTCCGCAAAGAAACCCATCATTACAGCTAGAAAAATCATCAGGCCTTCAAGCAAATACTCTTTAAATCCTTTCTTTTCTACTTTTGGGTGGTGGTGCACTTCCATAACCAGATAATTGCTTTGAAATTTTTATTGATGGACTTGAATGGAACTTCCCGGGGAATCAGTAAGACGACCGATAAAAGGCGGAGAACAAAAAAATCGTTGTATGACGACAATTACTAACGGACACCTCATGGTTTATGCATTAAGTTTTGGGGCGCTCGAATATATGAAATATCTGGTTCACCTGCCGATATAGATCCCGACAACATAATCTTAGCTGGCTGCCCGCAATTTGACCAGGAGGGAAGGGGCCGATACACTGGAATCAATTGCCATGGAAAAGATACAAGTCAAGTGGTTCTCCAAATTTTCAGATTGCCTACCGGATCCATTGGCCAAACAAACTTTTTTCGAAAAAGACTATGATCCACCAGGCATGATGTGCGCGAGCTCAAATACGGTGCCTGTAAAACAGCTCAACTCCTAATTTATCCTACCGGCACTATCTTCAACTTTGCTTTATCCGGCTCTTTAAAGGCATTACTCGCTTCCAGGTGTTTTTCCATGGCGTCCATATTATCGCCGACGATAGTGGCGCTGAATTCATGCGCGCGCCCCATCATCCGGATATAGGCTGCAGGATCCCCTTGTCGGGTCAGCTTTCGTAAAGCCAGTACATAGTCCTCCCGGTAGACGGTTGGGATGATGATCTTCGTCTGCTGTTGTTTGACCAGCTCTGCGTTCATCATGACCCGGGCGACCCGTCCGTTTCCATCCAGAAAAGGGTGGACCTCACTGACCAGGAACATGATATAGATCGCTTTCGCAAAGGGATGGCTCAGTGCCTGGCAGAAGTCGAATCCCTTTATCAGCGTTCCCTTTACTAGCAACTGGTCGACAAAATGGGTCTCACCGGCGCGGTTGTTCTTATCTTTAAACTGACCGGGCTTTTTGGACGTCCTGGCGTTCAATAACACTTTGTGCCTGTACAGGAGGAGATCCAGCAGCTCTTGAGAAGTGCCAGGAATGACGCCCATCTCCTGCCGGTTGCTAACAAGCTTATAAGTACCCAGGATATCATGCGAATCCTCATCCCGAGCGGGCATCGGCGTATTTGTTTCGATGATACGTTTGGCCTCCTCCAATTCAAATTCGGTCCCTTCGATATAGTTGGAAAAATAGGCTTCAAAAAAGGCGAAGTTGCGGAACGCTTTTATGCTGGTGTTTTTTTCCGGGAGGTCTTTAAATTCCTGTTGCTTCAGATCCCTGAACAGCTTCTCAAAACGAGAGAGCCGGGCGGGATCGTATGGATTTCCGAAGGCCCGGGCCACCGCCAAAGGAGAAGATAATAGCTTCGACGGTTTTGTTGTCAGCAAGGCGCTGATAAGTTTATTGAGCTTATCAAACTCCGTTTCCATGTCCAATTTTTGGGCAATTTCCCTAGCCTTATCCCGAACTTCATTCAACCCCGCTTCTCCTTTTACGCGGATCACATTTTCCAACCGGTCTTCAATCTCCGGTAAGGTAAGGATTTTGGATTCCGGTCTTGGCTGACGGCTGACCTCCATGTTCTCCAGCAACGCCCTTTCCATTTGTGAAACGAACAGTTCACCGGAGAGCGGATTATCACCTTCTATCGGCCCTGGGCCTTGCATGAATCGAAGGATAACGCCAGGGAGGTTTATCTTTTTGGTATAGGTATACGTCAGGAAGAGGTGACCCGCGGCCGTCGGCTTAAATTCAAGTGCTGATCGGTGACTGAGTACTGCGCCCGGGTATAATCTGCCCAATACCGTAAACAGATTCCGTCGAATGATCGTTTCAGGGGATTCCTCGAAATTGGGTGTATAGATGCGAGGAGCAATCTTGCGAAGTTTCCGGTCTTTTTCTAGTTGGGCGATCTGCCGGCTAAGGCTTGGCTGACTGGAAGAAAAGACCACCTCCTGGAGGTGTATAGGGAGAATTTTTTCCACTATATAAAGCTATTTAGCCAAATTTAGCAAATATTTTCAACTATAAGTCAATTTTATGCAAATATTTTCCAATAAAGTAAAGCAAAAATTTCCCAGCCAAATCAATAGCCATCCTATTTTTAACAAATTTTTTCCACTATAAATTATATATGGACAAATAATTTCCAGAGAAATGCGTAGGCAATCATGTTCAGCAGCATGTTACCCTTCCCTAAAAGGTAAGGCGCGTTAGGTCCTCTTTGGTGGTTCTTGCTATCGGGCTTTACTTTTCTTCGGCAAGCTGATTGACAGCCTCACCGATTACCTGAATGTTATACAAACAGGCTTCGATGACCATGAAATTATTGGAAAAATCATCGAAAGAAAGATTGACGGTGTATGTTTCGATGTGCTCGATACATCGCAGGATATCACTTAAAACAATCGATGGCGTGCGTTTAGACATATAAAATGTCCTTTCCGACCGTTGAATTCGACGGCTATGTCAATGTCGCTGTTCCCTGTGGCTTCTCCACGGGCGTAAGAGCTTTTCTGGGCGGTTTTGTTTATTTAATGGGCGCCGTTGAAGGCCGTGCGGACCTTCTCGAAGCCCTTGTCGGTCTCGTCGGCGAAATCTTTTGCGGCATCGGAGGCCTTTCTTTTCAGGTCGTCGAAGCCTTTGCGGATCTTCTGACGGGTTTCGGAACCTTTGTCGGGGGCGATGACGATGCCGATGGCTATACCGGCGAGAATTCCTAATAATAGCTTGTTCATAAGCCGAGATTTCTCTAAAGTTACGAAATTATCGGGCATCATCGCACACCGAAGAAGATGATCGCGGCACTGGGGCAGAACAAAAGCGACTTTGTTTTCATGGTTGAATATACCAAATGCAGTATCTTCTCGGCCATGAAACATATTCTTTCACTGTATCTCCTGCTGGCCGTCGTCCAGGTAAGTCGCGCACAGCCTTCGCATAAGCCGTACACCCTGGTCATTACGAATGCCGATATCGTGGATGTTCCGATGGGCAAAGTGGTCAGGGGACGCCTGCTTGCCATTTCGGGCGACACGATAAGGGCAGTAGACGATACGCGAAATGCCGGGAAATACAAAGCTGCGCGGGTAGTCGACGCCGGCGGACGGTATGTTATGCCGGGGCTGTGGGACATGCACGTGCACTTTCGCGGCGGCGATTCCACGATCGAAGCGAATAAGGCGCTTTTGCCATTGTTCCTCGCTTATGGAGTTACGACGGTCCGGGAATGCGGCGGGGATATCACGCCTGCCGTCCTACGATGGCGTACACAAACGGCGCGGGGTGAACTGGCAGGGCCAAGGATCTTTACTTCCGGACCCAAGCTTGACGGGCCGGGGGCGGTATGGGCGGGATCGATCCCGGTCGTGACGCCTGCGGATATAACACATGCCCTGGACTCGCTGCAAGAGATCCACTCGGATTTCGTGAAGATATACGATAGCAAGATCTCCGGTGACGCCTACCTGGAAATTATCCGGCAGGCGAAAAAGAGGGGAATGAAGGTAACCGGGCATATGCCGTTCACGGTCGAGCTAAAGGAGGCGGCGGCCCTCGGCATGGACGGTTCGGAGCATCTGTATTACGTTTTTAAAGCTTGTTCCTCCAAAGAAGACAGTATCACCGACGTTATCCGGCAGCGGGAGCATACTCCTCATCCGATGGGGCTCTTCGCGGCCTTACCGGCATTATATGCGACATTCGATAGCGTCAGGGCTGAGCGGCTGTTCGAATACCTGGCGGCAAAGCATTTTACCATAACCCCCACCCTCTTTATCTCCAGGACGCTGGCCGGGATCAAAGAGACCGATCACAGTAAGGACAGTCTCCTGCCGTATATCGATCCAAAGATACTGGCCACCTACCAGGGAAGGGTGAGAAGCGCCAAAAGGCAGTCCGACGCCTCGGCCCAGTTCACAAAAAAATATGAGGCGGTTTGTACCGCGTTGGTGCCCAAAATGTATGCCGCCGGCGTCAATATCGTGGCGGGTTCCGACTGCGGGGCGTTCAACTCGTATGTATACCCGGGGTCTTCCATCCACGAAGAGATCAAGCTGCTGGTTGCGTCGGGACTTACGCCGGCGGAGGGTTTGCGAACGGCCACCATGAATGGTGCAAAGTTCATGGGTGTTCAGGATTTTTATGGCAGCCTTCGGCCGGGGAAGTGTGCCGATCTGATCGTATTAGACAGCAATCCGCTGGAAGATATCGGCGCCATCGATCGGATCCATTCGGTGCTTTCGAATGGGAAGTTTTATTCGAGGAGCGATCTTGACGCGCTGCTGGCTTCTATCAGGCATTAAAACGAAAAGGCCCCCGAAGGGGCCTTTCTTTATTACGCGTGTGACCTCGCATTATCTCAAAGCTGACGAGCCCGTTTGCGGATTGAAATCTTCCATTTTCGGCGTAATGGTCACCTTGATGGTGTTACCCGGCGTCCTGGCATTCATTCCCGATTTCTCCAATGTCACATGTATCTTCGGCACTCCGCTTTGCAGGAAATGGTTGGCGACGGTCACCATTCGGGCGCGTCTAAGGCCCAGACCATGGTTATACATGTTCCCCGAGGTATTGTAGTAAGCCATCGATCCTTCCGAGGAATAATGGTGGTGTACCTTCTTATGTGCCGGTGACGTGCTGTTCTGTCCGCCATTGGTACTCGAATTGGCCGCAACGCTGCCGCCGGAAGATGAGCTGCCGCCGTTCTTCGAACTGCTTGCGGTTCCGGAGGTTTGGCCGGACCGGGCATGCATGGTCTGATGATGTCTCGGCCTATGGGTGGCATATCCTTCGGAAGACATGTTATTGTTATTGTTGTTCTCCATGCCGGACATGTTGCCGTTTGAGCCACCAATGCCAGAGGCGGAATCGTCAACGCCTACGAATACATTGGTATTCGAGCGATCCTTCACCACTTCGGCCAGGTTGTTCAATACCTGTTTTCCGCCGGATGTTACGGCTGTGCTATTTTTTCTGAAGAGGTCGTTCTCGTTGAGCCGCACATAAACGATGTTCCCCTCCTGCCGCACGTCGGCATTCGAAATACCCGCCTGTGTCAAAGCGCTCTTGACGCTGTCGCTAACCTGCGACATGCTGTTTTGTTGATCCTTAAAATAGCCCTGATAATAATCCAGATTTTTTTGCTGGCTTGCATAGCTGTTCGAAGAACTGTCGAGCGACCGTTGCAGGGTAGTATTCTTACTTTGCAGGTCCTGTACGTTCCCATTCAATGACGATACCTGCTGTGCCAGCCGCGCACTGTCGTTCCTTACCCTGGCCAGGTCCGCCTGGGACCCTTTGTACTTTTTGCTGGACACGCACCCTGTGAGTAGAATGAGAGCAGTGCTCCCGATGGCAATTGCCGTAGATAGTCTTGTTTTCATAACCGAGGTGTTTAACACTGATGTTGGTTTATAGATGACTGATTATCCGCTTAAAATATAATGCCACGGGGCATGCGGAATGGTTCGGTGGTTCCGGTGATTTTCTGCTATAACCAAATTATCAATCGATTAGCATGGTGTGGTGAAAAAAGAACGGATATCCTCGTGGGGGGGTGGGGCATGGCATTCCCTGTGTCGTTGGGCAGAGTCTTCCCTAGAAAGGAAGCAGGGCGACGGCGAAAATTATTCGCTCCGCTGCTAATGTACGGGGGAGTATTGCCGGACCGGAGGATATACCGGGTAATTGTCTGTTTCTACACTGACGCTTCCGGAGATTGAAAACGTCCTGGCGTCATTGGTGTATAGGAGGCCGCCTTCCATGCGGGTGCTAAGACCGTATGACCCGTAGGAAAAGGGCGATACCGCGGCAGGGCTTGAATAAAAAAGGCTCATGCTGAAAACCGTTGGCGCCACGGACAAATTGCCAAAGGCGGCGAGGTTATTATTCAACGGCCTGACCACGAAAATGCCCGCCGGCGCCGACAGCCAGGACATGCCCCCATTCAGGAACGCGAATCCCGCGGACACGCCGGCATAAGGTTTAAACTGCAGGCGCCGGCTTGAATTGTCGAAGGGAATAAATGCGGGAACCAGGACGGAGGCTGAACTGAAATAAAAGGGAGAGGCGAACCAAAGCGGCTGCCCAAAATTATAGTTATATGGAAATGCAGGGAGCGGTTTATATGGAGGCGATGGGGAAGGCAAATGTGTTTGCGCGGTTGCGCCAAGCATGATGATCGATGCGAAGAGGGCCATAAGGATTCGCATGGTAGAAGATTGTAGCTTAAAGTTACCGATTTTTCGGGAGATTGGCTTTGAGGATGCGGATCGCCTTTTGGATCTGGTCGCGGCCGCCGGACTCGATCCCATACCAGCCATGGAAGCCGCTTTTCCGGCAGAGGCCGAGCATTTTGAGGGTTAGCTCTTCGGTGGGTTGGTTACGGTAAGACATCCCTTTGGCGAAAGGAAGGGTTTTTTCGAGGAAGGTGAGATTGTCAAAATCCTGCGCCGGCTCGCGCCAGTCGGGATAGGTGCCGAATAAGGGGTCATTCACCTCCTTCATGAGCCGTACCATCCAATCCGGGTCGTTGGAAATGCCGCCATGATTTTCGATAAGGATGCTGATGCCGGCGGGTCGCGCGTAGTCCAACAGCGGGTGGTAGGATCCGGCGGCCCACTGCAAGGCTTCGTCTTTGTCAACGTCGGCGGTGCCGCGGCAATTGGTACGGATCGCATGACAGCCGAGATAGTACGCAATATCGACCCATTTGCGATGGAAGATCCCGAATTCGCTGCGGCCCTCGCGGGTTGCCGAACAGCCGTCGCCTTCATCATCGACCATGATAAGGACCGGGGTGATGCCGTGCGATGCGGCGTTTGCTTTCAGCTGTTTGAGGTATCCTTCGGTGGGGACTTCGAACAGGGTGTTTACGAATTCGATCCCGTTGAGGCCGAAGTCTTCCCTTGCCAGGCGCGGGAAATCGAGGGTTTTCCATTTTCCGGCACGCCATTCGTCTATGAGCGACCATTGAGCGAGCGAGATATCGTCGGGGGGCATGATGGACAATATACGCATATTTTTCATTCCCGGCTGATTTGACGCCTGGCAGGGGCGGCTGGTATGCGAGGGGCGGCTGGTACGCGAATTGAGGGCACGTATCAAAAATTTTCTGGTTTATGGAGATCGATAAAATTTCTTTATCGCTCGGCGGGAAGGAATATTCCTTTTCCGTTGAAGTGATGCATGACGAAGACGAAACCATTTATCGGGCGACGCCCGACCAGGGAGAACTCGTATTAAACGAAATTTCGCCGGGTTATATCGAATTCGATGAGAAAGGAAATGCGTTGGTCGATGAAGGAGCGCTTAACGGGCAGGCCAGGCGGGTGCTGGCGACCATCTGGAAGGCGATACAGGAACAGATACCCAAACAGGAAAACAACCAGCCATGTCCTTAGTTGCGCGGAGCCGCCTGAGCTGAAGGGAGCGGAGGAATGAGGCATCGGGAGAAGGCAACATCAAGCGGCGACGGATTTGATGGATCGCCGCACTTGGGCTATATTGCCGGCATGAGACCGATTTTACTTTTCTGTGTGGCATGCTGGTTGGTGACGGAGCCCGCGGTTGGGCAGCGGGAGTTCGAGTTCGCGCATGTTTCGGATACACATATCGGTGGGGCTCCGACTTCGGTGACGGACCTCGAGAACACCGTGAAGGATATCAATGCCAATCCCGATCTGAAGTTTGTGATCATTACAGGCGACATTACGGAGTTCGGCGCCGATGCGGAGCTGCGGGAGGCGAAGACGATCCTGGACAGTCTCAACAAGCCATGGTATATCATTCCGGGGAATCATGACGGCAACTGGAGTGAAAGCGGCGCCAATTCGTTTCGTACGGTGTTCGGCGCCGAGACGACTACATTTCAGTACGGCGGTTTTCTTTTCGCGGGCACGGCCTGCGGGCCCAACATGCGGATGGGACCGGGACAGGTGCCGCATGAGGACATCGTATGGCTGGATTCGCTGTTGCATCATTTGCCGAAACCGGACATGCCCATTATCTATCTCAATCACTATCCGCAGGATTCGGCGCAGAACAACTGGTATGAGGCGATGGACCTGCTCAAACAACACAATATCCAGCTGGTACTCTGCGGGCATGGTCACTCCAATCACCTGCTGAACTTCGAGGGCATTCCGGGCATCATGGGCCGCAGCAATCTCCGGGCGCGGGATTCCATCGGCGGATACAATATCGTCACGATCCATAACGATACGGTGCTTTACCGGCAGAAAAGACCGGGGCAGCCCGTGGGGCCGGTTTGGGCGATGGCTGCGCTTTACGATCATCATTTCCGGTCGGACACTACTCATTATTACCGTCCTTCGTTCGCGGTGAATGCACTGTACCCCCAGGTAGAGAAGAAATGGACGTACCAGGCGAGGAGCGATATCGGAACAGGGGCTATCGCAGAGAAGGGTTTAGTCGTGGGGACGGACACCGACGGGTGGATCTTCGCGCTGGATCGCAGTCCGGGCCGGAAGATATGGAGCTACCGGACGGGTGGGAAGATCTATTCGACGCCGGCTGCCGCGGATGGCTATGTGGTGGTGGCTTCCACCGATCGAAACATTTATTGTCTGAAAGACGGACGCGTGGCCTGGAAAGTTGCGACGGGGAAGCCTGATGTCGCTTGCCCGGTCATCGAGGCCGGCAAGGTTTATATCGGCGGATCGGACGGTCATTTCCGGGCGCTGGAACTGCGATCGGGGCGGTTGATATGGGATTTCGAAAAGGTGAAGGGTTTTGTCGTCGACAAGCCGCTGATCTATGGCGATAACATTTATTTCGGATGCTGGGCCAATGAGTTTTATGCGCTGGACAAGGAAAGCGGCCGGTTGGTATGGAAATGGAGCAGTGGGGCTTCGAACCGGATGTTCTCTCCGGCCGCCGCCTGGCCGGTGGCAACGGGGGGCCGCATCTTCATCGTGGCCCCAGACAATGTGATGACTGCGCTGGATGCGGCATCCGGGCAGGTGATCTGGCGGTCGCGGGCTCCCAGGTTGCGGGTGCGGGAGTCGATGGGTTTGTCTGGCGACAGTTCGCTGGTGTATGTAAAAACGATGGAAGGAATTGTTATCGGCGTGTCGACAAAGGCTCCTGCTTTACAGATCGATTGGCAGTCACCCGTTGAGCTGGGTTATGAGCTGGCTCCGACGGCACTGTTGGAAAAGGATGGCGTGTTGCTGGTGCCTACTCATTCGGGAACTGTGTGGGCGTTGTCGCGGAAGGATGGCGCCTTGCTGTGGCGGTACAAGGTATCCAACTGCATGGTCAATGGGGTGTTGCCGTTGGGGGACCGGCAATATGTCGTCAGCACAATGGATGGGAAGCTGACCTGTCTGCATATAAAATAACGAAAATGATCATTGCGGGTACGGAGAAGGATTTTCGCGAGATATATGCCATCATTAATGACGCGGCGTCGGCATACAAGGGTATCATTCCCGAAGACAGGTGGCATGAGCCTTATATGTCCGAAGAAGAATTGCGTGAGCTGGTGTCGTTCGAAGAGAAGGAGCGGTTGCTGAAGAAGTACTGGAAGATACCGGCGCGGCAGATCGAGACGTCGGTCGTGCTCGCGAATGCCTGGCAATAAATTTTGGAGTTCCGAAGGCTACGTATAATTTTAACGGATGAACAAAGAAACTGGCTTGTACTTACTGGTCATCGGCGGAGTGATCGTTGTGGCGGGCCTGCTGATTTACTTTTTTCACGATAAGCTGCACTGGATCTGTCATCTGCCGGGCGATATCCGGATCGAACGCGAGAATTTTCGAATGTACATTCCCATTACGACCATGTTGGTGCTCAGCGCGCTGCTTTCGCTGGTGCTTTATTTGGTGAGGAAGATGCTGTAAGCGGGTTGGGCGCCTGAGAAGCAATCACTGCTCCGGTGTGAAGGAAATGACGGCTCATGCAAGCCGGGTCAATTGTAGGTATACAGGGTGATGCGCTGGATGCCGTATTCGGCTTCGGGGATGCGGAGGTGGCGGCCCTGGTGGTCCTGGTCGCCGTTCATTTGCCGGCCGGCGTGCCAGTTGCCATCGATGAAGCGACCCTCTTCAGCCTGGAGGATGCCGGCGCGGCGGCCGGGGGTTTTCGGCTCGAACGTGAGGACGATGCCGGTGCCTCCCACATAGAATTCGCTGTCGGAGACCGCGACGATGATCCCGCCTGTCAGCGGCCAGTGATCGTGCTTAGCCGCGGGGGACCAGCCAAGCGTGAGATCGTGTGCCGCCATGATCCTGAAGCCTCCCATTTCGAGGCGGGTAGTGTCCTCTTCTTTGCTTAACAACACGCCTTCGACCCGGCCAATTGGTGCAGCCTTACCGATCAGGGGCGTCAGCTGCCGAATGATGTCGTAGCATTTACCAATGGACTCCGCTTCGGGACTGTTTGTCGATTCGATCGAAAAAGGGGAAAAGCCGATCGCATGATAATGGCCGATGGCATAGAAGGCTTTGGCATCGACGCCGGGTTCGAAACGATGCTCGGGAATGAAAAGCGGGTTGTCGGCCCGGGTATAGCGGTCGGCCCAGTAGCGGAAATTCGGGTTATAGAAATCGGGAGAAAGAAAATCGATCGATGGCGCCGCGGCTTTCCATACATCGAGGACGTGGGGCAGCGGGCCGGCGCTCGGATACTGACCGGGTTTTCTGCCTGGTGCATTGAGAGCGGCATTCACGTATAATGGTAAGGGATAGATGGCTTTGGCGGCGTATGCGATCTCTTCTACAAAACGCCCGTAGTACCAGGCCATGAAAAGCTCGTCGCTCGCGGCGCTTTTACCGAAGATGGTTTCCCAGTCGCCGGAAGTCCGGTCTCCGCCGGCGTCCCACAGCTGTTTCAGCTGGGGTTCCAACGAGTCGCGATGTTTTTGCAGATAGTCCAACAGGCTCCCAGGAACGGGGGCGTGGAAGGCGGCATCTGCGGCCGGGGAATGATCGCGCGCTTCGGGCAGCATGCCGATCTCGTTCTCCACCTGTATCATCAGGACGGTATGTTGGCGGCCGTCGATCTCTTTGATATGACGGATCAGGGCGGTGAAGGCTTTTTTATCGGCTTTCAATTGGTTTGTCGAAAACGGCGTCACGATCTCTTCGGGGCGGCCGGCGTCGTTGCGGGCTCGGGGGAAACGGTCTTCATCGGTCTTTACCCAGGCGGGCGCATAGCAGCTCATGCTGTTCTTCCAGGTGCCGAACCAAAGCAGGACCAGGCGGAGGTCGTGGGAGCGGGCTTCGCCGATCAGGGAATCGACAAGACCGAAATCGAAGTTATTCTCGCGGGGTTCCATGAGGTCCCAATAGACGGGCGCGATCAGGGTGTTCAGGTGCATTTTGACGAAGCGCGACCACAGCGGGCGCATGTATTCCATGCTGGAGGCGCTGGAATTACCGAGCTCGCCACCGCAAAGCAGCATGGGCCGGCCGTCGACCCACAATTGTGCGGAGCCGCCGGCATATATAAGGTGCGGGATGTTGTTGGGGGGTTGCTGCGCCCGGCCAAAGAGGACCATGATGGTGAGCAGTGTTGCGATGCCGGTGGATCTCATGTGTCGAATTTAAAGAGAAAGGGCCGGGGAAACAAATAGATCACCGGTCGTGCAACGGTGGTTCTTTAACCATTGTCAGAGGAAAAAACGCTGGCTATGAGAAAAAAAACAAGCTGGGTCCTACTTGGCATTGCGGTTGCAGCGGGCGGAGTCCTGTCGCTCTCCGGCTGTCTGCGGGACACCATTACCGAAACGCGTAAGTATACCCTTTATACGCCTGTCTATGCGCTGAAATCCAGCATCCTGGCGGCCATCAATGGCGATCCCGGTCAGACGATCGCCCAGCCGGGCCAGATCTATATCAAGGATAACTTTATTTATCTCAACGATGTGAACAAAGGGATCCATGTCATCGACAACAGCGACCCCTCGCACCCTGTGCAAAAGGCCTTTTTGAATATCCCGGGCAATTCGGGCATCGGCATCCGCGGGAATATCCTGTATGCCGACATGTATAGCGATCTGCTGTCGATCGATATCACCGACCCCGGTCATGCGAAGGTGATCGGTCATCTGTTCAATTTCTTCGGATACCGGACCTATGGCATAGACAGCACGCGTGTGATCGCCAGCTGGATCGTCAAAGACACGGCCATCGTGTCGCTGAATCCGGGCCGTGGATTGTATCTCGCGCCGGGAACTACGTATTATACGCTCGATCCGGCCGCTGCCTACGCCTTGTCCAACTCAACGGCTCAAACATCGGGCAATACCGGGATCGCCGGATCGGAGGCAATGATGACGCTGATCGGCAACTATCTGTATGCTATACCCGAAGAGCATTCGCTTGGGGTCGTGGATATCCGGGATTCCACCCATCCCACCCTTGCCACAAGGATCTCGGCGGGCTTCGACCTGGAAACGATATTCCCCTTCCAGGATAAGCTGCTGCTGGGCTCCAGGGAAGGCGTCTATGTTTACTCGCTGGCGAACGCCGCGGTACCCGTTTATTCGGGACAGTTCCAACACGGCAGGGCCTGCGACCCGGTGATCGCCGACCAGGACTATGCATATGTCACGTTGCATTCCGGAACCAGTTGCGGCGGGTCCGCCAACGAGCTGGATGTGCTCGATGCGAAAGTCGTCACGCAGGCGTCACTGGTGAAGACCTACCCGATGAACGGCCCCACGGGTCTGGGTAAGGACGGGTCGCTGTTATTCGTTTGCGACAACCCGGTGGTCAAGCTATTTGACGCGTCGGATCCCGCCAATCTTAAAATGCTGAGCACGCTGGCGGTCAACCATGCTTTCGATCTTATTGCCATCAATCACCTGCTGCTGGTGATCGGTGACGGAGGGTTGTATGAATTCGATTATCATGATCCGGGCCGCCCCGTCCTATTGAGCCATCTGCCTATCAATACAACAAAATCATGAGCCTGCGCATTCTCCTGGTGGTTGCCGGTTGCACGCTATTTGCGGGAGCCGGGTTCGGTCAGCGCTCCTGGAAATTCCGTTCGGATAATTATGTGGGGATCGTAGCGGGCGAACTGGGTAACTATGGGCAGGTGCAGACCGTGAACGGGCTATACAAGGGCCCCTGGTTCGTCGGTATCGGAACGGGTTTGGATTATTATCGCTTCCGGACCGTGCCACTATACTTGTCCGTCAACAGGGATCTTTTTGGCTCGAAGGAGAGCAGCGGATTCTTTATTAGTCTCAACGGAGGCACTACCCTACCGTGGTTCAGCGGGTATCCCATGCCTTATGGCATTCAATCCAGGACTTTCTCGCCGGGTTTCTGGGGGAACGGCGGGTTCGGCTACCGGCAGAAGCTTTCCGAAAAGACGGATAAAGCCTTTTTGTTCAGCATTTCTTATGGGATGAAAAAACTGAGCGAAAAGCAGAAATCTCTGCCGCCCTTATGCTTTGGCTGCATGTACGGGCCGGAACAGCAGACTACGCAGACGTACGAGTACGATTACGTGAATCGGACCTTCTTATTCAGTATCGGATTTCAATTCTGAGATCGGGGCGAGCCGGGCGACGGGCGGGGCTCGGGGATTGCCGGAGGCGGATGAAGGGTAGTGCTACAGCAGATTGCTGGTCAGCGGGTCGATGACGGATTTCACCTCGGAAATAGTATTGACCGGGAATTTGCCGAGCCTTGCGTGTTCGCGGACCAGCTCCTCACTTTCCGCGATGTGTATACAATATATCTTGTCTTCGGTGACGAAGGACTGTATCCAGTGATAGGGTTTGCCGAGCGAGCAAACGACTTCGCAGGAGGCGCGGGCGATATCCTGCAGTTCCTGAGGAGAAAGGTTCCCGGCTCCGGGAAGGTTCCGTTCGATGAGAAACTTCTTCATAACAATTTATTTAGGATGAATGTATAACCTAAAGTTAGGCAAAGGGATCGGGTTGGGGTTAAGGAGGATCCCCTATTTATCGGCCGGCGGTTCCCTATATTAGGATGCCGCTTTTTTGGGAGCAGGTGTGAAATAGAGAAATCTGCAGTTCCCTATTTTATGATCTGGAGGCGGGTGGCTTCCTGGACGGCCCTGGCGCGTGAGTTGACTTCCAGCTTGAATAGGATGGAGGAGATATGGTGATCGACCGTTTTGGCTGAAATAAAGAGACGGGAGCCGATCTCCTTATTTTGGAGGCCCTCTTTCAGCAGCCTGAGCACCCCCAGTTCCCGGTCGGTGAGCTGTGCGGGATTGGATTGGGTTGTCTTTCGCAGGCCGCGCGGAATGCCTGTAATGCCGGAACCTCTCATCTCGTCTTTCATTTTTTCATAGATGGCCTGCGCGCCAAGCCGGTGGACGATCGAGATCGCTTCCTTTTTACTGTCGGCGTCTCCTTCGAATAGCAGGAGCGCCTGTTCGTAGGGACAGCCCAGCCGCTGCCATCCGGCTGCCGCCTCGAGGGCCATTTTGGGGTTATTCGCGCGATAGCCTTTCTCCGTTTCGTGCATCGGCAGCACCTGTTTCCGCACTTTGAACAGCCAGAACTCGAATTCGCTGCTTTCGCGAAGACGGCCGGGTTGTCCGATGAGCCCAATGGCATATTCGAGCGCCGTTCTTTCGACATGGTCTTCGCCGGTCACCCATTCGTATTCGAGGAGGGCGGCCAATGCCGGGAGAATGCGTTGCAATTCCATCGACTCGAAGGCTTTCGTTCTGGCTTTCAGCAACGTGGGAAGGGCATCGGGCTCGCCTTTCCGCATTTTTATCGTTCCGGCGACTACCAGGGCGCCTACTTTTACGATCGATGCATGGTCTGATTTTCCTATCAGATCGGCGGCGATGCCGGCGGCTTCTTCCCATTTCCCGGTGTCGAGCAGCAGTTTGGCTTTCCAGGAGAGCATATAAGTTTGCCAGGAGCCGAGCTCTCTTTCCTCGCAATAGCGGAGGCCTTCTTCGATGATCTTCGCCGCAAAGGGATAGTCTTTAATTCGTACAGCGTCGCTCCCCAGATTGGTATAGGCCCGGGCAGCATGTTCCTGGTAGCCGTTCGCAAGCGCGATACCGAGGCTTTGCTGCAACAAGTCGATGCCTTTTTGCTTATTCGAGGGTATCCGCATCTGGACAGTGCCCACATTGTTAAGCGCATGGCAAAGGGTTTCCCGGTCATCGAGCTCTTTTGCGAGATCGATCGCCTTGTTGCCCCAAAAAATGCACTCGACCGCTTTGTCAGAAAGCATTTTCAGCTGGGACATGTTGCTGAACGCCATGGCCTTTGCGGTTGACGAGGGCCGGTCCGCGAGGAGATCGATGGCCTGCTGGGCGCAGGCTTCGGACTGTCTGCGGTTGCCGTCGAACCACCAGAGACGGGACAGGAACCAGAGTGTGTGACCCCTCTTTTCGAGGTTTTCTTTGTCTTTCCAGATATTGGTGGCTCTTGTTTGATAAACGATGGCTTCCCCGACACGGTTGGTCAGGTAGCATTCATATGCGTAGGACTCATAAAACCCGGCAAGCATGTCTTTATCGTCGCCCTGAAAATATTCAATGGCGGAGAAATAGAGCCGGGATGCCTCGAGGTGTGCGCCAAGCGATGCCGCCTGGCGTGCGGCCAGCGGAGCAAAATGAACGACCAGCCCGTGTTCGTTGGCATTTTTGGCGTGGTGGATGATCCGATAGATCTCGCCATTGCGCTCGAAATTATCCCTGAAACGCTGCAGGACCGTCTTATGGAGGGCGATGCGGAGGAAAGGCGAAAGGGCGGTCTCTATCGTACGCCTGTAAAGCTCGTGCTTGAAAAACAGCCGCCCGTTCTTGAGCAACAGGATCTTTGCTTCCAGGCAGGGGGCAAGGGAGGTGTCGTACTGCGGTTCGATCTTTTCGAGATAGTCGACTTCGAAACCGGTGGGCTGTACAGATAGTATCTCCCAAAGGCGCCTGGTCTTATCATCCAGTCTGTGGTAGACCGACAGGATGGAGTCTTTGATATTTTCGGGTATGCCGGGGCTGTAGCTGGCGAGGATCTCGTTCACATAAAACGGGTTGCCGGCCGAGATGGAATAAACGTCTTCCCCGTTGTATCCTTTTTCGGAGGCCAGCTTGCTCACTGCGTCTTTCGACAGCGGCGCCGGCTGGAGACGGGTGAAGGAATGAGATGGCAGCTGACCGAGCAGGTTCCGCAGGGGATGGAGGGCGTGGACCTCATCGTCGCGGTAGGTAAGGATAAAAAGGCAGTGTATTCGGGTGATGCGTCTTGCCAGGAATTTAATGAAATCGAGGGTGGCCTCGTCGGCCCAGTGGATGTCTTCGAAGACGAGGATCGTCGTACCGTCCTGGCTGCCCAGGCTGTGGAAGAATTGGGTGAAGAGGTTCACCCTGTCCTCGATATGGGGGGACAACTGGGAAAAAGAAGGCAATAGCTGCCAGATGATGTCATAGATAGGAGCCAGCGGACGCGGCGTGAATAAGGCATCGCAGGTGCCGAGATAGATGGTTGCCTTTTCTTTTATCCCCTGGCAGAAAGCGCGGACGAGGGAGGTCTTACCGATGCCGGCTTCCCCGTTCACGATGATGCAATGTCCTTCTTCCGCCGAAACATCCTCAAATTTCGAGCGCAACAGGGAGAGAGGGCCTGCTCTTTCGATCAATTCCATGGTTAGCGATTAAGGCAAGAATAGGGATGCGATCCGACCAAAATAGGGAATTATCCTTACATCCGGAAGCGGGACAGGCAGTTCCTTTGTTCAGCATTTCATTCCTTCAAATTTAAAGCCATTTGTCATGAAACTTGTCTTCTACGTTGGTGCGGCTGTCGTGCTCCATCTTAGCTCCGGCCCGCTGTTTGCGCAGCTGAAGGCCGATACTTCCTCAGGGGTTGCATCCAGGCCTGCCGGGCATCTTTTTATAGACGTTCATCATCTCGGCGCAGGGAAGGTGACGGCCGAAGCGGTTGCCAGGGCGCATGCGAAGGATCTGGCGGTCGAAAGCAAGTATGGCGTCCATTTCCTTCAATATTGGGTCGATGAGGCCGGTGGAAATGTTTATTGTCTTTCGTCTTCTCCCGACAGCGATGCCATCCGTCGAACGCATGCTGAAGCGCATGGGTTGCTTCCGGATGAGACCTATGCCGTCACGGATGGGACGCCCGCGGCCGAGAACGCGCAAAAGAATTTCTATCTAGACATCCATGAATTCGCCAACCCGGTAACGCCCGGAGACGTGGCTGCGGCGCATCAGAAAGACCTCGCTGTCGAGGGCAAGCGGGGCGTCAATTTCATCAATTACTGGGTCGAAGGGAATGTCGTCCTCTGCCTGTCGCAGGCGCCGGACTCGAATGCGGTGATCGAAACGCACCGGGAAGCACATGGGTTGCTGCCGTCGAAGATCGTAAAAGTTACACCAGGCGGGAAATAAGACAGGCAAATTTGGGGATCATCGGGGGCCCGCGGCGAAGCCGCGGGCTATTTCTCCAAATAGGTGAGGTCGCATTCCAGGTCGGGGTCCCACCGGCCGGTCCGGGCAGCAGCCCGATAGGTGGACCGCATGAACCGGAGAAGCGTTTCGCCGGGATCTGTGGCCTGACGAACGGCTTGATAAGGCAGGATGAACTCGCCCATCTCTTTGCTGTAAAAGGCCTGTTCCGGTTCGATGGGTTGCAGGCCGAAATCGGGCGGCGTAGGATAGGAGTAAGAATAAAAGACGGGCGTGGGCGCCTTTTCGTTACCCGGCCAAAACCCGCAGCTGCTGACCTCATGCGAGTAAGCTTCTTCCATCACGCGTTTGGGTATATTGACGACCGTCCCATCATATTTGGGCGCTTTCCTACCCGAGAAGCGGGTCACGGCCAGATCGAATGAACCCCAGAAAAGGTGGACAGGGCTGACCTTCCCGATGAAGGTAGAACGGTGGCGGGTGAAGACAGCTTCGATGCGGATCAGCGCCTGCCAGAGAAGATGCATCTGGCTGGGATCGTAGTCCCGGATCGCGGTATCCTGGCGGAAAGGAATGGCAGGGTCGATCTCATTCGGCCTGGAATTAATAGTGACGTCAATGTCCATCGCGTGCAATTTCGAGAAGAGCTCTTCATAAAAATCGGCCACGGAACGTGGGTATAGCCTGACGGTCTTTTTGCAGCCGTCGGCGCAGGTGATATTGACCACGTGATCGATACAATCGAAGTCGATCTGGAAAACGCCTTTCTCATAGGGAATGCTTCCCGTGGTGAGTCCGCGTGCCGATACATATAGAGTTACATGCCAGGAATGATTGATCCACGGCATTTTCTTCAGCCTGATCTTCCCGATGATCTGGGTCCAGAGCTGGACGGCGGCCGCAGTATCCTTGTATTTTGCAAAAACAAGGTCCGGCCAGGGAAATAATGCAGTTCCAATCATATTGTCCGGGTGTTTCTCCCGCAAAATTACCGATAACGGTTTAATAAGGGACGAAAGGCGTTGAATCGGCTGGTCAACCGAAGGAATTATTACTGGGGTCAATAAATAGTATCACCCTCACGCGGCGTACCTGACCTTTGGATGATGAAAGTATTTCTTAACTTGTTTGGGGTCTTTCTTTCTGCGGTGCATAAATTTCGCTACTCCTTTCTT
>Ga0207695_10000687_pt1 | contig 66305 bp, 50 predicted proteins | sample KBSC54metaG_FD_184354 | JGI IMG/M metagenome (GOLD analysis project Ga0207695, IMG submission 184354) | Corn rhizosphere microbial communities from Kellogg Biological Station, Michigan, USA - KBS C5-4 metaG (SPAdes) (version 2) | ecosystem: Host-associated > Plants > Roots > Rhizosphere > Soil...
CGCCCGGACGGATAAGATGGGGTATCGCCTATCCCTGGGATATATGAATGACGGCAGCATGCTGAAATGGGGCGACAACTATAACAGCCGGTACACTGTGACACTGGCTCACGATTATACTTTCTCGCCCAGGCTCAAGATATCCAGTAATATTTCTTTACAGCGGAACAATGTCATAATACCTACCCGGCAAAGTGTAATAGACTACAGCTCACAGCCTGGTTTCCCGGTGGCTACCATACATGGCAAGCCGTACGCCTGGGGTACGCAGCCTGCCCGTAACTGGTTATTGGAACAGGGTGGTGACAACAAGACTTATGACACACGGGCTTTTCTGAATACCAAGCTGGAGTACAATATCACCAAGGATCTGAGCTTTGTAGGGCAGGCGGGGTATAACTGGTTCAGCAAGGATGTCCGGGTGGAGTATAGCTCCATCCCCAATATCTACAATTATGCAGAGACCTATCAATACCAGGGTAATCCCACGCAGGCGCAGTCTTATTATACCCGTGGCAATATCCAGGATGTTTATTACAACCTGAATGCCTATTTGCAATATAAGAAGGTGATAAAGGATGACCATAGTATCGGTGCGACAATGGGTACCAGTTATGAGCGGGATGAGTACGATAATTACAGCACTACTACCTCTTATCTGGCGAGCAACGATGTGCCTTCTCTTGGCCTGGGGTTGGGCGATAATACTACCCATAGTAATGGTGAGACCACGAATCATTGGGCGTTGGGTTCCTATTTCGGCAGGGCGAACTATGCTTACAAGGAAAAATATCTTTTTGAAGTGCAGGGGCGATATGACGGCAATTCCAGGTTCTATAACTCTCAAAGATGGCTTTTTTATGATGGTTTTTCTGCCGGCTGGCGGATATCCCAGGAGAAATTCATGGAAAATGTCAAGTTCGTGAACGAATTGAAGCTTCGCGGCGCCTATGGTACAGCCGGCGGGCAGGGTGGCAAAGCTTCCAATGGTACTTTGCTGATAGGGTACTATGATTATATTCCTGCGGTAAATCTGGGCAATACGGGTCCTATCCTGGGCGGCTATACTTCCCGCAGTGTAACGGCATCGCCCAGTGGAACGATCGTGGACTCTTCCAAAACGTGGGAGAAGCTGATCAACAAGAACATTGGATTGGATTTTACTGTATTGAACAACCGGTTGAGCGGCAGCTTTGACTATTTCTGGAAGGAAAATACCAATATGCTCATTTACCAGCAGTCTCAAGCTGTGCTGGGCGCTACGCCTCCTTATCGTAATATCGGCGATCTGAAAGTATGGGGATGGGAGATGGCGTTGAACTGGAGGGATAAGATCGGCCAGGTGACTTATCACATCGGCGGTACGCTGACGGACAACAGCAACAAGATCGTCAGGCTTTTGGGCGCCAATAATATTACTGCGGGGCAACAGAATATCCAGGGGTATGCGATCAATTCTTATTTCGGTCTGAAATATGCGGGCCGCATCCAGACGGACAAGCAGGCGAGCGATTATGCACTTTTGGCTCCGAACAACAGTATCAGCATGCCCACAAATGCTACGCAGGTTATCAAGGGGATGAATATGTATAAGGATGTCAATGGTGACGGTATGCTTACCAATGCCGGCGCCGACCAGCATTTGCTGGGCAAGACGGATGCCAGCGGCAAGCCGATCGGTGATGGAGATATGGTTTACCTGGGCAGGAGCGATCCCCGGTATGTTTTTGCGATCAATATGGGTGCTGAATACAAGGGTTTTGATCTTTCCGTGATATTCCAGGGAGTGGGTCAGCGGAAGATCTACCGTCGCAGCGACTGGAGCGTGCCTTTTGGCACCATCTGGCAGGGGCATGCCAACTGGTGGGTAGGAAAGACCTGGACGCCTGACAATCCCAATGCGCCATTGCCTATACTGACTACGGCCAACTCTGGTGGTTATGGCAACTACAATGGGTATGATTACCAGATATCGGATTGGAGTCTGCAGAACGGTTCTTATGTGCGGCTGAAAAATATCGTCATAGGTTATACGTTGTCGCCCGAGATCGCACGCCGTGCAAGGGTACAAGGTCTGCGGGTGTATGTTTCCGGCAACGATCTTTGGGAGGTGACCCATGTACAGGATAAATGGGATCCGGAGCAAACAAACAATGTAGCCGGCGGTTCGCAACGCTATCCGTTCTATCGCCTCCTGACCTTTGGCGTAAATGTTACTTTTTAAACCCTGCAAATTTTACAACTCATGAATAAGATAATATCGAGATATGGCGTCATTATAGTGTCTTTAGCTGTTATAGGCGCCGGCTGTAATAAAGCGCTGGACCTGAAACCGCAGGACCAGGTGTCGAATGCCACTTACTGGAAGCAGCCGAGCGACTTTAAACTGGCAGCCAATGTTTTTTATAACTACCTGCGTACTTTTAGCCAGTCGAATGGAGACGGGCATAATGGGACGGACCTGGGTACGGACCTCGGCGCCATTGCCAGGGGCACTAATACTGTTGCTGCCTCAGACGGCAATTACAACCAGGCTTATAGCTGGATACGTACTATCAACACGCTGCTGACAAATGCGGCAACCTACCCCACTCCCGCTGATATTGCGCAATATGTTGGGGAAGCGAAATTCTTCAGGGCGTATGTTTATTTCGACAAGCTGCTGACTTCGTATGGCGGCGTCATCCTGGTGAACGAGATGTTAAAGCTGACGTCTCCCGAACTGACTGCGGCGCGCAGCAGTCGTGACTCAACTATCAACTTTATCATATCCGACCTGGAAGCCGCTATTCCCAACCTGCCCCTGGAAAGCGCTATACCTGCCGGGGATAAGGGCCGGGTAAGCAAACAGGCTGCACAGGCTTTTCTTGGCAGGGTATGTTTGTATGAAGGCACCTGGCAGAAGTTCAGGAGCGGAGACGCTGCCCGGTACAATATGCTGCTGGATAAGGCCATTGCCAACAGCGATGCGGTGATATCGACCAATCAATATTCGTTGTTCAAGCCTGCTGCATTAGGGGATTCTGCGTTGAAATACCTGTTCATTTTAGAGAACCAGAAGTCGAACCCTGCGAATATCACCAAGTCAGCCAATAATGAGTATATCCTTTCCGTGCGGTATGAATCCAACAACCTGCTGAAGACCATACCCAACCAGATCTCGTTTGGTGCGCTGGGAGCAAGTATGAGCCGTAAGATGGCGGATATGTATCTCTGCAGCGATGGGCTGCCGATCGATAAAACTGCTACGGGATTTACGCGTGATTCCATGGTGTCGGAATTCAGGAACAGGGATAACCGTATGCGTTATTTCATGTGTATGCCCTTCTACAGATTCTGGCAGAATGCTGTAAACTATCATATCAACTGGGATTGGAGCGCGGCTGACCTGGCGATATCCCGGACCTTCGACCCCTTCGCCAACAATATCTCGGGCTATGGCAGTCAACAATGGGCTGCGGAAAGGCAGGTGCCCAATAGCCAGGAGGGGTATGACTACCCGACGATACGTCTGGCGGAAGTATACCTGAACTATGCCGAAGCGGTGTTCGAGCGTAATGGAAGCATCAGCGATGCGGATCTGGATAAATCGCTGAACCTGGTCCGTCTGCGGGTGAATACGGACAATGGCATGCCTAAGCTCAGCAATGCGTTTGTTGCGGCCAATGGTCTCGATATGCAGACAGAGATACGCAGGGAAAGAGCGGTAGAATTACAGGGAGAGGGTTTCCGTATGGATGATCTGAAGCGCTGGTATATTGCTGTTACAGAATTGACCAAGCCTGTATTGGGTATCCGTTATACGGGTACGCAGTATGCCACCAAATATCCTAACCTTAACAAGCCCCTGACCATCGACGGAGATGTGATCGCAGACCCCGTGAGCCAGCGGAAATTTTCCGAGAAGAATTACCTGATACCTATTCCAACCAGCGAGATCCAACTAAACCCTAACCTGGCCCAGAATCCCGGTTGGACACAATAATGAGATCCCTATGACAAAACCACGGTGTTTACTTTTGCTTGCTATTTTCGCTCCGGTCTTCATCCGGGCCCAGGACCTGGTGACCTGGCCTGCTCCCGCAGAGAGCTCCCTGAACGATGATTTCACTGTTCAGGTGAGAAGACCGGGGCGTCAATGGCAGGTGTTGTCTACGTATTTTGTGAAAGTTGACCAGGTAAAGGATGCGCGGCATACGCCGGAGCTTTCATCGATGGCTTATTTTGATCTTGCCGGTGCGGTGGAGGTATCTGTCCGGTATAATAAGGGTGATGTCCGGAGTGTTCGGATCAGGCCATTGGCCCTGGGGGTGACTCCGACGGTGAAGGGTAGGACGATTACTTTTTCGCTGGCTGGCCCCTGTAATCTTTCCGTTGAGATCAATGGGGATATATTCCATAATCTTCATCTTTTTGCGGGTTCCCCGGAGACTTCCCGTCCCGATGCAGCGGATAGCAACACGATCTGGTATGGTCCGGGATTCCATCAGGTGGGCATGGTGAAAGTGCCGAGCGGGAAGACGGTCTACATTGCCGGCGGGGCTGTTGTGCAGGGGAAGTTCCTGGTCAGCCATGCAGAGAATGTACGGATCACGGGTCGCGGCATCTTATGTCAGTATGGATGGAAGGGAGAGGGGCGTGGCAGGGGAGATGCTTTGACGGTGGAGTTCTCGAAAAATGTAGAGATCAGCGGGATCACGATATTGCCCACGGGCTATACCGTCCTGGCGGGGAATGCGGAGAATGTGACGATCAGGAATATCAAGTCGTTCAGCGCAGGCGGCAACAATGACGGTATCGATGTATTTTGCAGCCAGCATGTGACTGTCGACGGGGTATTTATGCGGAATTCCGATGACAACATCGCTATCTATGGTCATCGTTGGGCCTATTATGGTAATACGAGGGATATCACTGTCCGGAATTCGGTGTTGTGGGCGGATGTAGCTCACCCCATCCTGATCGGTACGCATGGCGACCCGGATGGACATGATACATTGGAGGATATGAAGTTTGTCAACCTGGATATCCTGGATCAGGCGGAGGCGCAGTTGAATTACCAGGGCTGTATGAGCGTCAATGCGGGGGATGATAATCTTATACGACATATACGTTTTGAAGATGTGCGCGTGGATGATATCCGGGAAGGTCAGCTGGTGAATATGCGGGTCATGTATAACCGTAAGTATAACACGGCCCCGGGGAGGGGAATTGAAGATATCTGGTTTAAGAATATCAGCTACAATGGCAGCTGTGCTAATCTTTCTGTGATCGCCGGATATGATCCGGGCCGTTGTATCAAGGGGGTGGTTTTTGAAAATTTAAAGATCAATGGACGGTTGATCTGGGATAATATGCCGGGGAAGCCTGGCTGGTACCAAACAGGAGACTTTGCTCATTTTTTTGTGGGTGAGCATGTGGAGGGGCTGAGGTTTATCAATACAAATCAGTAGCATGAAGAGAAAGGTTTTATTAATGGTTGCTTGTTCTTGGATGTTGGTTGTTTACGGCAGAGCATTCCAGCCGGACTTTTCAGCCTTGGACCGGAAGATCACGGGATGGGTGGATAGCGGTTATTATTCCGGCGCTTCATTGATCCTGTCGAAAGATGGGCGGGTGATCTATGAGAAATATTTTGGTGATCATAGGGCTGGGACGGTGGCTTATGTCGCTTCAGCGGGTAAATGGCTTCCAGCCTGGACGGACAGGAAAGGCGATGCTACTTTGCGACAGCTGCTTTCTCATACGGCTGGATATCCCGATTATCAGCCGGGAAGGATGGCAGAGCTGACTACCGGCAAGAGCTGGGAAACTTTATTCCAGGAGAAGATTGGTCGTCCGCTGGACATGTCTTCCACGCATTTTACGCCTGTCGATACGACGCAGGGGCATAATCCCATGTTGGGTGGAGGTGCGCGGACGGCGTTGCGGGATTATTCTCATTTCCTGCAGATGATCGCTGATGGGGGAATGTTTCGCAGTAAGCGGGTACTATCGGAAAGCAGTATACGTGAAATGCAGGCCGACCAGGTGGGGGCGGCCCGGGTGGGGCCCGGTGAATATGTGTCCCGTGTGAGGGAGGCGTTGGGAGCTGGTCATCCTTATCTTTTTTTGACATCGGAGGTTATTGGGTCGTTGAAAGAAAGGATCCGTACAGATACGGCTGTAGAAAGGAGCTGGCAGTCTATCCGGGCCAAGGCGGATGAAGCTGTTGCGACTGGTCGCGGCGGGGATATGGGGGGGCTTTGTCTTGCTTACCGCATGACCGGTGATAACAAATATGCGCTAAGAGCAAAAGCGTTGTTGGTGCAGCTGGTCAACGGTGCTGTCTGGGACGGTATGGATGACCGGAGGCCCAGATGGAATGCGGGGTTGGGGACGGCAAGAGGCTGTTTTACATCTGCCCTGGGTTTTGATTGTCTCTATGACTATTTAACTGCTGAAGAGAGAAAAGATATTGCCGGCAAGATCGTCCGGCTTGGTATCGAGCCTTCCATCGGCGACTGGATATCTTCCGACAAACGGATACATTCTCTGAACTCGATGGGGCATAACTGGTGGAGCGCTGTTGTGTATGAGGCCGGCGTCGCATCCCTGGCTGTCATGAACGAGATTCCCCAGGCCCGTGGCTGGGCTGAGGAGGTGTTGCGACAGTCTACGGAATGGTTTGCTTTTTCCGGTAGTGTATTGGACAATAAGCCCGTCAGCTTCGATGCGGACGGGGGATTTTATGAGAGCATCGGGTATGCATCTTTTGGGATCTCGGAATACCTGCTTTTCCGGCTTGCCTGGACTCACGCTATTGCGCCGGTGCATATGCCCTATGACAGTGTACTGGTAAAGACGACGGACTGGTTTATCCATGGCTCATATCCCAATACGGGACCTCTGCAATCATTAAATTTTGGCGACTCCAATCCCTTCGCTAATGCACAGAAGTCTATGAAGCTGATGATCGCCCTGGGTTTTAAGAAAGAGAGCTTTTACTGGTACCTGCAACAGACGGAAACTGGTGGTTCCAGGAGTGAATTCGGCAGGAATGATCCGTTGGGGCTGGTGTATAGTTATGGTCCGGTGAAGGCGCCTGTCGTCAAATCGCCTGGTCTGTCTGCGTCCTTTCTGTATAAGGATATGGGGTGGGCTACGTTGCGTTCATCCTGGGACACCAATGCCACGTTGCTTGGTGTGAAGTCAGGCTTTACCTGGAATCATGCGCATGCGGATGCCGGTTCTTTTGTCCTCTATCATAAGGGTAAGAACCTGCTGATAGATGGCGGCGATTGTTATTATGGCGCCGATGAGTACAGCAATTATTTTGTTCGCAGCGAGGCCCACAATGTCGTACTGTTCAACGGCAAGGCGCAGGACCCCCAGGATCAGTATTATGCGGTGAAGAACCCCGGCCATCTTTATCACCTGATGGATGGAGGTGATATCAAATATGTGCTGGCGGATGCGCAAGGTCCCACGGCGCATTATTTCCTCCGTAATTACCGGAGCTTTTTATGGGTAGGCAAGGTTATTTTAGTGATCGATGATGTAAAGGCTTATGAGCCCGGCAAGTTTGAATGGCTGATGCATTTCGACCAGGAGGCTAAGCGCAGCGGTCCTGACTTTGAGATCACCAATGGCAATGCTGCTGTACTGGTTCGTCCCTTGTTCCCCGAGACACTACCCATGGGTTATCCTCATGATTTCCCGGAAAAGATGGTGGTGGAGCAACGGCTGGGTTATAAGGATCATGATGTAAAGACCAGGATACCTTATTATGCCATTTCTCCTCCTGAGGTGGCGAGCCAGCAAAAATTTATCAATGCTATTATTTTGCTGGATGATGAGAATAAGCCGTTACCTGCTTTTACGGGATCTTCGGGGGCCAGCGGCGGGCCTGGCAGAAGCCATCTTCCGCAGATAGAGAAACTGGAAGGGAAGGATTTTATCGGGGTGCGTATCCGACAGGATGGGAAAGTGACGGAGGTGTATTTCAACCTGCTGGCAGACGGAAGGCTCATGCATCGCAACAGTAATAATGTGATCAATGGCTGGGAGACGGATGCGTATATGATGGCGGTGAGCGGTGGCGCGGACAAGGTGCAGGAATATTTCATCGGCAACGGCAGCTATCTGCGTAGGGGAGATAGAGTAGTATTGCATTCTTTGTCCAAGGTGTTTATGATCGCCAGCGATGGGGTCGATCCGAAGGTGATACTACAGGGGCAGCCCGTGATGCATGTGGAGCTGCAGCTGAAGGAGGGCAAGAGAAAAGTTATCGATGTAAATGAAAATGGGGCGCGATGAGAAGATTGATTTGTTTACTGGAATCTCAAGTGAGGTACTTTATAATAGAAGAGCTGCGGGTAGTGACCTTCGCTGATGGTGTAATATCCTTTTCCATCAGGGGTGAAGCCAATGGCTTCTCCCTGTCCTTCGATGAGATAGGGAAGGTTCATGGGTTTGCGCTGTATGGTTATCCAGACATGTTCGCCGGGCGGGCGTCGCCAGTAGTATACTTTTCTGTAGCTTTTTAGCAGGATCTGGTCTCCTTTGGAAGAGATGTCGCCGGCGGTGATCCATTTGCCTTTACCGGAGCCGAAGTAGAGTGTGGCGTCCTTTGTCAGGGTCACTGTGTCATGGGCTTTGAAGTAAAGAGGTGTGCTGTAGATGTGTACCGAGTCCTCCCGTTTGGAGACAATATACAGGAGTTTGTCGATGGGGTCGGCCATCAGGGTCTCTGCATCGCGCGGGCCGTCGGGATATTGGAGAAAGAGGGGGTCGGCGTCGACGTTGCCAGAGGGGCTGGTAAGCGTTGGCGTGGGTTCTTTTATCCTGTAGATGGTGATGTATTTTCTATGTGAAAAATTGTCTCCAATATCCCCGACATAGATGTAGCTTGTACTGCTGTCGGGACCACTGCCCAGGGTGATATCTTCACAATCTTTTACGCCCAGCGGCGGGGTTTCTCCTTTGAAGTTATAGATGCATTTTAGCTGCCCGTCGGGGGCGATTGCAAAGAACCGGCTGGAGTCGCCGCTGTCGTTGTGTACATATAGAATGCCGGGATTAGCTGTCGAGGCAATGATGCCGGAGATCTCATCCATTCTGTCATCGGTGAGGAAAACATCGGAGCCTTTGCGGGATCGTTTGAGGTGACAGGAAGTAAGGAATAGTATAGTGCCGATGATCAGGAGGCGGATGTAAGGAGAGAGATTTATCATGTGAAAATTTTACCTGCTAAAGGCAAGGTGAAGGTAATAGGAATCGGCGTATTTTTATAATATGATAGACATTTTTAATGATGGGAGGCTGGTGCTGTCCGCCTGCGAGGACATCCAAATGGCCCACTTCCGCCAGGATGAAGATACGAATAAGGCCAACCTGCTGCTGGATGAGCATCTCCTTTGTTTTGTCCTGCATGGGCGCAAGACCTTATGGCATCCGCAAGGGAAGTTGCAGATAGAGCGTGGGGAAGGATTTTTTCTTGCCAGGGGGAATTATTTACGGACTGAGCGGTGTGTCGATCCTGTTATGGGGTATCAGTCGCTGGTGATCAGGCTGACGGATGCGTCTCTTTTGTCGTTGTCTTTGAAGAGTGGTTTGGATGAGGAGGTGGGTGGAGGGTCGGCCGGGCAAGGGCCGGGACGGGCGTTTCATTTGCGGGAGGATATTCTGGTAAAAGGATTGGTAACGCAGCTGACGCAATATTTTCAGATGCCTTCGGAAAAGGCACGGGTTGAGTCATTGCTGCCTTTGAAGATACAAGAGTTGATGGTGCTGTTGTTGTCTGCCCAGGTTAACGAGGGGTTTGGTCAGGTGATTCGTTGTCTGCCTGCTTGTAAAGAGCCTTCGCTGGCCACATTGATGGAAGCTCATTTCAGGGAATCGCTAACATTGGAGCAATGGGCATTCCTCGCGGGGTTGAGTCTCTCATCCTTTAAAAGAAAGTTTGAAGCAGCTTATCATATGCCGCCCCGCCGGTGGATACAACAGCGCAGGTTGGAAGAGGCCTATCATTTGCTGGGTGACCGGCGTATGAATGTTACGGAAGTATGCTTTACCGTAGGGTTCGAGAACCTGGCTCATTTTGTCCATGCCTTTAAGGAGAAATATCATATCACGCCCAAGCAGCGGCAGATGAATGAACTGATCTTCTGACGATAGTTTTTGGACTTCTTACCAAAGTGGTTTTTTCGATTTGGCGATAGGTTTGTAAAAAAAACTATTGTATGTCTAAAGTATGGATTATTACGTCGGTATTGGGGATGATGGTATCGATGGCGCAGGCGCAGCCGCCTGTTTCGGAGACCGGTGGGTTTCATCATCCGGAAAGCGTTATTCAGTCCGGGAACAGTTTGTATGTGTCGGATATCGGGGCGGGGATGGAGCCTGTAGCGAAAGATGGCGATGGGTACATCGGTAAAATTGACCTGTCTACGGGCAAGTTGGTGGATGCGCATTTTCTGCCGGTGGAAGGAACGCTGAATGCACCGAAGGGAATGGCCATAGACGGGAATACGCTGTATGTAGCGGATGTGGATCGTATCGTGGCCTTCGATGTGGTGTCCAGGCGCCGGGTGGCTGAGATCGTTATTGCGGGAACGGGTTTTTTGAACGACCTGGTGCTCGGGCAGGGGAAGCTGTATGTGTCGGCTACGGACAATGGGAAGATATGTGCTGTCGATCTGAAGACTTTGCGGTATGCTGCTTTACCGGTGGATAGTATTGCGGGCGCTAATGGGTTGTATTTTGATGCTTCGGCTATGCGGCTCTATTGCGTGTCCATCGGCAATTGGAGCCATCCTGATGGATGCGTGTATGCTATCGATGTGCGTAAGGGTACGATGGAAAAGCTGGGGGATTACCGGGGTTTGCTGGATGGAGTGGCGTTGGTAGGGGGGATACTGTATTTTTCGGATTGGGGTCAGGACATGCAGAAAGGGGTATTGCTGGCGATGGATCTGGCTACCCATAAGGTTCGGGTACTGCCTGGAGAGATTGCGGGTCCGGCGGATTTTTCGGTCAGCAAGGATGGGAAGTATTTTATTATACCGGAGATGTTGAAAGGGAAGATTTTATATAGGAAATAGTTATTTTCATGGATGCGAAAGAATTTTTGGTTTTTAGTTTTTTTGGTTTTTTCAGGGACTCTTTCTGCCCAGACGACTATCAGTATTGAAAAGTTCGGAGTTACGAAGGACGAGGGACAGGATGCTACGCCTGCCGTGAGAAAGGCGCTGGCATATATCAGGCATCAGCCTGTCAGCCGGCTGATATTCCCTAAAGGACGCTATGACTTCTATCCTGAGCTGGCTTCGGAGAAGTATGTTTTTACAAGCAATAATGACGACGGTTTAAAGAGAATAGTGTTCCTGCTGGAAGGGGTATCGGGGTTGGAGATCGATGGGCAGGGATCTGAGTTCTTTTTTCATGGGTATATCAGCCCTTTTGTGATAGAAGGGTCGAAGAATATTACGCTGCGCCGTTTTTCTGTGGATTGGGAGCGGACGTTTCACAGTGAAGGAAAGATATTGTCGGTGGATAAGGATGGCATGGATCTTCAGTTCTCCGGGCAATATCCTTATAAGATCGATAACGGCATGCTGGTGTTTATTGATAAAAAGGGGGTAGAATATCCTTACGGCAATTTGCTGGAATTTGATCCTGCCAAGCGGGAGACGGCTTTTATGGCACGGGATCAGTATTTTGGTCGCAATCTTCCCGCGCGGGAAATTGCTCCGGGGCAGGTTCGTTTACTGGTGCCGGACCTGGAAGGGATCCCAGGGAATGTTATTGTCTTTAATGCGCTGCACAGGTTGTGTTCTGCGATTGCCGTGTCCGACAGCCGGGGATTGCGCTGCGATTCCTTGCAGATCTATCATTGCGGGGGTATGGGGATCGTCGCGCAGCGGAGCCGGGATATCGACATCGATCATTTGACCGTAACGGCGCGTCCGGGTTCGGGACGGGTGCTGAGTCTTACGGCGGATGCCACTCATTTTGCCAATTGTTCGGGGAGGCTGCGTATCCTGCATTCGCTGATGGAGAACCAGATGGATGATGCTACGAATATACATGGCATTTATGTGCAGGTGGTCCGGCGACTGTCTGCTACCGGTGTTTTAGTGCAGCTGAAGCATGAGCAGCAGGTGGGGTTTGATTTTATACAACCGGGTACCCGGCTGGAGCTTGTGCGCAGTACTACGCTGGAAGCTTATGATACGTTGCAGGTGCAGCGTGTGGAAAGGATCAACAAGGAATATACATCGGTGGAGTTTACGCGTGCGCTGCCGGCCGGATTGATGATCGGTAAGGATGTGATGGCGGATATTGCCGACCGGCCGGACGTGATCATACGGCATTGTACGATACAGAAGAACAGGGCCAGGGGATTGTTGATAGGTTCGAGAGGAAAGGTGATCATCGACAGTAATTATTTTCATACACCGGGGGCAGGTATTCTTTTCGAGGGGGATGGCCGGTATTGGTTCGAGCAGACGGGTGTGAGGGATGTTACGGTGAAGGATAATGTATTCGATAATTGTAATTACGGGGTATGGGGTAATGCCGCGATACAGGTGGGGTCGGGGATAGAAAAAGAATATCAACCCGCCAGCAGATATAACAGGAATATCAGGATCCTACATAATACTTTCCGTGTGTTTGACCCGAGGGTGATACATGCTTATTCGGTGCAGGGGTTAAGGTTTGCGGGTAATACGATTACGGAGTCGGGGGATTATCCGAACAGGTTTCCTGATGGGAAACGATTTACTATTACGGATTGTTCGGGGGTGGAGGTGGAGGAAAAATAGGAATGTGTAACCTAAGGGTTTTAGACCAATCTGAAAATGAAATGACGATCGACGAGCTTTATGAAATTTGTAGGCAATATTGGGATGATTTTTCGAAAAAGAGCAAATGATTTTTGCATGGAGGTTTTATCCAAGATATTGTAAATTAACCGCCTAATTAATGTTTTTTGCCTAAAAGAAAGACTTGAAGTAACTTGTTTCCCTATATGGTAGCATTTTTCCAAAAAATAACTGATGTACTCAATGAATCGGATATACCATATATGCTTTCGGGCAGCGTGGCAATGAGTATATACATCGTTCCGAGAGCAACGCGGGATTTTGATTTTATTATTCACCTTAAACCTGAAAATATTGACCGCTTTATTCAGCATTTTCAGGACGGTTACTATTGTGATAAAGATGCTATTCAGGATGCAGTAAAAAGACGTAGTATGTTCAATATCATTGATCATGCATCTGGTTTTAAAGCAGATTTTGTGGTATTAAAAGATGAGGCTTTCAGGCAAGAAGAATTTAACAGAAGAAAAAAGATGGATTTCTTTGATAAAACCATTTATGTCGTATCCCCAGAAGATTTACTCATATCCAAGATTATATGGATACAGGATTTTCAATCGATTCAACAAATGGAGGATATCAAAAACCTGGCAGCTATTGAGCACCTTGATTGGCTTTATATCACAAAATGGGTCAATAAACTTAATTTAAAATCGTTTGATTTATTAAGCACATGAATGATACGCCACAAAATATTAAAGAGTTACAGTTAAAGATATGGCTCTCTAAATCTCCTGGGGAAAGATTAATGCAGTTTATGAAAGATAACGCTTCCCTATTTCAGTTTTGGACCGCTGCACGAAATTTAAACACCTCTGAGGATAATAAAGGCGTTAAAAAAATCACCCCAAAATCTTCGACACAAAATCCGAATGCAGGCTGATCTTTAAAAAGGCGGCCAGACCGAAGATGATGCCCAGCAAGCTCATGCAGCCTGCAAAATACAGCAGCCATTTTCTTTGGGTGAGGGCGCTGATGCCGAACATGGCGATGGAGATGGTCAGCAGGGCTTCCGTCATATCGAACTGGTCGTCGAAGAGATTCAGGTCGTCGTAGCTTTTCGCGTAGCCTTCTGCCTCGCTTTTGATCTCATTCTTTTCTTTATCGTATTTGGCTATCTGCGCTTCATATTTTTTGATAAGGCTATCGCTGCCGGGAGCTTTTTGGCCTTTGAGGATCTCGAGCGTGTTTTCCGCAAGGGCCTGTTTGGTACTTTTGGCCTGGAAATAGGACCATGCGTCGATGCTATGGGCCTGGGCCTGATCCATGGCCTGGACGATGTTGCCGTCTTTTACGTTGCAAATGGCCATGAAGGTGGCTGTAATGGCTACGAAAAGGGCGACGAGGGAATTGATCCTGCTTTTACCTGCGTCTTCAAGAGGTTCCTGTATGGCTTCTGTTATGTCTGTCATAATGAATGTATTAACGTTGAAAGGGGATAGGTTATTTTATTGCGGGCGGCTCGGGTGGCGAAAGTACCAGCTGGCTATGTAACCGCTGGAGGGCGCCGGCGGGATCGCCACAGAAACCGGGGTGCACTTTGGAGGTCTGCAACACGGTGCTGCGGGTGGCAGTGAGCCAGCGAAAACGGGAGGCTATGTCCAGCGCGCCGATGGCCCCTCCTTCCGGATTACCCAGGGCTATGTGCCGGAAGGCTTCCAGGTGTTGTTGTATCTCCGGGATGTCTATACCGGGGAACAGAGTGCGGAGCCTGGTTTCGTCGAGGGTAAAAAGGGTTTGAAGGAACTTTTGTTTTGGACAATAGAGGATGATCCCGACATTCAGGAACTCTTCGCGCTCCACCCGGGGCACTACACGAAGAACGGCGTATTCAAACAAGTGCTTCTCGTGCATGTTGCGCTGCTTTTAAAAAGATTTTGGATTGATCCAGCCGGAGCTGCAGAAATTGGGTATAAACATAACGGATGTCGTGGGGTGTAATATCCAGGGACCATTTGGTCAGCCACTCTTCCGGGATAAGGTTGACGATATCGCTGATGTGCCCGTGGGTCAGCCGGGTACGAAATTCTGTATCGACCTCTTCCAGCCGGCCGGCGAAGGGCAGCAGGACATGGTCTTTCACCTGCATGAAGGGGCGGGTAGCCTGCTGCTCCCAGTTATCCCATGCGTGGTGAAAATACAGGGAAGCACCGTGATCGATGAGCCAGAGCTCTTTATTGAACATCAGCATATTTGTATTACGGGCTGTGCGGTCTACATTGGTCAGCAGACAGTCCAGCCAGACGATGCGGGAGGCCAGCAGGGGGTCTACCTTATTCACGACGGGGTCGAAGGTGATGGATCCGGAGAGGTAATGTAGTCCCAGGTTCAGACCTACGCTGGCTTTGAGGAGATCCTGGATCTCTTCGTCGGGCTCGCTGCGGCCAAAGGCGGTGTCCAATTGGGCGAAGACGATCTCCGGCACTTTCAGACCGAGGGTACGGGCTATCTCTCCCCCGATGAGCTCTGCGATCAGCGATTTTATACCCTGACCTGCGCCCCTGAATTTCAGGACATAGAGAAAACCGTCATCTGCCTCGGCAATGGCGGGCAGGGAGCCTCCTTCGCGTAAAGGGGTGACATAACGGGTCACGTTGACTGTGCGTAGCTGTGCCGGATAATTGAGTGGCTCTGCCGGATGAAGTGTAGACATGTCCGGGCAAAGATATTCGGAACGGGTGGAAATGCAGAAAATTTAGCGGTAACTTTGCCGCCCTATGGATTTTTTACAAGTATTGCTGGGGGGGGTACGTTTTTCCCTTCCGAAGGGCAGGAAACTGGTGGTGGCGGGTGAAACGGGGTCAGGAAAGACCACGCTGCTGAAGACCATTGCGGGCCTGGCGCAACCGGGCAAAGGGAAGGTATTATTTGAGGGGCAGCAGGTACTGGGTCCTGCGGAGAAATTGATACCAGGCCACCAGGGCATCGCCTATCTTTCACAACAGTTTGAATTACCACAACATTTAAGGATCGAGCAGGTGCTGGAATATGCCAACGAGCTGCCGGAAGCGGAAGCTACGGCTCTGTTCAGGGTTTGCAGGATCGACCATTTGATGAAACGGAAGACCCATCAGCTGTCAGGTGGTGAACGGCAGCGGATAGCGCTGGCCAAGCTGCTGATAGGGGCGCCCCGGCTATTGCTGCTGGATGAGCCGTACAGCAACCTGGACATGATACATAAGGAGATCCTCAAATCCGTGGTACGGGAGATTGGGCAAAAATTGAGCATCACCTGTATGCTGGTGTCACATGACCCATTGGACGCACTTTCCTGGGCGGATGAGATATTAGTGATAAAGGAAGGGCGGAGCGTTCAGCAGGGAACACCACAGCAGATATATCGTCAACCGGCGAACGAATATGTCGCGGGGTTGTTCGGGAAATACAATCTCCTGGAAGCGGGGAATGGCAAGCGCCTGTTTGTCCGCCCCGAGCAATTTAAAATTGGAAAAAAGGCCTTCCCCGCGGCCATGAAAGGTAAAGTACTGAACATCTCTTTTTGGGGAGGTTTTTACGAAGCAGAAGTTTTATCCGAATCCGGCGCCAGGCTTATCACTCAAACGGTGGATAATGGACTGGCGGCCGGCGACGCCGTGTTCTTACTACCGCCCTGGGACGATGTGTGGTATTTATAGATATTCGAAAATGCGGCGATATTCAGGATCATCATGATGACTCCGAACATATACAGGCCCATGAACAATGCGATGAAAAAATGAAGCACGAGGACATTGAAAAGCCAAAATTTCCGCGTGAGCCGGGGCCAGATGAAAACAGGATACAGTGTCTCGATGACCAATACCCACCAATTGGCCGACGCTAAAACCGGGGGATATTTTGAAAGCCACAGCAGATTGAAATTACCATAATTGGAATTGCCCAACGTATACCATACTGCTTCTCCCACTCTCCAGTCTTCCCCCTGCAACTTGGCGATACCTGAATTGAAATAGACGATACAGAGGTGGATCTGGAGTACCCGCCAGATAAACCTGGAAAGCGCTGTTGCCTTTCCGGAAGCATTTCCAGGTACAAAGAGCAGATAGAACAAAGCAATATGGGTGAAGGTCTCTACTCCATATCCAAATATCATGGATGTGTTGCATAAGGTGAGATGAAAAATGAAAGCTCCCGCGACGAAGGCCCTTGGACGCCAGCCTACGACCATACCCACCGCTGACAAAAAGTACAAAACAGAGATCAGTATGAGCGTTTGGTTGGAAGAGATATGCAGTGGACTTAACCAGCCGGCCACAGTGATCACGGAGGGTAGAAAACTGATGCTGAAAAGATCTTTGGAGATAAACCATTCGATATATCCTTCATCCCCGTATATGTCAAACCAGCTATGGTACAGGAAAGCGAACTGGATCAATATGAACAGACCGGTGGCGATCCGCAGGAACGCAAAATTGAAGGAGACGGCGGGTTGGAAAAAGAAAGTTTGTACGGCAGTAGATATCCTACGGATCATGACTGATTAATTTGCATGAAAAGTGAGGTTGGCAACCAGCTCCTGCGGATTTTTTCCTTTTGAGGAGAAGTCCTTCATTTTTGGCAGTTTGGAGGCAAAAACCTTGACATTTATGTTTACTGCATCCGGATGCTGATCAAGAACCCGTGCCGCCCAACTTTTGATCACGATGTCCGTCAGCTCATTGGGCATTTGCTGGATACCCAGGAGGCAGGAATGGAATCTTTTTTCCACCTCTTTATTCGGCAGGTGAAAGGAGGCATCCTCCCACCTGCCGCTGGAATCCTGGTAAGTCATTTTGACAAAGTAGTCCGGAGATATATTGGGAGAGAAAAAGCTATAATCGGCCTGCATGACAGCCAGCTGGGTATAGGCTTCGGACGCGAAAAGTATTTTTTTCTGGTGTTGCAGCACATGGTTCAGCCAGGGATACTCCCTGAATGCCTTGACGGAGATCAGCGTAAAATGAAGGATCATTATGCAAAGGCATATTATTTTCATCTTTTTGGTCATGGCGGTGATATTTATCCCCGGCAGCCCATGGAGCCACCGGGGAATAGAGGGTTATCGTTGGGCGGCCATGCTTTCCAGCTCCCTGTTGAACCGGGCGAGCTTTTCGGGATAGGCTTCGTTGAACTTCGACGTGAGGACAGTCTTTACATAATTGCTGACAGTGGTGACGACCTCGTTGATGGAAGAGCTGGCGCCTGGTTTATGAAAGGCACCTACGGTAGTGAGGCGGTTAAAGCTGGCGGAGCCTGCCTTATCGACCACTTTGCCATCGACGGAGTAGATCAGGGAATAAGTGGTGGGGTCGGCTCCGCTAAAGCTTGCCTTGAGCTTGTCGAAGTCGGCTTTGCTGATGTTGGCCTCGCGGAAGTCGATCTTCATCGGTCCGGCTTTGCTGGCAACGGCGGTTTGTTCCAGGAGGCTGTTGATCGCCGTCACTTTTTCGGGATAGGCTTCGTTGAACTTCGATGTGACGACCGTCTTTACGTAGTTGCTGATGGTGGTGACGACCTCGTTGATGGACCTGAGGCTGCCGGGGCTGTGGTAGATGGCGACGGTGGAAAGCCTGTCGAAGCTGGCCGAACCCAGCTTGTCGACCGCCCTGCCATTTACGATGTACTGGACGCTGTAAGTGGAGGGATCGGCGCCTTTCAGCACCTCTTTCAGCCTGGCAAAATCCTGCCTGGAGAATTTAGAGGCCTTGACATCAAATGTTTTTCTTTGGGCATAGAGGCCAGTGGACAGTACTGTAAAGCACAACGCAAACAAAAGGAAACGGTGTTTTTTCATAATAACACAAGTTTTGAGTTAATGAATTGTTGCGAAGGATGTTTGAGCGGGAAGAAAGCGTTGCCGACTAGTGTTATTATAAGGGAGACGGGGACGAAGATAGTATTAAATTTTCGCTAACCAAATACCTTTTAGTGGTATATTTATTTTTTGTTTAGATATTCACAATATGAAAGCAACCTCTCCTAAAAAAGTTCTCTGCGCTAATATCACCATTTTCGGGGCAAAAGGCGACTTAACCTATCGTAAGCTTATTCCCGCCTTGTATAATTTATATATCGACAACCATCTGCCGTCGCAGTTTGCCATCTATTGCGTAGATGCCGTTGCGGTAGATGAGGCTGTGTTCAAGGACCATTTATTAGAGGGGATAAATGCTTTTAGCAGGAATGGGGCGGCAGACAAAAATAAATGGAGCAGCTTTGCCACGCATATATATTATATACAGGGCGATTTTCTAAAGGAAGAAACCTATACGGGGCTGAAGTCGATGATGGAAAGCTTTGACAAGGAACATGCCATCAGGGCTACCCGTATGTATTATTTTGCCACTGCCCCCCGTTTTATCGAGATCATCGCGGACGGATTGAGCAAGCATAAGCTGGCGAACAATCAATCGCTGGACCGTATCGTAGTGGAAAAGCCCTTCGGCACGGACCTGGATACGGCCAAAAAGCTCAACAAATCTTTGACCAAGCGTTTTGCGGAAAAGCAGATCTACCGGATAGATCATTATTTAGGTAAGGAGACGGTGCAGAATATACTGGCCTTCCGATTTGCAAACTATGTCTTCGAGCCACTGTGGAACCGGCAATATATCGATCATATACAGATCAGCCTGGCCGAGCAGGTGGGGGTCGGTAAACGGGGCGGTTACTACGACAGCAGCGGTGCGCTGCGGGACATGATCCAGAACCATCTTTTACAATTGGTATGTGTCATCGCGATGGAATGTCCCAAGGCTTATGACGCTGAATTTATCCGGGATGCCAAGACAAAGGTCATGAAGAGTGTGAAGATGTTCTCGCCGGATCAGGTGTTTAAAAATGTTGTGCGTGGTCAATACACAGCCGGCGATGTCGATGGTATTCCCCGCGTGGGCTATCATGAGGAGGAACAGGTGGCCTCCGGCAGCAATACGGAGACGTTTACGGCACTGAAGCTCTTTATCGACAATGAAAGATGGAAGGGCGTACCTTTCTTTCTTCGTACGGGCAAGTCGATGCCCAGGCAATCCTCGGTCATCGTGATCCAGTTCAAGGACTCCCCTCATAAAATATTCAAGGATGATATCGTGCCCAACCGGCTTATCATCAGTATACAGCCGGAACTGGAGATCAGCTTGCTGTTTGAGAGCAAGATACCTGGCCTGGAAATGAAACTGTTCCCGGTGGAAATGGATTTTATGTACCAGGATGCTTATACGGGCAATCTGCCGGAGGCTTACGAGGCCCTGCTACTGGATGTGCTGGAAGGCGATGCAACCTTATTTATGCGGGCCGACCAGGTGGAGGCGGCATGGAAAGTGGTGATGCCTATCCTGGATGCATGGAAGAAACATCCTTCCAAGCAACTGCACTTATATAAGGCTGGTACCTGGGGGCCCGCTGCAGGAGATACCTTGCTGAAACCCTATGCCAAAGAATGGTTCCGGTTGCCGGAAAGGAGTGTGCATGCTTAATGGCAGGCGGCGTGTCATGCGGCCTGTCATGCGGCCGACAACATTTTTATCACCAGCCCGATCTGGCCGAGATGATACATATCGTGATGGATCAGCCCTTCTACATAGTATAGATAGGTATGCTTCTCTTTACTGTCCACCTGCAGGAGGTAATCATCCTGTTGCCGGCTCAGGAATTCGATGAGGTCCTGCTGGCTTTTATAAAATTTTTCTTTTAGGGCAGACCATCCTTCTTTCCGGAGTATGTCATTGCTTTTCCAATTGGATGGGCTATCCATGGTGATGGTGCGGACGCCGCCCAGCAGGATGGAAAAGACGGAGATGCGCCATTCCAGGAGATGGGAAACGATCTCTGCCACGCTGTGTACAGAGGGGAGGGGGCGGGTAAAAGCCTGCTCTTCGGTGATGCCGACCAGTTTTTTTAAAAAGGTTTCGTCTACCCAGATCTCGCCGTCTATGACTTCGGACAGTTGACGGGAAAGGTTGAGGATGGTGTTATTCATACTGAAATTTACGACAATTTTCCCGCAGAACGGATTGACGGCATGCCCGCCTGCGGGCGGGAGGTTGTATCTTCGCAGGATATGAGCGATCTAAAACAACAGGCTGCCCTGGCGGCCGTAAAACTGATAAAGGAAAACAACGTCGTGGGGGTTGGTGCGGGCAGCACTATTGCTCATCTTGTGCAGGGTATTACGAATAACGAGGCGCTGGCCGCATCCATCACCACGGTAACGTCTTCTTTTAATACGAAGATGCTGTTACAGCAGTCAGGATTTGTTGTAAAAGAGATGGGTGACCTGCGGGAGATCGACCTGTATTTCGACGGCTGCGACCAGTTCGACAGCAGGTTGAATGCTTTGAAGAGCGGCGGTGGGATCCATACGAGGGAAAAGATACTGGCGACCATGGCCCGGGAGTTCATCCTGATTGGGGATGACTCGAAGTCTGTGGACAAGCTGGATGGAAGATACCCGCTGGTGGTGGAGGTGGTACCCGATGCGCTGGCATTTGTCATGAGCCGTCTGCAACAGCTGCTGCATCCATCGGAGTGCAGGATCAGGCTCAGCGATAAAAAGGATGGAGCGGTCATCACTGAGAACGGTAATTTTCTGCTGGATTGCAAATGGACCGTTTTCCCGGAACCTGCGCTGGTGAATGAAAAAGTAAACGGGATCCCTGGTGTGCTGGAACATTCCCTTTTTGTCAATATAGCCCGATTGGCTATCATCGCGGGGCCAGGCGGTATTAAAATCATACAATAGATGGAAAAGGTCGTTCTCCTGCTGGGCGCCAATTCAGATGTGGCGAAAGCAGCTATTTCCCAATATGTTTCGAAGGGGTTCAAGGTGATGGCTGCGTCCCGGAACCTGGAGGAGTTGCGGGGGTATGTCAGCGGCTCGGTGGTTAACCCGGCAATGGTGACGGTCCTGTATTTCGATGCAACAGACTTTGACGGTCATCGTGCCTTTTATGAGGCGTTGCCGGAGAAGCCGCATATCGTCGTGTATGCCGCGGGGTTTCTCCGGGACAACCTGCTGGCGATGCGAGACTGGGAAGGAGCGTTTCAGATGATGAAGGTCCATTATGCAGGGGCTGTTTCTATCCTGAATATCATTGTTACGGATGAGAATAATCCAAGGCTGGAAAGGATCATCGGTTTGTCTTCCCTGTCGGGTGTCCGTGGGAGGAAGAGTAATTTTATTTATGGCAGCACGAAATCGGCTTTTACGCAATACCTGGCGGGACTGCGCCAGTATCTTTTTCAACGGGGCGTCAAGGTGAATGTGATCGTGGCGGGCTATATCAGGAGCAAAATGACGGCGGGTTTGGGGTTGCCGGAATCATTGATGTTAGAGCCCAGTTTTATAGCGAGGGCTGTGGTAGATGCCGGACGGGGATTTACCATTGTACCAGGATTTAAATGGAAGATCATCTATTGGGTGCTGCGGTTGTCGCCGGAGAGGCTGGTGGCCCGGCTGCCGTGAGGTAAATAGTGTGGACGATTATTCTTCTTTCAGGTATTTGTATACATTCTTTTTATATGCTTCCAGTTCTTCCAGGGTGGTGAACTCTTCGAACCTGTCGCGCTGACCGGAAGGCTGAACTCTTTCCAATACTACCTTGCCTCCGCCCACGAGCACGCTTTGAGCCTTCCGGAACACACGCCCGAGGCTATTCGTGTCGTTGAGGGTTTGCCATTCTTCGATGTTATTGACTGCGATGACCAGGTCTTCCATGATGTAAAGTTACTGGTATTTACCGAGATCGAGGGTGATGGGAGGCAGGGCCTTTTCGATGGCTGCGCGGTCCTCTTCGAATTGCGGAGGTAGCTTCAGGGCTTGCCCCAACTGCTGCTGAAGCTCGTCCACCTGGAAGCCGGGGCCTGCGGTTGCAATCTCGAACAGGACGCCGCCCGGCTCTCTGAAATAGATGGATGTAAAGTAGTTCCTGTCGAGCACGGGAGTGGGATTCATCTGCCGTTGTACCAGCCGCTGGCGTGCCTGGTCCTGGGTCTCACGGGTGGGAGTGGCAAAAGCGATATGATGGACAGTGCCGCTGCCGGATAATCCCCTGAGGGAGCCAGGTATGCAAACAATGTCGATGTAATTACCGGGCGTGTTGGCTGTTGCAAAACGAAAGCGATTGCCTCTTTCCGCGATGAGCACATGATCCAGTTGCTCGGTGAGCAGACCGGCAGTGCGCTCATATCCTTCCTGTCCAATCTCGACATGGTAGAAGCCTTTGATAGCGTGCTGTGATGGAATCTGTCCATGTGTGAAACCTGATCTTTTATCCTTATCGGTGAAGACGAGCTCCAGTCCAAGGCCATCGAAATCCTCGAAGTAAATGAACACTTCGCTGCCGAAGCGTTCCTGTGGATGCTTGTATGCGACGCCAAATTTGTCGAAGCGGTTTGTCCAGTAGTCGAGAGACTCCATGGCCAGGGAAAATGCCGTTGTATTGAGCATGCCTTTTCCGTGCCGTCCTCTTACCAGACCCTGGTAGGGGAAGAAAGTGAGGATGCTGCCCGGCTGCCCCGTCTCATCGCCATAATAAAAATGATATACCTCTTTGGCATCAAAGTTGACGGTCTTTTTTACCAGGCGCATGCCCAATATGCCTGCGTAGAAGTCGATGTTCTTCTGTGCGTCGCTGGTCAGGGCCGTGACATGATGGATACCGGTGATCAATTGCTGCATATTGTCGTAAATTAGCCAAAAAATCAGACTATGGGGATTGCAGACAAATTGTTTAACATGAAAAATGAAAAAGCGGCCGCCAACCTGAAAGCGGGCGAAGAATTTTTAGCGGCCAATAAGAATAAGCCTGGTGTCGTTGCGCTGCCCAGCGGATTGCAATACGAGGTCATCAGCGAAGGAACGGGGATCAAGCCCCTGGCTACGAATAAGGTCACCTGTCATTATCACGGCACGCTGATCGACGGAACGGTGTTCGACAGCTCAGTAAAGCGTGGACAGCCGGCTACTTTCCCTTTGAATGCGGTGATCAAGGGCTGGACGGAAGGTCTGCAACTTATGCCTACGGGCAGCAAGTGGCGATTTTTTATACCGCCGCACCTGGGATATGGCGAGAGGCAGGTCAGCGCACAGATAGGCCCCAACAGCACCCTGATATTCGAGGTGGAGCTGCTGGATGTGAAATAGGGGATATTCGAGGTGGAGCTGCTGGATGTGAAATAGCCTGTTCCATTCAGGATGCTACAGGATGCCGGTTTGGATGTTTAGGGGTAATTTTCTTCTATGAAAGTCTTCTCCCTTATGCTTGTCATGGTTGCAGGTATCTTCTGTCTGCATGCGCAATCTGTTGATATAGATAGTCTCCGATCAGGTTTTATACGCCCGCCTGCTGCGGCGCGTCCCGGTGTTTACTGGTACTTTATGGATGGCAACCGTACCAAGGCTGCCATGACGGCCGACCTGGAATCGATGAAAAGGGTCGGCATCGGCCATGTGGTATTTCTCGAAGTCAATGTAGGCGTGCCCCGGGGACCGGTGGATCTTCTCAGTGAAGAATGGAAGGATATGTTCCGGCATGCTGTCAGGGAAGGTGAGCGGCTGGGGATAGAGCTCACGTTGGGGACGGGACCTGGTTGGGCCGGCAGCGGCGGACCCTGGGTAAAGCCGGCGCAATCCATGCAGCATCTTGTTGCCAGCAGTGTGCGTGTTGTGGTGCCGGGCAGCGGAGACTCCGGGAGGAAGAAGATCGTGTTACCTGTGCCCGCTCCCCGGAAACCATTCTTTGGTTATGGTACGTTGACGCCTACGTTAAAGAAGGAATGGGAAGATTTTTATGAAGATGTGGCGGTGCTGGCCTTTCCCACGCGTGATACAAGCGTAAAAATAAAAGACATCGATGAAAAGGCTTTGTATTACCGGGCGCCGTATACTTCCCAGAAAGGCGTAAGACCTTATTTCCCTGCTGTGACGGAATATGTGGAGGCGCCTGCGGGGGCAATTATTCCGAAAGACCGGGTGATCGACGTCACCGGTAAACTTGCTACCGATGGTACATTGAATTGGGACCCGCCGCCGGGGGATTGGACCATCCTGAGATTTGTGGCCCGGAACAATGGGGCTGTGACGCGTCCCGCACCTGTGCCCGGATTAGGTTTTGAAGTGGATAAGATGGATACGGTGTCGCTGAAAGCGCACCTGGATAAATACGTCGGAGAATTATTAGAGAAGACGGGAGAGCCTGATACGCGGATAGCCGGCGGGTTCAAGCGGCTGCATATAGACAGCTGGGAGATGGGCGCCCAAAACTGGACCCCACATTTCCGGGAAGAATTTATAAAAAGACGGGGCTATGATCCGCTGCCTTTTTATCCCGTATATATGGGTAATATCGTGGAAAGCGTTGCGGTCAGCGAGCGGTTTCTCTGGGATCTCCGGCAGACCTGCCAGGAGCTGGTGCTGGCGTATCATGCAGGACAGGTGAAGAAGTACAGTCACGGGCATGGACTGGCATTGTCCATCGAACCCTATGATATGAACCCTGCGGCGGACCTGGAGCTGGGGGCTGTAGCGGATATACCTATGTGTGAGTTCTGGAGCAAGGGTATGGGTTTCAATTCTTCCTTTAGCTGTATAGAGGCGACTTCGATCGCGCATGTCAACGGCATTCCTCTCGTGCCTGCCGAATCTTTTACGGCCGGTGATGAAGAGGGATGGAAACAATTCCCGGGATCGATGAAGAACCAGGGTGACTGGGCTTTTGCCACGGGGATCAACCGACTTGTGATCCACACTTTTCAACATCAATCTTTGGATGATAAATATCGCCCCGGCGTGACGATGGGGCCTTACGGCGTGCATTGGAACAGGGCTCAGAGCTGGTGGTCCATGGCAGATGGTTATCATCGATATCTTACCAGGTGTCAATATCTTTTGCAGCAAGGCCGGACGGTGGCCGACATCCTGTACCTGACCCCCGAAGGGGCGCCCCATGTTTTCCGGGCGCCGGCGTCGGCCATGGAGGAGGAAGTACCGGCATCGGGCATGGAGGATGAAGTACCGGCATCCGCTACTAAGGAGGATGCGGTATTGCCTGATAGAAAAGGGTTCAATTTTGACGGTTGTGCTCCGGGGCAGCTGTACAAGGCATCGGTGAAAGATGGAAAAATTGTTTTTCCCGGCGGGGCGATATACAGTGTATTGGTGTTACCGACGTCAACGACCATGACGCCCGGGTTGCTGGAGAAGGTTGTTGCATTGATGAAAGATGGGGCAAAGGTGATCGGGGCGCCTCCTGTGCGGAGCCCTGGTTTGTCGGGATATCCGGCGTGTGATGAGCGCGTACGGGATATTGTTGCAAGTGGTTGGAAGGCGACAAAGGTCCCTTTAGGAAAGGATTCTTTGTACCCCGAATATGAAGTAACTGCGGATGTGCTGCATTCCATGGGCCTGGTCGAAGATTTTTCTTCGAATGGTCCATTACGTTATACGCATCGAACGGGGCAGGGTTGGGATATGTATTTTGTTTCCAATAAGCGGGACAGCGTGGTGAAGACTGACGTGTCTTTCAGGGTGAGTAATGATGTGCCGGAACTGTGGGACCCGGTGACGGCCACATCGAGGCGCTTACCGGAATTTTCCGTCAGGGATGGGCGTACGACGGTGCCGATGGTGTTTCAGCCTTATCAAAGTTTTTTTGTCGTGTTCAGAAAGGGAACTTTGGCTGGCGTCGGGAAGAACTTTCCTGTCGTGTCCGGGAAGAGCGCTTCGGGTGCTGGGGGGGGAAATTTTCCTGACAGCAGAACGGTGTCTGTGTTGAAAGGGAGCTGGCTGGTAGCATTCGATACGGCCTGGGGTGGGCCTGCTTCTATAAGGTTTGATTCGCTGTATGACTGGACGAACAGTAAGGTGGATGGTATCCGGTATTATTCCGGTGAAGCGCATTATAAGAAGATGTTCGGCCTTACCGGGGGACGCTTAGGGAAGGGGCGGTCTAGTGAGCACAAGGAAGGCCGGTTGTACCTGGACTTGGGTACGGTGAAAGACATGGCGAGGGTGCGGCTGAATGGCAAAGACCTGGGGGTTGTATGGACAGCGCCGTGGCGGGTGGATATTACGGATGTTGTCAGGGAGCGGGGTAATCAACTGGAGATTATTGTTGCAAACCGGTGGCCTAATCGCCTGATAGGTGATGAGCGGTTGCCTGATGATGGTATAAAGGATGGGAAGTGGCCGGAATGGCTGCTGAAGGGGCTGCCGCGGACGAGCGGACGACGTACGTTTACTACTTTTAAACATTACACAAAGGATTCGCCGCTGCTGCCGTCGGGGTTGCTGGGGCCCGTGACCATCAGGGAAGAGGGCTTGTCTCAATAATGCCTCTATAAAGTCTATTTCACCCCCTGACCGGATGATATTTAGACAATACATTTGTTGTCTAAATTCTCTATCATGAAAGCAGTACAGTTAGTGCAATTCGGCATCGAGCATTTACAACTGAAAGATATCCCCAAGCCTGTCGCCGGGGAAAATGAAGTGCTGGTAAAAACCGCTGCTGTATCGCTGGAATTCCATGACCTGATCGTTGTGGAGAACAGGATACCTTTTGGCATCCCACTTCCGCATGTCCCTGTAACCGAAGGCGTGGGCATCGTGGAAAGCGTTGGCAAAAAAGTGACCCGTTGGAAAAAAGGCGACCGCGTTATCATCCCATTCATTTCCCGCTGGGAAGCTGGGAAAAATACTCCTTATAATGACCAGTTGAGAACCGGCTTTAGCGCCGCCGGGCTTTTGGCTGAATATACCGTACAGCCCGAAAATACGCTGGTCAGGACCCCCAACAATCTTACAGATGAAGAAGCTGCCCCATTATCTATTGCCGGGCTAACGGTTTGGACCTATCTTGTCGAGCAAGCCAATATCCGGGCAGGACAAAGCATTTTGGTCCAGGGCAGCGGCGGAGTTTCTCTTTTTGCTATACAAATAGCCAAAATGTTTGGGTTAAAAGTGATCGCCACGACCGGCAGCAAGAGAAAAGAGCAGAAGCTGAAAGACCTGGGAGCTGATGAAGTGATCAATTATAAAGAGTTCCCGGCATGGAGCGACGAGGTAAAGCGTCTGAATGGCGGCATAGGGGTCGATGTAACGTTGGATGTGGCGGGGACGGATACTATTGAACAAAGTATTCTTTCTGTGAAACAGCACGGTTTTGTCGGATTGGTGGGTCTGATGACAGGTACCAAACTGACCATCGACATGATCCCGTTAATCACCAACTATATCCGGCTTCAGGCTTATTCGGTGGGTAATGCCCAGCAACTAAGCGACCTTGTAAACGCCATTGAAAAGAATAACGTCAAGCCCGTTGTAGACAGTGTTTTCCCTGTCGAAAAAGTCCAGGATGCTTTCCGCAGACAGAAGTCCGGAGACGCGTTTGGAAAGGTGATCGTTACATTTTAAAAGGCGCTCATGATCTTTAGTATCTTTCTCAGCCCTTCCTTATTATAAGATTGTATCATGTCCTGCTCAAAAGTATTCCGCATTCTTTCCAGGGAAGGGGCGGATATCTGCCAGCCCAGGGGCAGGACGGGGGAATAGAATTTCCCTTTTCCATCTTTGACACAGGTGGCCGTTATCCACACGGAGGAATAATCCGACCGGATACCGGGGAATTGCGTGGAATCAGAAATATAGCGGACCTGAAGGGTATTGTCGGCTGCCTGTGCATTGCCGTTGATACCGCTGTTGATGATCCCTACGATTGGACTGATGGGCTCGAAGCGGTTGGATACAAGCCGGCGGGTATCGGGGTTATAGTAAGGGCTGTTGGTGATGGAGATGAAATAAAAACGGACCTTTTTCATCAACTGCGCGAACAGGCTGTCCTTGCCGGGTCTGCTACATCCCTGCCGTGCCAGGCTGATGAAGATGGCTTCGGAGGTTGAAGCCCCGGAATTGTCCTTGCCGCCTCCATCCATAAAGTGATAGCCGGCTCCCATTTTTCCACTGGGGCTGATGAAGGGGAAGCGGGCGCTGAGGAAGGCGCCTGTCATCAGCGGGAGATACATGAGCGTATCTTTTTCTTTTTTCCGGAGGGCATTCAGCGCAGCTATTCTTTCCCGTATGAAGATGGTTCCGGGGAAGTCGGCATGCGACAGATCCACGGGCGCCATGATACCTTTTAATCCATCGTCCACATTCAGTGTGTTAGAAAATAACAGGGGGACTTCGAAACGGGCAGGGTTGACGGCAGCGGTATCATGCCAAATGGCATTGTAATCCTGATCCAGGCTGATGTCCAGTGTGCGGTGGCCAAAACCTTCCCAAAGGCTTTCCTGTATCGCCGACCTGTCTTTCCACAACGGGTATCCTGCTGCGGATGCCCATATATCCCTGCCGAACATGTTACCCAATACGGGCGTGAGAAAATCATGTCCGTAAAATCGCTGAAAATGCGTAAGGCTATAGGCCTCTGCGCTGTCCAGGTACCTGGCCCGGTAAGCGCATTGTACGGCTGCACCGACGGTGCCCCCGGAAGCGCCGCTGATGGAGAAGACATAATGTTCAAAGCCTTTTTGGTTCTTACTATTGCTTATCAGGGTGCTGTCCAGGTACGACATTATCATATTCGTGAAAGCTGCCGCCTTAATGCCGCCGCCGTAGGTATTGACGAGAAATATGGGGTATTCACCGGGGGCCTGCAGGATCTCATCCTTACGATGAAGCAGCCAGTTATGAAAATATTCATTTAAAGTAAGTGAGCGGGAAGGGCGATCCTGTGGTGTAAGCCGCACGCCGTGATAGTCGTTGGGTATACTGATGGCCAGGATCAGACCGGCAATGATGATGAACAGCACGAGGTTGATCTTTAACCAAAGACTGACCCGTATCAGCAGCGTGAAGAGCAGGATATAAAAAATGATGCCGGACAGCAGCACGGGAAGGGTAAGATAATTACAGCTTAGCTCCAGGACTATCAACGGGAAGATATTGAAGAGCACGAAAAGAAGGGCCAGGACTCCGCTGCCCAGTATGACCGGCCATCCTATTTTTTTACACCACCAGCTTCCTGCTGAAAAAACATAGCTGCGTGTACTCACGAAGATCCAGAATGCAAATGCCAGGAGCAGGAGATGAAAGAAGAGCCAGAATAAGGAGCCTGGTGCGTTGCTCTGTTCACCGAGAAAGAGATACCTGATGAAAATGGGCAGGATGAACCCCACTAGTATCCATGATGAGACGGTGATGATCCTGGCCGCGGACTGGCCCAGACGGGTCGTCGTACGATGATACATGCGGGTGGCGATGTCATACCGGATCAGCACGAAGAATATGCTCAGCAAGGCCAGCAGCCATATCGCCGGCGGGAAGATGTCCAGTGGGAAGGGGATCCGTAATACCTGGAGCGCGTTCAGTATGGCAGTTGCGGGGATGAGAATGGTGATCACGCCCAGGTAACGGGAAACTTTTTTCTCCGAAGCTTCCCGTACAGGGTCGGGGATCGTGGGTTCCGTCATGCGGAATACCGGTCCCGTATACTCTTTTTCAAAGAACAGCTTGGCCAGCCACCAATTGAGGAAGGCGGCCACCAGTACGATGCCTACGAAGAGCAGTACGCCTATGTCGCTGGAGTTGCTGTTCACCAGGAGGTCTTGTCCCTGATCCATGATCCAGATGGGCAGCGAGAAAACCAGCACGCCGAGGATGATGACCCTGTAACGGAACAACTGCAGGGTTTTGGCATGGATGTAGGCTGAGAGCCATTGCAATCCCCCGTCCTTCATGATGAGCATATAGGGGAGATAGATGAACAGCATAAAGCCGAGGATACTGAATTTGGTCCGGGCCATGGTGCGGATGAAGCCGGCGGGGAATGTGCTGCCGGCGTCGTTGAGATAGGTCAGCATGCCGATGTTTTCGATCATGTCGCAGATGCCGGCGATGATCACGAGAGCCAGGAGCGTATTGCTGACGGGGCGGGCTGCTTTGCCGATGCGTGTTTGAAGCGTGGCAACGATGGTGACCCCCAATGCGGTGTAGAGCAATATGAACAGGAAGTCGATGTACACGCTGGTGCGGGCTCTGTGCAGCCTGTTGATGACGGGAGGTTTTTCCTGGCAGGGATCGGTTGCCATGAGATTGACGGAGTCCCGCTGCCATGATCTGACGATGGCGCTGTCAGCGGTGTGGGTGCCACCCAGCTCGAGGGAAATGATCCCTTTGGGGGCCAGATCGTTTTGCAGGTAAGTCTCATCTTTCATCTGGAGAAAGGCGATGATGAAAGCGATGGCAAGGACGGGCCAGAATAGTACCGTAAAGTTCCGGTGTATAAAATCATACAACCGTTGATTAGAATTAAAGGGCATAGGTGGAGGTTATGCCCTGAAGGTACGCTAATTGACCTTCACTTCGAAGCTATCTTTGATACAATTGAAGCTGTCTTTAACGGTATAGGTGGTGGTGGATCCGGGAGTGACGGTGATGCTCCGCGTCGTGGCCTTGCCGGTACTCCAGTGGTAGTCGCCAATGAATGAAGCGGTGAGGGTGATGCTGTCTCCCTTCTTTACTGTAAGGGTCTGACGGCGTCCTGCCTTTTTCATCATCGTGAAGTGGTCGCGAATCTCGCCGTCGGCGCAGATCCATTTCCAATCGAGACGGGGGCCTTGTACTTCCAGCATGCCTGAGCCGCCATGGGTGGCATCGGAATAGGGAAGGGCATCGTGGGGGAAGGTTGTTTGCTGGCCGCCCAGCTGTCCTGCCGAGCCGCTGACAAGATAAACAGTGCCCTGAGCGCCTTCTTCCTTATTATAAGGGCAGGAGTTGGGCGTACCGTCATAGCGGCCTGAAGAGGTGCTGACCAGGTACTTCGTGGAGTCGAAGGAAGGTTCCATGCCGTAATGTCCTTTCATCAGCCTGGATCGCTCGTAATCGTGGCTATGACCGCAAAGGACAAGATCTACGCCATAACGTTCCAGGATCTGTATGAAATTTTCACGTATGTGTACCAGCTCCATTTCCTTGTCGGAATTGTGTGATCCCATCGTGTAAGGTGGATGATGCCAGTAGGCGATGACCCAGTCTTTGTTACGAATCGCTTCCAGATCCTTTTTTACCCATTGCACCTGGGGGCCGAGGGTATCGTACATGCGATATTGACCTTCCTCGATGCCGTAAGCATCCAGGGAAAGGAAGTGGATATTGCCCAGGTCGAAGGAATAAAAGGCGGGGTTATGCGAAGCGACGCCACCGGCTTCTCCGTCCACGGGCATGGAAAAATTCTGGTAATAGGCTACCTGGTGGGTTTTCTGTACCTCATCTCTCTCTGCGTCGCCGTCATAATAATCATGATTACCGGGAGAAGGGAACAAGGGATATTTTGGAAGCAGGTTATCCTTGTAGATGTTGAAGAAATTGGATTGGAATTCGGCGTCCCTGCCGGTGCTGTATGAGTTGTCGCCTAAAAGTATCCAGGAATCCATGTAATGATCGCCCAGGTAACGGACCAGCTGATCGCGGACATTGCGCTGATTGATGGAATTATTACCGCAATCGCCTACGACACCGATGCGATAGAAACCTTCCGTACCGGGGGTGGGCAACGTAGAGAAATAGTTGTCGGGTCCCGTCTGAAGGGTGTCCTTCCAGGCGCCGATGGAGTAATAATACCTGGTGGCGGGTTGCAGCCCTTCCAGTTTAATTTTATGTTCGGACACAAGCACGGAGTCCTGGACGGTCTTGTCGAGCTGTCCCGGGGTAGTGCCGTAATGGACGACACCTCTTACCAGGGCGTCGGTCCGCCAGCGGATGACGATGCTGTTGGCGGTAGCTACCTGGAGGTAGGGCCCTCGCAGGAGGTTGGCGCGGGGGCGGAGAGGGTTTTGGGCCAGGAGGGAGCTGCAGGTGAGAAGCAGCAGGCTGCAGGAGAGAAGAAGGGTAATAAGTTTGTTCATGATGCGCGAAATTAGGTGCAATGTATTAAGTTAAGGTTAAGGAGCGTCTGTTAATGTATATATGAATTGGATAATGTCTTTTTTTTCTTTTGGGGTTAGTCCCAGGGGATGGGGGGAGAGGGTTTGTGAAGGTATGTTCAATCCCAGTCCCTGGCCGCCGCCGCGATTGTAAAATTCCAATACCGAGTCTAATGAGCGAAAGGCGCCATTGTGCATATAAGGGGCGGTGACCGCGGCATTTCTCACGGTAGGCGTCTTGAAAGCTCCTCTATAGAACGGAAATGGATATACGTTGAATCTTCCCTGGTCCTTACTGATCCGGGGTTTATCGAGTCTGTCGGTACGGGTGGTTCCCAGGACTTCGAATTCCGTCAGGGCATAATCCGGAGGGATGAGCCCATTGAACAGCGGGATAAAATGGCAGGTAGCGCATTGCGCCCTTCCCATGAAGAGGTTGGCGCCTCTTTTTTGTCTTGTGGTGAGAAGACTGTCGGGTCCACCGTGCATGTAGCGATCGAAAACAGCGCTCATAGGATGAAGGGTCCTGATGTAGGCGGCGATGGCTTTGGCGAGTTCCCGGGTGTCTGACCGGGTAGTGTGCATTTCTTTCGGGTCTTGCAGTACGGTGGCCACCTGCTCTTCCAGCGTTGCCGCCCGTCCGTCCCAGAATTGTCTATGTTGAAAGCCGCTATATAGTAGTGTGGGAGCGTTCCGTTCCAATGTGCTGTGGCCGTCGAATGCGATAGGGGTGGTGAGACCGTCCGTAAACTTTTTTTCAGGGTTATGGCAGGTGGCGCAGCTGCGCTGACCGTTGCCGGAGAGGGTCTTGTCGTAGAAAAGCTTTTTGCCGGCAGCGATGAGGGATGAGTCGGAGGTGGTTTGCATGTTAAGCGCGTCCGGGCTGAAGATGTCTTTTGCGGCGTAGTTAAGTATGCCGTTGGTATTGAGCTCGAGTTGTGCTTTTGTGATAAAACAGCCGAGCTGGTGTTGTAACGGGAGAATGAGATGTTTTAGAAACGATAGTCTGTCGAAGGTATCAAAATTATCGTGCGCTTTACAGTAAGCGATGGCGCTGTCGAGATAGTATCCGAGTGTGTCGTCCGGATGGTAGGGTTCGAGCTGGTGTTTTATGGACAGGAGGGATTGACAGGATTCGGATATGCCTGTCTTTAACCAGGGTGCGTCATAGCCGGTGATCCCGAGGGTGATGACCCTGATCAGCTCTATGCGCAGGCTTTCCAGTATTTGTGCATCGCCGGCATGAAAGCCGTACAACAGCGACAGGAGATCGGACGCTGAGCCGGCTACCGCGGAGGATTGTTCCAGCAGCTGTCGTTTTCGTTCGGGGGTGTTGGGTTCATACAGCAAGGTTTCAATGACCTGGAGGCCCAGCGGTGACTGGTATTCCATGCCCGGCTCTTCCGCCTCGAACTTAGGCGCCCTGTTATAGATGCGGGACGAGGAATGGAAGAAATATTCCATAAAGGATTCAATCCTTTTCCAGGAGGCGCGGCATTCGGCGAGCTTGTGCCGGACGGATGCTACACTGTGAGCATCATGGAGATCCATCGTGCGAATGGCTGTCTGTAAGTCTGTACAATGCAGCGAGAAGACAGGGGCCTCCGTCCTGAAGTATTCCACGGCGGAAGTCACGCCAGGGGAGGGAGCGGCGGAAGTTATGTCCCGGGAAGAGAGACGGATCAGCCCGGGGATCAACAGGGTGGTGAACGTAAGTAGAAATATGACCGGCCTCATGGGGCGAAAGGTAACTCATTTTCTTTTTAGCGGGTAATGAGGCTACTACCCAAGCAACGGCCACCGGCTTTTTTTTGTCATCTGCGAAACCCCTATCATGAAAAAAAATATAATTCTAACCATTGCCATCCTTGCAGGGATTGCCATTGCCTGCAAAAAATCGGCTGAACAACCTGCATTAAAAGATAAGATCCTGGGTAAATGGCTTGTAGTCAGTAACAACAATTTTCATAATGACAACGGAATAGTGGCTGAATGGGGAGGGTATTATGTCGCATCAGTAAAGATTAACAAGGATAACACTTTTGTGATCAACGGAGACTCCGGTTCATCAGGGACCTGGAAATTAAATGATCCCCAGGATAAGCTTAAATTTTATACGTGGGTCAATGTTGCGGGGGTGGTCATTGCAGACACAACGGAGTTTAAGGTATCGATAGATACCGATCGGGAATTGGTTTTAGAGAAGGCCCCGATGCTTCTCAGGCATAAAAAGATAAATTAAAGGAACTTACTTCCCCAGGGCCTTGACGATAGGCTCCCTGTCGATGTACTGAATGTACCGGTCGATCTTATCATTGTTGTTGTAATGCAGATCGGAGTGTACCCAGAATGTCAGCTTCTTTCCATTCTTATATTTTACGTCGACCATATACCAGCCGAGTAGCCAGTTGCCGGGCACGTCCGGTCCTTGCTGGGGTCTGTTGACCTTCAACGGCAGCCAGATGTCTTTGGAGAAACGGAGGGAGTCGATGACCTTGGTACGGCGTTCCGTCCAATATTTTGCAATGGCGGTCTTACCGGCCAGGCTATCTCCCGCCGACCAGTAGAATATGGCATCGTCAGCAAAGGCGTCCAGCCAACCGTTGATATCTCCTGATGACAATTGGGCCAGATGCTTCCGGCCCATATCAGCGTAACGGGCGTCTGCAAATTCCGACTGAGGAGGAGTAGCCGATGTTTTGGCGGTGGCAGTAGTGTCTTTTGATTCAGTCGTCATTGGTTCGGACGGTTTGTTGTTGCAGGATGCAAGGAAGCAGCAGCCTGCGGCGAAAAGGAGGATCTTTCTCATGATGGCGGCGTTTTAATGATAATAAATGGAGACAGAAAGGCCAGAGAAAGGTCTAAAGCGGGAAAAGATTATGAGGGATAATATAGTAAATGTATATTATATATCTATAAGTTGCAAATGTATTTTATCCGTGGAATGGTTAGAGTGTGACGGTTTTTTCCATATTGACGTACATATTGACCCGTTTGGTGCGGAGGCTTCCCGGCTTATAGGCCGCCATCCATCCGTCCGTGTCGTCGAGGTAGTATGATTTTTTGTCGTCCTTTACTTTTTTATCCTTTAGCTCGGAGAGGACGGCCCTGAAATAATAGTGGTTGAAAAGCCGGTTGAATTCTGTAAAATAGATATCGGCTACGCGCAGATTGCCCTGTATGATGATCATGTTCTCATCGTTGTCTGTCGTCGAGGGCGGGCTGAAATTGGCGGAGCCGCTGATCACTACGGGGTTGGCGCCCAGGGGATCCTGCAACAGGAACTTCGAGTGGATATAGGTTACGAATTTGGTAATGCCCAGCTGCTGCATATTGGTCTCCTTTGTCCATTCATACAAGGGATCTTTTATAAAAGAGCCGAAAGCCTGGTATACGTTGTTGGTTGCGGTGAGTGGGAGAAACCTGGCTTTACTCCTGGGGTTGGCCTTGTCCTGTTTTTCCAGTAATAAGAAATTGATGGGACTTTCGGCGTTGTGTTTTGACAACAGGTCTTTTAAGCTGGCGGTGATCCCAAAGGCCAGGGTTATGGTGCCTACATGTTCGGATTTGTCGATGAGATTAAAGTATTTTCCCAGCATGTCCAGGCTGTTGCGTGGGCTGAAGATGGGGGTGACGCCGGCGGGGATGCTGCCGTTGAGGTCCTGTTGGATATTCATTACACCTGTGATATAAGCAGCCTTGTCTTTTTTCTTGTTGGCTGCGGTGTCACCGTCCTTTGGACCGGGGTCATTGCTCAGGAGGTCCCAGTATTTTTTATAGAGTGTGGCCAGTGCGGTGTCCCGTATCCAATGTCCGACATTGGTCTGGCCGAATATGCCGCTCTCTGTAATGTTGGTGGAGCCTGTCCAGACGGCGGAAGGCTTTGTTTTCCCCGCCTGCAGGTAGACCATGAACTTGTTGTGCTGGAGCACATTCTTATTGGCTTTACGGAATATGATGTTGGCGTTGGGGATCCTGGCTTTTTTTAATGCTTTCATTGTTTCAGTAATGGGGGTGCTCGGTACTTTTTTGGATTTCCCTTTTACTGTCACGGTATGTTCGTTTTCTTTTGCGTCCACGATCAATTTGAGATGTACACCCCTGTCGATGGCTTTTCTGAATTCATCCAATACGGGTCCATAATTGAACTCATAAAAGCAGCCGAACAGGCTGTCTCCTTTTTTAGCCTGGCCGATGAAGCGGAAGATGGCCTCTTTCAGGTCTCTTCCCAGCCAGTCGAAAGCATCCTGTTGTTTTTTGCCGACCAGCTTGTCGGGAGAGGTGTTGTTGAACTCGCGGCCATATGCCTGGCTGCTGGCCACTCCCCGGTTGAAAAATATATCGTGTGATTGTTTGCTGAAGGCAGGCTCTGTTTTTATTTTGATGACGATCGGCTTTTGTGGCTGCAAGTCATCCGGTTTGCCTTTTACAGGAATGAAGGTATAAGTATACTCTTCATCCGGCTTTAGCGTGAAATCATCCCAAACAAAACTCTGGATAGGATCTGTCTCTGTTGTAACCAGGTGGCCGGGGGTTACCTGGTCTTTGTGAACCTGGAAGACCTTGAAGCCTGGCATGAAATGTTCGGTGTTATCGGGGTAGGTCCTTTTGACGGAGAACCCCAACAGTCCTTTTGTGTTGGCTTTCTGATAGTCGATGCCAAAGGAAACTGTATTGGTGCCGGTGACCGCATAAATGCGGTAATTGTCGACGATCTTCGATTTGAATCGCATACAGCAAGGGTTTATAAAGTCAATAAATGGGGGTCGTGGATGTACAGGTGTACTGGTAGGGTAATGGTAAGTTGGGATTTTTTTTCAATATGTACAACCGTAGAAACACCTATTTTTTGACTTCGAAGCTCATCAGGCTGCTGCCTGCGGCTCCATCTGCTGTAAGTCCTTCCACCACCACGACGTATTTACCGGGGATGTCGGAAGTGTAAAAACTGAGCTGCCCTTTACCTTGCGGGTCTACCGGTACTGTTGGGGACCAGTACAGGACATTCCTGAAATCGGGCAGATGGCTTTCCGGCGCCTGACCTTCCGCATAGGAGGGGGCGTAGAATTCCCTTTCCAGCTGTAAGCCTTCATAGTCGACGACGGTGGCATGGGGGTCGAGGGTATAACCTCCCAGGTCTCCTTTATAGGTAGTCCAGTTCATGATGCCGTCAAAGAATGCCACGCCGTAAAAATATCTCCGGTGTACCATGTCCAACTTCCTGATCTTCAGTGGATCTACTGCCATCAGCTTGTTGATGTCGAATACCGGCACTCCGTCCAGCAGGATGAGGGGGTCATCCTCGAACATCGTTTGGTTAACGAGATCGTAGAGGGGAAGATGGAAGCGGGAGCTCCTTTTTTGTACCAGCATATAAATAACATATTCACGCAGTACCTCTTCCATGGTGGTAAACCGTGTATAGTCGTCCAGCAAATAGCTATAATCGGCTTTGTAATAAAAGGTGCTGGTATCGACGGCAGGGAAATGAAGCTGTCTTAGCCGGGGGCCATTGTATTTGTTCACAACCTGGGCAGCTATGCTGTTGTCGGTGAGGGTGGTGGAATAGCTACCGGGTAATGTGAAGGGGGGCAGCAGCGCACCGGTATATCTTTCCATAAAAGGATTGTCGATATCCACCCTGTACATGCTGTCCTGGGAGGGGTCCGTCTGTACGATGATCTCCTGGGACCCATAGAAATCCTTCATCTCGAATTTTACCTGTCCATCATTCTGGGAATAGGCAGGGGCGAACTGTGTCCTCGTTCCGGGTACGGATAAATAGGATAATATACCCGATGCAGCTTTGCCTGTCCGGGTATCCACCACGGAGCCTGTGATGATGGCGCCGTTGTATTCGGGCGGGAACCAGAAGCCAGGTGCGGAATGACGGAGCACCTCTTCCCAGCGGAACCTTCTCCAGCCGTGCGAAATCATCAGGTTGTCGATGGCGGTCTTATCTTCCGGATGATGCAAGTAGTAATCCGGGCATTCGATCCGGCCTTTCAGGTCGGATGTGAGATATAGATAACCGGCGATGTCGTCTGCCGGAGCAGCTTGCAGTGAGTCCACCCGGAATACGGAGAGAGAACAGTCGGCTGGAAGGGGATGTTTACGGGGGCTGGTAGTATTTATCTGCAAGGTTATCTTCTGGCGGGTGGCATAGCTGTCTTTATCCGTGCTGAGATCCATGTGGAGTTGTCCGGAGGGATATTTGAAGACCAGTCTTTCGCAGATGGGCTGCTTTTCCGCATTAAAGACGGTGAGATGGGAGATGCCGTCTCCCAGGGTTTTCCTGTCTATGAGAAAGCCGGCTTTTCCTTCTTTGAGGATGGCAGCTTCCGAGAATTTCACCGATTGGCGGGTATGTGCGATCAGGTAGATAGCAGCGCCGGTAGTGGTGGACTGTACATTTACCCGGATGTGATCGTTGTCTTCTTCGGACACGGTCATTACCATTCCTTCCTTGTAGGCGGTGGGTAAAAGGTTGCTGATGGCTGTACCGTCTGCCAGCCTGATGGTCGAGCGGTAGCGATGGCCCGGCCGGGGTGTCAGTATAAAGCTGCCGATGCCAAATTTTGCAGGACGGAAGCGGGTGATGGTGTCTTCGTCATCCTCTGTCACTACCCCGGAGCATTCGATGCCCCTTCCGTATTGATCAGCGATCCTGAAGGCCACTTTACTGCCAATATTCTCCACCAGGTTGCCGCCTTCGGGGAAGAATGCGACATCATATCGGAGTGGTGTTGCTGCGATGGGCGTCTCTGATGATCCGCGGGCGTTGACGATGGTGAGGGCCTTTTCGAAGAACCAGTCTTCGCCGTAATTTTTCATCCAGCTGGTGTAAGCCCGCAATTTATAATTCCCCGAGCGGAGGGTTAACGGGAGAAAGAGAGAGCCGTGGCCGTGACCGTCGCTCAGGGCGATCTTTGTCTGTATCACGGGTTTGTTGTTCTTATCCAGCCATTCGAGGTATGCTACCTTACTGAAACCCTGCGGGTGATGGGAGCCTGCATCCACTACATATAATTTGAACCAGCATATTTCTCCGGCGAGATAAAATTCCTTGTCGGTGTGTACATATACTTTCTCCTGCAGGCGTTGTGATGCGTATTGGTCCAGGTCTTTTTTCAGGGCTGCCGGTGTCGCATCCTGGGCGAGGGCGGATAAGGTTTGTGTGGTCAGCAGCAGAAAAAGGATGGTATATCTTGTCATTGATGTACAATGTTTTATTGTGTTTTTAATTGGGCCAGAAAGACGGTTTGGTAGTGACACCTCCCCGAGCCCGGCAGTCTACGCAGCCTGTCTCGTTGCCTGTCCATCCGTCAATGGCCCCTGCTATATTGCGATGTTCGGCGACCGGGGTATAATTGCCGCCTTCAAAGTAAAACTGCAGGGAATCCATCGTGACGACACGGTCCTTCTCCGGACAGCTGAAGATGTAGCGTAGGTTGTAAGGGATCTGGGTATAGTCGATGAAGATCCTCTCCTGTTGTAATGTTCCTACAGAAATGTAGCCGATCACCTGCTCTGTGGGTGTGCTGAGACAATGAATATTCCCTTTTAGCTGTGTGGGCTGCGCATCGAAGATGGAGCCCAGGGATTCGCTGTTCCTTTTCATCAGCGTCAAATAATTGTACGCATCTTCCGTCAACGCGTACTGCCTCACCAGTATGCTGTATTTGGTGCTTAACCTTATGGACCCGCCGGGTATTTTCGTGAGCACGTTGAGATAAACGACATCCTGCGCCAGCTTGGCTGTGCTGCCCAGGAGCAAGGCGGTGGATATCCCGCTTCCCCAGCACACTTGTATCTGTTCATCGATGGGTCTGTCCACGACCCTCGGCGGGGGTGACAGGTATTTGCCGGAGGAGTACTCAGGGGAATAATATTGCCAGGTCTCCTCATAATCCCACTGATAGTAACGGGTGGCATTGGATGGGTCATGGGTATTGGCATAGATATCGATCTCATTGCCGACGACGGCCCAGCTGATGCTGTCGATGGCGGGTGTCGGTCTGAAGGGCACAAAGTCGGACTGGTAGTCATTATTGCCGGAGGTGTGGATGCGCAGACGATATTTTGCGGCAGGGTTGAGGGGCAGCGTGTCTATGGTGTATACACCGTTGCCCAGTTCGGTCAGGGGGTAGATGGTATTATCGTCTCCTTCCACCTGTAATTGCGCATTCATCTCCGGCCTGGGCGTACTGGTGTCCGATAGCGGGATGGTGCGGCTGAGCGTAATGCGGGTGGGGCCATTGCCTGTAATAAAGCCTTCCACGACGAGGTAGCCTGTGGCGGGAGACACATGGGGACTGACATAGGGATCCTTACATTGCGACAGCAAGCAGATAAGGAGTAGTAAGGAAGCTGTATTTTTTAAGGACTGGGTCATATAGCCGGCTTTAAAACCTGATATTAAAGTTGACAAAAGGAATGGCGCTGCCAAAGATGGAAAGCTTGTACCCATTGACGGCGCCGTTCTCGGATGTATAATATACTGAATAGGCATTTTTCCTTCCCGTGAGGTTGTATACCCCGATGGTCCAGGAATTATGCGTTTTCTGATGCACTTTGTGGTTGCCTTCGATATTCATGGAGAAATCGGTGCGGAAGTAATCGGGGATGCGATATGCATTCCTGTCCGCATACAAGGTCCTCCATGAATTGGCATAATAAAAGATACCGATCGGCAGGGTGATGGGTCTGCCTGTGCTATAAGTAGCATTCAGGGAGATGCTGAAGCGATGGGAGAACCTGTAGTTGCTTACTACGGTGACATCATGGGGTTTGTCATAGTTAGCGGGATAGAAACTACCGTTATTGATCACCTCTCCTGCGTTGGGATCGTCCTGCCGGAGCAGGACACGCGACCAGGTATAGCTAAACCAGCCATTGAACTTGCCGGTGAGCTTTTTTATCAACAGCTCGACCCCATAGGCTTTCCCTTTTGTCTGCAGCACATCTGTCTCGATGTGATGGTTCATCACCAGCAATGCGCCACTCTTGTAATCCAGGAAATTTTTTATCCGTTTGTAATACACTTCGAGCGAGGTTTCGATGGTGTTGTTTTTGAAATTCCTGTAGAGGCCCAGGGAGACCTGATCCCCCGATTGGGGACGGATATTCGGATCGCTCAGCTTCCAGATGTCCGTGGGCGCCATGGCGGTGGTATTGGATATGGCGTGGATATACTGCCGTTGGGTATTGTAACCGGCCTTGATGGAAAAGTTCTCTGTTACGATATAGCGGGCAGACAGGCGGTATTCAGGATTGCTATATGTCTTTATAAAAGCCCCCGAGCTGTAATTTTTTGTGTCGATGAGATTATCGGTAGTGATGGGCCGTCCGGGGGCATAATTGTTTACCTGGTTCGGACCGAGATAGCTGTATATGGAATAGCGCAGACCGGCCTCCAGCGACAACGCGCTGCTGATGGTATAACGATCGCTGATATACGCTGCGCTTTCCAGGGCTTGTTCGGGTTCCAGCACATCCGGAACGACGAGGGAGGGTTTGCCCACCGGCTGATAAGCACCCGGGTGCAGCTTGTACCGAAGCGTGTTCAAACCAAATTCGAGCGTATGGGAAGAACTGAGGAACCACGAAAAATTTGCCTTGAGATACAGCTGGTTGATATCAAAGCCGAGCTTGTATGCAGTGACAGGATTATGCCTGCTGGTAATGCTGTATTGATAGCGGTCGTAACCAGCAGACACAAGGCTGTACATCTTGTTATTGAAGACGTGTTTCCATTTCAGACCGATGTTGCGGTTGCCATAGCCGTAAGTGGTGTCGTTGTTGAGATTAAAGCGGTCCTGGCTCAGATAGCCCATGAAATAGAGGCTATTGCTCTTATTGATCTCATGGCTGATGTTGAGATTTACGTCATAGAAGGAAGCCCGGCTGTTCTTGTACTGGTCCGGCAGATTAGCCAGCAGCCAATTGGCATAAGTGGTCCTGCCTCCAAGGATGAACGAAGTCTTGTCCTTTACCAGCGGTCCTTCGATGTTGAGGCGGCTGGTCAGCAGGCCGACGCCCGCTGAGCCTGTGATCTCTTTTTTGTTGCCTTCCCTGCTGTTGATGTCAAGTACCGAAGAGAGGCGGCCTCCGAATTTTGCGGGTATGCTGCTTTTATAGAGCTCTACATCCTTTACCACTTCCGGATTGAAAGCAGAGAACATACCAAAAAAGTGAGCCGTATTATAGATGGTGCCGTCATTGAACAGTACCAGGTTCTGGTCCGCCGAACCACCCCGGACGTTGAGACCGGTGCTGGCTTCTCCCACCGTCTTGACACCGGGCAGGGTCATGACCACCCGCAGGACGTCAGCCTCACCGAATACTACGGGCACCTGTTTGATGGTCTTTATATCGATCTTCTGTACACCCATCTCCGTCCTTCTGACATTGCTGGCTTTTTCAGCGGAGACGATGACCTTTTTCAGCGTCATGACCTGGGTCTGCAGGTCTATATTCATCTTGCCGTCGCCATACACCAGCAGTAATCTCCTGGTGTCCCGCATGCCAATGCTCTGGATATTAAGAATATGCCGTCCCCTGGGCAGCGAGATGGAGTAATAGCCGTATTGATCGGAGAAGACGCCTATCCTGGGTTTTTCTATGTAGATGGAAGCGCCGGCAATGGGTTCGCCGGATTTTGCATCCCGGGCATAGCCGGCTATGTTGGCGATGCCCTGAAGAGGGCCATTGACCTTTTCTCCGATGGTATAAAGTTTGTTCTCCAGTACGGCCACCTGAAGGGAGTTGTTTTGTTCCTGACGGCCGTGGGCGGTATCTTCTGTGGTGGAAGCCATCTTTAGGCTGTCTCTCCTGGTGAAGAAGTCAGAAGGCAGGCTGGTGTGAATGGCCTCACCCCGGGCTATGAAAATACGGTCATACTGATCGATGGACCAGGTGATGTCCTTGTCTGTAAAGACGGTCTCGAGCACCTTTGTAAATGGCTGCTGCCGGACGGTGATATCGACCTTTGTGGTATCGAAGTCCGTCGTGTCGTAGTAAAAGCGGTATCCTGTTTGTTTTTCAAGCTCTTCCAGGACGCTGGCAATGCGTGCCTGTTTCATATCTATGGTGACAAGGGAGTCTTTTTGGGCAAGGGCTCTGCCGGTCATCAGCATTAACAGGATAAAGGTCAGGAGTCTAAAGTGTTTAGTGGCTGTCATCGTGACTTTATTATTGGCGATGGCTGTCATACCAGATCGCTGATTTTATAAGGGTGTTGTCCTTATCGTCCTTAAATTTAATTTTATTGCTGCGCAGGAATTTTTTTAACTCCTGGCTTTTGTCCCTCAAGGCGCGGAACAAGCCTTTTCGATTATAGATAGTATACCAGGTAGTGTCCTTTTTCAGGTAGTAACCAGTGGGAGGAACGTCAATATACCTGTTAAGGATTCCGAAAGAGATATCTTCCCGGATGGTCTTTTTTTCTTTTTTCAGGAGGGTGATCCGGCCATTGTAAAGCACCTCGTAAAAACCGTGCCGTGGGACAGCGGGGTTGAGGCTATCCTTGAGGTGTATGAAAATGTGGTTTTGAATGGTGAAGCTGTCGACCTGCTGATTGATGAAAGAAAGCTTGAAGGCTTTGCTGACGTCTAAGGTTACCAGAAGACCCCGTACCAGATCGTAGATCAGGGGGATGTCTTTGTAGAGGATGCCATTGTATAGTACCGATCCTGTTTGCATATGGTCCTGGTCGAAGTAGGGATGTCCTTCCTTAAATGGAAAAGGGAATATGACGTATTGGCTGCCTCTGTACAGGCCGGGTTCAGGGGTGAGGTAGGCATGGTATTGCTGAATTGCGTTGTTGAGGGCGAGGTTGCCGGGAAGCGTGTCGGATTGTGCCTGGGTTCGGGATACGGAGAGGCTGCAGAGCAGTAGCAGCAGGCAGTAGCAGTGGTTTGGCAGTGACATGGTAGAAGTTTATAATGTGACTGGTCGTGTATGAAATTATGGAATTTGTCCAATATGACCGACTGTAACTTGAGAAAAGCGTTCTCCTGGTTCCTTGCCAATGCAGCTTTTGGTCTTGCACCTCTTATTTTCCTTTGGTTGATCAATCCTATTTTGAGCAGGCATGAAGCGAGTCCTGCCATCCTGGAGCTGATCCGGGGAGGTATCATTCTGTTTGTTTGCTGTGCTTTAATGGGAGCCGCTGTAATAGATATTGTTCAGAGTAGGACAAAGTTTGGAAGACTTGCTTTTTTTACCTTCAATGTTTCGCCCTTTGTTTTGCTGGGCGCTATCTGCCTGCTCTACCTACTCATTATTTTAGGGCATGTAGATGAAAAAGTATTTACATCGTTCTCAGGCTTTTATATTTTTACGATTGCCTTTACGGTTTTTTATTGTACTTTAGCTAAGTATATTTTATTTTACAATGAGCATCCGTGATCATGGAAGAAATAATAAATATAATCCTTAAGATTTTCATGGTTGTTTTTACCGTTCTCTTCATCAAAGGCGTTCAGGAGGCTTTCCAACAAATCCACCATAAGAAACGCACCCACTGATTCAACATCTTTGCCGGGTACGACAGTAATAGGCATTCCTACAGCGCACTATGTCAAAAACTACAAATCAAATCTCAAATCATTTATTTATTTTTTAAAGGATAAGGATAGCTTTGGCAAGATATTGCCAAAATATGAAATGTAAAGTACTTACAACCGCCTCGACCCTATTGTTCCTGGTTACCGTTGCGCGGGGACAAAACGACAGTTTCTCTTTTCTCAAAACAAACTTTGCCAACCCTGGCAACCATTACGGCAGCGCACCGTTGTGGGTATGGAATACGAAGGTGACGAAGGCGGATATCGACTCCATGCTGTATGGCTTTAAGAAAAATGCTTTTGGCGGTGTATTTGTCCACCCCCGTCCGGGATTGATCACTGAATATCTGTCGCAGGAGTGGTTTGACGACTATGCTTATACTGTTCGTAAAGGAAAGGAGCTGGGGCTGGATGTCTGGATCTATGACGAGAACTCTTATCCTTCGGGGTTTGCCGGCGGGCATGTTCCGGAGGTGATGCCGGAATCTTATAACCAGGGCCAGATGCTGCATTTGACCAGGGTGGAAGTGTTGCCGGAGGTGATGGGTGAGTTTGAGTACTGTCTGAAGGAGGAGAATGGAAGCTTTACGGATATCACTGGCCGGTGGAAGGATTATGCGGGTAAAACGGGCAACTATTATTTGTTCAATAAGGAGTATTACTACAGATCGCCCTGGTTTGGCGGATATTCTTATGTCGACCTGCTGGTAAAAGGTGTGACGGAGAAATTTATCGACGTCACTATGAGCGGGTATGCAAAAAGCATCGGCGCCGAGTTTGGCAAGACGGTGCGGGGTGTCTTTAGCGATGAAGCGAATATAGAAACGCAGGGGGCAGGGAATGTCCGGTGGACGCCGGATCTTTTTGCCGTTTTTCGTCAAAAGTGGGGTTATGATCTTTTACTTCATCTGCCTTCGTTGTTTGAGGAGACGGGAGACTGGAAGAAGGTCAGACACGATTATTTTTATACGCTTTTAGAAATGTTTGTCGACAGGTGGTCGAAGCCTTTTGCGGCCTATACCGCTAAAAATAACCTGGAGTGGACGGGGCATTATTGGGAACATGCCTGGCCAGACCCGAGTAACGGTCCGGACAATATGGCCATGTACGTATGGCCGCAACGCCCGGGTATCGACATGCTGTTCAATCAATTTAATGAAGAAAGGCACGATGCGCAATTTGGGAATATCCGGAGCGTAAAAGAGCTGGCCAGCGTTTGCAATCAGCTGGGGAAGGGACGGAATCTCAGCGAAACCTATGGCGGCGGGGGATGGGATCTTACTTTTAAGGACATGAAGAGGTTGGGAGATTGGGAATTTGTGCTGGGCGTGAATACCCTGAACCAACATCTTGCGGACATGACTATCCAGGGGGCGCGTAAATATGATTACCCCCAGAGTTTTTCCTATCATACACCCTGGTGGCCGTATTATAAGTCGCTGAACGAGCATTTTACACGGCTTACTTTCGCCCTGACAAGGGGAGAGGAGCGAAATAATGTACTGGTGCTGGAACCCACTACATCTGCCTGGATGTATTATGCGCATGATAAATCCAATGAAAGATTCGGGGTGATAGGCAGGGAGTTCCAGGCTTTTGTAACACGGCTGCAGAAGTTCCAGGTGGAATACGATCTGGGGTCGGAATATATCATCAAAGAAAAAAGCAGTGTGACGGGTGGAAAGTTTATCGTCGGCAATAGATCTTATGGTGTTGTCGTGATCCCGCCGGGGATGGAGAATGTGGGTGGACGTACGTTAGAGCTGTTGAAGCAGTTTTCGGCGCAGGGGGGGAAGATAATTCAGCTTGAGAAATTGCAATATGTCGATGGGGCAGTGAGAAAAGGTTTGGAGGAATTTAACCGGAATGTGAGGGGCATCGATGGGGTGGAGGAGAGTTTGAAGCCGGGGGATCTTGCTATATCGGCTGCAGGGGGCGATCTGTTCCATCAGCGGAGGCAATTGAAGGATGGCCAGGTGCTGTTCCTGGTCAATTCGGATATGACGTCGACGGCAAAGGCGCAGGTGAGCATTGCCGGGAAGAAAGTGCTGTTGCTGAATACGTTTACGGGAGAGATCGAAGTGTATCCTTCGAAAGCGGCTGGAGGGAAAGTGTCATTCTCCTGTGATCTGCCCCCGGCGGGAAGTATGCTATTGTTTGTGGCGAACGGAGAGGTAGGAGGATTTCCATTGTTTGCGGGAGGCGGAGAGATGGGGGGATCTCCGGCGGGGGCTGGAGGGCGGACGCTGACAGGAGGCGTAACGAAGGTTATACGGCCTGCCGACAATACACTGATGATCGATTTCTGTGATGTGCATATCGGGGGTACCCTATTAAAAGATAAGCATGTATATTATGCCGCGGATACGGTATTTAAACACTTTGGTTTTAAAGACGGCAATCCCTGGAACACCTCGGTACAATTCAGGCGTAACATCGTCGACAGGGATACTTTTTCCAGGGGGAGCGGTTTTAGCGTTACCTATCATTTTACCATCGAGGGAGGGCTGGATGCAAAAACCCTCAAGGCGGTGGTTGAGCGGGCTGGCGGCTGGAAGATCACCGTCAATGGGCAGGTGGTACAGCCGGAGAAAGGAGAATGGTGGCTGGACAAATCTTTTGGAGCATTGAAGATCGGCGGGTATGTACGGCCGGGAGAGAACAGTATTATGCTTTCCACCGATAAGATGAGCATATATGATGAAGTGGAGCCTGTTTATATACTGGGGGATTTCAACCTGGTGTCTGCGGATAAAGGGTGGAGGCTTTCCCCGCCTGCGCCTTTAGAAATAGGGAGCTGGAAAGAGCAGGGGCTTCCGATGTATGGGCAGGGTGTGCGTTATGTAAAGGAGGTGCAATGGGATGTCCGGCCGAAGAAGGTAAGCGTGAAGCTGGGCAAATGGAGTGGGACGGTGGCTGCCGCGTCGGTGAATGGCCGGCCGGCGGGCGTCATCGGCTATGATCCTTTTGAGCTGGATATTTCGAAATATGTGGTCGCAGGGAAAAATAATATAGAGATAACAGTGATCGGCAGCCTCAAGAATCTTTTAGGTCCGCACCATAGACATCCCGGCCGGGGCATAGCTTCTCCCTGGCATTGGAGGGATGTCAGGAATTATCCGCCGGGTAAGGATTATGATGTATTCGATTATGGTTTGATGGAGGATTTTCAATTGATAGTATTATAAAAATAGATATCTTAGGGGAAATCCCTCGTATGAGAGCTTATGGCGTCTGTGTGGTTCTTGCACTGACTATTTTTATCCCGTATGCGGAGGCGCAGGTCTTTCAGCGCAACCTTTTACAGCCTTATATTGCCAATCTGCCGACAGTGGTGATGCCCAGGAATATGTGGAAACCATTTCCACAGACGCCGGCTGAATGGCGGCAGCGTTTGCCGGATAGCACGGTACAGAGAGCCATCAAGGATGGCGAGGGTATCCTGCATTATGAGTTCAAGTCAATACCGGCTTCGCTGACATTGGAATATATGCGGACAGGTAACCGTACCCGTTACGAGCATGCCAGCTTTGAAAAGAGGAATGTTTTATGCGGGTTGGTGCTGGCGGAGATATTGGAGGGGAAGGGCAGATTTCTCGACAAGATAATGGATGGGGTATGGTCTATCTCTGAAGAGAGCTATTGGGGCGTGTCTGCGCACCTGGGAATGCAGAAGGCGGGCAGCGGTCTGCCTGATGTGGAAGATCCTACGGTGGATCTTTTTACGGCGGAGACGGCGGCTGTGATGGCCTGGACGGATTATTTCGTTGGGCCTGCGTTGGAGAAGATCTCACCGTTGATACGTCCCCGGATCTATTACGAGGTAAACCGGCGGGTGTTCGAGCCGATGAAGACGGCGAAATACAGCTATATGGGCGCGGCAGGCAGCAGTGTGAAGCTGAACAACTGGACACCCTGGGTGATGTCCAACTATCTGACGGCTGCGCTGTTGTTGGAGAAAAATGAAGCTGCGCGGGTGGATGCCGTGGGGAGGGCCATGCATATCACCGACCTGTATATAAATGGCCTTGGAGAAGATGGCGGTTGTGAAGAAGGGCCCGGCTATTGGAGTGCGGCGGGGGGCTGTGTCTTTGATATATTGGACTTGCTGACAAGCGCCAGCCAGGGAAAAATAAACATCTACCAGGCTCCCATCATTCAGAAGATGGGCTCCTATATCTACAAGACGCATATTGCGGGAAAATATTTTATCAATGTATCCGATGCTCCGCCGCAGCTGGTGCCTGATGGTCTTATGCTTTACCGGGCGGGGCGGGCTATACAGGATACTACGATGATGGGGTTTGGGAGCTGGGTGTGTCATAAATATATGAACGAGTGGGGTTCGTCAGATGGGTTCTTCCGGAGCCGGACTCTTTTTGATATGGTGACAGTGAAAGCGTGTTTGGATTATTCTCCCAGAGAACCGAACGTAAAGGATTACTGGTTTTCGGATGTACAGCTGATGGTTGCCCGTACGGACAAGGGGCTATTCGTGGCTACGCATGGAGGACATAACGGCGAGAGCCATAACCATAATGATGTGGGTGATTTTATCGTGTATGCCGGCGGGCAGCCCGTGATCATCGACGTGGGATCGGGTACCTATACTTCGCGAACTTTTTCCGGCCACCGGTACGATCTCTGGTTCAATTCATCCGCCTATCATAATTTACCGGTGGTCAACGGTCAGCAGCAAAGAGAGGGAAGACAATATGCGGCGGAAGGGGTGCGATATCAGGGCGGCGGTAGTGGCAGCAGCAGTAGCGGGAGCGGCAGCAGTAAAGGGAGCAGCAGTAGCGGTAGTGGCAGCAGTCTGAGCATGGATATAGCAAAGGCTTATCCTGCGGAGGCGGGGATACAATCGTGGGTGCGGACGGTGCGTACGGATAAGATGGGCGATGTGGTTGTCAGCGATAAATATGCGCTCAGCAAGCCTTTGGTAAGTCTTACACAAACTTTTATGACAGTTTGCAAGGTGGAGCCGGTTCGCCGGGGCAGGATAGTATTCGAAACGGATGGGCATGAGAAGGTGTGGCTGGACTATGATGGAGAGCTTTGGGATGTCTCAGTGGAAAAGGTGGACTATGTCAACCCTGAAGACGAGGGTGTGCGGCAGCGCTGGAATGGCAAGGCCATTTACCGTGTGCTGCTAAAGGCTATTAAGTTACCTGCGCAGCACACGGTGCAATATACTATTTGGCCTGGGGGTGACGGGGGGTGATAATAAGCGCGATGGCGGGTCCGAAAAACAACACCATCGGCGCTATGCTTTTTAAAAAGGGCACCGTGCTATAATGCCAGGCCTTCCCTGTCACTAGCGGTACAATGATCAGGGTCATCATGCTCCATACGAATACACCATACAAAAACCCGCTGACCCATTTATTCCTGCCGAGGAATGGCAGATAGGGAAAGATAAAATAATAGGTCAGGGTCCAGCCCAGGCTGATGCCGTAATGCATGGCCAGTCCCAGGAGGGCTGTGGCTGTGCCTCCGGAGAAGGCGCTTTTGCCTGCCAGGGTGCTTGCGATGCCTTGCAGCAGCTGGGCTGCTGTAACCTTTCCGAAGACCGGTCCCCAGGTGATGATGGCATAGGTTATGTCTAAGGTGCCGGCCACCAGCCACGCTGTGAGGAGCGCCCTGATGGCCGGCCGCAGAAGACTGTTTTTAGTTGTCGGAATTGAAATGGTATTGGTCATAGTTTAGTTAGTAAGCGCTGTTGTTGGCCGTTGTCTCTTTGAACAGGTCGCCTGCCGCGGGCTTGGGTGTGTTTGGATTTGTATTGATCTCATCCTGCGGATAGGGTAGCCGTTGAGGCAGCTTTGAGCCTGTCGTGGGTGGTATGCCCAGCAGGTTCTTTGTTCTGCGTACATCGTTAAACTGTTCGATCTGCCCGATCATCGTCACATATTTCTCTTCCAGTATTTCTTTTAGCAGGGCTTCGCTCTGGGTGAGGCCGGATGCAGCGGGATTGGCGATGCCGCCGGGGTTGAAGTCGCCAAGGTCATAATCGTCGTATTTATAGCCATCCGGCAGGTAACCATTGTCGATATACCCGCCGGTGGCCATGTACTGCCGGTGTTTATTCAATGCTGACAGGGCAGCGGCTGCATCGGGTGTAGTGTTTTTCATATTTGCTTCGGCCAGTATGAGCTGGTTCTCTTCAAAGGTAACAATTGGGAAGGAAGCGTTGCCGGCAAAAAAACCGTCCTGGTTGGCGGGATTGCCCCAGCCATCAAAATTTGACAGGACATTCGGATCGAGTCCGCCTGTGTTTAGTCCTGGCTGGTAGAGATATTCGAATCGAGCCGTCTCATCTGTCTTTGCGTCGCCCCTGTATTGAGGGCTGGAGGGGTTCAGCAAAGCCGGTGCGATAGCTCCTTCCGCGTTCATGTAACCCACCCTGTCATAGCTGAGGAAAGCATAGTAGACGTTGAAGTCCGCCGGGCGGCTGGTCCCGTGGGGATCTATCATATTGCCTGCGGGACTGGCGATGCCTTGCTGTGCGTGGGCAATGGCGTTGGGATAGTCCTTTGTATGGAGGTAATATCTCGCCTTTAGTGTATGGGCGACGGCGATCCATTTGCCGGCGTCGCTCTGGAAATAGATGTCTTTTTCACCGGGTCCGTTGCCGACGTTCGCCTGGAGGTTGAGGATCCCGCTGTCCAGCAGGCCCTGGATACCTGCATATACATCCATCTGCGGATCGAATTTGGGTGTAGGATATTTTACTGCGTCGCCGGCTTCTTTGAAGGGTACGTCGCCCCAGAGATCGGCTGCCAGTCCGAAGGCTTGCGCCAGCTGTATCTGTGCGATCCCGATGGTGTGCTTATCATTTACGGCTGATGCTTTGAGCGCTACTATTTTCAGCTGTCCGATGACAAGGGAATAGAGGTTGTCCCAGGTGTCGTTGTAGTCGCTGGTGGAGGTATTGTAATTGCTGATGCCGACGTATTGGCGATCGGCCCCTGCAAAGCTTCTGGCGAACATGCCTGTGACGCGGGCCAGGTTGCCTTCGTAGATGAGCATTCCGCCTACTTCCGCGCCATTCAATACAAGGGCATAGGGAGCGTCGGTGGGACTGTTAGGGCTGGTGTTGAGCCCTTCGGTAAATTTTTTGCAGGCGCCGGTCATCAGGACGGCTGCCAGCAGCAAGATATATATGGAGGGTCGCATGCTTATCGGATTTAATAGTTGATCTTAATGGTGAATAAATAGCTGCGGGTACTTGGGTTGTTGAAATAATCGAGACCGCGTCCGTTGGTAGGACCTGTCAGGTTGGTCTCCGGATCGATGCCTTTGTAATGGGTCCAGAGGACGATGTTCCTGCCTGTGATGGAGAAGTCGATGGATTGCAGCTTTGTCTTCTGCCGGAAGCCCGGCCCTGTGAGGGAGTAGCCCAGGGCGATCTCGCGCAGGCGGGTGCGGGTGCCGTCTTCAAAGAACTGAGGGCCTGTGGCGGAGCCGAATCCTCCTCCGATGTCACTGTACCAGGCCTGGGTGAGCGCGACCGGTCCGGCGCCAAAATCAGCTACAGATCCCCGAAAGGTAGTACCGGCGGCGATGGTTTTGCCGTCGAAGGTTTTGAGCGCCGTTTTGGCTGTCGTCGCCACGCCTGTTTCGGCTGCTGTACCGATGGTGGTAAGCGCCGACCGTGTGCCATTCCATACCTGCCCTCCCTGTACGTGGTCGAAGAGAAAGCTGAGGGTCAGGTTTTTGTATTTGATGGTGGTGCTGATACCCCCGATCCAGTCGGGGTTAGGATCGCCCTGCACGGATTCTTCGGGGCCGACGGTGGGAAATCCGTTGCCGTCCAGCACCAGCTTGCCTTTGGCGTCCCTGTCATATCCTACGCCCCAGAATGCGCCCAATGCGTAGCCGGGGACGGCGCTGGAGACGACGGAAGTGAAGCCATTGAGACCGAATTGTTTGGTGCCTTTCAGGCTGAGGACTTTGTTCTTGTTCTTTGACCAGGTGAGGTTGGAGCTGATGTTGAGGCTGCCGTTGCTGCTTTTGTACCAGTTGATGCCCAGGTCGGCTTCCACGCCTTTGTTCTCGATCTCGGCGGCGTTGTCGTTGATGGTGGTAAATCCGCTGGAGGCTGGTACGGCTACGGCGAAGATGGCGCCTGTCGTCTTGTTGTAGTACCAGGTGCCGCTGAGGCTTATTTTATTTGCGAACAGTCGCAGATCGGCGCCTGCCTCATATTCTCTTTTTCTTTCCGGCTTGATATTGGGGTTGCCTTTCAGGGTGCTGCGGATGTAGCCGCCACCGTATAAAGGGGAGGATGCGTCCAGTGTAGAGCCGAAGGCTTCACCGATGGGACCTGTGGAGGCTGCGGAGGCCGTTACATAGTATGTGTTGGTCAGATAGGGACCGGGCTGTACGCCGACCTCCCCGTATGTCAGCCGCAATTTGCCGAAGGAAAGGAGGTTACCGGCGTCCAGACCTTTGAGTTTTGTGAATTGCCATCCCAGCGATGCGGAAGGATAGAAGAAGGTGTTGGCGAAGGTGGAAGCCTGTTCTGCTCGTCCTGTAAGGTTCAGGTACAGCTGATCAAAAGCGTCTAAGGACAGCTGCGTATAGGCGGCGGTGGTCCGCACGGTCGAACGGGTGTTGAAGGGAAAGCGGGATGATCCGGCCGAATTGCTGAGGTCGAAAGGCGCGTCGGGGAGGATGAAATTCTGGACGCTGGTACCGGCATTCTCGAAGTTCCTGTTGTTATAGTTTACCCCGACCAGCCCGTTGAAATTGATGGAGGAGGAGAGGGGAAGGTTCACTTTTGCCATGGCGTCTGTATTAAACTGCAGCTCTGAAAGCTCCTGTATCTGAAGATTGCCGCCCGGGAACTGGGCCGACAGGACGGGATAGTTGTCTGTGCGGTTGTCCGAATAGAAGTCTACGCCTGTTCGCGCCAGGAAGGAAAGCCAGGGATTGGCCTGGATATTAAGTTCGAATGAGCCCAATGCACGATTGACTTCCGTGGTGCTGGTGATCCTGTTGATGACCCAGAACGGGTTGTCGTAAATAGAGTTGGTGTTGGCGCCGAGAGGATTGCGGTAAGCTACCTGGCGCCGGGGATATAGCGCTCCTGCTGCATCCACGTAGGTGGCTTCGAAGACGCTGTTGTCAAAATCTGCTGGTGTGCGGAGGCCGCCGAGGAAGATGCCGGAGACATTGGAGCCTTGCTGTGCGCGTTTTGATTTTACGTTTGCATAGGTCAGGCTGGTGGACAGTCGCAGGACCTTATTGAATCTTCTGTCTGCGTTGAAGGTGAAAGATCTTCGGTGGTAGTCGGAGCCTGTTCTCAAAGAGCCTTGCTGGGAGAAGTTGGACAAGCTGGCGTAGTATACGGTTTTCTCGTCGCCGCCGCTGAAGGTTAGGGCGTTATCGATAAAATAGCCGTTGTGAAAAAGCTCTTTGGAATGGTCGTAAATATTTTTTGCATTTTTTCCCCCGTGTGGGTTGGCGGCTGTACCGTTGGCTATTGCGTAACGTTTCGAGCCATCGGGAAGAAGGAGATAGGCGCTGCCGGTGACGGCATCGGCGCCGCCTGTTCTGTCGGCTATTTTATCACCCCAGGAGAGGCGATTGCCAAACTTGTAAACGCCACCGTCACCTTGTCCGTAAGCGGTTTGCAGGGGAACGCTTTTGTTGAGTACGTCCAGGGAATAGGTGGTATTGAACGATATGTTGATCTTTCCGGCTGCCTTGCCTTTTTTGGTCGTGATGAGCACGACGCCGTTGGCTGCGCGGGTGCCGTAGAGCGCTGCGGCGGAAGCGCCTTTCAGGATATCGATGCTGGCGATGTCGTCAGGGCTGATATCGCTCATACGGGACTGTTGCGAGGTGCCGTCGACTGCCATGCCGAAGGAGGAGTTGAAGACGGGTACGCCGTCGATGACGAAGAGGGGCTGCAGGTCGCCTGTGATGGTACTCTGTCCTCTTATCTGGACGTAGGTGCCTTCGCCGGGATCGCCGCCGGAGCGAACTACCTGGACGCCGGAAGCTTTACTGGAGAGACCGTTGAGGACGCTGGCTTCACCTGATTCGGCCACGGCTTGTCCTTTGATGGTAGATTGGCTGGTGGCCAGCTTGTCTTTCTGGCTTTGTATACCCAGGGCTGTAACGACTACTTCGGCAAGGGAGGCATTTTTGCGGGAGACCTTTATGTTCAGGGTAGCAGCGTCGCCTGCCGGCAGCTCCCGGGTGATGATACCTGTGCCGCTGATCAGCAGTGTTTCGTTGTTCTTTACCCGGATGGAGAAGTTGCCGTCTGCGTCGGCGCTGACGCCTGTCCTGGTCTCTTTGATGCGGATGGAGGCAAAAGGCACAGGCTGGCCGTCCTGGTCCGTTATTTTACCGCTGACCACCCTGGACTGGGCCAGGGATGGCAAGGCCATGATCAATGGCGCCAGGATGAAAAATAGAAGTTTTCTCATTGGTGTATGTAGTTTTAATGTGACTGAGAGTATAGACAAGATGAAATGGGGATTTGGCCAGGTGTTTTGAAGGGCGCCGGGGGCAACCTGGAATTTTTCGGGATGAAGTTGGACGCAGGTTTGGGGAAATGATACCTGTCGATGCAGCGGTGGGCAGGAACTGCAACCTATTGAAGGGAGGTATCAACCTATTGAATTTATTTTCCGGGGAGGGTGGGACAGTGTAATTTATGGAAAACACTGACTATGCTGTTTAATGAGGAACTACTTGTTGGCGGGGATGGGGCCGGGGCAAGGGGAATCATGGATGCGGGTAAGAGGATACTTGTTAGGAAAGGGAGGGAATACCTGGTCATACGATGTGAGGATGTGGCCTATTTCTATATAGATAACGGGATATCTTACCTGATCGAGGCAAAGACCCATTATAAATATATGATGGCCCGGCCGCTGAGGAATATCGAGCTGGCTGTCAACCCAAAATGTTTTTTCCGGGCTACCAAGAAATACCTGGTGAATATCAATGCGGTGGTGAAATTTCGGCCGGCGAAAAAGGGAAAGCTGGAAGTGCAGCTGAATCCTGATCCGAAGGAACCGGTGATTATCAGCCAACTGAAGGCGGGGGCCTTTAAAAAGTGGTTGATGGAGAACTGAAGTAGGGTCTTAAAAAGTGGTTGATGTAGAATTAGAAGATGGTTCAGATGGTTTAGAGGGTGCGCTGCTGGATAAATTCGGTGAAAGCGTCCCTGTATGATATCCCGATGGGAAGATTTTTGTCCGCCACCAGCACGTAGTTGCCTTCCACGCGGGTGATGTGGTCACCGTTGATGATATAAGAGTTGTGGATGCGTGTGAACCTACCGGGCAGCTTTTCCAATAATTCCTTCATTCTTTTATAGGTGATGATCTTCTGTGTCTTTGTATGTATGCACACGTATTCTTTCAGGGCTTCGAAATAGAGGATGTCCCGAAGGTTGACGCGGATCATTTTTTTATCCGATCTGGCGAAAAGGTATTCATCAACCTGGGGAGGAGGAAGGGGAGATACGGCTTTTTGCACCGCCATCAGGAATCGCTTGAATGTGATAGGCTTCAATAGATAATCCACGGCATTGTATTCATAGCTCTGGATGGCATAGTCGGAATAGGCCGTGGTAAAGATGATCTTTTGATCTTTTGGCAGCATGTGGATCAGCTCGATGCCTGTGAGCTCCGGCATATTGATGTCCAGGAAGAGGAGGTCGGCCTGGGAGTGGCCGAGGAATTCCAGGGCTTCGAGGGCATCGAAGCAGGCGCCTTTCAGGGTAAGATAAGGTACTTTGCTGATGTAGTCCTGCAGCAATTGCCCTGCGTTGGGCTCGTCCTCGATGATAAGGCAACCGATCTTCGTCATAGTGGTATCGTTAGGTTACTGATATAAACATTTTCTGTATGGTCGCTGAACAGCTGGAAATTGTCCCCGTAGAGGATCTGCAATCTTTTTGAGAGGTTATTGAGCCCGATGCCCCAGCCAGTGCCGTTGTGACGGGCGTCAGCGCGGTAAGGGTTGCAAACCGAAAGATGGAGGCGGTCAGTGACCTCCAGCTTTATGGAAATATAATTATTTTTTCCTCTTTTGTCAATGCCGTGCTTAAAAACATTTTCAACGAGGGGGATCAGCAGCATGGGAGGGATCTTTATATTGGAGATGTCTTCGGCGACCTCGATGGTTGTTTTTACGGGATGTCGTATCCGCATTTTTTCCAGCTCCATATAATTCCGGATGAAGTCCATTTCCACCTGGAGCGGTATTTCCCGGTGGGGGCCTTGTTCCAGGAAGTAGCGCATGATGGAGCTGAGCTTTTCGATGAGGTCGGCTGTCAGGGGGGATTCACGTTGTGCGACGAAATAGATATTGTTGAGGGTGTTAAAAAGAAAGTGAGGCTGCACCTGGGCTTTCAGCAGGTTCAGCTGTGCTTCGGCATGTTGTTTCAGCAGTGTTTCCTGTTGCTGTTTGATCTTGAAATAGTCCAGGGTAAAGCGGAAGGCGATGCTGAATATAAAAAGGAGGCAGTGCGTGACGAAGGGATAGGCGTAGTTCGCGAATGGCAGGTGTTCGAGGGGTTTTTCGAGAATAAAATGATAATAAATGTAATATTGGAGCCGTGCCCGCAGCCAGGTGATAATCACCAGCGATGGGATGACGATGAGGGCATACAGGAAATATTTCTTTTTCCGGTAGATGCGGGGTATCAGCCAAAGCGCATTGCCGTAAAATATGATGGCGTAAGAGATGGCGCCGAGGACGGCATAGTTAAGCGCATCCGATGCGGGATAATCTTCCAGGACCGAGAAGAACATCATCAAAAACAGCACTGTCCATATCAGCCATTGCAGTTTTGTCAGCGGGTGGTATTTGCGTTGGATGTTCAATGGAGGTCGAGTGTACGGTATTTGCGTCGGATGTTTAATGGATGTCGGGGTTTAATGGATGTCGAGTGTGCGGACGCCGCCGGTATGCAGGTTGTCCTTGTCGCGGAGCAGGACGACCACTTTACAGTCGGCAGCGGTCAGACCTGCGGGAATGGTGAGTGTCAGGGAACCTTTGTTTTTTTCTGAAGATCTGAGGTCTCTTACGATGTCGGCATGGTGCAGCTGTTTACCGGCGTTTTCGCCTTTTCCGACGGCGGTGGATGCCTGCAGCTGTACGAGGGCTGCCTGGAAGGAGCCTTGTCCTTTGGCCAGGGTAAAGTCGACGGTGACGGTGTTGTTGCCGGTGCTATGGGCGGAGGCGTCGATCGTGGGATTGACGGTATGGGCCAGCTCGTTTTCGATGGCGGCGCGGATGCGGGGTTCGTCGGAGCCTACCAGCTCCATTTTCCCGTTGATGATGACCTGGGGGGTAAAGATATCGGGCATGGGGCTGATGGCTGTATTGTATTCCTTTTGCCGGAGGGTGTAGTCGGCTTTGCTGAAGGGGTCTTTCCAGCCCAGGCGGTCCCAGTAATCGACGTGGAAGCTCAGCAGGTAGACGCCCGATGGGTAGCTTTTGGAAAGGGAAGCCGTCAGCTTGTCGGCGGGGGGGCAGCTGGAGCAGCCTTCGGAAGTGAAGAGCTCGATCAGGGCGAAGCCGTCGGCGTGAGGAGGGAGAGAGGGGGTGACGGGGAATGATGGTTTTGGGCGGCCAGCTCCGGTGAGGAGGAGCAAGGGTAATAGCCCCAGTGAAAGAAGTATTTTGGATGGCATATTATATTATTTTGTGATGCCTAAAAGGTAAGACGAAATAGGCAGAATTGCGTGATTTTTCAATGCAATGCTTTTCTTTATCAACCGTTTTAACAGTATGAAAGAACGCATTGTAATTATCTTCCTGGTCTTTGTCTCGCAGGCTGCGACAGGGCAATTGTTTTTCAATGGCAATTTCAAGTATTTCAGACCCAATTTAAAGCCGCTGCGGTGGTACGGGTTGGATGATGATCATGAATTCCTGGTGGATACCAGCGTGGTTTTCAGGGGACAGAACACCATGCGTGTCAGGTATCTGGGGAATATGCCTGAATATAATGGCATTGCCATTTTTCAGCAGCTGAATATTTCAAAATGGCCTGATCACCGGGCAATAAGGGCTTCCTGTTATTTGTCTTTTTTACAGGGAGATACTTCTAATTTTACCTGGTTTGTCAATAATAATCCCTGCTTAGCCGAGTACCATAATAAATATGCCAGGGTGCATATCGACACCGTCGAGCGGGGACCCCGGACCTGGATAAAGTTTACGTTGGAGAGGGACATCGATACAGTGTGTAATGAGATCTTTATTGGATTTGTCGCGGCGCATTCGTTTGACTTCAATATCACGGGATGGGAAATGTCTATAGATGGAAAATCCGTAGCCGATGTGCCTGTTTATCCCAATCCTCTGCCGGATTGGAAGGATAAGGCTTTTTTACAGGCTTCGGTCCTGCGGTTGCGTGATATTAATACATTCACCGACGCGGAACCTGCGGGTACCCTTAAGAAAATGATAGGGCGCAGCCGGGTGGTGGCCCTGGGTGAGGGTACGCATGGGAGCCGGGAGTTCAACCTGCTGCGTAAGAGTATAATAGAGTATCTGGTAGACAGCTGTGGTTTCAACACCATCGTATTTGAAGAGAATCCCATACCCATGGCGGAGGCAAGCAAGGCATTGAGGGATGGCGCCCTGCCCGTGCTGAACATCGTGGATTCTTTTTTTATCAATGTGCACAGCAATATGGAGACGGTGGAATTGTTGAGGTCCTTATCGACGCGGATGTCGAAGGGGCAAAATTTACAGTTACTGGGTTCCGATATGCAGGATGTCTATTGGGCGATCTTTTATCTGCAGGACCATCCCATGAAGGATCCTGTCTCTGACGCTGCGGTGAGCGAGATAAAGCGTTATACTTTTAGTGACAAGCCTGACTGGCACCGGGCATTGGAGGCGTCCGGGCGACTGAAAGCCAAAAATGAGATGGAGGATATGTGCCTGATGGTACTGAGGGAATGTTTGTATTACCAGGCAAATCTTATCAGGGGACGGAGCTTTTACCAGATGCCCTACGAGGATAGGGTATTTGCTTTCAACTACAGGGATAGCTGTATGGCGCTGAATACACTGCATCTTCTGAGGAATGACCCGGATCGAAAGGTCATTATCTGGAATCATAACTCGCATATCCGGAAACTACCGGACAGCATAAACCCCGATCTTAGCGCAAGGTACATGGGGGAGTATTTGGCGGATAGCATCGGGGAAGATTATAAGGCATTTGCGCTGACTACGGCGGGTGGTACGATGCGTGGGGCGCCTTTGTGGCAGAAGCATATCGATACGCTGGATAGCCCGGCGGCGGATTGTTATGAATATTATTTTCAGCAGATGGGGTATGCCTCTTTTTTCTGGCCTCTGGTATCAGGGCATCCTGCTATAACAGAAAACCTGCGTTTCCGTTCAATCGGCATGGGCCGGCAGAAGAGTTTCGATTCTTTTCTACCACAGCGGCTTTATGGAAACTATGATGGTATTTATTTTATCGATCAAACCACCTGGTCTCATCCTTTACCAGGGATGAGAAATTAACACAAACGTTTGTGTAAAGTTTCCGTTAAGAAAGTTTCTATTTTTAAACATGCCTCACCCCCAAGATACAGCTCTGGTCAGTCGCCTGAAAGAGGGGGATCTGTCTGCCTTTGACGAACTGTATTTAAAATACTATACCTTGCTGTGTACCAGCGCTTATTTCTTCCTGAAGAATGCGGCTGAGGCTAAGGACCTGGTGCAGAACCTTTTCCTGGATGTCTGGGACAAGCGGTTGTACCTGCATTTTCATGAGGATATCAAGGGGTATCTTTTCCTGGCTGTGAAGCATCGGTGTATCAATCATATAAAGAAGCAAAGGGTGAAGGAAAGGCATGAGAAGGGGTACAGTGTGCTGCAGGAAGAGGTGGAAGCCGAGTGGTTGTTTGGCGAGGAGCATTATCAACGGGTGCATTCTCTTTTGGAGGGGATGCCTGATCAGAAGAAGACTGCTATCCAGATGGTGTATATTCATGGGAAGAGGTACCAGGATGCTGCCGATGCCATGCGTATCAGCATCAATTCCTTAAAAACGCATTTAAAAACCGGTCTGAAGTTCCTGAGGGGCGAAATTAATAGTAAGATCAATTAACCCGAACCGGCCTGATCGCTGTAGCATTATCAGATGAACTATACGAAAGAACAGGTATTTCAATTATTCGTGGAAAAGCTGTCAGGGAATATCAGCCCTGAGGATGAGCATGTTTTGGAGGAAAGGCTACGGTCGGATGTTGTTTTTGAAGAGGATTGGAGGCTGTTGGAGGAGAAGGCGTCGGCGTTGGGTGTGGAGGGGTTCCTTTCGGGTCTGGATGCGGCGGCGGGTCTGCGGGAGCTAAAGGAAAGGAAGGTTGCAGCATCGGGGAGAAGGATTGGGTACAGAAAGGTGCTGGTGGCAGCTGCCGTTCTTTTGCTGGTGACGGCGGGGGTTTGGCTATTCGTATTTCCGAAGGGACGGGTGGAGGACAGGGGCAGGATAGCTGAACTGGTAAAGCAGGGTCAGCAGTCTGTAAGTCTGGCGTTTAGCGGTGGTCATACGGTGGATCTTGGCCGGGCGAGTGCGGGCAAGTCTATTGCCCTCGGAAATACGACGCTGAATGCGGGGACGGATGCGCTACAATATACGTCCGGAGATACTACTACCAGCACGTTGTCGGTGCCGCCCGGCACCACGTACAAGATCGTTTTATCGGATGGCACGGAAGTGTGGCTGAATGCGGATACGCGGCTGCGTTTCCCCCTGAAATTCCCACGGGCGTCCCGGGAGGTGGAGGTAGAGGGAGAAGCTTATTTTAAGGTGGCGGGGAATGCCCGTGCGCCTTTTATCGTTCATACACCTCTTACAGATGTGAGGGTGCTGGGTACGTCCTTTAATGTCAATACGTATGAGAAGGGGACTGTCCGGACGGCATTGGTGGAAGGGAAGGTAATAGCTTCAAGGCCGGATGGGCAGCATATGGATCTGAGTCCCGGTCATGTTGCCGAGTACCAGGTGTCGGGTGGTTTTTCTTCTTCGACCTTCGAGCGGGAGGATGAGCTGTCCTGGATCGATGGGGTATATTATTTTCATGACATGCCTATTGCCAGCCTGATCAGGCTGGCGTCCCGGTGTTATGGGATCCATATCATCATGGACAAGGATAAATTTGCCGGCGAAAGTCTCACCGGCGTACTGGAAACGGGTAAGCTGCCGGAGTTTCTGAATGATCTTTCGACCACGGCTCACATCAGGTATTATTATTTGAATAAGGATCTTTATCTCGAATGATTTTTTGCCTTCGGGCAGTGGATCGGTGATCCACTTAAAATTTTTTCGTCTCTCATTCACCCGAATTAGTAGTTTATATGTAGCTGTATTAAAACTGCTGAAATGAGAGACTTTACTCTACGCACCATTATTTTTTCCTGTATGGTCCTGCTGGGGACTTACGCAAGACCCCAACCTGAGGCGCCCTCGCTTCATTCCATCGTAAATATTACCGGGCAGCATATGCCTGTCTCCCAGGTGCTGCGATCCCTCCGGAAGCAGACAGGGTTGAATTTTTTTTACAGCAACCAATTATTCAACGACAAGGAGAAGATAAGCCTTGACTTCCGGAATGCCCGGCTGGATGAGGTGCTGGATTATTTGTTCAAAGGGCGAAACATCGGATATGAGCTGAGGGGCAACAGGGTGCTGCTGAATGAGAAGCAGGCGCCTGCGAAGGTAGTAGCCGATCCGCCTCAGGCTATGCCGGAAAAGAAAGCGGTGGATACGACGGTGAAGGGTCAGGTGATGGATGCTGAAGGCAAGCCGTTGATGGGCGCTACGGTGATGGTGAAGGGGCGTGCTATGGGAGGCGTCATGACGGATGAGTTCGGTATCTTTTCCATCCGCGCAGCTGTAGGTGAGATATTGACTGTATCGATGGTTGGGATGCAGCCGGAAGAAATAGCGGCGCCGGCAAAGGGTACGGTAAAGGTGACGTTGAAGCCGAAGACGGATAAAATGAATGAAGCAGTCGTGGTGGGATATGGTCAGCAGCGTAAGATCTCGGTGACGGGGTCGGTGGCCAGTGTGGATATGAATGATATGCGAATGCCCGTTCGTAACCTGACAAATGCGTTGGCGGGCAAGGTGGCCGGGGTCATCTCTGTGCAGAGCAGCGGCGAGCCGGGATATGATAATTCAAATTTTACCATCAGGGGTATCGGCACTTTTATGGGCAGCACGGCGCCGCTGATCATCGTGGACGGTGTACAGCGGGAGGATGTCAACAGCACCTATGCAGGGGCGTATAATAATATAGATCCGGAAGATATTGCCAGCATTTCGCTGTTGAAGGATGCATCGGCCACGGCTGTGTATGGGGCCAAGGCTGCAAATGGCGTACTTATCATTACCACCAAGCGGGGAGTAGCCGGCAAGCCAAGGATCTCATCGAAGCTGGAGTCGGGTGTCTCCGGACTTACCAAGGTGCCGAAGATGCTGGATGGAGTAAATTATATGAAGCTATTCAATGAGGCGAGGCTCAACGATGGCAATAGCGCCATGTATAGCGATGAGACCATCCAGAAGACGGCGAGTGGTCTCGACCCCTACCTCTATCCCAATGTCAACTGGCTGAAGTCCATCTACAAGGATTGGGCGCCGTATTACAATGCCAATGTAAATGTCACGGGCGGCGGTGATGCCATGCGTTATTTTCTTTCCGCCAGCTTTTATGACCAGGATGGGAGCTATAAAGTTGCCAAGCTCAATGGGTATGATCCCAACCTGAATTTTAAGCGATATGATTTCCGGAGCAATGTGGATGTGAATGTCACCAAGACCACTTTGTTGTCGCTGAACCTGGATGCCATGCTGGTGAACAGCCGCTATCCCGGGGTATCTGCTGCGAGCATCTGGTATGCGGCCTATGCCACCAGCCCGGTTGCTTTTCCCATCCGGTACCCCGATGGTAAATGGGCAGGCCCGGAGAATAATGGCGGCACCAATCCTTTTAATATCGTGCAGAATTCAGGATATACGACCGAGTTTCGTCCTTCTGTACAGTCGGTGATCACGCTGACGCAGAAATTAGATATGATCACCAAGGGGCTTAGCGCCATGGGCCGATTCTCCTTCGACAGCTATAATGAGACGGATATCAACCGGAAAGGGAATAATGAGCTTTGGTATACCCATGAGAGGGATGGAGAAGGTAACCTGAAGTTTACCGTCCCTTCGCGTTACGGGGATACCTACCTTGGTTATACCACCAGCACTTCTGCGGAACGGACTATGTACATGGAAGCCAATTTCACCTATAACCGGAGCTTTGGCGACCACAATGTCGGCGGTCTGCTGGTATACAATCAGCGTAACAGGGTGAAGGCTTCCGAAGACGCCCTTATCAAGGGGCTGCCCTATCGCAATATGGCGGTAGCGGGAAGGGCCACGTATTCTTATAAGGACAAGTATCTTGCCGAGTTCAATGCGGGCTATACGGGTTCCGAGAATTTTGCGCCGGGCCATCGCTGGGGATTTTTCCCTTCCGTGTCGGCGGGATGGGTGATCTCGAAGGAAGATTTTTTCGATCCGCTGGCGAAGACCTTTAGCCTGCTGAAGATCCGCGCTTCACGGGGGAAGGTGGGCAATGATAACATCGGCACCAACAACCGATTTGGCTACCTGACACAATTCGACAAGGGGGGAACCACCGCTTTCGGACCGAACCCTACTGAATTCACGGGTGTAACGGAATATGTCATCGGTACGGAGAATCTCACCTGGGAGCTGTCCACCAAGACGGACATCGGGCTGGAGATCGGATTGCTGAACAAGATCAACATTGTGCTGGACGCTTTCGAGGACAGGAGGAAGGATATCCTGATCCCCCGCCAGGCAATTTCTTCTATCGTGGGATATGACGGATATAATTATACGGCCGGTATCAATGTCAATACCCATGTCTTTGCCAATATGGGTGAAATGGATAATAAGGGCATCGACGGAAGTGTGGAGTATAATGACAAATTCGGGAAGGATGTGATCCTTCGTCTCTTTGGTAATTTTACCTATGCCCGGAATAAGATCCTTTTTGCCGACGAACCTAAGCGGAAATATCCCTGGCTGCAGCAGGCGGGTCACCGGGCTGGAGAGTTGCAGGGGTATGTGTCGGAGGGGCTTTTTAAAGACCAGAATGATATCAATAGCAGTCCTTCCCAAACTTTTAGCTCCAATGTACATCCGGGTGATATCAAGTATACGGACCTGGACAAGGATGGGTCGGTCAACGCCTATGATTATACCTATCTGGGCAAGTCTTCTTTTCCTTCCTGGTCTTATGGGGCCGGGTTTACCGTCGGCTATAAAAAAATCGATCTCTCCTTGTTCTTTCAAGGTGTGGCGGATGTGGGCATCATGGCCAATGGTTCGGGTATCAGCGGAGATAACGGCGCTTCGCCGGGTGTCGGTGTGATACCTTTTGCCGGGATCGGACAGCTGCAGGCCAATGTGATGAGCAATATCCTTAACCGCTGGACTCCGGACAACCCCCGGCAGAATGTGGATTATCCCCGTCTGAATTTCGGTACGCCTAACTCCAACAATTATGTCAACAGCACCTGGTGGTTGAAGAGCGGTGATTACATCCGGCTAAAACAGGCGTCCATCGGGTATACCCTCTATAATGCAGGAACGAAGAAGACCGGGCTGGCCAGCCTGTATGTGTATGGTGCCGGCACCAACCTGCTGACCTTTTCAAAATTCAAGCTGTGGGATGTGGAGTTGGGCTCTGCCGGGGCGACCTATCCTCCTGTGAGAACCCTTGTCATCGGCCTGCGCGCTCAATTCTAACCAAAAAAAAGTGACGATCATGAAGTGTCCTAACTATATATGTGTTGCTGTAGTTTTTCTTTTTTCCCTTACTGCATGTAAGAAGTACCTTGACCAGAAGCCGGATAACCTGCTGACGGAGGACCAGCT
>Ga0207695_10000689_pt1 | contig 66235 bp, 54 predicted proteins | sample KBSC54metaG_FD_184354 | JGI IMG/M metagenome (GOLD analysis project Ga0207695, IMG submission 184354) | Corn rhizosphere microbial communities from Kellogg Biological Station, Michigan, USA - KBS C5-4 metaG (SPAdes) (version 2) | ecosystem: Host-associated > Plants > Roots > Rhizosphere > Soil...
AAAAAAAGCCCGTCGCGATTGCTCGCGACGGGCCACCCTCCCCCGCATCTCGTTTTTGCGCAAGCAATTGATACCCGATTTGCGCGCATTTGCCACGGCGCGGCGCAGCAAACGTTTGCGCGACCGCGTTTCGGCGCAAGGGCCAGGGCTTCCTGAATACGCCGGCTTGGTTACATGACGTTCGGCTCGCTGAATGCCTCCGGTTCGCCGGCGAAATCCTCGATCGGCACGCAGCTGCAGAACACGTTCTTGTCGCCGTAGACGTTGTCGACGCGCGCGACCGGCGACCAGTATTTCTGCTGGCGCAGCGTGGCCAGCGGGAACACCGCAAGCTCTCGCGGGTACGCGTGCGTCCACTCGCTCGCGCTCGCCATCGTCGCGGTGTGCGGCGCGTGTTTCAGCGGATTGTCGTCGCGGTCGAGCTTGCCGTCCTCGATCGCGCGGATCTCGCCGCGGATCTGGATCATCGCGTCGATGAAACGATCGAGCTCGTGCAACGATTCGGATTCGGTCGGCTCGACCATCAACGTGCCGGCGACCGGGAACGACAGCGTCGGCGCGTGGAAACCGAAATCGATCAGGCGCTTGGCCACATCCTCGGCGCTGATGCCGGTGGCGTCCTTGAGCGGGCGCAGATCCAGTATGCATTCGTGCGCGACCAGGCCGTTGCGGCCGGTGTACAGCGTCGGATAATGCGGCGCGAGTTTCTTCGCCAGATAATTCGCGTTGAGCATGGCAACCTGGGTGGCCTTGCGCAGGCCCTGCTGGCCCATCAACGTGATGTACATCCAGCTGATCGGCAGGATCGAAGCGCTGCCGAAGCTCGCCGCACTGACCATGCCGACGGCGCTGTCCTCGCCGAACTTGCGCGGCAAATAGGGCGCGAGATGCGCCTTCACCGCGCACGGACCGACACCGGGACCACCGCCGCCATGCGGAATGCAGAACGTCTTGTGCAGATTCAGGTGCGAAACGTCCGAACCCCACTGGCCCGGCTTGGCCAGCCCGACCAACGCGTTCATGTTCGCGCCGTCGGTGTAGACCTGGCCGCCGTGCGCGTGCACGATCTTGCAGATCTCGACGACGTCTTCTTCGAACACGCCGTGAGTCGACGGGTACGTCATCATGATCGCGGCGAGCCGGCCACTGTATTTTTCGGCAGCGCGACGAATGTCCTCGACGTCAACGTTGCCGTTGCTGTCGCACTTGGTCACGACCACGCTCATGCCGCACATCTGTGCCGACGCCGGGTTCGTGCCGTGAGCGGATTCGGGGATCAGACACACGTCGCGATGCCCTTCGCCACGCGCTCGGTGATAGGCGCGGATCGCGAGCAAACCCGCGTATTCGCCTTGCGCGCCGGAGTTCGGCTGCAGACTCACGGCGTCGTAGCCGGTGATCTCCACGAGCATCGCTTCGAGCGAGTCGATCAGTTCCTTGTAGCCACGCGTCTGCTGCGCGGGCGCGAGCGGATGGATGTTGGCGAATTCCGGCCAGGTCACCGGAATCATCTCCGCGGTGGCGTTGAGCTTCATCGTGCAGCTGCCGAGCGGGATCATCGTGCGATCCATCGCCAGGTCCTTGTCGGCGAGCGCGCGCATGTAGCGCAGCAATTCATGCTCGCTGTGATGCGTGTTGAACACCGGATGGGTCATGAACTTCGACGTGCGCCGCAGCTCCGGCGGGATCAGCGACGCTGCGCTGGCGTCGAGCGCGTCGATGCTCGGCAGCGTGGCGTCGTCGCCGGCAAAGATGCGCCACAGCAACTCGACATCGGGGCGCGTGCTGGTTTCGTCCAGCGAAATGCACAGATATTCGTCCCACGCCTTGCGCAAGTTGGCGCCCAGCGCCAGCGCGCGCGCGGCAATGGCATCGGTGCGATCGCCGGCCTTCACGCTCACCGTGTCGAAGGCGCTGTCGTGGTGGCTCTTGCTGAACCCGAGTTGCTGCAGCCCGGCCTTGAGGATTGCGGTAAGGCGCGCCACGCGCAAGGCAATGCGCGTGAGTCCTTCGGGGCCGTGATAGACCGCGTACATCGACGCCATGACGGCGAGCAGCACCTGCGCGGTGCAGATATTCGACGTCGCCTTCTCGCGGCGAATATGCTGTTCGCGCGTCTGCAAGGTGAGGCGATACGCCCGGTTGCCTTCGGCGTCGATCGAGACGCCGATGAGCCGGCCCGGCATCGAGCGTTTGAACGCATCGCGGCACGCCATGAACGCCGCGTGCGGGCCGCCGAAGCCGAACGGCACGCCGAAACGCTGCGAGTTGCCGATCACGATGTCCGCGCCCATCTCGCCGGGCGGCTTGAGTAGCGTCAGAGCCAGCACGTCGGTCGCGAAGATGACCAGCGCATTTCTGGCGTGGATCTTCGCCACTTCCTCGCTCCAGTCCATCAGCCAGCCGCTGCTCGCCGGATACTGGATCAGCGCCGCGAAATAGTCCTCGCCGGCGATCGCGGCGTCCCACTCTTCGGCGGAGTTGGCCTGCTTGATGGCCAACCCCAGCGGTTCGGCGCGCGTGCGCATGACTTCGATGGTCTGTGGATGCGCGTCGCCGAATACGACGATGACGTTGCCTTTGTTCTTGGCCGAACGTTTCGCGAGCGTCATCGCCTCGGCCGCGGCGGTGGCCTCGTCGAGCAGCGAGGCGTTGGCGATCTGCATGCCGGTGAGGTCCGCGCACATCGTCTGGAAGTTGATCAGCGCTTCCATGCGTCCTTGGGAAATCTCGGCTTGGTACGGCGTGTACGCCGTGTACCACGCCGGATTCTCGAGAATATTGCGCAGAATGACGTTCGGCGTGTGCGTGCCGTAATAGCCTTGGCCGATAAACGAGCGGAACACCCGGTTCTTGTCGGCGAGCGTACGAATCTTGGCGATCGCTTCCACTTCGCTGATCGCCGATGGCACGGCCAGCGGCTGCGCCGACTTGATCGACGCCGGCACGATGGCATCGGTCATCGCTTCGAGCGAATCGAAGCCGAGCGTGCGCAGCATCTGCGCCATCTCGGCGTCGTTCGGACCGATGTGGCGGGAAATGAAGGCGTCGTGCTGCTCGAGTTCGCGCAGCGAGGAATGATTGGACATGACAAGGCACCGGAAGGCGCGTGCGAAGCTGCACGCTTGGCGCCCCTCTGTCCTTTTGCCTGAGAGTTTGGAAGCTACGCTTGAGCGAGCGTCGGCTTCGTGCCCCTTCGGCGCCGGCGCACAGCCGGTCTCTCCAGAGTTTATTCGCGCGGTGGTTGCTGGGCCTGAGCGATTACGGGCGTTGCGCCTTCGGCAGCGGACGAGCCGCTTCTTCCACCGTGCGATCGGCGGCAATTATATAGCCGGCGGACCCTTCGTGATGCAAACCGGTGCCGAACGGCGTTCCTCGTCGCAACGGAGGCCCGATCATGAACTTGAGATGTCATAGCCAACTTGCCTGCTGCGTGATCGCACTGGGCGCAACGACGCCGGCGCTGGCCGTGCTGTCGGTCGGCAGCTCCGCGGGTTGTCAGTACGCGAAAATCCAGGACGCGATCAACGCCGCGGCGGCGAACGACATCATCCATGTTGAACCGTCGCACACCTACTCCGAACACCTGCTGATCGTCGACAAGTCGCTGCAACTTCGTGCCTGCGCATGCGGCGAGTCCGTTTGCGCGACGAAAACTCGTGCGGTCGTAGACGGCGCGACTGCGATCAAGAGCCTGAACCCGCTGCTGCGCGTACAGACGACCGGCAGCAATTCCGTCACGGTCAGTCTGTCCGATATCGATCTGAGCAACAATTCTTCCGCCATCGATGGCGGCGGGATTGCCTGGGCGGCACAGGGCCAGTTGACGTTGAACGACGTGCTGGTGACCGGCAACCATGCGCCGAACGGCGCCGGCATCTATTTCAACGGCATCGGCACCGGAGCGACGCTCACGTTCGGCGACAACGTCGGCATCAGCGACAACACGGCGACCGCCAACGGTGGCGGCATCCGCATCGAAGGCCTGAGCAGTTTTTCGATGAACGGCAGCAACGATCAAGTGTTTCAGAACACCGCGGACAGCGACGGTAACGACGATGGCGACGGCGGCGGCATTTCCATCGTGTCCCCGGCGACCGCGACGATCGGCACGGCAGTGGTGGGCAACGCGGCCATCCATTCGAACACGGCTTATAACGGCGGCGGCATCGCATTCGTCGGCAGCAGCGTCGATGCCGGCAGCACCACGACCAGCGTCTCCGTGGCCGCCAACGACTTTAATCACCCGGTACGCATTGAATCCAATACCGCGACGCGCTTTGGCGGTGGCATCTATTTGCGTCCCAAGGTGTTCGCGTCCGCGACGATCAATTCGGTCGCCTTTTCGGCGAGCGGATACCGCATCGATGCGAACACGGCCTTCGACGGCAGCGCCATTTATGCCGACACCGACTCTTCGCCGGGGGTGGGCGCTGCGGGCGGCAAGGTCTCTCTGGTTCATGTGACTTGCCGATCGGGTGTGGAATGCAACACGATTGCGGGCAACCTGTACGGCGCCTACCCGATTGGCGGAACCCCGGCCTCGGTCGTGGTGATCAAGACCAACGGTCAGCTCAACGCGCGCTACGTGCGCATGCACGACAACACCGGCCAATACCTGCTGCGCAGCTCCGGTTCGCTGAGCTATCTCGGCTTCAGTCTCTTGTATGGCAACCATGTCAGCGATGCACTGATCATGGGCGACACCGGCAGTCAGCACCTGCAGATCGGTCAGTGCACGATCGCGCAAAACACAATCCAGGGCGCTCAGGTCATCTCCGGCAACCTGGAACTGCTCGACGACAGCTTGATCGACCAACCCGGCACGGCCGCATTCGGCGGCGGTCCTGCTCCGGTCGCATACGACGTGGTCGCCGCAGACACGGTCGGTTTGCCAGCCGATCCATCGATCCAGCAGCAGCAACCGCTCTTCATCGATGCCGCGAACGATGATTTCCGGCTGCTGGTGCAGCGCTACGACGACGGCATCGTGGCGGCCTCGGCCGGTGTGGACCATGCAGCGGCTGGCATTTCGCAAATCGACATCGATGGGCGTCCGTACGATCAGGACATTGCCAGCGTCGGCGCCAACGGCAACGTGCGCGATCTCGGTGCATTCGAAATGCAGCCGATCAGCGATCGCATCTTTGCCAGCGGAATCGGTGATCCGGTGCTACTCGTGTACTGAGCGACCGTCTGAATTCCATCACAGACCTTCGCTCAAACTCCGCTAGAATCGGCCGCAAGGAGGCGGTCCGTGACGGAATCCGCGCAGGCAACATCTTCGCTACCGTTGCTGCCGCAGGGCACCGACGCGTTGTTCGACGCTGTCTATGCGCGCCTGAAGGCAATGGCCTCGCGCGAACTGCGTCAACGGGAGCACGCGACGCTCGACACGACGGCGCTCGTGCACGAGTTGTATCTGCGCATGGGCAAGCAAGCCGGCCTCGAGTTCGAGCATCCGGCGCAGTTTTTTGCCTACGCCGCACGCGCAATGCGCCATCTGCTCGCGGATCGCGCGCGTGACCGTCTGCGCCTGCGCGCCGGCGGCGATCTGGCGCGCATCACACTGACCGGCAGCGACATGCACCTGGCGATCGAGAGTGCCGAACAGGCGCTCGCGCTCGATGCGGCGCTCGAGCGGCTCGGCCAGACCGATGCGCGCGCGGCACAGGTGATGGAGCTGCATTATTTCGCCGGGCTGACCGTCCGGGAGATCGCGCAGCATCTGCAGCTGGCCACGAGCACGATCGATCGCGACTGGCGCTTCGCGCGCGCGTTTCTCAAAGACGAACTCAGCGAATGACGCGGAGCGGCACGAACCGGCGTTAGTTCATGGCATTGCCGACGCATTCCGCTATGCAAGAAACCCTGCCCTCCTTGCGCGAATTGTTTGATGCCTGCAGCGACTTGCCGCCGGCCGAGCGCGCGGCGTACCTTGCCGCGCATTGCGCCGACCCGGCGAGACGCGAGCGCGTGCAACGATTGCTGCACGCCGACAGCCGCGACGACAACCTGTTTGCCGGCGGCGCGCAGGCCTCAGCTCGCGCGATCGGCCTGCCCGACGCGGAATGCATCCTGCCACCGGGCAGCCGGGTCGGTGCGTTCGAGATCATCGACGTGCTCGGCGAAGGCGGTTCCTCGACCGTGTTCCGCGCGCAGCGCGAGAGCGCGGGCGTGCGCCAGCAAGTGGCGTTGAAGATCCTCTCACGCGGTATCTACTCCAGCGATGCGCAGCGCCAGTTCCGGCGCGAGCGCCAGGCCTTGGCGCAACTCACGCATCCGGGCATCGCGCGTTTGATCGAAGGCGGCGTCACCGACGCCGGCATCGCCTTCATCGCCCTGGAATTGGTCGAGGGCCTGCCGATCACCGCGTACGCACGCACGCGCCAGCTCGGTCTGCGCGAGCGCCTGATCCTGTTCGTGCAGGTGTGCCGCGCCGTCGAAGCGGCGCATCGCGCATTGATCGTGCATCGCGACCTCAAACCGTCCAACGTGCTCGTCGCTGGCGACGGCGCCATCAAGCTGCTCGACTTCGGTATCGCCAAGCTGCTGCAGGCCGACGATGACGGCGAGCACACGCGTCTGCCGATGCTCACGCCCGCGTACGCCGCACCCGAGCAGCACGCGAACGGCATCATCACCACGGCGACGGACGTGTACGCACTCGGCATGCTGCTCGGCGAACTGCTGACCGGCCGCCGCCTGGTCGGCGATGCCGCAGGCGCGGCTTCCGCGCGGATTGCCGGCGACGCCGAGCCCGGCGCGCTGCCCGACACGCCGCTGCGCACGCACCGTGCGTTGCGCGGCGATCTGGACAACATCATCAGCAAGGCGACGGAACACGAACCGGAGCGGCGCTACGCTTCGGCTGGCGCGCTCGCCGACGATATCGAACGACAGCTCAACGGCAAACCGGTGGCGGCGCATCCGCCGAGCCGCTGGTACCGCACGCAAAAATTCGTGCAGCGCCATCGCGCTGCAGTCATCGCGACGCTGCTGTTCATGCTGGCCGTGCTGACGGCGTTCGGCATCGCGATATGGCAGGCGAAAATCGCCCGCGATGCGCAACACGCGGCGCAACGCGAAGCGGCGCGCGCGACTGCCACGAAGGATTTTCTGCTGCGCGTGTTCCGCGCGAGCGATCCACGCGTGGCGCAAGACAAGCCACGCGGACAGGTCACGGCCAAGGAACTGCTCGACCTCAACGCACCGAAAATCGCCGAGGAATTCGCCGCCGAACCCGACACGCAGATCGAACTGCTTGGCGTCGCGGCTTCGATCTATCGCGAGCTGGATGACCAGACGCAGTTTGAAAAATTGCATCGGCAGCAGATCGATCTCGCCCGACAACAATACGGGGAACTGCATCCGGCCATCATCGCCGGATTGCTCGACGATGCCGATCACGCCAACGACCGCAATGATTATGCGCAGGCGCTCGCGCTGCTCGAGAAGGCCGACCCACTGATCCATCGCGCCGGACTCGGTCGCTCCGCAGTGCGCGCCCGCTGGTTTCTGGTGCGCAGTCATGTGATGAGCAGCGACGAGATGCAATCCCAGGCCGGAGCTGCGGCGCTGGACAGCGCCGCGCAACTTTACGCCGAGGTGGCGCCGCACGATGTCGGCTACGTCGAAGCGCTAACGAGTCTGGGTTATCGCGCGCAGCGCGAAAGTAGTGGCGCAACGGCAGAAACATGGTTCCGACGCGCGATCGCTGCTGCGGAAACCGACAGCGATCGCGACGACGCGCAGTTGCAGCATCTGACCTATCCTGGACTTGCCGCCGCCCTGGAAGTGCAAGGCAAGTATGACGAGGCGGAACTCGCCTACCAACGATCGGTGGAACTGGCGCGCAAGACTTACGGAGAAAGCCACAGCACGTATTGGGTTCCGGCCGCCGATTTCGCATCGCTCGTGCACCGGCAAGGTGAGCGCGAGCGCGCGCATGCGCTGTTCGATCAGCTGTTCCGCGCGATACCGGCAAACTGGGATAAGGATTCGTATGCGGCTTACGCACGCGAGTTCTACGCCGGTTGTCTGGCCAACGAAGGCCGCGCACAAGAAGCGATTCCAGTGCTCGAAGCTTCGCTGCGCACGTACGTGGCCAAGCCCAGCGTCGAATACGAATTGCGCCGCGTACGGCTGACGCTCGGCGATGCCTACGATCAGGCCGGCCGCACCGACGAGGCGCGGACACTGCTGAAATCCTCGCTCGACGAACGCATCGCCAAGGATCCGCCCGACAGCGGCACCATTCGCGCGGCGCGCGAACGCTGGGGACGCTTTTTGCTCGATCACGGCAACACTGTCGGCGCCGAAGAGCAGTTCCGCCTGATACTCGCACAGGAGCGCGGACGCCGATTCGCGAGCTTCGCGCTCGCGCACGGCGGTTTGGCGCGCGTGCACCTGCAACACGGCGACACCGCCGATGCCGATGCAGAAAGTCGTGCCGCCGTCGAAAGTTTCACGCAGGTCACCGGTCGCCGCGACGTGCGCAACGGCCCGTATCTGTGGCTGATCCGCTCGGCCACGCTGCTGCGCACGGGCGACGCGCAAGGCGCACGTGAGTGGGCGCAACGCGCACTCGAGGCCAGCCGCAAGTACGACGCGGCGTCCGCGGCTTCGATCCGCCAAGCCGAAGCCGCGCTGCGCGCCACCGCCGTTCAGGGCTGAGTCGCCCAAATCCGAAGGCTGTCGTGCCGAATGATGCGTTCGGCCGGCAAACGGCGTTACTCGAACTAGGCTCGGGACCACGAGGAAATATCATGAACCCCACTATCCGTTTCATGGGCGCCGCCGTTCTGCTGGCCGTGTGCGCGCTCCATCCAATCCGCGGCCATGCTTGCTCGAACACGTCGCCGGATGTATTCAGCGTCGGCAACAAGGTTGCCGATCCGAGCTGCAACTACGGCACGATCCAGGCCGCGATTAGCGCCGCTACCTGCCCCGCGGGCACGAAGATCATCCTCAACAGCAGCGGTGACTACACGGACCAACATCTGACGATCACCAACCAGAACATCAGCTTGATCGGACGGGCCAATACGCCGAAATGCAACACCCTGCAGGGCGCATGCGGGATCAACTTTCCGTGTCCGCAGGCGCCGCTGCGGACGATCCAAGGCAACATCAAGGTGCGCGGCACGAGCAATGTCACCATTCAATACCTCGACATTACCCAGGGTCACGGCGTTGCCGACAGCCACGGGACTACGTATGGCGGCGGCATCGATTATGCGGCGACCGGCGAACTCCATCTGGACACGACGACGATCGACTACAACACCGCCTACAACGGCGGCGGCATCCGCTTTCAGGGTTATGGCGGCCACGCCGACCTCTATCTGCACCGCCATACGCAGATAGACAACAACACTGCGACGAACGGCGGCTCCGGCGGAGGCATCCGTGTCGAAGGCGATGCGACGCTGCATGCCGATGAGCCGAACACCACCATTCACGACAACACGGCCGCCGACAAGGGCGGAGGCATCGCCATCGTCGGCCCTGCCAGTGCGCACATTGGTTCGAGCGGCGACTTTCTCCTCGGCAGGGTCGGTGTCGTCTACAACAACCACGCGCACTACGGCGGCGGCATCGCAGTGATCGCGCAAAGCACCGGGTCGGCGGAAGTCGACTTGTTTCCCACGGATCCCGCCAATCCGGTAGTCATTGAAAACAACTCCGCCTATCAGGGAGGAGGCGGCGGCGTGTACCTGGTGCCGTACATTTATACGCAAGGTGACGGAGCGGTCCCGGTCAACACGGCAGTGCTGCACATGGAAGGCGCGCATATCGACTACAACGCGGCGAAGGAAGGCGCCGGCATCTATGCGGACCTCAATTCGACGTTCGCCTACGTCTACACCGCCTATGCCGGCGGTTGGGTGTCCATGTATTCCGGCGGCAGCTGTACGACCGGGCAGGAATGCAATTCCGTTTCTAACAATCGCGCGGTCACGCTCGACAGCAGCCTCAATGAGGTACCCACCGCCGGCTCGGCGATTCTGCTCCAGACCAATGCCATTTTCGAAGCGAAACAGGTGGCCTTGCGCGGCAACGAAGGCGCCCATGCGATTCGCGTCGCCGACAGCCTGCACAGCCCGCTCGTCCTCGACACGTGCCTGCTCGCGCAGAATTCGGTAACCGCGGAGCTCGCCACATTCGGCAGCGCGTCCGCGTCGCTCAATCAATGCACGATCGCCGGCAATGCGATCAGCGGTCCGTCGGTGATCTACGCCGAGACCGGATTCTCGATGACGAATAGCATCGTCGCACAGGGAGCACTGGAGACGCTGCATTATGTCGGGGCCGGCAACGGGGTGGCCCTCGACTATCTGCTGCTGGCGCCGGAAGCGCCGACGCCAACTGTCGGCGCCTCGCACATCATCAAGGACGATGCAGCTTTTGTCGATGCCGCCAACGGCGACTTCCATCTGAGCCTGGATTCTCCCGCCGTCGATGTCGCACCGCCGGTGACCGGCGATGACCGGGATTTGGACAACCTGCCGCGCGACCAGGATCTTACGAGCGCGCCGAATCTCGACGGCGACCGCGATCTAGGCGCCTACGAGCGCCAGTTCAACTGCGCTGTCGATACGATTTTCTGCAACGGCTTCGAGTGAGGCTTTGAGGTGCTAAACGCGGCGATGCGAAACCGCGACGTGCGCGCGTTCCCTCACAGACCAACACACAAACTTCGCTAGAATCGCCCGCAAGGAGGCGGGCCGGTGAAGGAAACAGCGCAGGCGACATTTTCGACGTCGACGCCACAAGGTGCCGACGCGCTGTTCGAGGCCGTTTACGCACGGCTGAAAGCCATGGCTGGGCGCCAGCTCGCCGGCCGGCGCCGCGACACGCTCAACACCACCGCGCTCGTGCACGAGGTTTACCTGCGTTTTTCCACGCAGCACGAGTTGGCATTCGAGCATCCCCGGCAATTCTTCACCTACGCCGCGCGCGCGATGCGCAACCTGCTCGCCAATCGCGCACGCGAGCGTTTGAGCCAGCGCGCCGGCGGACAGTGGCAACGGGTCACGCTGACCGAGGGCGACGAACGCCTGGTGATCGACACGGCCGAACATGCGCTGCTGCTCGAACGCGCGCTGAGCAAGCTCGAACTTGCCGATGCGCGCGCCGCACATGTGGTGGAATTACGCTACTTCGCCGGCCTCTCGCTCGAACAGGTGGCGGAAAACCTCCAGCTCGCGCGGCGCACGATCGATCGCGACTGGCGCTTTGCGCGCGCGTTTCTCAAGGCCGAGGTCGGCGCGCGGTCGTGAAGACGCAGCCGACGCTCGTCGTGTCCTCTCTGCGCGAGCTGTTCGACGCCGCGCACGAGCTGCACGGCGGCGCGCGCGAGACGTTCCTCGCCCGTGTCGATGACGCCCAGCGTGCACAACTGGAACGCCTGCTTGCCGCCGACGAGGACACCGGCGGCGTGCTCGCTTCCGATCCGGCATCGCTCGCCGCGGTGTTGGAGGACGCCGCGCCCACGCCCGTAGCTGGCCAGTGCATCGGCGCCTGGCAACTGCTCACGCTACTCGGCGAAGGCGGCTCGTCGACCGTCTTTCGCGCCGTGCGCGAGCACGCCGGCGTGCGCCAGCAAGCGGCGCTGAAACTGCTGCGCCGCGGCTTGTACAGCGCCGAAGCGCAACGCCAGTTCCGCCGCGAACGGCAGGCGCTCGCGCAGTTGCATCATCCGGATATTGCGCAGCTGATCGAAGCTGGCGTCACGCGCGAGGGCTTGGCTTACATCGCGCTGGAACTCGTCGACGGCAAGCCGATCACCGAACACGCGCGCATGCACACGCTGGACCTGTCCGCGCGCCTGCACCTGTTCCTGCGCGTGTGCCACGCGGTCGAGGCCGCGCACCGCGCGTTGATCGTGCATCGCGACCTCAAGCCTTCGAACGTACTCATTACCGACGATGGCCACGTCAAGCTGCTCGACTTCGGCATCGCCAAGCTGCTCGACGCCGAAGACGAAACGCAAACGCGCCTGCCCTCGTTCACGCCCGCATACGCCGCGCCTGAACAGCGCGCCGGCGCGGCGATCACCACGGCGACCGACGTCTACGCACTCGGCGTCGTGCTCGGCGAACTCATCACCGGCAAGCGCATCACCTACCCCGACACGTTGTCGAGCCAGGTCGACGAGGACAGCGCACCCGGCGTGCTGCCGGCTGCGGCGGCGCTCACGCGCAAGCTGCTGCGCGGTGACATCGACAATATCGTGCTCAAAGCCACGGCCGAGGAATCCGAGCGCCGCTATCCTTCGGCAAGCGCGTTCGCCGACGACATCGAACGTCTGCTCGAGGGCCGTCCGGTCGCGGCGCATCCGCCGTCCAGGATCTATCGCGCGCAGAAATTCATCACGCGTCATCGCGCCAGCGTCGCCGCGACCGCGCTATTCGCATTGCTGCTCATTTGCGCGCTGGCCGTGACGCTGTGGGAAGCCGGCGCCGCGCGGCGCGCGGCCGCGCGCGCGACCGCCATGCACGCCTTCATGACCGAGTCGTTTCGTGAAGCCGAGCCGAGCGTGCCGCGCGAGGGCCCGCCACGCATCACCGAAATCGTCGAACAGGCGATCGCCAAAGCGCGCGCCGATCCGCGCATGGACGCCGGCGTGCGCGCGGAACTGTTGACCGAACTCGGCGCGGTCCTGCGCGTGCAGGGTCGAGTGCCGCAGGCTCGCGAAGTCCTGCAGTGGAACCATGCGCGAGCGCTGCAGGAATTCGGCGCCGCCGATCGGCTCACTCTGGCCGCCGGCAACGAACTGGCGCGCGTGACCATGCTTGGCGGTGACCTCGCCGGCGCGCGCAGCTTGCTCGACGGGCTGCTGGCACAGGCCGGCGCGGGCAACAGCGTCGAGCGCGCCGACCTGCTCTACACCTCCGCCATGCTCGCGACCAAGCAGCACGACGTCGACCGCGCGCTGCGTGAAGGCTTCGCGGCACTGCGCATGGACCGGATGCGCGGCGACGATGACCGCTTGACGCGCGCGCTGAGCGAGATCGGCAATATCCAGCTGACCGCACACGAATACGCCGGCGCGGTGGCGAGCTACCGCGAAGCGCTCGAACGCAACATCGCGCGTTACGGTGCCGAGCACATCAACGTGGCGACCGAGCATGCGAACTTGTCGCGCGCATTGCGGCAATCCGGCGATCTGGCTGGCGCGGAACGCGAAGCGCGTGCCGCGCTGGCGATCGACGCGAAAACATTGCCAGCCGACGACTGGCGTCATGCGCGACATCTGAACGCGCTGATGATCGTGCTGCGCATCAAACACGACTACGCGGGCGCGCTCGCCGCCGCGCAGGAATCCCTGCGCATCAATCGTTTGGCGAACGGCGAGGATCATCCCGAAACCGCCAACGATCTGAACAACGTCGGCATGCTCGAAGCGTTGAGTGGAGACTACGCGAACGCCGTGGCGCCTTTGCGCGAAGCGCTGGAACATTCGGTTGCGAAGTTCGGCGCCGAGCACTACGAGACCGCGACGACGCGCGCCAATTACGGCTACGTGCTGGCGCACGCCGGCGACGTGCCGGCCGGCGTCAAGGAGTTGCGCCACGCACTTGCCTCGCTCGAAGCCGAGCCCAAACCGGATGCGGAGGCGATCGCCGACACTCGCGAAAAGCTCGCCGGCGTCCTACAACTGGCCGACAGCAAGCACTGAGCGACCGCGCTTGCCGCATCCGCGCCCCGCGATGTCGCAAATCGCCGCCAAAGCGTGTTCTCCGAGGCGTGAAGTGCGCAAGGAGACGCCCACATGCTCATCCATCGCTATCTGCTCGCCCTCGCCGCGCTGTGCGCGACATCCAATGCCGCGGCCATCTGCTCGGAATTCACGCATATTCGGGTCGGCGACACGGCGACCGACCACGCCTGCGGCTACAACGACATCCAATCGGCGATCGATGCGGTCGGCAGCACGTGCCCGGTCGTCATCGACGTGACACGCGAACATCTCTACGGCAGCGGCGGGTTCTGCACCCCAGGCCAGTCGGGCGGCTGCCATCTGACCATCGCCGACAAGAACGTAACCCTGCAAGGCTGGGGCGACGGCATCACCTGCACCTCGTTCAACACGGGCGTGTGCCAAATTTGCGGGCCCGGCCAGAGCGTGCCGCTCGTAACGCTCGATGGCGCCAGCAGCGGTGGTCCGGTGTTGTCGATCACGGGCACGAGCCACGTGACGCTGAACAATCTGACGATCACGCACGGCAATGCTGGCGGCAACGGCGGCGGCATTGCTTTCGGCGCTGATGGTTCGCTGGCGCTGAACGCCACGACGGTGAATTTCAACGAGGCCATGAACGGCGGCGGCATCGACTTCAATGGTATCGGCAGCAGCGCCGCCAGCCTGACGCTCGGCGCGAACTCGTTGATCCTGTTCAATACCGCCAGCGGCTCGGGCGGCGGTGTCCGCGTCGAAGGCAACGCGCGCTTGTTCGCGCTGCAGCCGCAGACGCTGATCGGCTACAACCACGCGCCGAACGGCTACGGCGGCGGCGTGCAAGTGGTGGGGCCGGCCAGGGCCGATATCGGTTCGCCCGGGTACGGCAGTGGCGGCGTGATCTTCTACAACGATGCGATGTACGGCGGCGGTCTGTCGTTATACGCGAACGGCGAGAGTGACCCGAAGGCGCGCCTGTTCAACATCGACGCGGGCAGGCCAGCACGCATCTCGCAAAACACCGCCTCGCATACCGGCGGCGCAGTGCACATGATGCCGTCCGCGCCCGGCATCACGAGCTTCGGCGCTCCGGCCGAGTTGTGCGCCTACGGCTTCCGTCTGGACGGCAACATTGCTCAGGAAGGCACGGCGATCTACGGCGATACACAGTCGACAACCTTCTACGGATCGCAGTCTTCGCAGGTCGTCCTCGATCACAATGAATCCGAATCGGGCGGCAGCCTTTATTGTTCGGGGGATTCGCAGAGCATCGCCGACCTCGGCGCTGTGCCGTGCACCGGCAACGGCTGCAACACGATCGACGGCAATGTTGCCGAAGACGGCAACGCGCAGCCGACGCCAGGTGCGGCGATCCTGATCCAGAACGGCGGTGAGCTGCAGTCGACCGCGCTCGCGCTGCGCGGCAACCACGGCGCGCACGCTGTGCGCACGCTCGATGTGGCCGCGCAACTGAGCAATTGCCTCGCCGTTGACGGCGTGTATAGCGCGGCCCCGTTCCAGTTCGAGAATCAGGGCGGGCTCGGCGGCGGCCCCGGCACCGAAACCCTGCAGAACTGCACGATCGCGAACAACAGCATCGGCAGTGGCGACGTCATCGCGAGCGGTTACGGCCTGAAGCTGCACGACAGCATCATCGCGCAACCCGGCGTGGCCTCGCTCGATTACACCGGCAACGCCGGCGACCTCGACATCCAGTACGTGATGTCGAACAACATCTCGACGCTGCCGGGCGGCAACGATGTCGTCGTCGGCGTGCCGACGTTCGTGAATTCCGCAAACGGCGATTATCACCTCGCGAATGATTCGTACGGTCTGGACTTTGCGCCGCCGATAGCCGGTGACGATCGCGATCTGGACGGCCTGCCGCACGACCAGGATCTGCCAACGGTGGCCAATGTCTATGGCCCGCGCGACCTCGGCGCGTACGAACGCCAGAACCTGTTCCGCGAGTGCGGTACCAGCGATTCGATCTTCTGCGACGGCTTCGAGCCCTGAGCGTGGCGCCGTTGCCATTCGGCCGCCGATTGCGCGTGCGCGAATTCCCTAGGCCAGCGGAACGCACTCCAGATACATGCTCACGGCATCTTCGGGTTTGCGCAGATCGATGCCACGCAGCGGCGCGTGTGCGCTCTGGCCGTAACTGACCTCGTAAGCACGCAATCCGCAATCGGCGGCGATGCGGATCAGTGTCGGCTTGTCGTACTGGAACTTGCCGGCCAGCTGCATGCCGAGATTGAAGACCTCGCACGCGCTGCCGGTCTTCAGTGGCACCGCGATGAAGCGGGTCCATGCGCTGACCAGCCATTGCGGGTCTTCGAGATAGCTGCGCGCGAATTTCTCCAGGTCCGGCGTCAGCAGCCGCATCACACCGTGCGGCTTCAAGATGCGCCGGCACTCACGCAGAAAATCGTGCATCTGATCCAGAGTCAGCGCGGCGACGAAGTCTTCGGTGTGGATGAAGTCGACAGACTCGGCATCAAACGGCAGCGGCTGAGTCAGGTCGGCGACGAGATCCGGATTGTCGGCAGCCGCGATGTCGACGTTCAACCAGCCATCGAGTTTGTGCGTGCCGCTGCCCAGGTTGACTTTCAGCATCGCCGCTCCAGCGCAAGGGCGGCGACTATCGCCGATTAGGCCGGACCGCGCAATGCAAGCCGCTGGCGGCAAGCCCGCGGCAACTTCGGCTCGGTGGCGCCGTGCGTCAGCGCAACGGCAAAGATGATGATCGCGATGCCGAGGACCGGAATGGCGGCGGCAATGGCAAATCGCGCATTAACGCGCGCGCTAAGTGCAAACAGCACAAAAAAAGCCCCGCATTGCTGCGGGGCTTTTTGATTTCGCTTCGACGACGGACTTCTTAGAAGTCCATGCCGCCGCCCATGCCACCCATGCCGCCACCGGGGGCGCCGTGAGCGTGGGCTTCTTCCTTCTTCGGCGCTTCGCCGACCATCGCCTCGGTCGTGATCATGAGACCGGCGATCGACGCGGCATTCTGCAGCGCGGTGCGCGTGACCTTGGTCGGATCCAGAATACCGAACTCGATCATGTCGCCGAACTCGCCGTTCGCGGCGTTGTAGCCGTGGTTGCCCTTGCCGCCGGCGACCTTGTTGAGGATCACCGACGGTTCTTCGCCGGCATTGGCGACGATCTCGCGCAACGGCGCTTCCATCGCGCGCTTGGCGATCAGGATGCCGTGGTTCTGGTCTTCGTTGTCACCCTTGAGCTTCTTGATCGCGTCGAGCGAACGGATCAGGGCGACACCGCCGCCCGGCACCACGCCTTCTTCGACCGCCGCACGGGTGGCGTGCAGGGCGTCTTCGACGCGCGCCTTCTTTTCCTTCATCTCGACTTCGGTCGCGGCGCCGACCTTGATCACCGCCACGCCGCCGGCGAGCTTGGCCACGCGTTCCTGCAGCTTTTCGCGATCGTAGTCGCTGGTCGTCTCTTCGATCTGCGCCTTGATCTGGTCGATGCGGGCCTTGATGTTCTTGGCTTCGCCGGCACCGTCGATGATCGTGGAGTTTTCCTTCGAAACCTGCACCTTCTTGGCGCGGCCGAGATCCTTGATCGTGGCCTTCTCGAGCGACAGGCCCACTTCCTCGGAAATGACCTGGCCGCCGGTGAGGATCGCCATGTCTTCGAGCATCGCCTTGCGACGATCGCCGAAGCCCGGCGCCTTCACCGCGCACACCTTGACGATGCCGCGGATCGTGTTGACGACGAGCGTGGCGAGCGCTTCGCCTTCGACTTCCTCGGCGACGATCAGCAGCGGCTTGCCGGCCTTGGCGACGCCTTCGAGCACCGGCAGCAGTTCGCGTACGTTCGCGATCTTCTTGTCGTGCAGCAGGATGTACGGATCTTCGAGTTCCGCCTGCATCGACTGCTGGTTGTTGATGAAATACGGCGACAGATAGCCGCGGTCGAACTGCATGCCCTCGACGACGTCGAGTTCATTCTCCAGGCCCGAGCCTTCTTCGACCGTGATGACGCCTTCCTTGCCGACCTTGTCCATCGCCTTGGCGATGAGGTCACCGATATCGGCATCGGAGTTGGCCGAAATCGATCCGACCTGGGCGATTTCCTTGCTCGTGTTGCACGGCTTGGACAGCGCCTTGAGTTCGGCGACCGCGCCGGCCACGGCCTTGTCGATGCCGCGCTTGAGGTCCATCGGATTCATGCCCGCGGCGACGGCCTTGAGGCCCTCGCGGATCAGCGCCTGCGCGAGCACGGTCGCGGTCGTCGTGCCGTCACCGGCGACGTCGGAGGTTTTGGAAGCGACTTCCTTGACCATCTGCGCGCCCATGTTCTCGAACTTGTCGGCCAGTTCGATCTCCTTGGCGACGGACACGCCGTCCTTGGTGATCGTCGGCGCGCCGAAGCTCTTTTCGAGCACGACGTTGCGGCCTTTCGGGCCCAGCGTCGCCTTGACGGCGTTCGCCAGCACATTCACGCCGCGCAGCATGCGCGCGCGCGCGTCTTCGGAAAAGCGGATTTCTTTAGCAGCCATTGGATAAACTCCTCAAAGTATACTTGTTTGCAAAGTGCAAAATTTAATCAATCACTGCCATCAGATCTTCCTCGCGCATGACGAGGAGTTCCTGGCCGTCGACCTTGACCTCGGTGCCGGAGTACTTGCCGAACAGCACTTTCTCGCCGGCCTTCACGCCCACCGGGCGCACCTTGCCGTCCTCGAGAATCTTGCCGGAGCCGACGGCGACGACTTCGCCTTTGATCGGCTTCTCGGCCGCGGTGTCGGGGATGACGATGCCGCCGGCCGACTTGGTCTCGGCTTCCAGGCGCTTGATGATGACGCGATCATGCAACGGACGAAGCTTCATAAGCACTTCCTCAACTGGTTGATTTACAAAGAATCTTGCTTTGCTGTTAGCACTCAGCAACAGTGAGTGCCAATTTTAGCGGCGCACGAACCCCTTGCAAAGGGGTATCAGGCTGGACTGCCCTGAACATGGGCCTCGTACCCGGGCTTTCAAGGGCAATGGGACGCGCGACCAGCGATTGAGTCGATAATGGAACCATGAGCGCGTTGATCGTTTTCTGCACCTGTCCCGATGAAGCCTGCGCCGAGCGCATCGCGACCGCGCTCGTCGAGGAACGCCTGGCAGCCTGCGTCAATCGCATTCCGGGTGCCGCCTCGACCTATCGCTGGCAAGGCAGGCTCTGCCGCGACAGCGAGCAATTGCTGCTGATCAAGACCACGCGCGAGCGCTTCGAAGCGCTGCGCGAGCGCATCGCCGCGCTGCATCCGTATGAACTGCCGGAAGTGATCGCGGTCGATATCGTCCACGGTTCGGCGGCGTATCTGGACTGGATTGCCGCCGAAACGCGCGGCTGATGTCAGGTGCGCGGGCGTGCGCCGGTCCCGTTGGCGCGTCCGCCCCCAACTTTGCGACAATTCCCGAATGAAAAAACTTTTCGTGTCTGTTGGCCTGCTTCTCGCGGGCGCTTCCGCCTGGGCTCAGGACGTGCCCGGCTTGCTGCCCGTCGAACAGGCTTTCATCGTCGAAGCGCATGCGATCGATCGCTCGACCGTCAAGTTCGACTTCAAAGTCGCCAAGGACTATTACCTCTACCGCAAGCAGATCAAGACCAAGGCGGTCACGCCAAACCTGACGTTGAATGCGTTGGACTTGCCGGCTGGCGAGCAGAAACACGATGAGTTCCTCGGCGACGTCGAGGTGTATCACCACGGCTTCACTGCGACACAGCACCTGAGCGCGCCAGACGATCTGACCCAGATCGCGATCGAGCTGCGCTACCAGGGCTGCCACCAGGTCGATCCGAAAATCTGTTTTCCACCACAGAAAGTCACGCAGATGCTGACCCTGCCCGCAGCGCGGGCGGCGCCTTCCGAGCCGACTGCGCCGGCAGCGCTGACGAATGCGATGCCCGAGCCGGCGAGTTCGTTGCTGGGCGGCGATCAACCGCTACCGGCCGAGCAGGCATTCGTCTACGAGGCGATCGCGACGAGTCCGAACGAAGTGCTCGTTCGGTTCACGATGCCCAAGGGTTATTACCTGTATCGCGACAAGACTTCATTCAACAGCGCCGACAAAAGCGTCACGCTCGCTGCGCCGAAGTGGCCGGCCGGCAAGCAGCACACCGATGAGAACTTCGGCACGACCACGGTGTATTTCGATCAAGTCGAAATCCCGCTGCCGTTCACGCGCACGAACGCGGGCGCGCAAACGCTTGCGCTCACTGCGGATTTCCAGGGTTGCAAGGAAGGCAGCGTGTGCTATCCGATGATGGAGCGCACGCTCAATGTCGCGCTGCCCGCGGGCGGCGCGAACACGCCGGTTGCCTCCGCGAGCACGGCCGCGCCCGCCAGCGCACCGGCGAGCAGCGACAGTCAATTGCAGAAAGCGCTCAGCGGCTCATTGTGGCTTGTATTCGGCGTGTTTTTCCTCGCCGGCCTCGGCCTTGCGTTCACGCCGTGCGTATTCCCGATGATTCCGATCTTGTCCGGCATCATCGCCGGCGCCGGCGAGAACCTTTCGACGCGGCGCGCGATCGTGCTGTCGATTGTCTATATCCTCGCCAACGCGGTGATCTTCACGATCGCCGGGGTCATTGCCGGGCTCGCCGGCAAGAATCTGCAGGCCGCGTTCCAGACGCCGTGGGTGCTGTGGAGTTTCGCCGGCCTGTTCGTGCTGCTCGCGCTGTCGATGTTCGGTTTCTACGAATTGCAACTGCCGAGTTCCTGGCAGTCGAAGATCGCCAACGTCAGCAACAAACAAAGCGGCGGCTCGCTGGTCGGCGTCGCTGTCATGGGCGCGTTGTCGGCGCTGATCGTCGGCCCATGCGTGACGCCGCCGCTCGCGGTGGCCGTGCTCTACATCGCCGAAAAACACGACGCGGTGCTCGGCGGTTTCGCCTTGTTCGCGCTGGCGCTCGGCATGGGCGCGCCGCTCGTGGTGTTCGGCGCCAGCGCCGGCAAGCTGCTGCCGCGCGCCGGCGCGTGGATGGATGCGGTCAAAGCTGTATTCGGCGTCACCTTCCTTGCGCTTGCGATCTGGATGCTCTCGCGCGTGCTCGACACGGCGTGGATCATGTTGCTGAGCGGATTGCTCGCGATCGCCAGCGCGGTGTATCTGGGCGCGCTCGAACGCGTGCCCGAAGGCGCGTCGGGCTGGAGGACATTGTGGAAAGCGCTCGGGGTCGCCTTGCTGATCGGCGGCGCGGCGGAGTTGATCGGTGCGGCCGCCGGATCCGCCGATCTGCTGCAGCCGTTGCGCGGCGTCGGCGCCGCTGGCGCAACCGCCGCGCTGGAGAAAAGCCAAGCGCTGCCGTTCCGCAAGATCAAATCTGTGGCCGATGTCGAGCGCGAACTCGCTGCGGCGAAGGCGGCGGGTAAGCCGGCGATGCTGGATTTCTACGCCGACTGGTGCGTGTCGTGCAAGGAGATGGAAATGTATACATTTACAAAACCCGAGGTGCAGCGCGCGCTCGCCGACTTCGTGTTGCTGCAAGCCGACGTCACCGCCAACGACGACACCGACCAGGCGTTGATGAAGAACTTCCATATCGTCGGTCCGCCCGACACGCTGTTCTACGCTGCCGACGGCAGCGCGAAGCCGACGTTGCAGCTGGCCGGCTTCGAGGACGCGGACAAATTCCTCGCGCGCGTCGACGCGGCACGCAAGTAGCGATGCTCAATCGCCAGAACCTGCTGATCGTCGCCATCGCGATGCTCGGCGCGCTGCTGGGTTTGTACGCCGGCAGCTACCTCGGCCAACCCAGACTCACGGCGCCGGGCGCGACGCTCGGGCCTGGGGAACGACTGACCGACCTGCAGCTTCCCGATATCGGCGGCCACCCACATCGATTGAGCGAATGGGACGGCAAGCTCGTGCTGGTCAACTTCTGGGCGACCTGGTGTGCGCCGTGCCGGGAAGAGATGCCGCTGCTGGACCGCGCGCGTCAGGAACTTTCGCCCCGGGGCCTGGAAGTCGTCGGCGTGGCGATTGACGACGCCGAGGCCGTCGATGCGTTTCTCAAGGCCAGTCCGGTGAAGTATCCGATCCTGGTCGGCGGCGACAATGACACGCTGTACCGTTTCGGCGATGGCGGCGACGTACTGCCGTACAGCGTTTTGGTCGCCCCCGACGGCAAAGTGCTGGCACAACGTGCGGGCAGTTTTTCCGAACATGGGCTCAGTCGCTGGCTGGAACCGCATTTGAACCGCTAACGCGCAAACATCGGCGAATTTCCGCGATCTCGTCACTATCTGCACTGGACAACGTCGGTCGCCTGCCGCAAACTTGCGCCCCCTGAGCCGGCCCTGCATCCGGTGTCGACGCGCGACGTGGCGAAAATCCTCGTACTGCACGGCCCCAATCTCAACTTGCTCGGCGAGCGCGAGCCGGAGGTCTATGGGCGCACGACACTGGCGCAGATCGACGCAGATCTGGCCGCCATCGCGCAGACATCCGGCAGCGAACTCGCCGCGTTCCAGTCGAATTCGGAAGGCGCGCTCATCGAGCGCGTGCAGCACGCGCGCACGGATGGCACGGCGTTCATCCTGATCAATCCGGCCGGTTTCACGCACACGAGCGTCGCCCTGCGCGACGCGCTCGCCGCCGTGGCGGTTCCGTTTATCGAAGTACACCTGTCGAACGTGCACGCGCGTGAGGCGTTCCGCCGCCAATCGTATTTTTCCGACCTTGCGGTCGGCGTCATCGCCGGTTTCGGTGCCGACAGTTACAAATTCGCGCTGCACGCCGCGCTCACGCGGCTCGCGCGCCAGGCCTGATTGTTTTAGAGGATCCGCTCATCATGGATTTGCGCAAGATCAAGAAGCTCATCGATATCCTGGAAGAGTCGAACCTTTCCGAGCTGGAAATCAAGGAAGGCGAGGAGTCGGTGCGGCTGAGCCGCCTGCCGAAAGGTTCGTTCCAGACCACGGCCGCGCCGCCGGTCACGCACGTGCACGTGGAGCCGCAGCGCGCGAGTGCGCCGGTCGCGGCCGCGAGCGCAGAACGTGAGTCACCGCAGATCGGCCGCGACCTGCCGGCGGGCCACGTCGTGCGCTCGCCGATGGTCGGCACGTTCTACGCGTCGCCGAATCCGGAAGCACCGCCATTCGTGAAGGTCGGGCAAACGGTCAAGTCCGGCGATGTCCTCGGCATCATCGAGGCCATGAAGATGTTCAACCAGATCGAGTCCGATGTCAGCGGCACCGTGCTCGCCGTGGTCGCGAGCCCCGGTCAGCCGGTCGAGTTCGACGAACCCCTGTTTGTGATCGGCTGACGCGCAGATGCTGGATAAAGTCGTCATCGCCAACCGCGGCGAAATCGCTCTGCGCGTGCTGCGCGCCTGCCACACGCTCGGCATCAAGACCGTGGCGGTGCATTCCACGGTCGACCGCAATTTGAAACACGTCGGCATGGCCGACGAATCGGTCTGCATCGGTCCGGGTCCGGCCGCGGAGAGTTATCTCAACGTGCCAGCGATCATCGCGGCGGCGGAAGTCACCGACGCGCAGGCGATCCATCCGGGCTACGGCTTTTTGTCCGAGAACGCCGACTTCGCCGAGCGCGTGGAACAGTCCGGCTTCATCTTCATCGGCCCGACCGCCGACGTCATCCGCTTGATGGGCGACAAGGTCGAAGCGATCCGCGCGATGAAAGCCGCCGGCGTGCCGTGCGTGCCGGGATCGGGCGGGCCGCTCGGCGAAGATGCCGGCGAGAACGCGAAGATCGCGCGCGAGATCGGCTATCCGGTCATCATCAAGGCGGCCGGAGGCGGCGGCGGACGCGGCATGCGCGTCGTGCACACCGAAGCGCACCTCAACAACGCCGTGGCGATGACCAAGTCGGAAGCCAAAGCCGCGTTCGGCAACGATCAGGTGTACATGGAGAAGTTCCTGGAGAATCCACGCCACGTGGAAATCCAGGTGCTCGCCGACGGTCAAGGCAACGCGATTCACCTCGGCGAGCGCGATTGCTCGATGCAACGCCGCCACCAGAAAGTCGTCGAAGAAGCACCGGCGCCGGGCATCAGCGCCGAGCAGCGCGAGCAGATCGGCAAGGTTTGCGTCGATGCCTGTGTGCGCATCGGCTATCGCGGCGCCGGTACATTCGAGTTTCTGTACGAGAACGGCCGCTTCTATTTCATCGAAATGAACACGCGCATCCAGGTCGAGCATCCGGTGACCGAGCTCATCACCGGCGTGGATCTCGTGCGCGAACAACTGCTGATCGCGGCTGGGGAAAAACTGTCGATCCAGCAATCCGACATCCGGATCAATGGACACTCGATCGAGTGCCGCATCAACGCCGAGGATCCGGACACGTTCATGCCGTCGCCGGGAACGGTCAAACGCTTTCTCGCCGCCGGCGGTCCCGGCGTGCGCATGGACACACACATCTACGATGGCTACCGCATCCCACCGAACTACGATTCGATGATCGGCAAGCTGATCGTGCACGGGCGCGACCGCGACACCGCGATCGCGCGCATGCGCATCGCCCTCGGCGAAATGGTCGTCGATGGCGTCAAGACCAATATTCCGCTGCAGCAGCGTATTCTCGCCGATGGCGGCTTCCATCAGGGCGGACAAAACATCCATTACCTGGAAAAGCGCATCGCCGAAGCGAAGGAAAAAGCGATCAAACTGAGTTGACGCGATGAGCTGGCTCGAACTCTCGCTCACGATTCACGCCACCCAGCAAACCGGCGTCGAATCCGCGCTGGAAGACCTCGGCGCGCTGGCGATCACATTGCAGGATGCGAACGCGGAGACGCCCGACGAGCGCGCGATCTTCGAACCCGGCGTCGGCGAAACACCGCTGTGGAACGACATCGTGCTGCAGGCGCTGTTCGAGGCCGGCACCGATCGCGCCGGCCTCGTGCATGCGCTAGGCGAACTGGCGCCGGAACTCGCGCCGGATCAACTGAATTTTCGCGAAGTCGCCGATCAGGACTGGTCGCGCGCGTGGATGGACACCTACCAGCCGATGCGTTTCGGTCGGCGCTTGTGGATCTACCCCTGGAACGTCGAACCGCCGAATGGTGATCCGGAAAGCGTGGTCGTGCGCCTGGATCCCGGCCTCGCCTTCGGCACCGGCACGCATCCGACTACGGCACTGTGCCTGGAATGGCTCGACGGCGCGGATGTCGCCGGCAAGACGCTGATCGATTACGGCTGCGGCTCGGGCGTACTTGCGATCGCCGCGCTGAAACTCGGTGCCGCGCGCGTGATCGGCGTCGACAATGACGAGCAAGCGCTGACCGCCAGTCGCGTCAACGCCGAGCGCAACGGCGTTGCCGACAAGCTCGACGTTTGTCCGCCGGAATTTCCGCCGTCGCCGGCCGACCTGTTGGTCGCGAACATTCTTGCCGGGCCGCTCGCGGAACTCGCGCCGACGTTCGCCGAGAACATCAAACCCGGCGGTGCACTCGCCCTGTCCGGCATTCTCGACGGACAACAGCACGAATTGCTTGCCCGCTACGCGAATTGGTTCGACGATCTGCTTGTTGCAAGCCGCGACGGCTGGCTGCGCATCGACGGCAGACGCAAGATCTAGCGGCTCACGTATACTCCCTGCTCCGCCAAAAGGGGCCGGTGATGTTTGCATTTCGTTGCTTGTGCTTCGCGCTCACATTTTTCGTCGCCAGCTCCGCTTATGCGGATCTTGTTGTCAACACGATTGCCGACGAGGACACGAACAACGCGTCGTGTTCGTTGCGCGAAGCGATCACGGCGGTCAACACGCAAGCGAACTACAACGGCTGCGCCGACGGCGATGCCATTCCGACGTGGTCGAAAATCACGTTTGCGATACCCCCGAATGCAGGCGAAGTACAGACGATCGCGCTCGCCAGCGCGTTGCCGTCGATCGGCAGACCCGTCTTCATCGATGCGACGACCCAGTCCGGCGCGAGCTGTACGCCGGTGCCGAATCTGCGCGTGCAGATCAACTTTCCGCCGGGTGCCGACGGGCTCGCGCTCGGCGCGGGATCAGACGGCAGCAGGATTCACGGACTGGCATTGACCGGGGCTGTCGGCACGTCGCACTCGGGATTGGCGATACTAAGCGATCACGCCACCGTCGGCTGTGTCATCTCGGGAATGGACGCCAGCGCAACGACGGCGCTGCCGAATACGAACGGCATTTTCATCATCGGAAAACACGCGACGATCGGGGAAGCGACCGCGACCTCATGGTTTCCCAATCTGCTCTCGGGTAACAGCATCGCCAACATTGAAGTCTACTTCGGCGCGGACGATGCGCTGATTGCGGGCAACTATATCGGCGTCGATCATACCGGGCTGACGCCGATGCAAACGGGCCTCGGCATCAGCGCGGAAGCAGCGGCGCGCCTGCATATCGGCACTGGATTCGCCGATGGGCCGCCGGCACATCAACGCAACGTGATCGGCGTCGTCGCCAAGCCTTCCACCTCGTCGGTCGACATCTATTTGGCCGGAAGCAGCGATGCGGTCATAGCAGGCAACTACATCGGCGTCGGCGTCGACGGTCACACGCTGTTGCCGATCGGGATCGGCGGCAACATCAACGTCGACTCCGCTACCAACACGCTGATCGGCTGCAACGGCCTAGGCAGCTGGGACGATTGCCGCAACGTAATGGCCGATCCGAGCGACGGTACATGGGGGGCCATGGTCATTGGCGTCGGCGGCGGCAGCACCGGCACGGCGATCGTCAGTAATTTCATCAATGTCGCAGCCGACGGCATAACCTCGCTGGCCGGCTCGTCGACCCAAAACGAGGGCATCGAAGCGGTCGACGACGTGCTGGTCGCGCGCAACCTGTTTCGGGTGGCTTACGGTGTCGATATCAATCTTTTTTCAAGCAGCGTGCTCAGCAATCCCGCATTGGCCGGCAGTGACGGCGCGCCGCTCAACTCCACGGACAACTGTTTCGCCGATGTCACGTCCATCGGCGTAAACAGCGCCAACACGACGCTGGCATTCGACAACTGGTGGGGCGCCGCAAACGGGCCAGCTCCGGCCGGCAGCGGGGCTTCGGCCGCTGCCGGGGTCTATACGGTGCCGTTTCTCGCGGCGCCGTCGCCCTACTGCGGTTTCGATCATATTTTCACGAACGGTTTCGACGGCTAGCACATACCTTCGGCTAAAATTCGGGCATGTACACGCAATGCCCCGAATGCCTGACGATTTATAAAATCGGCGGCGCCGTGCTCGCGCAGAGCCACGGCAGCGTGCGTTGCGGGCACTGCACCGCCGTGTTCGACGCGCTGCGCACGCTCGTCGACCAATTGCCGAACGAACAGGTGCAGCGCCTGGAACCGAATGCGGTCGACGGCACGCCGCCGCAGTTGAGCGTACCGGCGCTGCGCCCGGCAGTCGGCCAGCAAACGTTGTTGTTCGATCCGGACGAGCGGCCCACGCGCGCGCGCCGCGGCGGCACGCCCGCATTCGCGCGAGCGCGGCGCATGCGCCCGGCCACGCGCAATTGGCCTTGGACGCTCGGCGCGAGCGGCCTGTTGTTGTGCCTGCTCGCGCAGATCGGTTACGCCGAACGCGCCACGTTGCTCGACGACGCACGCGCGCGCCTGGTACTCGATCGCGTCTGCGATACGTTCGGCTGCCGGCTGCCGCTGCGTCACGAACCGGCCAAACTGGAGTTGCTGTCGCGCGATATCCGTCCGCATCCGTCGGTGGCGAACGCATTGATCATCTCGGCGACGCTGCGCAATGACGCCGCTTTCGCGCAAGCGTTTCCGGCGGTGGAAATCTCGCTCTCGGACCTGGACGAAAACCGCATCGCGATGCGTCGTTTTCTGCCGCAGGAATATCTGGGCGACGCCCACGGCATCGCCACGGGTCTTGCGCCCGGCGCCACGGCCGCGCTGGTGTTCGAGGTGGCCGATCCCGGAAAAAATGCAGTCGCGTTCGAATTCAAATTTTTGTGAACGCGAATACGCTGTCACTTAGCCCGGCACGTTGAAACGGCGAGGCGGAATGGGCGCCCACGCACGCGTTCGAAGCGGCGGCCACGCCTGCGGACTGTCCTGAGGGTTGCGGCACTTTGCCGAGCGTGCGCGTTGGCGCTAGACTCCGTTCCCCGCTGAAGATTGATCGTTGCGCGCGGTAGCGGGCCGCATCAGGGAAGCTCGAAACTCCAGGGTTGTTCGCCGTGAATGCCGCACCTGTCCTGCACGCCGACGTAGCGGCGGAATCCGCCTTGCAGCCTGCGCTGCGCGAATGTGTCGCGCGCGCCGTGCGCCGCTTTCTTTCCGACCTCGATGGCGACACGCCCGATGGCCTCTACGAACTCGTGCTCAACGAGATCGAGACGCCGCTGCTGCGCGAGGTATTGCACTGGGCCGGCGGCAATCAGAGCAAGGCCGCGGCCGCGCTCGGCATGAATCGGGCGACGCTGCGCAAAAAGCTCGCGCTGCGCGGGCTGGGCTGACTTCCGCGGTTATAATTCCCGCTCGTCGTCGCGGGAATTGCAATGTTCGACTCTACTCTCGTACCTATCCGGCGTGCGCTGCTCAGCGTCTCCGACAAGACCGGCCTGATCGATCTGGCGCGCGGCCTGGACGCGCTCGGCGTCGAGCTGATCTCCACCGGTGGAACCGCCAAGTCGCTGCGTGAAGCCGGCTTGCAGGTGCGCGATGTCAGCACGGTAACCGGCTTTCCCGAAATCATGGACGGCCGCGTCAAGACCTTGCATCCGAAAATTCATGGCGGTCTGCTCGGTCGCGCCGGCATCGACGACAAGGTGATGGCCGAGCATGGCATCGCGCCGATCGATCTGCTCGTGGCCAATCTGTATCCGTTCGAGCAGGCCACGGCGGCCCCCGATTGCACGTTCGACGAGGCGATCGAGAACATTGATATCGGCGGCCCGGCGATGTTGCGCGCTGCGGCGAAAAATCATGCGCGCGTCAGCGTCGTCATCGATCCGGCGGATTACGCCGAGCTGATCGAGGAGCTGCGCGCCAACGAAGGCACCAAGCTCGCGCTGCGACGCAGACTGGCGACCAAGGTTTATGCGCACATCGCCAACTACGACGCGACGATCGCGAACTGGCTCGGCGCGCACGGCAGCGCCGAACGCAATGAGCAATTCCCGGCCACGCTGCACCTGGGCTTCGAACGCCGTGATGTGTTGCGTTATGGCGAAAATCCGCATCAGAACGCCGCGCTGTATGTGGAGCGGCTTGCTCTGCCCGGCACGGTCGCCAACGCGCGCGTACTCGCCGGCAAGGAACTGTCGTACAACAATATCGCCGATGCCGACGCGGCATTGGAGTGCGTCAAGGCGTTTCGCAAGGCGCCGGCGTGCGTGATCGTCAAGCACGCGAACCCCTGCGGCGTCGCGCTGGGCAACGATGCAATCGACGCCTATGAACGTGCTTACGCGACCGATCCGACCTCGGCATTCGGCGGCATTATCGCCTTCAATCAGCCGCTCGATGCCGCGACGGCGAGCGTGATCGTGGAACGCCAGTTCGTCGAAGTCGTGATCGCCCCGGAAGTCGATGCGGCCGCGGTCGCCGTGTTCGCGAAGAAACCGAACGTGCGCGTGCTCGCCAGCGGACAATGGCCCGAACAGGCTGCCGGTGCGCTCGACTTCAAGCGCATCGCCGGCGGCTTGCTCGTGCAGGACACCGATCGCGACACGCTGTTGCTGTCGGATCTGAAAGTCGTGAGCAAGCGCGTGCCCGACGCCGACGAACTGCGCGACCTGCTGTTCGCCTGGCACGTGGCGATGTTCGTCAAATCCAACGCGATCGTCTACGCACGTGACGGCCGCACGATCGGGGTCGGCGCCGGCCAGATGAGCCGCGTGATCAGCGCCAGGATCGCCGCGCTCAAGGCCGAGGAGGCCAGGCTCGAAGTGCGCGGCAGCGTCATGGCGTCCGATGCGTTTTTCCCGTTCCGCGATGGTATCGACACCGCTGCCGCCGCCGGAATTCGTGCCGTGATTCAGCCCGGCGGCTCGATGCGCGATGCCGAATCGATCGCGGCGGCGGATGAACACGGGATGGCGATGGTGTTCACCGGCGTTCGTCACTTCCGGCATTGATGCCGCTGTGCGGCATCAATCCCAAAGTTTGCGTGGCAAACTTCGGGCCCCAGCCTTGCTTTCCCACACCCCCATTTGAGCCTTTGGCGCGAATCGTCCCCTGACTCAGGGGCTGGGGCCATAGCAGGAATTGCACCATGAAAGTACTTGTCATTGGCAACGGCGGGCGCGAACACGCGCTGGCCTGGAAGCTCAAGCAGTCGCCGCGCGTCAGCGAGGTCATCGTCGCGCCGGGCAACGCCGGCACCGCGACGGAGTTCGGCGTGCGCAACGCGGCCGTTGCGATCAACGATCTGGACGGCTTGCTGCAACTCGCCAAGACCGAACACGTCGACCTGACCGTGGTCGGCCCGGAAGTGCCGCTCGTGGCTGGCGTCGTCGATCGTTTTCGCGGCGCCGGATTGCGCTGCTTCGGTCCGCGCAAGGTCGCCGCGCAGCTGGAAGGTTCCAAAGCGTTCGCCAAGGATTTCCTGATTCGCCACAATATTCCGACTGCGCGCTACGCCGTGTTCACTGAGCTCGCGCCCGCGCTCGCTTACGTGCGCGGGCGCAGCGTGCCGATCGTGATCAAGGCCGATGGACTCGCCGCCGGCAAAGGCGTCGTCGTCGCGTTGACTTTGCCCGACGCAGAGCAGACCTTGCGTGACATGCTCGGCGCGCACATTCTCGGCGATGCCTCGGCGCGCGTCGTCATCGAGGAATTCCTCGAGGGCGAAGAAGCCAGTTACATCGTGATGTGCGACGGCCGCCGCGCGCTGCCGCTGGCGACGAGTCAGGACCACAAACGCCGCGACGATCGCGATTTCGGACCGAACACCGGCGGCATGGGCGCGTATTCGCCGGCGCCTGTGGTGACACCGCCGATCGAGCAGCGCATCCTGCGCGAAATCATCGAGCCGACGCTCGCCGGCATGGCTGCGGAAGGTGCGCCGTTCATCGGTTTCCTCTATGCCGGCCTGATGATCGACCACAGTGGAGCGCCGCGCGTGATCGAATTCAACGTGCGCCTCGGCGATCCGGAAACGCAGCCGATCCTGTTGCGCCTGAAATCCGATCTCGTCGATCTGATCGATGCCGCGATCGACGGCCGCCTGGAACAACAAAGCGTGGCCTGGTATCCGCGCCCGGCGCTCGGCGTCGTGGTCGCAGCGCACGGCTATCCCGGCAAGGTGCGCAGCGGCGACGCCATCAGCGGCCTGGACGCCGACTGCGGCCCCGGCTGCAAAATATTCCACGCCGGTACCAAAGTGGAAAATGGCAAGACAGTAACCGCCGGCGGACGCGTGCTGACGGTGTGTGCGCTCGGCAACGATTTTGCCGACGCGCAGGCGCGCGCGTACGCGGCCGCCCGCAATATCCACTTCGATGGCATGTTCTATCGGCGCGATATCGGCTATCGCGCGATTTCGAGAACCTGAGCCGGCGCAGCGCGCTGCGGTGCGGCTTCGGTCAATGGATCTGCACGCCGGTCGTGCCCGGATCGTTGGTGTCGAACGTCAGCACGGCTTTCGCATCGCTGGCCGCCGATATGGTTCCGCCTGCGCCGCCAACGAGCGTGACCTGATAAGCAGTGGATGGCATCAGACCCGTAACGACGTGCGTGCACGGACACGCTTGCGCGATGGTGTAGCTCAGCGCCGTCGTGTTGAGCACGGGCGAGGCGCTGGTCGAGGCCATGACGATCCAGCGGCGCGCGCCCATGTCGACTTCGGCGCCCTGCTCGCGGTTGTCGGATGACGTGACGTGACTGGATGCCGACATGTTCGCTTGTGCGGAAGCGGCGAGCTGGAACACGTGCAGGAACGTGCCGGTGGTTTGTCCGACCGTGGTCGTCTGGTAATTGGACACGTTGTTGCTGCCGCCGTTGTAGTTGATGTGCGTGATCGCCGGCGCGGGGCTCGGCGGCACGAACGCGTGCATGAACAGCTTGCTGCCGCCGTGGATTGCCGAAAACACGTCGCCTGAACGCGTCACCGACGCGGCGTTGAAATTCACGTTGAAGATTTTCTTGACGGCGGGGTTGGCCACGGCCATTTCGTCGTGCACGAACACCACGTTCGGACGTATGTAGACGAGCGTGCGCAATGCGCTGGTCACGGAATTGGTGACACCGTCGTTGTTCACGTAAGCCGGCGCGATATCGGCTTCGGCATAGACGAAGCTGCCCTGGTCCTCGTAACGCGTGATCTTCGCGTCCGGCCCCCAGCTGCCTTGTCCGGGCGGATAGACGATGTGGTCGCCGGCGCCGCGGTCGTCGAAGCCGAGCGTGTTGTGCGATGGCAGCGTGTCGAGGATCCCGTAGCCGCCGGAATTGATCAGCAGGTAATCAGCACCGCGCTGCAGCGTGATATGACCCTGGTCCGCGTGCTGATGATCCTCGATGATCGGGCCGTCGGCCAGGCTCAACCAGACCGCCGACGTGCCCCAATCCGAACGCGCGTACAACGGTCCCGTGACTTTGGCCAGGTACGACAACGCAAACGCGCCGGCGCCAGACTTGTAATCCGTCATCGCGCCCGGAATCGGCGAGCCGGCGTCGGCCAGCAGCTGCCGCGCATACGGCGCCATCGGATGATTCGGCTGATATTTCACGAACGCCATCATCGATGCGACGAGCGGCGTCGCCGGCAAATCGTTCCAGTCGCCACCGTCGTAGAACGTCACGCGATCGGGCTTGGTGCCGTGGATCGTGGCGGGCACGAGATTCGCCGTCCATTCGAGCTGCGGCGCGAGGTCTTCCACCGCGCCATCGGACGCCATAAGCCGTTTCCACAAATCGTACAGCTGCAGCATGTCCTGATTGGTGCCTTCCGAATACGTGCCTTGCGGCCCATACCCGCCAGCCAGATACGTCTGCATCTGATTGAAGGTCTGCATCAGCAGCGCATGCGCGAGCGGCTTCAAGTCGCCGCCCGACGAGGCGCGTGGATTGTTCGAGTCGGTCGCGTACGCGGTGAACATCGCGCCGGTCAGATATCCGCGGATATAGTAGTTGCCGATCGGGTTCTCGCCGAGATTCGGGCCTTCGTACCCCGCCGCCGTATACCAGTCGAGCTGGCCGTTGAGCACCGTGTAGAACTCCTGGCGCAACGATTGCGTCAAATCCGGCGATTGGCGCACGGTGTCGTAGCCATAAGCGAGCCCGACGTTCATTGCGCGCATGTTGTATCCGGGGCCGTCGGGTTTGACCGATTCGACCGCCCCCATGAGGTTGCTCGTCTGCGTGTAGTCGGAGCCGATGTATTGCACGAACACGGCTTGGTTCGCCGCGGGCGCGGCAGTGAACGTCAGCGTCGTGCCGTTCACCGTGAAATCGCTGGCGGCGATTTCGATATCGTCCGCGGTCGAGGTCGCCGCGACGTAGTACGTGCCGGCAGGATGATGGCTGCCGAGCCAGTGCAATACGTTGAACTCGCTGCTGCCATTGACCTCGTCGCGCATCGACACGTGCCAGTCGACTTCCTTGATGAATTCGGGCGCTGCGTTCGATGTTGCGCCCGCCATCGTCGTGCTGATGCGCAGCACCGGATAAAGCGCGGCCGAATCGTATTCTTGCGTCACGCCGGTCTGCGTCGGACCCGAATAGACGAACGGCGTGACGGTCGCCGCGTTGGTGTACACGTGCACGGTTGCGCCCGCCAGCGGCGTTATCGGCAACGTGAATGCTTTCCTCGTACCATCGCCGAAGGCGAGGAATTGATGATTCTGGTTCGATGCGATTACCGGATAGCTGCGCGCCAGCGTCTTCAACATCGCGACGGCTTTCTTCGAATACAGCGGGACGTTGGCGTCGCCGCGCAGCGAACCGGCGGCATAACACAGCCCGTAATCCTGCGCCGCCTGGCGCCAGTCGAATCCGGCATAGATATCGCTGATGACGGAGTCGAGGTCCGAGTCACAGCGTGCCTTGAGCGAATTCCAGACTGTATCGTCGGCCGCCGCGATCTCGACATCCGGCTGCGACACTTTCCAGTAACGCTCGAAACCATCGGCAAAGACGCGATCGGCCGCCGCGGCGGGCATGACGAGGCCCAGCAGCAGACCGGTAAGCAGAAGTCGCAATGAGTGCATACAGGTTCCTTGGCGGTGCATAACCCGAATCCCTAGTCGAATCCGTTCTTGAAAATCTGATCCACGCCGAATCTTCCGAACCGGTCCGAGTCGTGGCCGCTCGCATCGATCGCGCCGATGTCCGCACGCCGACCATGGGCGTCGTTGTCGGCGGGATCGCCCGCATCGATCACCGCGCTGCCATTGGCCGGCGCGTAGTGCGCGCGGAACAGCGCGAGGATGCCCGACAACGTTTGCGTCCGGTTCCACACCGCCGCTTCGTCCACGAAAGCGGCGTACGGATAGATTCTCGGCGCGGCGAACGGCGACGCGCCGAGCTGGCCATCCTTGACGCCGACGCTGCCGCTGCCGCTGACGTCGTGCGCGGCGAAGCCCGGCGTCGCGCCTTCGCTCATTCCGGCAATGTCGTAATTGTCGCGCGTGCTGTTGTCCGGCGAAAGGAACGCGTTGTAATCGACCGTGCCGAACGTGCCGGGATCGCCGCGCACGTGCGGGTTGCCGGGGCCGTTCTCGTAGTCGCGCGTGTACGTCATCAGATTGTTGCGCAGACTGTCCACGTGCGAATTGTTGCTGATTTCGACCACCGGGCCGGTGAAAGGAAAATTGCCGAGGGCGAAGTTTTGGCTGACGGCATTGCCGCCGCCGTCGAAGGTGTTGTTGTAGATCTGGATACCACTCTCGCCCGAGTAGAACCAGATGCCCTGATCGAGCTCGCCGCCGCCTTCCTCGGGCGCGAACACGTTATGGTGGATCGCGGCCCCGTCGTTGCCGCTGCGCAGCCAGGTGTGACCATAGCCGTAGATCAGGTTGTAGCGGAACTCGCCGGCGACGTCCTGCACGGGCCATGACGAGCCGCGAAACAGGTTGTGCTCGATCAGGATTCCGGTGCCGGCTTGTGAAGCCACCATATTGAAACCCTGGCTCCAGCCGCCGCGATAGTTGTGATGCGAATAATTGCCGCGCAGGGTCATGTTCGAGCTGCCGCCGATCACGTTGATCGTGCAGCGGGGGCCGATCAGGATGTTGCCCTGCGCATCGCTGTCGCCGCCGATCAGCCAGTGGCTCGTGCCGTCGAAGACCAGCCGTCCTGCGCCGATGCGATTGCCCTGGAAGAGTTTCGTCGCCTGGGTATCGCCGCTCAACGTGAGAATCGGCGGAACGTCCGGATTGGAGGCGTCGAACGCGAGCAGATTATTCGACCGAAATTCATTGTTGCTGACGGTCGCGCCGTTCGTCACGGTCAGTGTCACGGCACCGGTTGCCTCGAACACGGTATTTTCGATGTCGAGCGCCGTCGCCACGCCGCTGACACCGGCGGACGTCGGCGAGCCGAGCCCCGTCACCACGCTGTCCTTGATCGTGAGCGTACCGTTCGGCCGCACGATATGGCCATTGCCGATCACGATCAGGTTGTTCCAGTTCACGTTGCCGGCGACGTCGGCATCGAGGCTCAGTATGGTCTTAGCCCCGGGCAGCGGATCCACCACGATCGTGATCGGCGGACTGTCGAGCGTGCTGCCATCGGAATCGGGCGGCGGCGCATAACGACCGCGCACCACCATTTGATGGCTGCCCTGGGCAAGTCCGGTGATACTGAAACGGTAGAAGTTGATCGGATCGGGATCGCCATTCGAATTGAAATCGGTGCTGCCCTGCACGGTCGTGCTGTTCGTCACCGCGTCCACGTGCGCCACGCCGTCCACGAGCACCTGCAGTTGCGGCCAGCCCACAGGCGTACCGCCGCCGGAGCATGTCGCCGGACCGCCGTTCATCGGCACGACGGGCGGCTGTCCGCCCGGACAGGTGATCATGCCGTGGTTGTTGTTGTCGTCGAGCAGGTCGGCGAAGACGATCAGCGGCTGCCCGAACGAGAAATGCATGCCGGGTCCGGGGCTCTTGAAATCGGCGAAATGCGCGAAAACGCTGCACGAGCCGGCCAGACCGATGGCGCCCAGAATCGCTCGTCTCACGGTGCAGCCCCTTTTTTTGATGCTCGTCTTAGGCGAGAACGAAAAATGCCGGGCGATTGCGCCATGCGTTTTACTAGTTCGCGAATCCGCCGATCCGGGCATGTGCACCTGGGCGGATCAGCAATATGATGGCTAAGATGGAATCATTCGGTGAAGCACTGCTCAGCCGGGCTTCGCATCTGCTGGCGTCGCTGGCGCCAGGCGATCTGCTCGCGATTGCGCTGGCATTGTTGCTCATCCGGCTCGCGCGCTACGCCGGCATGTGGGTCTTCGCCGTTGTCGCGTTGCCCGGAACGATGTTGCACGAGCTGTCGCACTTTATGGTCGCGTTGGTGCTCGGCGCACGGCCATCGTTTCCATCGTTGATTCCGAGCAAGGTCGGCAGAGTCTGGCGCCTGGGCGAAGTGCGCTTTCAACCCGGGCATCTGCGCGCGATCTTCGTCGCCTTGGCGCCGCTGCTGCTCGTGCCGCTCGCGTTGTGGTGGGCACTGGCGTTCATCGTGCACGCGGCGTGGCCGTGGTATCTGTTGCACGTGTGGATCGTCGCGGCGCTGTTGCACGCGTGTTTCCCATCAAGAACGGATTGGCAGCTGGCGTTGCCGGCGATCGCGGTGCTGACTGTCCCGCTGATGCTGTGGGTCGCGTATTGCTTTTTCGTCGGCGCCAAATAGCACACCCTTTCCAAGTTCTCAGCTCCTGGAATCCTTGCCCTCCTGCTTGACTCGCGTATCGGTCGCGATCCAATTCACCTCCCAGTTCTTGCCACCATCGTCGGAGAACGCCTGCTCGAAATGCGCCGAGTCGGGCGTGATGTCGGAAATTACGAAGCGGACCAGAATCGCGCGGCCGTCGAGTGTTTCCTGATCGTAGAACTCACCGCGTCCATTGTTGAATTCACCGATCGTCGGCTGGCTCATGCTGCCCGCGGCGGCATTGGAGAAGTTCAGACTCCATTGATGCGAGTGCGGGTTGTACAAACGCAGCGACATGCCTTCGAAGTGACCGGCCGGGCCGTCCATGCGCAGTTCCAGCAGATTCGCGCGGCCATCCCACACTTTGCGCACGACCGAAGTACCGTCGTATTCGGTCCAGGTGGTCGATCCGGTCAGCGGATGTTGCAGGCGCCTGACGTGCGTCTTCCAGGTGCCGATCTCGAAATCAAAATCGTGCTGACCGTCACGCGCCGTCGCGCAGTGCGAAACAGCCGGCAGCGCGACGAGGACGAGTGAAACGGCTGCAGTGCGGGTGATTACGTTCATCGAGGTGCTCCGGTAACGGTGCGCACAGCGTCGCGCGGAGCGCGCGCACGCGGAAGGGCCACTTCGCCTCAGGCGCGACGCGCCACTTGCGGGCGCTTGCCGACCGGTTCGTACGTCGTCAGTTGTAGCGGCGGGCGAATCCTTCTCGAATGTGACGTGCGAGCTCGTTTGCGCCCGGCGTCATGCCGTTTGCCGGTATCCGAAGATTGATGTGATACACGGGCAGCTTCGGCAACGACCGATCATTTATCTGGGCGAGACGATCGGGCACGGTGCGTTGCAAAAATGGCGCGATCGCCATGTCGGCTTCCAGTGTTGCAAAGACGGGTTCCATACTGCCGACCTGACAGATCGCGCGCCACGCAACGCCGCTTTTGTCCAACGCGGCCGTGGCCAGCGCACGGAACGCGCAGCCGCGCTGCCCCAGCGCGACCGCCAATGGCCGGCACTGAAATGCCTTGCCGCCGCGGGCTCCGACCCAGACGAGTCTATCGGCAAGCAGATGGTGTTCGCCGCTGGCGCGCTCCGATTCGGTTGTGATCGTCAGGTCGATTTTTCGTTCGCGCAGCTGCTTGCGCAACACGAGCGTCGCCTCACTGACCAGCGTGACCAATACCTGCGGATGTTCTTCGTTGAAGCGGCGCAAGATCGGTGGCAGCAAGCGCCCGACCACGTCGTGCGGTACTCCGAGGCGGACTTCGCCGGCGAAGTCCGGCGTGCACATCGCGGCCATCGTCTCGTCATTGAGCGCGATCAGCCGGTGGGCCATCGGCAGCAGTTTTTCGCCGGCGCGTGTCAGCACGACAGCGTCCGCGGTGCGGCTGAAGACCGGGATCGAGAACAGCGACTCCAGGCGCTTGATCTGCTGGCTGACCGCGCCTTGACTCACGTTGACGACGCGCGCGGCCGTCGTCATGCGACCGGTTTCGGCAACGGCTACAAAGGCCCGCAGCAGAGCGACATCGATGTTCCTCAGAGCGGCCATGGTATTAGGGTTCCTAATATGGTGACGTCATTATATTCGCTTCGCGACATGCCGTGCTGCAGCTAAAGTCGCCACTCACGACACCAACGCGTTGGAGAACTCATGGACATGCGCGCGACCGGTTTGTACTTTGTGGCGGCGGTCGGTCTGCTCGGATCGCCTGGCCCCGGCATCGCGGCGCTGCTTGCGGTCGGCAAGTCCCACGGGTGGGTCCGCAGCTTGCGGTACTACGCGGGGTTGCAAATCGGCCTGGGCATCGCCCTTGCGCTAAGCGGCGCTGGCCTGGTCTCCATCATGACCGCGTATCCGCAGATCACGTCGGCGATGACGATCCTGGCGACTGTGTACCTTCTGTACCTCGCCTACGCAATCGCGACGAGTCCGACCGGGATGAGCGCGATCGGCAAGCCGCGCTCGCCTTCGGCAACGTCGGGCATGCTCCTCGGAATCAGCAACCCCAAGGCCTACCTCGCGTTTGCCTCTCTGCTGACATCGCCTTTCAACCTGGTGGCCGATGATGCGGGCAATGTCGGGGCCAAGATGATTTTGACCATGCTCGTCATAATCGCGGTGGATATTGTCTGGCTTTGGATCGGCGTGCTCATTGGCCGAGCGCACCTTGCCAAGCGTGCCGAGCGCGCCCTGAATATTTCGATGGGCAGCATGATCGTGGCCGCCGCCGCACTGATGTTGGTGTGAGCGTAACGTGCCGGGCAATCCTCACTTGCGTTCGAATACCAGCACAGTCGGTCGATCGCGACCGACAACGCGTACTGTCATCGTCAGGGTTTTCAGATCGCTCGACAGCGCGATCTCGTGGGTCGCCGCCGCCTTCCCATCGCGTTTGATCGTAATGATCAGGGTGTCATCGTCCACTCGCCGGATCGACTTCGAAATACCTTGCGCCGAGCTCGTGCCGTCGTGAGGACGGTCGTTCTGTTCGAACATCGCGTTCGTCGTTCCCATCGGACTGACGAACGACAAGCCGTCGCCCTGAAACTCTTTGACTTGCAGGACAAACGGCGAGTTCGTCGTCTCCTTGATGCTCTGCCAGTCTGCCGCGAAGCCCGTTCCGTTACCGACGCGCTGATAGATATAGTCCATGCTCACCGTTGAGCCATCGGGTTCGAATTGGCGGTATGTGTCGGTGAGTGTGCGGTCATGGTCCGACAGCTTCCACGTGGCCTTGATCCACAACCGGCCGGCTTTTTTCCGCTCAACGATCCACGTGTCCGGCGCCGCCGCCTTCACGGACAGCAACGTGCTGTCGAGGCCCGGTTGATCGCTCCCATCAACCGTGATCGTTTCGGGGCCGCCGCCAAAGTCGAAGGTGTATGTGCGGCCGCCCTTGCTCTGAACCTTCATTTCGTCGGGCATTCTGCTTTTCAGTGGATCGAGCTTCCATGTGCCGAGGAACGGACTGTGCGCCGACGCCATGCCCGTCGCCAAACAAAGTGCCGGAAGCATTCCGAGGATCCGCTTGAACACGCCGCCTCCTACATCTGACAACTAAACGCGAATGACTTCATCGACGAGGCACTCGCGGAAGTGCTCGAGCGAGGGCCCGTTGCAAACGAATACTTCCAAATGATCGAACCAACAACTGCCGAAAGTGATATGCGGTCACGCCGATTCGCAAAGTGGGCTTTTTTCATATTGTTTCGCAAGCGTTTGTACACCCAATATTCGCAAGTACCCCACGTTACCCCACACGCGTCCACTATCGTCTGCGTGCTCGCCCTGTTGCCAGTAGCAGTCGTACGCGGTCGCCGCCGATGTCTACAGCGTTGACCCGCGCTGCGGTCGGGTGCCGGATGGTTCGGACAAACTCACCGCATCGCCGTGATGTTGGATTGAAGCCGCAGGTGACCTGAAATGATCGTCAGGATCAGGTCGGAATCGACAGTCACTTATTGGGTCGAGCGGCAACAGATTTGCGCACAGCCCGTGAACCGGGTTTTGTTTGGCATTGTTGGCATTGGCGGAACCGGTATGGACCAGTGTGTGCGGTAGCGTGCAGAGCCCACCTCTGTGCCGCGCGTAGGCTCCTCACGCAGCGGATCTCCTCGTCAGGCCTGACCTCCAGCATATCCAGGGTGGAGGGAATCGTCCTGGGCCGGAATCAGGCGATACCCGATCGCGCTCAGCCGCCGAATGTGTTCCAGGCAAGCCCAACAAGGGAAAGGCGCCGGACGAGATGGCGAGAAAGAACAAGTTGGTTTCATTCATAAAAGCTGACCCGCACGCCGGATACCACGCTAGCGCCCAAGATGGCAACGGCGCCGACCATAACTTCCTACAAGGAATTTTCATGCAAAAGCAAGCTAAGTACCTAGCCGCGGCCGTCTTTGCCGCCGTGTTGTTGCAAGGGTGCAACCAGCAGAGTGATTCCCCCGCCAAGATCCAGGCCGACAAGGCTCAGACGGACAGAGTTCAGACTGAAAAGGTCCAGGCTGACGTTGCGAAGGCGGAAGCAGATGGTCAAAAAAAGATTGTCGACGCACAAGCGAAACTTGATCAAGTCGTTGCGCAAAACAACAAAGACCTGGTCAGTGCGCAAACGGACGCGCAAAAGGATGCGACCAGCAATCCTGCCGCCCCAGCACCGGCAGCCAGCGCCGATGTCGCCAAGGCGCACGCCAATGCTGAAATCAGTGTTGCCGGTGCCCAATACGACGTAGACAAGGCCAAAGCCGAAGCCGCGCAGCAGGTCACCCAAGCGCGCTGCGAAACCCAGATTGGGGATGCGAACAAGGCGTGCATGTCCAGCGCGAAGGCCAGCTACGAATCAGCGATAGCAGCAGCGAAAGCCAAGAACGATGCGGCGCGCGCCGCAGCTCAATCGCCGTAAGCGTTCATTTGTCGTTGAGAGTGTGTCTTTGTAACGAGCACAACAGGAAGTCACAGGAGAATCTGATGCGCATATTTGCTGGACTGATGCTTGGCGTTGTCACCGCTGCCGGTGCCGGTTGCATGAGCGACGTGAAATCATCCCGGGAAGCAAAGACGTTCACTTACGACTGCTCCGGTCTCGACCAAGGTTGGGGAGATTGCGCCAAGAAAGCGGATGCGCAGTGTGGAGCTCACAACTACGCGACCGTGTCGCAAAACGGTGAAGCGGGCAACAAGGGAACCGGCGGCAATACGGAAATGAAGCGCACTTTGGTGGTTTCGTGCAAGCATTAGCGGCGAAACAGCCAAAGTCATTCGCGAGTTGAGGTGACCTGCAACGCGTGTTTCGTTGTGCGCGGATCACTTCGCAGGACAGAACTCCGCCGCGCTGAATATCCTGCAGCGTAGGGGACAGCAGCAAGAATGCAAAAGCGCCGACCCATCCCGATGGTTCGGCGTTTTTTGTCGTGAACCGTGCTGAGCGCCGGTTGCGAAGCCCCTCGGTGGCCGCCCATGCGCGATAAGGACGTGAGCTCGCGCGAGAACCAGGTGTGCAACGCAGGCTTACTTTTAATGAGACGGCTCTTGCACTACGTACGGAATCGTACAGATGCCCGCACCCATCCGGCGTATAAACGGTTGCATCGGTCCTAAGCGCCGCGATGGGCGCGCATTGACCCCGTAATTGCCGATAAGGACGGGGTTCCGATTTTCTCATTCGCCTTGCAACACGAGGCAGCGTTGAAGGCCACTGAGTACCGCCGGATCGCAATAGCGTGACCTGGGGCAAGCAAGAGCGTCTGGGTTCAGGTCCTTCGTATCGCGAGCCAAATTTCTTTTCAACAGGGGTACTACCGTGCAAAACAGTAATCTTCTCTCATGTTTATACAGACCTCTTACTTGGCTATTGTTTTTATCGTTGCTACCCGGCTTGACAGCAGCGGCTACCATCAATGAGGAGGCCAAGCTCGTCGCTTCGATCAATGCGGGCTCCGGCAGCGGCGCGTCCGTGTCGATTTCCGGCAATACCGCAGTGGTTGGCGCGCCCCACGATAATAGCGATGCGGGCGCGGCGTATGTGTTCATCCGCACTGGCGGCGCATGGAGTGCATCTCCTGTGGCCACTCTAACTGCTAACGACGCTGCGGCCGGCGATCATTTCGGCGCTTCGGTCAGCATTTCCAGTGGCAATATCGGGATTGGCGCACCAGGCCGCACGTCCAGCGTGGGTGCTGTCTACGTTTTCAGCGGTAGCGGTTCCAGTTGGAACCAAAATGCTCACACACTGACAACAAGTTCCGGGATAGCCGGCGATCAACTCGGCTACGCGGTCTCGATGCAGGGGTTTTTCGTCGTCGCCGGCGCACCGTTCCGGATGGTCAGCTCCAAGCCCGCCGCCGGTCGGGCCTACGTGTTCCATTCGCTGGACAGCGGCGCGACCTGGGGCCAATCCCCGGTGGGCGAGCCCATCGGCCTGACCAAGGCCAACAACAACTTTGGTACGTCGGTGTCGCTATCGGCGGGAACGCTGCTAGTCGGCGCACCGGGCGACAAGTCCGGCAACCACGTGCTCAACGGTATCGTTTATGTCTTCACCAACAACGGCGGCGCCTGGCGGCGCCAAGCACGCCTTAATGGTGCCGGCGTTGCGAACGGTTTGCTCGGCAGCTCCGTAGCGCTAAATGTAAATACCGCAGTGCTCGGCGCCCCGGGCTCGGGCAAAGCCTACGTGTACTCGCGCAGCGGCACGTCGTGGACGCTCGGAGCTACGTTCACGGGCGCCGCAGCTGACAAATTCGGCGCAAGCGTGGGCGTGTCCGGCGCGAACGCCCTCGTTGGCGCGCCGAGTGCCGCCAGCAACAGTGGTGCGGTTTCCGAATACGATACGGCGAGCGGCAGCCTTCTCAACACCCTGGTCGCTACCGACAATGCCGCCGGCGACACCTTCGGCACCAGCGCTTCGATGGATTCCGGGCGCGTTTTGGTGGGTGCGCCACTGAACGGCGGCACAGGCGCCGCATATGTTTTCCTGCTTCAAACCGTCGGCGGTCCGAAGGTCAGTGCGACGCAGATTCTCGGCTTCGTTCCTGTGTCAGCGCAAGGTCTCGGCCAGCCCTACACCGTCAACTTTCAGGTAACCGACCCGGCGACTTCGGCCTCGCCAACCGGCGCGGTAAACGTCGACGACGGCAACGGCGCAATCTGTCAAGGTACGCTCGTTGCGGGACTGGGCAGCTGCCAGTTGATCTCGACCTTTCCGGGAAACGTGACAATCAATGCCAACTACGGCGGTGATGCCAATTTCCTGGCGTCGTCGGGACAGGCCTCGTACACCATCGTCGGCAATCATCTTGCGTTCAATCCCGATCCGTCTGCGAATATCCCGCAGGGCGAGCAGGTGGCCGCTACCGTCGAGGTTCGCGACAACAGCAACACTTTGGTGACCACCGATAATTCGACAATGGTCACTTTGACCATCGCCGATCCCTGTGGCGGCGCCGACATCACGCTCGGCACCGTGCAGGCAGCCAATGGTGTTGCAGCCTTCACCGGCATCGGCCAGGGTTTCTATACCGTCACCAGCGGGGCCGCACAAACTCTCGACGCGCAAGCCCCTGCCTCCGGTGGCGTGACGAGCCAGGGATTTGATGTCGTATTCAACAGCGACATCCTCTTCGCTGACGGTTTTGAAGTCTGCCGCCTGTAACCCACAGCCTCTATGACTCGTTGGCCGCGCCCGTCTCAAGTCAAAAGCCCGCGCAAGGCGGGCTCAAGCATAAACGTGGTGGGTGGCAGTTCAGCCCCCGGATGTTATCGCTATTCTTTTGAAATGGAGGCAGATACATATGGCGTCGCCTCAATCCGATGCCTTGGTCTTCTTCGGGGCCACAGGCGACCTGGCCTTCAAGAAGATCTTTCCTGCATTGCAGGCGATGATCCGCCGCGGCACGCTCGACGTCCCGATCATCGGTGTAGCGCGCGCGGGCTGGACCGTCGACCAGCTGGCTGAGCGCGCACGGTCCAGTCTGGAGCAACATGGCGGCGTCGATGCCGACGCGTTCGCCAAGTTGCGCACGCAGTTGCGCTATGTCGACGGCGACTACAACGACTCAACCACGTTCGATCGCCTCAAGCAGGCGCTCGGCGACGCCCGACATCCGGCGCATTACCTGGCGATTCCGCCGAGCCTGTTCGCGCCGACGGTGCACGGCCTGGACAAATCCGGTTGCGCGAAGGATGCGCGCGTCATCGTCGAAAAGCCGTTCGGCCGCGATCTTGCTTCGGCACAAGCATTGAACCGGACATTGCACGAAGTCTTTCCGGAATCGTCGATATTTCGCATCGATCACTATCTGGGCAAGGAGGCGGTGCAGAACCTGCTGTACTTCCGCTTCGCCAATGCGTTTCTCGATCCGATCTGGAATCGCCACTACGTCGACAATGTGCAAATCACGATGGCGGAGAGTTTCGGCGTGGAAGGGCGCGGTGCGTTCTACGAGGAAGTCGGCACCATTCGCGACGTCGTACAGAACCATCTGCTGCAAGTGACAGCATTGCTGGCGATGGACGCGCCGGGCGGACACGATGCCGCGGCGATGCGCGCCGAGAAGCTGCGATTGTTCCATGCGATGCGACCGCTCGATCCGGCGCAGGTCGTACGCGGGCAATTCCGCGAGTATCGGCAGGAGCAAGGCGTGGCAGCGGATTCACAAGTCGAGACCAGCGTCGCCCTGCGCCTGTACATCGACACCTGGCGCTGGTCCGGCGTGCCGTTCTACATCCGCGCCGGCAAACGCATGCCGATCACCGCCACCGAGGTGATGGTCAAACTGAAGTGCCCGCCGCTGGCGATCTTCGACGCGATCAGCGCGGCGACGTCGAATTATTTCCGCGCGCGTCTCGGACCCGAAGTGGTGATATCGATGGGCACGCGCGTCAAACAGGCTGGTGAAGCCATGCGCGGCGAGCCCGTCGAATTGATCGCGCGGCACGAGCCGCGCAGCGACGAGCTGCCGTATGAGCGCTTGCTCGGCGACGCCATGCGCGGCGATGCCACGCTGTTTACCAGCGATGACGCGGTCGAGGCTGCATGGGCCGTCGTCGATCCCGTGCTCGCCAGTGCGACACCGGTCCATGCGTACGAATCCGGCAGCTGGGGGCCGGTCGAGGCGCAACGCATCGTCGATGGCGATGACGTATGGCACGACCCCAAGCCCGAGCAGAGCGCGCCATGCTAGCGCGCAACGACCTGGTGATCCTGCTCGACGTCGACAACACGTTGCTCGACAACGATCGTTTCGTGGCGGATTTGCGCGCGCGCCTGACGCAACTGTTCGGCGTCGCCGAATGCGAGCGCTATTGGACGATTTTTGCAGCACTGCGCGGCGAACTCGGCTACGTCGATTATCTGGGCGCGTTGCAGAAATTCCGCGTCGGCCTCGAGGCCGATCCGCAGCTGTTGCTGATGTCCGAGTTCCTGCTTGAATACCCGTTTGTGGAGCGCTTGTTTCCGCGTGCGCTGGAGACGATTGCGCACCTGCAGACGCTCGGACAGACGGTGATCCTCTCGGACGGCGACATCGTGTTCCAGCCGCGCAAGATCCAGCGCTCCGGAATCTGGCATGCCGTCGACGGCCGCGTCGTCGTCGATGTGCACAAGGAGCTTTCGTTCGACGGCACGCGGCGGCGCTTTCCGGCTCGGCACTACGTGCTCGTTGATGACAAGCCGCAACTGCTCGTGGCGATGAAACGTCTGCTCGGCCGGGAACTGACGACCGTGTTCGTGCGTCAAGGTCATTATGCCATCGAAGCGCGCGACACGATCTTCGATCCGCCACCCGACCTGTGCATCGATCACATCGCCGATTTGCTCGACCACGACATGGCGTCCGCTGCGCAGGTAGCGACCTGAAACAGCAAAGGAGATATGGATATGAACAGGACGCGATTATTGCGCGATATCGGCCAGAGCCTGTGGCTCGACAACATCACGCGCGAGTTGCTCGACAACGGCGGCTTGCGCAAATACATCGACCAATTCTCGATCACCGGGCTGACCTCGAACCCGACGATCTTCGACGAGGCCATCGGCGGCGGCAACGCCTATGACGACGGCATCCGCGCCAAGACGAAGGCCGGCAAATCCGGCGAAGCGTTGTTCATCGAATTGGCGCTCGAAGACCTGCGCCGCGCCGCCGACCTGTTTCGTCCGGCGTTCGAGGCGAGTGACGGTGTCGACGGCTGGGTGTCGATGGAAGTGTCGCCCCTGCTCGCCGACGACACGCAAGGCAGCATCGATGCCGCGGCGCGAATCCATCGGCAAGCCGACCGCGCGAATCTGTTCGTCAAGATTCCGGGCACGTCCGCAGGTATTCCAGCGATCGAAGAATCGATTTTCAACGGCGTGCCGATCAACGTCACGTTGCTGTTCTCGCGCGAACAGTACATCGCCGCGGCGGAAGCGTATCTGCGCGGTATCGAGCGACGCATCGCCGCCGGCCGCACGCCGCGGGTGGCGTCGGTCGCGTCATTGTTCGTGAGTCGCTGGGACAAGGCCGTCGGCGAAAACGTATCGCCCGAATTGCGCAACAAGCTCGGTATCGCCATCGGCCAGCGTACCTATGTCGCCTACCGCAAATTGCTGGCCTCGGAGCGCTGGCAGAAGCTGGCCAAGGCCGGTGCGCTGCCGCAACGTCTGCTGTGGGCGAGCACGGGCACGAAGGACCCGAACGCATCCGATACGTTGTATGTCGAAGCGTTGGCGGCAGCCGAGACGATCGACACGATCCCGGAGAAAACCTTGCGTGCATTTGCTGATCATGGCGAAGTGCGCGGCGTGATGGCGGCGGACGGCAGCGATGCGGAAGAGACGCTCGCGCGTTTCGCCCGGGCCGGCGTGGATATCGCTGCATTGGCAACGCAACTGCAGGTCGACGGCGCGAAATCGTTCTCGAAATCCTGGCAACAGCTGCTCAAGCGCATCGCGGACAAGAGCGCCGCATTGCTCGCGGATGCCGCATGAGTACGACGATCAGTTCGCTTGCCGGCAGGGCGGCACCGAAATCGCTGTTGATCGATGTATCGAAGTTGCTCGCCGCCTATGCCGATCTGCGCCCCGATGCGAATGTGCCGGCCCAGCGCGTTGCGTTCGGCACATCCGGACATCGCGGCAACGCTTTCGAGCGCAGTTTCAACGAATGGCATGTACTGGCGATCAGTCAGGCGATCTGCGAATACCGCAAGCATCGAGGTATCGATGGCCCACTGTATCTCGGCATCGATACGCACGCGCTCTCACAACCGGCCTTCGAAAGCGCACTCGAAGTGTTCGCGGCGAACGGCGTGCAAACGATGATCAGCAAGGATGGCGAGTTCACGCCGACGCCAGCCGTTTCGCACGCGATCCTCACCTACAACCGCGGCCGCACGAGCGGCTTGGCCGATGGCGTCGTCGTCACGCCATCGCATAATCCGCCGGACAACGGCGGCTTCAAGTACAACCCGCCGAATGGCGGGCCGGCCGATACCGACGTCACCGGCTGGATCCAGGAGCGTGCGAACGCTTTGCTCAGCGACGGCATCAAGAGTGTGCGACGCATGCCGTTCGCGCAGGCGCGGCGTGCGGCGACGACGCACGCTCACGACTTTCTCGACGCGTACGTAAGTGATCTCGGCGCGGTGATCGACTTCGATACGATCCGTGGAGCCGGCGTGCACCTCGGCGTCGATCCGCTCGGCGGTGCGGGCGTGCATTACTGGGCGCCGATCGCGCAGCGCTACGGCCTGAACCTGGAGGTCGTCAGCACACAGGTCGATCCGCAGTTCGCATTCATGAGCGTGGACTGGGATGGCCGCATCCGCATGGATCCGTCGTCGCCGTACGCGATGCAACGCCTGATCGGCATGCAGGATCGTTTCGACGTCGCGTTCGCTTGCGATACCGATCACGACCGCCACGGCATCGTGACGCGCAGCGCGGGATTGCTGCCGTCGAACCATTATCTCGCGGTCATGATCGATTATCTGTTTCGCAATCGGCCGCAATGGAATGCCAACGCCGCCGTCGGCAAGACGCTGGTCAGCACGGCGCTGATCGATCGCGTGGCACAGCGACTCGGGCGCAAGTTGTACGAGACTCCGGTCGGATTCAAATGGTTCGTCGATGGACTGCTCGACGGCTCGCTCGGGTTCGGCGGCGAGGAAAGTGCTGGCGCTTCGTTCCTGCGCCGCGACGGTAGCGTGTGGACGACCGACAAGGACGGCATCGTGCCGGCGTTGCTGTCCGCGGAAATGACCGCGCGCAGCAGCCGTGATCCCGGCGAGCTGTATCGCGATCTCGTCGGTGCGCTCGGCGAGTCATTCAGTGAACGCGTAGACGCACCGGCGAACTCGGCACAGAAAGCCCGCCTTGCGAAACTTTCGCCGCAACAGATACATCACACCGAGCTGGCCGGCGAAAAAATCGACACCGTGCTCGATCGCGCGCCGGGCAACGCTGCACCGATCGGCGGGATCAAGGTCACCTGCGCCAGCGGCTGGTTTGCCGCGCGTCCGTCCGGCACCGAAAACATCTACAAGATCTATGCCGAGAGTTTTCACAGCGATGCGCACCTGCGCGAAATCCTGCGCGACGCGCAAGCCATCGTCGACGCTGCACTGGCGGACAACTGAAGGACAGTGAAGATGTCCGCCAAACGCCGTCGCCCATTGAACACACTCGTTGTCGATGTCGGCGGTACGCATATCAAGTTTGCCGCGACCGCTCACGAGGATCTGTGCAAATACCCGTCCGGCCCGCGAATGACCGCGTCCGAGATGGTCGACCGCCTGCTGAAACTCACCCGCGACTGGCGCTACGACGTGGTGTCGATCGGCTATCCCGGCGTGGTCCGCGACGGTGCGCCTGCGCGCGAACCGCACAATCTTGGATCGGGCTGGGTCGGATTCGACTTCGCGGCGGCATTCGGCCGGCCAGTCAGAATTGTCAACGACGCGGCGATGCAGGCGCTGGGTGATTATCGCAGCGGCACAATGTTGTTTCTCGGGCTGGGCACCGGGCTTGGATCGGCACTTGTCGTCGACGGCATTGCTGTGCCGATGGAACTCGGACACCTGCCGCGGCGCAAGGGCCGCAACTACGAAGACTATCTCGGCAACAAGGGACGCAAACGCCTGGGCAACAAGAAGTGGCGCGCCGAAGTGCTCCAGGTTGCGTGCGTTTTTCGCAACGCGCTGTTGCCCGACGAAATCGTGCTGGGCGGCGGCAACGCGCGCAGGCTCAAGCAACTGCCGCCGCACACTCGCCTGGGCGAAGACCTCGCCGCCATTCGCGGCGGCTTGCGCTTATGGGAAACGCCGGGTCGTAAAAAGAATGTTGTCACGACCGCGCCAGGATCACTCGGCGCATCGGTGCGCAAACCCAAGCGCCGGCAAAAACGTCGAATCATTTGAACGCACGTCGCAGCTCGTCGGAGTCCGCTATGTCTGAATCACTCGATCAGCAATGCATCAACACGATTCGTTTTCTGTCCGTCGACATGGTGCAGAAGGCCGATAGCGGGCACCCCGGCCTGCCGCTCGACGCCGCGCCGATGGCGTATGTGCTGTGGACGCGCTGGTTGAAGTACAACCCGCGCAATCCGCACTGGGCCGATCGCGATCGCTTCGTGCTGTCGGCCGGGCACGGTTCCGCGCTTTTGTATAGTTTGCTGCATTTGACCGGTTACGATCTGGCACTGGACGAGATCAAGCGCTTCCGCCAGTTTGGCAGCAAGGCGCCGGGACATCCCGAGCGCGGCCACACGCCAGGCGTCGAAGTCACGACCGGACCGCTCGGCCAGGGCATGGCGAACGCCGTCGGCCTGGCGATCGCCGAGGCGCAGCTCGCGGCGCAGTACAACCGTCCCGATCATTGCATCGTCGATCACCACACGTATGCGATCGTCAGCGACGGCGATCTCATGGAAGGCGTCGCCTCCGAGGCGGCGTCGCTCGCCGGTCATCTGCAACTCGGCAAGCTCGTGTGTTTGTACGACGACAACTCGGTCACGCTCGCCGCGTCGACGGATATCACGTTTTCGGAAAATCGCGCCGCGCGTTTCGCGGCGTATGGCTGGCATACGATCACGGTCGCCGACGGCAACGATCTGGCAGCACTCGACGCGGCGCTCGAAGAAGCGCGCGCGCAAACCACGAAACCGACACTGATCATCGTGCGCACGCATATCGGCTACGGCTCGCCCGAGCAGGACAGCTTCAAGGCACACGGCTCGCCGCTCGGCGCGGACGACGTGCGCAAGACCAAGCAGAAACTCGGCTGGCCGACCGAGCCGGATTTCCTGATACCGGATGCGGCGCTGGCGCATTTGCGCGAGGCGCTCGAGCGCGGAGCGCAGGCCGAGGCGCAATGGAATGAGCGCATGGCTTCCTACGCGAAAGCCTTTCCCGATTTGCATGCCGAGCTCTCCTGTCGCCTGCGCAACGAATTGCCGGCGGGCTGGGATGCGGCGATTCCGGTTTTCGAGCCCGATGCGAAGGGAGTGGCCACGCGCGAAGCGTCGGGGAAAGTAATGAATGCGATCGCAGCGCGATTGCCGGCACTGGGCGGTGGCTCCGCCGATCTCGATCCATCGACGAAAACCGCACTGAAAGGCCTTGGCGATTTCAATCCGTCGGCGGCCGGCGAGGACCAACAAGGCTCCGCCGGCGGCGGCTGGAGTCACGCCGGACGCAATCTGCACTTCGGCGTGCGCGAACACGCGATGGGCGCGATCGTCAACGGCCTCGCCGCACATGGCGGCTTCATTCCCTACGGCGCGACGTTCCTGATTTTCTCGGACTACATGCGCCCGCCGATCCGGCTCGCCGCGCTGAGCCGTTTGCACGTCGTGCACGTGTTCACGCATGACAGCATCGCGCTCGGCGAGGATGGACCTACGCACCAGCCAGTCGAACAGCTGGCCAACCTGCGTGCGATTCCAAATGTCATCGTACTGCGGCCCGCCGACGCAAACGAAACAGCAGTCGCGTGGCGCGTCGCAGTGGAAACGCGCGATCGTCCGGTCCTGCTCGCACTGACCCGACAGGATGTGCCGACGCTGGATCGCACACGCTTTGCCGCGGCCGACGGCTTGCGCCGCGGCGCGTACGTGTTGAGTGAGGCGTCGAATGGCAAGCCTGAGCTGATCCTGATTGCGTCGGGATCAGAGGTTGGCCTGATTGTCGCCGCCGCCGAGCGGCTGGATGCGGAGGGCATCGCGGTGCGCTGCGTTTCGATGCCGAGTTGGGAGCTATTCGACGCGTTGCCACAAGCCGAGCGCGACGACGTGCTGCCACCCGGCGTGACGGCACGCCTCGCGGTCGAACTGGGCGTCGCGCAAGGTTGGCGCCGTTATGTCGGCGATCGCGGCAATGTATTGAGCGTCGAGCGGTTCGGCGCATCGGCGCCGGGGCAAGTCGTACTGCGCGAGTACGGATTTACGGTCGACGCGGTTTGCGCGCGCGCCACGGCGCTCCTTGCGCGCGATCGATCCACGCGCGCCGATCGGAGCACGCCGCGCTGACGCGGGCATTCAAGCCGGCGGCGCAAACGCGCCTGCACCCGACAGCTCATTCTTTCTTGATCTCGTGACCGCCGAACTCGTTGCGCATCGCCGACAATAATTTGTCGGAGAACGATTCGGCGTCGCGCGAGCGCAGCCGCTCGATCAGCGATGCGGTGATGATCGGCGCGGGCACGTTCAACTCGAGTGCCGCATCGACCGTCCAACGGCCTTCCCCGGAGTCGACGACATAGGGCGCGATGCCGGCCATGCTCGGGTTTTTCCCGAGCGCATCGGTAGTCAAATCGAGCAGCCAGGAACGCACGACACTGCCGTAGCGCCAGATTTCGGCGATCTGGTGCAGATCCAGGCCGAACTCGCTTTTGTGCTGCAGGATCGAAAAGCCTTCGGCGTAGGCCTGCATCAGTCCGTATTCGATGCCGTTGTGGACCATCTTGGTGAAATGGCCGGCGCCGACCGGACCGACGCGGCCCCAGCCCCGGTCCTTCGCCGGCGCCAGCGTTTCAAATATCGGCCGCAGACGATCCACCGCAGCAGCATCGCCGCCGATCATCATGCTGTAGCCTTCGGCCAGCCCCCACACGCCGCCGCTCGTGCCGCAATCGACATAGTCAATCTTCGCTGCAGCGAACGTGGCGGCGCGGCGCAAGGTGTCTTTGTAATTGGAGTTTCCGCCATCGACGACGGTGTCGCCCGCGGCGAGCAGCGGCAGCAGTTGCGTAAGCGAGCTGTCGGTGATTTCGCCGGCCGGCACCATCAGCCAGATCGCGCGCGGTGCCGGCAATTTGGCGACCAGCGCGGCCAGCGAATCGGCGCTTTGCGCGCCGTTGGCCTCGAGCGCTTTGCGTGCTTCGGGTTTCGGGTCGAAACCGACGAGCGCATGTCCGCCGCGAATCAGGCGTTGCGCCATGTTTGCGCCCATGCGGCCAAGTCCGATCATGCCAAGTTTCATAACGATGTCCTAGATTGAGGAGTGGGTGCACATCTCGGGTGATGGCGCTATGTTTTTTCGCGCGACCATTGCCTGTCCATTCTGCGCCGCAGGCGCGCGCGGATTTCCGCTGTCAGCCGCGTGCGGTTGTACGCATCGGCGGCCAGGCGAATCGCCTCGGCCTGCGTCGGATAAGCGTGCAGCACGCGGGCGAGCGTGCGCAAGCCGATGCCGGCCACGATCGCCAGCGTGATTTCATTGATCATGTCGCCGGCGTGGCGTGCGACCACTGTCGCGCCGAGAATCCTGTCGCTGCGTGCGCTGACGTGCACTTTGACGAAGCCCGCGGTTTCGCTGTCGGCAACGGCACGGTCGACCTCATGCATCGGAATCGCGAAGGTCTTGACCGGGATGCCGCGGCGATTGGCTTCGCGCACCGACAGGCCGACCTGCGCTATCTCCGGATCGGTGTACGTGCAATGCGGAATCACGACCGAGCTCCAGCGCTGGCGTCCCCGGAACAACGCGTTGTGGACAGCAAGGCGTGCGGATGCCACAGCGGTATCGACGTAGCTGTGTTGCAGACAGACGTCTCCGGCGGCGTAGATCCGCGCGTTGCCGGTACGCAGGAAATCGTCGACATGAATGCCGCGATCGATGTCGCAATCGATGCCCATCGCTGAAAGATTTAATCCTTCGATGTTCGGCGTTCGACCGGCGCCGGCCAGGATCGCATCGACACCGATCGTGTTGTAGTAGTCAGCGCTGACCAGATCGACGAGCTTGACGCCGTCGGCCACGCGCACGGCGAGCGCCGTCGTGTTCAGTCGCACGTTTACGCCGTCGCGCGACAGGCTCTCGGAAAGGATCTGTGCCGCATCGCGTTCCTCCTGATCCAGGAACAGCGGCTTGTTCTGCACGATCGTCGTCTGCGCGCCGAGTCGGCAGAACGCCTGCGCTTGTTCGCAGCCCAGCGGGCCGCCGCCGATCACGAGCAGACGGCGCGGAAGCTCGCTCAGGTCGAAGATCGTCTCGTCGGTCAGACAGCCGGCTTCCGCGAGCCCCGGAATCCGGGGCATGTGTGGCCGTGCGCCGGTCGCAATCAGTGCGCGGCGAAAGTGGACCTTGGCGCCGTCGACATCGAGCGTATCGCTGGTCAGGAAGAAGGCCTCGCCGAAATAGACGTCGATGCCGACGGCGGCCAGACGCTGCGCGGAATCATCCCGACTCAGGCGCGCGCGGACGCGCCGGACGCGCTGCATGGCGGCCGCGAAGTCGACGTCGATCGCGTCGGGAACGCGTGCGCCGAAATTGCGCGCGTCGCGCATGTCGGCATAGCTGCGCGCGGTCCGGATCAACGTCTTCGACGGCACACTGCCGAAATGCAGATTGATGCCGCCGATCGCGTTGCGTTCGATCAGCGCGACGCGGGCGCCGCGCCCGGCAGCGGCTTTCGCCGCGGCGATGCCGGCCGGGCCGGCGCCGATGACCGCCAGATCGTAACGACCGGAACTGTCCGGATTGTGCCAGCCGACAGGTCGCGTGTTGGCTGCGCGTTCGCGCTCATAGGCAGCGCGTGGAGGTCCGATCGCCGGCACGATATCCTGGGGCATCATCGCGCTCCGCGCATTTCTTGTTCGAGCCAGCCGCCGCGAAAACCTGCCGCCAGCAGGCCTGCGCGAATGTACGGGTTGGCGCGCATCAGCCGCCAGCAGCTTTCGCTGCGATGGTTCTCGATCATCATCACGACGATGCCTTGATCGAGGCCATAGTGTCCGGGCGAAACCCACGCGCGGCCGTCGCTGTCGGCCAGCGTCGGATTGAATCCGCTCGATAATCTTCCTTCCGGCAACACTTCCGGATAGCGCGCGAGCACGCCGCGCAGCGCCGGCATGACGATCTCGGGGGCGAATGGAAGCGACGCCAACACGCTGGGTGCCGAAAGCGTGCCGTCATCGGGTCCGTACGGCACGCTGCGCGCGGCGTAGCCATAGAGCCGTCGCCGCTTATTGACCACGCCAGGAAGTTCGTCGCTCGGACCATCGCATGCCGACAGTCCCCAGCAGTTTTCATCGTAGCCGGCAAACTCGCGCGGGTTGCGCCGCGCGTACTCGCGCTGGATGTATGCCGCGCTGCGACTGTTGCGAAAATAATCCGAGCATTTCTCACGCATGAACTTGTCGCGCAGCTCGCGAAAGTCGATCCAGGCGTGGGAAAAGTGATGGATGAACAGCGGGCCCGCGTACAGGCAATCGATATCGTAGAGATTTTCCCACTGGTAAGTCAGCGTCCACTGCTTGTAGCAATCCGCAGCGATCGCGTGCGTCGGCGAACCCAGCGCAAGCACATACAACAATATTGCTTCGCTGTAGCCTTCCCAGCCGTAATGCAGGAAACCGCATTCGGGTTTCCAGCCCTGGCGGATCGTGTCGGCTCCGTCCTGGGCCCAGCGCCAATCGACGCGTCGGTAGAGGAAATCGACCAGTTCGCGCAGCTCGGTCTCGTCGGGGGACGACGCATCAAAATACGCGCTCGCGGTCAGCATGCCGGCCATTAGCAGCGCGGTGTCGACCATCGACAGTTCCGAACGCCATACCCGCACGCCACTGTCGATGTCGAGAAAATGATAGTAGAAACCCTTGAAGCCGGTCGCTGTGGGGCCCCCGCTCTGATCGCTGTCACGAAAGAACCGCAGCGCCGACAAGATGGGTTGAATCGCCTCGGCGCGCTCGATCCAGCCGCGTTCGACAGCAATCGGATAGGCCGACAAGGCAAAACCGACCACGGCGATGCTCACCGGAACATCGGCGCGCGAGTTGTCGGCCACGAGTCCGTTACGCGGATTCGTGGTTTGAGGAAAATAATCGAAAGCGGCGCGCTGCAACCGGTCGAGCAGCACCTCATCTGCATCGTCTACGTCATCGGCCACAGGCTGCTCCGGCTGAATGAATGAAAGCTGGGCTTTCGACGGAACCGGGTGGCCAAGGACGTCTCACCGTCACACAGTGATGCTGCATGACGCCTACTCTAGTTCATGCTCCTGGGTATGTCCGTGCTCTAGCGGTCATAAAGGCGCTCGCGGCGCGGGCAGGTCGGGCATCGAGGATCTCACCGCAGCGACGCGTCATTGGAGCAGCGTTCGACGAACACTAGTTCGTCGAACGCTGTGTCAGAACGCAATATGTTTAGTCCTTGTCGTGATCGCGCTTGTCATCGCCATCATGCATGTGCTTGTAATGGCCGACTACCCATTCGTGACGTTCGTACGGATGATCCGTGTCGAGATCCATCTCCACGCCGCCACTTTTGACGTATCCCTGACTTTCGAGCGGCAACGCCGTGCCAGACTGCCACGGACCGGTGCTGGTCGTCTGCCAATAGTAGGTCTTGGTCTCCGGCGCGAAGTAAATCTGATGGTCACCATAATAGACATAATGGTGGTTGGACGATTTTGTGACCGTCACTGTCGTATCGGTTTCGGCGATCGCAGGAAGGGCGACCGCGAATCCGATCGCCAGTCCGATGACTGTGGTGAGACTATGAAGTTTCATGATTGCTCCTTTCGGTTAATTTGTTCGTTGCTACCTATCCCGCACTCCCGCGCGCTCAGTGCGCGCTGATCTGCTTGAGCGTCTTCATCTCGTTGTGGTCACGCAACACCTCTGGCAGGTAGCGGTTCGCAATCGTGCGCACCGCCTGATCGTCGGATGTCGACGCCGCATTCTTGAACGCACACATGATGCGATCTTCAAATTCCTCGAGTTGTGTTACGTACTCGTCGTCTTTGTGAGAACTGAGTTTCGTGCGCACCTCGGCATACGCTGTACGCAGCTTGCCCGCAAAGGAGCCTCCCTCAGCGGGTTCCGCGCCATTTGCCATGACCGCTGTTCTCAGATCTTTGGCAATCGCTTGCTTGGTGCGAGCCATGCGAACGAACAATGTTTTCAAGTCTGCGCGCTTTACTTCGATCGAAGCCTCCTCGTAAAACGTCTTGCCATCGTTGAGAACTTCAATCATGTCGTTCAGCGTAGCTGTGTCCGTGTTCTTGATGGGCGTATTCGTGTTCATACTTCACCTCGTGTGAGAAAATGCGGCGCACCAACGCGCGAAGATCGCCGCACCAAGTTCCGCCCCGAAACACGTCGCCCACTCGGCGCAGTGTTCAGGGCTAAGGTTGATGGGCACAGGCGGTCGCGCTTCAAAGCGTCAATGCGTGGTCGGCATCAGCACTTTATCGATCGCGTGAATCACGCCGTTGGTCGACGCGATGTCGGTCTGAGTGACGTTCGCACCGTTGATTGAAAGCTTGTCACCGCGCATCGTGATCTTCGCGCTTCCGCCCTGCTCGGTCTTCGTCTGGTCGAGCTTGCCAACATCGGCTGCCAAGACGCGGCCTGGGGTAACGTGATATTTGAGGACCGAGATCAGTTCGGTCTTGTTCTCGGGCTTTAGCCAGTTGTCGAGTTTGCCGGCAGGCAACTTTTCGAATGCGGCATCTGTGGGCGCGAACACAGTATATGGACCCGCACCTTTCAGCGTTTCAGTCAGCCCGGCAGCGCTCAATGCTTTGCCGAACGTCTTGAACGAGCCCTGGGCAGCGGCGGTATCCACGAGATTCTTGGTGGTCGGTGTCTTGTTGTTGATCATAAGAATGGACCTTAGATGATGCTCCGCAAGCGCGGAACGAAGCGGCCGAAGCCGAGGCCCCTCGGGGAAGCAGGGACGCGATACTCAATGGCGTTAGGGAATGAACCGCGAGACTGAGGCGCTGATGGGACACGTTGCGTCCTAGCGCCAGTGCACGGTACTCCCTCGGGTGTGAAGTGAGAGTAAACGTCGTGGCGGCTGGTTGTCCGTCCCGAACAAAAATGGGACCGCGCGTGCGTTGGATCTGCGTTGGTGTCCGCGCAGATATCCCTATGGGAAACGGCAAAGCAGACCATCGCTGAGACCCCGCAGGTCCTGGAAACGCATCGAGGTTCGTTTCGAAAGCAAGCAGACAGCGTGTCCTGCGCTAGCCCTGTGTGTACGGCTCCGTACAGCGGAACTGAACGATGCAATGGTACGTTGCCCACATGCTCCACGAATTCATTAGTGCGAATCGGGAAGAGTTGATCAGACGCTGTAAGGAGAAGGTGGCGGAAAGGTTCAAGCCCGCCAGAGTTCCGCCAGCCATAGATCACGGGGTGCCGTTATTTCTGCAGCAGCTCGTGGAGATGTTGCGCAGCGAGCAGCTGAGTGCCGTCGGTTCCGGCTCAGTCAAATCCAAAGCAATCCTTTCGTCTTCGGAAATCGCGAGAGCGGCCGCCATTCACGGCGCCGATTTGCTGCACCAAGGATTCACCATCGACCAAGTCGTACATGAGTATGGCGACGTCTGCCAATCCGTGACGGAGCTTGCTGTTGAAGTCTACGCGCATATTTCCACGGACGAGTTCCGCACCCTCAATCGTTGTCTTGACGACGCCATTGCTGACGCGGTGAGGTCCTGGGGGCTTTCACGGCAGATCGTGATCAATGACCGGGCGATTAGCGTACAGGCGCGCCTCGATGCATTTGAGAATGAGCATCGACGGTTGATTGATATGGCGCTCAGAGCCTTTGCAGCGATCAGAACAGGGAACGTCGGGTTGACTGGTTCAACCGGTGCCTTGCTGCACCATGCCATTACAGAGCTGCAACGTCTTGCTCAGCTCGCGCTTTCAGAACTTCGCGCAGAGTAAACGGTTATCGCCAAGCGTCGGCGCATTTGACGAATACTCTCAGAGCGCCTAAAACCGAGCAACCCCCCAGCCACAGACTTTGCTGCAAGTCCCCTGGGACCGAGGCAGACCGTTGCATTCTCGGCGTAGAGTATAGGCCGCGACGCCGACGTGTTGTTCGACTACGCGGTTGCGAGCTTCACGTGCATGCGCGCGTACTCCCGGGAGTATTTTCGAGCCAGCGCGGTTTTCTCACGCGCAGACAATATCTTTCCGGCAATCTGGAAAAATATCTTCTCCTCTTCCCGCAGGTGATCATGAAGTTCCGCAGACAGCTTCTTTGCCGTCGCCATCCACCCGCGTCGCCCGTGATCGCTTACTTCGAGATCCTCCACAATCTTGTCCATCTTGTGGTGGTCGCTCAATGCATCTCGCGTCGATTGCAGGCCGCGATCGTCCATCAAGATGCGCGCATAGAAGTAGCGCTCTTCGGCGGCTTCATGCGCTGCCAGTTCGCGTCTAAGACCGGTGAATACGCTTATCCGCTTCTCTCCGACATCAGACAGCAGGAGTTTCCTGATCAACGTCCGCTGAATTGCGTGGCTTTTGCGCAGCTCTTCAAAAATGGTAGTCGGCATGTCTCGATCCTCTTACTCGGAAACGACTACTAGGTAGGCGATCTTTATAGCGGCCGCTCGCGATTGGTCGCCCTGGGGGATTTGAGGCATCCGATCCCGCGCGCCTTTAATGCAACCGCGTAATCACCAGGTGGGCGGATACCGGATTGGCCCCACCCGCAAGCGGCGTGATCGTCAGCGCCGTAACAGCCGCGGCGGGATTGCGCACGGAGAGAGTGGAGTAAGTGGAGGAGTCGCCGGTCGTCGCGATCACCGCCATGCCTACAATCTCGCTCGTGCCGGTCGCGCGACCAACCACCGTGTAAGGCAGTTCGATCCCATTGAGGACGAGGACGAGTTGACCAGCTTCGCTGACGCTGACTTGAAACATCACCTGGTAGGTGCCGCCGCCAGGCAAACCGAAATTGCTCGCATCAGCGCGGACTATCCCATTCGCCGATGCGGTCTGCGGAAACTGCACATCGGCGCCTGGCGCAACGGTGGCGGCGTTATCGGGTGGCATCAGCGCAAAAAAATCGGCGAAAGTGCCGGCCGGCGAACTCAGCGCATACTGCGCCACCGGCACCGCGTTGATCGGCTGGCGGCTTGCCAGTGTTTGTTCAGTGACTGCGCTGGCTCCCACCTTGATCTCGAGCCAGTACTGCGTGCCATTGAAGATCTGGCCGAAGTCGAGATCCGTCGTGAACAGCCCGCCGTTACCGACCATAATCGCCTGATTGATTGGCGAGCCGACGACATTGCCGCCGGTGAGCGCGTCGTACAAGGTGAACGTGAAATAGTAGGTCTGGCCACTGGGCAGAATTCCTCCCGCATTGAGCTGGCCTTGATAAGTAAACGCGGTGGTCTGCGGCGTGGGCTGAGCGATGGCGTTTGATGCCGCGAAAAACATCACCAACGAAATGACGAGCACATAAAGACGCTGGCATTTCATGTTCAACACTCCTCGAATCCCGTGAAGAAAATTTCATCCAGCCCTGTCGTCGGCGCTGCCGACCAGAATCCCGCGATCACGTAGTCCGAGCTTTCGGCCGAATAGCCCGGCGCGGCCTGCCCGACCGTGCCGCTAAGATGAAAACAACTGTTGTGCAGCGAACTGCCACCGGAACTGATGGTGTGAAAGTCAATGCTATAGGCGACTGTCGTTCCCGCGTGTGTGTCCGCCGCCGGTGCGGCCAGGATCGACGCCGCCACTGCAACCAGCACCGGGAGCGCCGAACCGAAGCGCAGTCCTGTTCGAAAATGCTTCATGTCAAAATTCCCACAAAGTTATTCTGTTGAAGATTTGGATGAATCGCTGTCCCTACGGCGTGGCCGGCGTGTACGAAAGCGTGGCGCTAAACGAGAGTTGGGTGACGTCGGAAGCTGCGGGATCCGTTGCGGCATTGGTTCGTACACGAATACCGATGCGATCACCGGCGGCAACCACCAAAGGCGCTCCGAGATTTGCATTCGTTGCCGTCCTGAAAGTGCCCGCGGTCACAACACTGTTCGGGAATCCAAACCTGATCGAACTGGTCAGCGGCGTAGTCACGTAAGCCGAAGCAGGATGATCGATGCCAAGGTTGGGCACGGACGGTGCGCGAAATACCGTGAAGTCATATTGCAGGCCGAGCGTGTTTATGGAAACCACGGAAGCCACCAATAGATCTGCGCTTATCTGCAGATCCTGAATCGTGCCCGCAAAAGGAATTGGAAACGAAAAACCTGCCACTTCCGGCGGCATGGTCGATTCCCCTGAGCCATCGATCGTCTCGACCGCATGGCTGCCAAAACCCATCAGAATGGGAGCTGCCGAGACGACGCTGGCGCCGCTGAGTACGGTACCCGTCGAAAATTGAATCGATTGTTTGGCCGGTGGCGAATTCAACGCATATTGCGCCACCGGCACCGCGTTGATCGGCTGACGGCTTGCCAATGCTTGTTCGGTGAGGGCGCTGGCGCCGACTTTGATCTCGAGCCAATACTGCGTGCCGATGAAAATCTGGCCGAAATCGAGATCCGTCGTGAACAGCCCGCTGTTACCGATCAAAATCGCCTGATTGATTGGCGAGCCGACGACATTGCCGCCGGTGAGCGCGTCGTACAAGGTGAACGTGAAATAGTAGGTCTGGCCACTGGGCAGAATTCCTCCCGCATTGAGCTGACCCTGATAGGTGAACGCGGTGGTCTGCGGCATGGGCTGAGCGATGGCGTTTGATGCCAGGAAAATCGCCACCGCGGCGATGAGTGCATAAAGCCGATGACATGTCATGTTCAACACCTCTGGAATCCGCGAAGGCTCCGAACTGCCTGCTGATCGCCTCTCGGCGTTTGCCCAATAATGTCAGTATGCTCCAATATGGTCTGCTTGCCGACGACGCGTCTCATCTGTGTCGCCGAGTGATCACTCGCAATTGCTTAGGTGGCTGGGAGACTAGGATGACTTGCGCCATCCGCTGTTCCGTCGCTGCGGGAGATCCTCGATGCCCGAGCTGCCCGCACCACGAGCGCTTTTATGACCGTTAGAGCACGGACACATCCGGGTGCATGAACTAAAGTAGCCGTCATGCAGTATCGCTGTGTGACGGTGAGATGTCCTTGGCCACCCCGGTTCGGGCGATTGTCACTGAACTCACCCGGCACTTTCTTCAGCAGGGTTCGAATCAAGCATGTGCAATTCCGCTGGGTGCGGATGTCGTTGCGAGAGCAGTGAGATCGCGATTGCGCCGGCCATCAGACAACCGTAGAGCGTCGTTATGCGCCAAAGCAGCAACGCGGGCGCCAAGCTTGCCACTGGCACCCATGGGGCGAGTGTCGCGCTCAGACCTAGCTCGGCACCTCCTGCGCCCGAAGGCACGCCGGTCCACAACGCCGCGTGCAGCACCAGAGATTGCAACAACAACGTGAGCGCAAATGGGACCTTGTGGCCCAACACGGTCAGTGCAATCCACAGCGCGCCGTAGCGGGTCGTCCACTGGACGGCAGTTGAACCGGCGAGCGCAAGCAAATTCACTATGCCGCCGTGCCGTAGCAGGCGCATATGCGCCGCCACGCTCGATAGGAACTCATGAAGCGTTTGCTGCCTGCGGCGCAACCTTGGCCAGCGACGGGTCAGTAGATTTTCGTTCGCCAGCCAAGTGGCGATCTTGCCTCGTGCCAGCAGTGTGGCGGCACCGATTGCGGCCATCAACGCGCTTGCGCCGAATGCGAGCACGGTCAACGGCCTGGGCAATTCGGATGAAACCATGAGTCCCGCAAGGGGCAACGCCACTGCAAAAAACGCGAGATCCAACAGTTGATCCGCTACCGCAATGGTTGTCGCCGCGCTCACGGAGGCGCCTTCGCGGCGCACATAATAGATGCTGGCCGCATACCCACCCACGCCTCCCGGCGTGCTGATAAACGCAAAATCCGTCGCGAGGGAAATCGCGAAGACGCGCGCAAATCCAGAATGCAAATCCAGCTGACGCATCAGCAATTGCATTTTCATCGCGCGCGCCAACCAGCACACCGCGATCGCCGTGAGCAACATCAAATATCCGGACACGGGGAAGCTCAGCGTTTGCGCGAGCGTTTCCCTGCCGCCGATGAGGACTGGCACCGCAATGGTCGCAACCAGCGCGCCGGCAACTAACGCGGGAGCGCGAGGCATGGTTCGGGTAATGCAATGCGCCGTGGTGCTGCCTGTCTCATTTCCGCCCGGCGATGTCATCCGAGAAATCGCGATGAGCCTTCGTTTCCCGCGCCGGTGCATAGCAGGTGCCGAAAACGATGTCCCATATCGGCGTGGTGACTCCAAAATTCTTATCGGGATGATAATGGTGGATATGATGTTTGGCGGCCCAGCTTCGCAGGAACGTTCGCCGGAAGCGCCAGATATGGACAGCCGTATGGCCACAGCCGTATGCGGCGTATCCCGCCGCGAGCGCACCGCTCAACAGGAGGGCGAAGCTCGTTGGCGCGACGGTCGCCACAAGGCCTGCCAATGCCGACATTGCCAAGGGTGGCACAAAGAATGGCAACGCATCGTATCCCGTGGGGTTCTCGTGGTGCATGCGATGGCCTTGTGCCAGAGGGCCTGTAGCGGTGTGGAACAGCCAACGATGAAAACTGTATTCGACGAAGCTGAAGAAAATCAGTCCGCAGCAAATGATCGAAGCAGCGACAACCACGCCGTCCTGGTTGCGCCACAACCCGGCCCCGAGCAGCAGCAGGCTGATGAAGATATCCGCGGCAAGCCCTGCGCACGCATTCGCACGGGTTGTTGACATGCGGGCGAGCGACAGGCGAAACGCGGTCAAAGGGGAAAAGGTGGAAGCGATTTTGGCAGTCCCTGCACGATCGTTGGTCGCGAGCGATTCAAACGCGATCGGCCGACGACCGCGCACCTCGGATATTCCTAGCCGGGTCGTTACGATCTCCCAAAGTTGCATAAGTTCGCGCTGGGTCCGTCGACAGATTGAGCAAGCGGTGACCTCTGCACATCGAATTATCTTTGTTCGGATATGCAGATCTGGCATCCATCATGGATGCAATCAATCGCGGAGCGATCTACGGTTTCCATGCAAAACCTTGGGAACAACAAATTTTTGCGTGAACACATACCGGCGGCATTCCACCACGATTGGCGGTTGCGCGCGGATTCGCAAGGGGTCGCGACAATGGTCACATCGGCCCTGAAACCGCAATCGGCTCGAACAAGTCGCCATGGCCGTCGCTAGGCGGCTCCGCAATAAACCGTGCGATGCGCTTGATCCGGGCAGAGTCGCAGCCCGCCGGGGTTACCGTCTTTTCGGTCTGCGCATCGCCGCGTAAACCGCAAGCGTGATGAATCCGGCAAGCAAGATCATCGCCCAGTTGGAGAGTGACGGGGTCATGGCGACTTGAGCGGACACTGCAGAGACTGTCACGCTTTCGTTCGCATCGTTGCAGGCGGTTGTCGAAGCTGTGTTGTTCGCATCGCCGCTGTAACTGGCTATCCACCGGTACGTGCCCGCCACGGAGGGCGTGAAGTTGGCAGACGCATAGCTGCCGTTGCCGGCTACTGTCACGTTCGATGTAAACGCGGGGGCCGCCGCGCACGTGGCATCGTTCGGCCCGAACGATGAGAAGGTGATTGTGCCGGTCGGTGCCACTCCTCCGCTCAGCGTGGCAGTATCGTGAATGAGCCCGCCCAACTGCACGGCGGCGGAAGCCTGGGTCGTGAGCGTTGTAGGCGTCGAGGAGCCAGCGAGACTGCAGACCGAGACTGCGTTGCTGGCTAGCGTCACCGTGCCGGTTTGCGCCAGCGCCCTGCCGGACAAGGATGCGCCGGTCTGCAACGTGATCGTCGTCAGCGCGAGGATATTGCCGACGAATGTCGTGGTCGTGCCCAGAGTCGCCGAACTGCCTACCTGCCAGAACACATTGCACGCTTGGCCGCTATTGATAACGGTGACGGTCGAGGCGGATCCGGTGATCAGCGTGCTGGCGATCTGGAAGACCCACACGGCATTGGCGTTGCCTTGGGCGTCGAGCTGGAGCAATCCCGTATTCGCCGCCGAAGACGCAAAACAATAGACTCCCGGAACAAGCGTCATTCCGGCCAGATCCGTCGGAACACCGAAAGACGTGTTGCACGCCTCGCCGGCGAGAACGCCGTATGCGGTCGTGTTGGAGCTTTGCGCGCTCGCCGCGACGGTATCGCCCGCATGTATCGTTCCAATCACAGTTCCCGGGGGAAAACCGACGACCGCTGCGGCGGGCGATACACCCAGATCACCAGTGACTATGGTCGGGCCGGTATTGTTCACGTTCGGAGTGGCGCCAAGGACCGCGAAGCTCTGCGCGGTGCCCAGCGGCGGCGCCACTGCGGCCGGCGCCAGGCCGGAAACCAGGAGCATCCCGACAAACCCTAGCCGTGCTAACACGGTACTCTTTCGACTGTCGAAGGATTCGCCCTCGGTAACGCGTGGCACAGCGAGCTGGCAGCGCGCGATGGCAGGATGATCGATCTTCATTGAATTGTTCCCCTGTGACCCCAGCCCGCGATCATCCTCCCTTCGATGCAAGGCTTCTGTTCGGTAGCGTACTCAGATATTGGAGTTCAAATCCCAGTGAATTCGGAGCTTCGGAAGAAAAGTGCGCACTGGCTGCAAGGTCGTTTGGATCAAGGTAGACCGTTGCGGCCTCAATCTCCTCGGCGCAGGAGATAGACCCTCGTCGACGCCAACGTGTTATTCGACTACGCGGTTGCGAGCTTCACGTGCATGCGCGCGTACTCCTGGGAATATTTTCGAGCCAGCACGGTTTTCTCTCGTGCAGACAATATTTTTCCGGCGATCTGGAAAAATATCTTCTCCTCTTCCCGCAGGTGATCATGAAGTTCCGCAGACAGCTTCTTTGCCGTCGCCATCCAGCCGCGTCGCCCGTGATCGCTTACTTCGAGATCCTCCACAATCTGGTCCATCTTGTGGTGGTCGCTCAATGCATCTCGCGTCGATTGCAGGCCGCGATCGTCCATCAAGATGCGGGCATAGAAATAACGCTCTTCGGCGGCTTCATGTGCTGCCAGTTCGCGTTTAAGACAGGTGAACACGGTGATCCGTTTCCCGCCAACATCAGACAGCAAGAGTCTCCTGATCAACGTCCGCTGAATTGCATGGCTTTCGCGCAGCGCTTCGAAAATGGTATTCGGCATGTCTCGATCCTCTTCATCCAGCTGTCTATGCCAGCTTTCGAACACAAACGCGAACGTCACGCCCACAAAAAAATGCGCCAACGCGTTGCGCACGCGTATACGCCAGAGCGCGCCGTCAAAGCGATGCTGCATGGCAACCCCGAGCACGTCCAGCAAGCGTACTCGGAAACGAGAAGCAGGAACGGACGCCGATTACCCGTCGAGTGGAGTTCCGCAGAGACGTAAGTCTGAGCGTCGCTGTCTTGCGGTATGGAATACGGAAGCGGTCGCGGACCACTTTTTGTCCGCGCCTGTGACATACCTCGGCGTACAGAACTTCTGCTCACCGTGAGGCGATAGCCTTCTAAAAGGACACAGCTGAAAAAGCTCGGGTTTCGTTTACGCGATGCCTCATTGCCGACTCATTCGGTAACTGGCAGAGGAAACACCAACGTGTCGCCAACCAGGTCAGCTCTGCACAGCTTCGCGCCGAGCTTAGATTCGATTAGCAAGTACAGAATCCGATCGCACGAGCTTAAAAATAAAAAAAGCCCCTGAAAATCAATGGCTGGCTGGGAGGCTATTTGAACTGGCGCGCTAAGTCTTTGTTTCGTTTTTCTCGATTTAGATTTTTCGTCTACCCCGCTTTTCTACCCTTTCTACCACGGCGCTGCAGCGGGACATTTTTGGGACCGCGCTGGTCAAGAAACTTTCGGCCACATGACGTAAGCATCAACACTTGAGAGACACGTTCCGACCCTCTGCTGCCGGTCGCGAGCGACAGCTGTTGGGAGCATGAATGCCTTGCTCCCCTATGACTCTGGCGTGACA
>Ga0207695_10000692_pt1 | contig 66089 bp, 54 predicted proteins | sample KBSC54metaG_FD_184354 | JGI IMG/M metagenome (GOLD analysis project Ga0207695, IMG submission 184354) | Corn rhizosphere microbial communities from Kellogg Biological Station, Michigan, USA - KBS C5-4 metaG (SPAdes) (version 2) | ecosystem: Host-associated > Plants > Roots > Rhizosphere > Soil...
GATCGTGATGTCGTCGCTGACTTGTGGTGCGGCGTTGTAGTTTGTGTTGCCGGCTTGATCGGCTTTGATGGTGCAGGTGCCAGCGGAAACCATTGTCACTGTCGCACCGGACACTGTGCACACACCGAGCGTGGTCGACGTGTAGCTGACCGCAAGGCCCGAACTTGCGGTCGCGCCCAGCGCAAACGTGCCGCCCGAGCTGTACGTCACCGGACCCGGATTCGGGAACGTGATCGTCTGACCGGCCTTGCCGATCGTGATGTCGTCGCTGACTTGTGGTGCGGCGTTGTAGTTTGTGTTGCCGGCTTGATCGGCTTTGATGGTGCAGGTGCCAGCGGAAACCATTGTCACTGTCGCACCGGACACTGTGCACACACCGGGCGTTGTCGACGTGTAGCTGACCGCAAGGCCCGAACTTGCGGTCGCGCCCAGCGCAAACGTGCCGCCCGAGCTGTACGTCACCGGACCCGGATTCGGGAACGTGATCGTCTGACTGCCCTTGCCGACGGCAAACGACTGCTGCGCCTGCGGTGCGGCGTTGTAGCTCGCAGTACCAGCCTGATTCGCGTCGATCACACACGTGCCGACGCCAATGAACGAGACTGTCGAGCCGCTAATCGAGCACACACTGCTCGCGGTCGCATCGATCGTGAACGTCACCGGATTACCCGAACCGCCGCCCGCTGCGGTGACGTTGTATGTGGTACCACCGACCGTCGCAGCGGCCGGAGCCGTGGAGGTATAGGTAATCGTTTGGTTGGTCTTGCAAGTGACGTCCGCGTTCGCCACATTCGCCGTGCTGATCGTGCCAGTGGCATTGGCGACCGTACAACTCTGACCCGTCGGTTGCGTCTGGACGCTCACGGTGTAGCCAGTACCTGAGGGTTCCCCGGTCGGGAATACATAGCTCGTCGCAGCCACGGGTACCGAAACAGTCTGGCTGCCTGCCGTCACCGCCATTACCAGACCCGAACCTGTCAAATTGGTAACGGCGCCGCCGATGGTGTACTTCGCGCCACAGGTCGGGAATTTGAACGAACCGATGCGTGTACGCCAATTACTGCTGTTGCCGTGCGTCTGGCTGTCGTAATACAGGTTTGTGTACCAGAAGGTGCAGTCGTCCGAGGGGTCGATGCTCATCGACGAGTAGTCGCCCCAGCGATGGATCAACGTTCCCGACAGACTGCCGGGTCCGTCGATCTGCGAGCCCGACCCGGCCTGCATCACGGTTTCGGTTTGCGGCAGCTGGTTCAATGGATCGCTCGCCAGACGGCCGGCGTAGTACAGGCCGGGGAAGTTCGGGCTCGTGCCATTGGAACGGCTATAGCCAAGAGCCATATTTCCATCGCCATCGACAGCAAGACTGCCCATCCAGCGATAGAGCGTCGTATCCGGCGCGTAGATCTGCTGCTGGACCGGAGTGGTCGCGACTACGCCGTTAGTGACATCAATCTGTGCCCACTGCGGTCGCACCTGAGTGGATGGATTGGCCGCGCGCGTCGAGTGCGTAACCCATACCGATTCCGCAGAACCAATCTTGCGATACTGCACCTTCTGCATGATGCGATCGCCGAGCGAATCCAACGTGTTAGTCGTCGAGGGCTGGGGAACGATGTTCTGGCCTGGCCGGGTGTAGCTGGTTTCGCTGATGTTCGTTGCAAGACTGATCGTTCCGGTCCCGCTACAGTTGGCACCGGTCGTGAACGTGCGCACTTCGAATCGAAATGCGCTCAGAGATTGATTGACGAAGTATTCCGGTCTTCCCGCTGGGGGCATGGATCCCGCGCTCTTGCCGAGCACGTTTGCCGGAAACGCGCTGAACAAGGAGCCGCTGCTCATGAATGCGAGTGAACCGTTCAGCGGGGCACCTGCGTACATGTCCGATGTGCTGAACGCACCGAAGATCGGTCCTGCGTAACTGCCAGTCGTATTGTTAAAGCCGTTGGCGCCCATGTAGAGGCAGCCATCGCCCCACAGACCAAACTTGCCGTAGTCGTTGAACGTATTGTCGGGCGGCTGACCCGTGGCATTCGTATCCATTCTCACGGCATACAGCCACCAACCACCCGCAACCGGGTCATTGGTCTTGGATACGGCGAAGCACTGGTAGAATGGCTTGATCGGATTGAAACTGGCGTCTACCGCAAAACCGAAATCGGTCAGGATCCAGCGCTGATTGACGGCGTCATACAAAACGACTGGGTCGCCCTGGTTATTGTTGTCGCACGGGGTTCCGGTGGCGGCCCCGCTCCACAGGTAGTCTTCGGTGAACGCCGCAAGGCGAACACCATCGGTTTTTCTGTAAACCGCAAACGCGTCATTGACAGATTGGATGTAGACGGTCTCGCCGACGTCACCGTTTGTATCCGGTGGCCAGCCCGCGCCTGCCGTAGTTCCGCCCGGGGTTCCGTCGGTGACGTTCTCGTCAAATCCGAGTCCCGCGAACGTCGTGTTCGGCGTCGGCATCGGCGCGTACTGAATGAGGGGTGCATCGGGAACTTGCGGCAGACTGCCCGGCAGCGCATCGGCACCCGTGGGCTCATCGAAGTCATTCCACATGTGCAGGTAACGGGGTACGTGAATCGTAGGCCGGCGCGTATCGCGCACGTCACCGATGAATTCTTGCGGTCGCACCGGCTTCATGGCCGAGCTGTGAATGACCCCTTGGCCATCGCCCTGATCAGCTCGCAGCGATGAAGGGGTTGCAGAAAGCAACATGCAAACAAAGGCGAGCGCACCGACAAGTGCGCGATTGCGAAAAATCATGAGAACCCCGGAATTTGACCACCCGCCCCGCGCGGGCATACGCGACCGTCATGGTCAGCAAGAACCGTGCCCCGGACGGAGCGCCTCCCTGTAAGGCGCGCGACTATACGTAGGCCTTTCGAAGTACGCAAATTCCGGCGCAAGATGTACGGACAACTTCAGCGCGATGGGTTCCCGCGCTGACACAATTGGTCCGATCTCGACGCGTTGCGAGGGATCAGGCTCGGCACAACCATTTCATCCGCCGTTATGGACGACAGCCGTCGTAGCCATCGGCAAACAGGAAATCAGCCGACGCGGTCACTGCAAACATATTGCTCAGCGAACTCAATACCGCCGCCCCGTCGCTCGCCGTGACTTGCAAACCACTTGCCACGGTGTAGAAGCGCTGCGCACTGCTCAACGTCGCGGTGCCGCCGCTCAGGTTTGCGCTGCCGAGCGCGAAGCCGCCGCAAGACGACACCGCGAAGTCGATCCGGTCGGTGTCGGCACTGTAGATGTTGCCGTACGTGTCCTGCTTGATGACGGCGATCATGTTCAATGCGCCGCCTTGGGCGACATCCGCCGGCTGTGTCGTGAACATCAGTTGCGGCGCCGCTGGGCTGATCACGAACGATGAGCTGGTCGTCGTCAACGCCCCCGCACTTTCGGAGGCCAGCAACGTGTAAGCACCGGCGACCGTGAGGACCGCATCGGCAAATGTCGCATGGCCGTTTGCGTCCGTCAGTTGCGGCGTTGTCACGGCAAGCGTGCCGCCGGGACCCGCGGCGACCTGCAGATTCACGCTGTCGTTTGCGATGGGATTGTTGCCGCCGTCGGTCACCGTGACCACGATTGCCGGACTGATCGCACTGCCCGCGACCGCATCGCTCGGCGGCTGCGTAAACACGATGTTCGCTGGCGCGCCGGCGCTGATGGCGAATGCCGAACTGTCGGCTGCCGTCAATAAACCATCGGTTGCATGCAGCGAGTATCCGGTGCCGGCCTTGTCGATCGACAGATTGAACGTGGCCACGCCGTTCGTGGCGGTCACCGGATTCGTGCCGCTCAGCACCGCACCCGCGGTGCCGCCCTGCAACGCCAGCGTGATCGCGGAATTATCGGAGCTCACCAGCAGACCGTTGCTGTCTTCGACGGCGACTTTGACGGTGATCGACGAACCTATCCCGTAGCTGATGCCGGGTTCCACATTGAACGCGAGCTTGGCCGGTACGCGCGCCACGCCGCAGTCCGGGAACTTGAACGAGCCCACGCTCGTGCTCCAATTGTTGGTGCCGTCGGCGGATGCCTTGAGGTATTCATTGGTGTACCAGAACGTGCAATCGTCGCTCGGGTCCACCATCATTGCACTGTAGTCGCCCCAGCGCGTACCACTTTGCGAGCCCGCGCCGGCGGTCATCACGACTTCCGCGCCCATTGTTCCCGGCGTGTCGGCGGCGGCACGCCCGGTGTACGCGATCGAAGGAAAAGCCGTTGAACTCGAGGTGCTGTAGCCGAGTGCGATGTCGCCATCGCGGTCCATCGCGATCGAAGGCATCCAGCGGTACAGCGCGCTGTCTGGTGAATAGGTCGACTGCTGGAAGACCAGCGGCGTTGTGCCCGGACTGCGCAGTTCGTACCAGCGCACGCCGGTTTGCGTGCTCTTGCCGGTGCCGACGAGCACGGAATGGCTGACGACCAGCGATTCGTTCACCGTGAAATTGCGGTACGCGAGACGGAACATCAGCCGATCGCCGAGCGAATCCAGCGTCGTTTTGCCGTGGCCCGGCTGGGGGACACAAGTGCCGCCGCCGCAGGCGGGCGAAAACGAGGCGACCGGAATGCTGGTCGGCCCCGTCAAGGTCGTATTGGCCGTATTCGCCCAGTCGACATGGAATTTCCACAGGTTCAGTGCGTTCGTGCCGAAGTTGAGCATGTAGTTCGGCGCGCCAGCCGGCGGCGGCGTCGCGCCATCCAGATCCGACGGCAGCACGCCGCCGAAACTGCTGGCGAGTTGGAAACACTGCTGCGAGGCCGCGCTGCCGGCGAGCATCGCCGCGCGGTCGTACGCGCACAGGTTGGCACCGGCGAATGCATTGCCATTGAACATGTTGAACGTGGTGTAGTACGCGTCCGGCCACACGCCCATTTTCGGATAGTCCGGAAAATTGGCATACGTGAATGAGTAGCGATTCCACGCGCCGGTGGCATCGTTGGTCTGCGACACCGCCACGCACTGCAGGTACGGCGTGCTCGACACCGAGAATTGCGACACCACCCAGCGGTCGGCGGCCTTGTCGTAGACGACGACCGGATCGCCATCATTGTTCGTCTCGCAACCGCCGCCAAAACCGACCCACAGGGTGTTCTCCGGCACAGGCCCATACACAACGGCTTTGGTGGCCTTGTCGAGCACCGCCATCTGATCGTTGACGGTTTCCACGTACTGCGTGGTGCCGATCGCGCCGTTGGTATCGGGTGGAATCCAGCGATTGACGAACGTGCCTTGCGGGCCGACGAAGCCCAGGCCCAGGCCGTCCACGGTGCTGATCGGCGCTGGCGTCGCCGGCAGCGGCGCGTGCGCCGCGGCTTGCACGGCACCATCGGTCTGATCCAGTGCGCCCGGCGGCAATGGCAGCGGACCTTCGAAATTGATGCGCGTGCCGCGATCGTCTTTCGGCGGCGGCGTATTACGCAGTGACGGCAACGTATCGTGGCGCACTTCATGGTGCGTCGAGAACACCGGCGCGGCGTTCATGTCCGCCGCGTACTGCGCCGCTTGAATCGGCGCTGGACGGTCGTCTTCGGCGCGCGTCGCGCAAGGCGCGCAAATCATCGCGCACCCGAGCGCCGACGCCGCTGCGAACACGCGAATACCGGACATGCGGCGAAACTCCTTGCTGACCCGCGGCCTCGCGGGCGAGGCGCGCGACTATACGGAGCGCTTGCGGCGCAAGCAACAGAATGTCTGGACAACTCGGGGAATCAGCGCCGCAATCGCGCAAGCTTGAAGGACTCTCCCATCTCACTTGGCAACGTCAGGCGTTTGACCTCCTGCGCAAGACGATAGCGCGCGGCTTCGTCCGTGGTTTGCGAATGCGCTTGCGCAAATACTTCCTCGAGGCCGTGCTCGATCAAGAATCGGGATTGCGCGACCGGCGCGCCGGTCTCGAATCCACACGCCGCACCCGCTTCGATCAGCGCGTCGAAGTCCACCCACGCGGTGATGTCCTGCAAACCCGGCAGGATCAACGGCGCGTTGTGTGCGCGATGGCGGTAATGACAGCGCAACGTACCCTCGCGCCGTGCTGGCGCGTAATACGTTGCGCGGTCGTAGCCGTAATCGATGAACCAGGCGTCGCCTTCGACAAGTGCGCGCGTGACCTCGGCGAACCACGCCGGCAGCTGTGTGCAGATTTCCGATGAATACGGTCGCGGCAGTTCGCGTAGGCGGGCGCCGAGTGCGCGCGCGAGCGCGTCGGCGAGCATTTGATCGGCGATGACTTCGCGCCAGACGAAGCGGTCGCCATCGAAAGCGACCGCGCGCGCAAAGATCCCCTCGTCGCGCAGCGTGAACAGGCGCACCGGCAGCGCGTCGACCACTTCGTTGGCGACGAGCGCACCACGCCACGACTGCGCCGGCGGAGCATCAAGCCATTCGCAGCGATCGAGCAGATGCGCGCAGCGCCGCGCGAGCGTGGCCCGCTGGCGCTCGCGCAAGTCGGCACTGCGTTCGAGCAAGCGATAACGTTGCGGCAACGCTTCGAGCCGTTCCAGTTCCAGCAGCAATTCGGCCGCGAGCGCGCCGCTGCCGGGGCCCAGCTCCAACACGTCTCGACCGTGCGCCGCGCGCAGCGTGGGCGCGAGCGCGCGCGCGAGACAGCGCGCGAAAACAAAACCCAATTCCGGCGCAGTGATGAAATCGCCGGCCGCGCCGAACTTCGCCGCACCGGCGCTGTAATAACCCAAACCGGGCGCGTACAGCGCCAAGTCCATGTAGCGCGCAAAATCGAGCGCACCCCCTGCCCGGCCGATTTCGTCGCGGATCAGCGCGGCGAGGCGCGCGCTGTGCGCGCATTGTTCGGCGCTGGGGTCGGGTAAATCAACGCGCACGCTGGTATTCCGCGAAAAAATGAGTTGCAATCCTCGCATGAATATCGCGATCGAGCAGCGCCCCGTCGCCCTGATCACGGGTGCCGCTAAGCGCGTCGGCGCGCAAATCGCGCGCACGCTGCACGCCGCCGGCTACGATCTCGCCCTGCACTATCGCCGGTCGCGCAGCGAAATGGATGCGCTGTGCGCGGAACTGGAGACCGCGCGGGCGGGCAGCACGTCGTCGATCGCCGGCGAGCTCGGCGATACCGGACAACTGCCGACAATCATCGATCAGTGCGTCGCGCGCTTCGGCCGGCTTGACGCACTGATCAACAATGCCTCGGCGTTTTTTCCCACCCCGGTCGGAACGGTCACGGCAGCGCAATGGGACGAGCTGTTCGCCAGCAACGCGCGGGCGCCGTTTTTTCTGGCGCAAGCCGCGGCGCCGCAGCTGAGAAGTACACAAGGCAGCATTGTGAACATGATCGACATCTACGCCGAGCGTCCGCTGGCGCAGCACCCGGTGTATTGCATGGCCAAGGCCGCGTTGGCGATGATGACGCTGAGTCTGGCCAAGGAACTCGCGCCGGCAGTGCGCGTCAACGGCGTCGCACCCGGCGCCGTGCTGTGGCCGGAATCCGGCAAGGCCTATACCGATCAACAGGAATTGATCGCGCGCACGCCGCTGCAACGTGCGGGCACGCCGGAAGATGTCGCGACGGCGGTGTTGTTTCTCGTGCGCGACGCGAAGTTCACCACCGGGCAGATTCTGCGGGTCGATGGTGGGCGCGCGCTGCTGATCTAGAGATCGGGCACGCGCACGGAATGATCTTTCCCGGCGGGAAATTCCTGCCACAGTTGCCCGATCGTTTTGCCGAGCAGCGGATGCACGACATCCGGCGCGATATTCGCGAGCGGCTTGAGCACGAACGCATGCTGGAGTTCGGGCCGCGGCACTTGCAGATTGCCGGGGCCTTTCATCACCTGATCGCCGAACAGCACGATGTCGACATCGAGCGTGCGGCTGGAAAACCGCGGCACGTCGCGGCGGCGGCCGTGACGGTTTTCGAGCGCGTGCAGCCAGTCATCAAGCAGACCGGCGCTGAGATCGGTGTCGATGCCGACGGCGAGATTGAGGAAATCCGGACCTTCGAAACCGACCGCGGGGAAGCGATACACCGGTGAAACGACGAGTTCACCGAAGCGTGCGCGCAACTCGCGCAATGCGGCGCGCAGGTTTGCTTCCGGCTGCAGATTCGAGCCGAGGCTGAGCCAGACGCGCGTCACGGGCTAAGGCAAAAACGGATCACGTTGGCCGCGCGCCTCTTTCGATGCTCACTCCCACCGCCTTCGATCCGGTCACCGCACCGGGTTTCGACAGCTTCAGACGCAACCAGGCCACCCCAAACTCATGCTGCACGATTTCTGCGCATCGTTCGGCCAGCGTTTCCACGAGTTCGAAATGAGAGCTCTCCACAAACGCAATCAGGCGCTTGCTCACCGCTTTGTAATCGAGCGTGTCTTCGATGCGGTCGCTCGCAGCCGGCTTGCGGTTGTCGAACGACATCTCCAGATCGAGAGCGACGACCTGCTTGATCTTGCGCTCCCAGTCGTAGATGCCGATGACGGTTTCAATGCGCAGGTCTTCGATGAACACGATGTCCATATCAGGCGTGCTCCACCGCCGGCAACGATTCCAGATCCCAACGCGGCGCCACTTTGATCGCGGCGTCGTCGTGCAGCCCGGCTTGCAGGCGCAACGCGCCGGCCAGCGCGATCATCGCGCCGTTGTCGGTGCAGAATTCCAGACGCGGGAAGTACACGCGAAAACCGTCCTGCTGCGCGGCTTCGGCCAGCCTTGCGCGCAGTTTGCGGTTGGCGCCGACGCCGCCGGCGATCACCAACCTCGTGTCGCCGGTTTGTTCGAGCGCGCGCCGGCACTTGATCAGCAATGTGTCGACGATCGCGTCTTCGAACGCGCGCGCCACATCCGCTTTCGCGCTCGCGTCGTGCGCGTTCGCCTGATACGCGAGCAGGACCTGCGTCTTCAGACCCGAAAAACTGAAGTCCAGGCCTGGCCGATCCGTCATCGGCCGCGAAAATTTGAAACGTCCGGGCGTACCCGACTCGGCCAGCTTCGCCAGCGCCGGTCCGCCCGGATACGGCAGACCCATGAGTTTGGCGGTCTTGTCGAAGGCTTCACCCGCGGCGTCGTCGAGCGTATCGCCGAGCAGACGGTAGCGACCAATGCCCGCCACTTCGATCAGCATCGAGTGCCCGCCGGACACCAGCAGTGCCACGAATGGCGGCTGCGGCGGATCGGCCTCGAGCAGCGGCGCGAGCAGATGGCCTTCCATGTGATGCACGCCAATCGCCGGCACTTCCAGCGCCCACGCCAACGAGCGGGCGCACGCAGCGCCGACCAGCAAGGCGCCGATCAGACCCGGACCGGCCGTGTAGGCCACGCCACCGAGGTCGCGCGTGCTCATGCCGGCCTGCGCCAAGGTCTGGCGGATCAACGGCAGCAGCTTGCGTACGTGATCGCGGCTGGCCAGTTCCGGCACCACGCCGCCGTACTCGTTGTGCATGGCAATCTGGCTGTACAGCTGGTGCGCGAGCAGGCCACGCGCGGCGTCGAAAACCGCCACCCCGGTCTCGTCACAGGAGGTCTCGATACCCAGTACGGGTCCCGGTTTTGCATTTTTCTGGATTTGCACGGTAAAATACGCGGCTCACCGGCCCAATATGGGCTCAAGTTTACTGGAGTCTCCATGCCCAACGTCAAAGTTCGCGAGAACGAGCCTTTCGAGTTCGCTCTGCGCCGTTTCAAGCGTACCTGCGAAAAGGCCGGCGTACTGGCCGAGACGCGCAAGCGCGAGTTCTACGAAAAGCCGACGCAAGAACGCAAGCGCAAGGCCGCCGCGGCGGTCAAGCGCCATCTGCGCCGTGTCTCGCGCGACGTGACCAAGCGCCAACGTTTGTACTGATCCCAGGCGTTTCAAGGTTTGACGGCCGGTTGCGCTGCGCGCTGCCGGCCGTTCGCATTTTTAGCGTTCGGAGAATGCTATGAGCCTCAAGAACCAACTCACCGAAGACATGAAAGCCGCGATGAAAGGCGGCGACAAGGAGCGGCTCGGCGTGATCCGCCTCGTCAACGCCGCGATCAAGCAGCGCGAAGTCGACGAACGCATCGTGCTCGACGACACGCAAGTGCTCGGCGTGCTCGAGAAGATGCTCAAGCAACGCCGCGACTCGATCCAGCAGTTCGAAGCCGCTGGCCGCAACGATCTGGCCGACAAGGAGAAATTCGAGGTCGGCGTGATCCAGCACTATCTGCCCGCGCAGCTTTCCGCTGCGGAAGTCGATGCGATCATTGCCGCCAGCATCAGCGAAGCCGGCGCGGCAAGCCCGAAGGACATGGGCAAGGTCATGGGCCTGGTCAAGCCCAAGGTCGCCGGACGCACCGACATGGGCAAGCTGTCGGAGCTCGTAAAAGCCAAGCTCGCGGCGCTCTGAGCCGTGATCCGGTAAATACATGCGTCAACGCAGCCGGCTGAATCCGGCTGCGGATGTTCGTTTCGTGGCCCGACGAGCATTTAATCCCGAGCACGTCACCTGTCCGGGACTCCTCATGAACCGTTTTGCCGCTCTGGCTATCGTCGCCCTGCTCGCAACTTCGCGGGCCCACGCAGAAATCCACTACTACTTCGTCGATTCGATCGCGACGAAGTCGACGAACGCCGATCTGCGCGCCGAGGCGCAGGAGCTCGAAAAGATCTACGCCGACATGGAGCGTGTTTCCGGCGTCGAGGCGAAACTCGTCTGGTCTACGAATCCCGACATCAATGCGTTCGCGACCGAAGTCGGCGCCGACAAGGTCGTGATCGTGCAGGAAGGCCTGCTCGAGACGATGCACGGCGACCGCGATGCCGTCGCCGCAGTGCTGGGTCACGAGCTCGGCCACCACAAGGCCGATCACATTCGCGCGGGCAAGCGCAAGAAGGAGACCGCGCACGTGCTCGGCACGATTCTCGGCGCGGTGGTCGGCGCGAAGATCGGTCACAGTGGCGGAGCCGCGGCCGGAGCGATCCTCGGCAACGCCGGTGGCGGGCTGGTCGCGCTGAAATTCAACCGCGATCAGGAAATGGAGGCCGACCGCCTCAGCGTCGGCTGGATGATCGCGGCCGGCTACAACCCGCGCGGCATGCTGCGCCTACAGCACGATCTCGGCGCGCTCGAAGGCAAGCACGAGAGCGCCGCAATTTTCAGCACGCATCCGAATAGCGAAAAGCGCTACAAGGCCGCCGAACAACAGATTGCCAAGCTCGACCCGCCGCCGGAATTGCTTGCCCACGAAGTCGAACCATTGGTCGGCGACAAGGCGCGCATCGCTGCGAACGCGGAAATCTGGAGCGCCGCTGACGCACGCATCGCGCAAGCGCTGAAATCGGGCACCGGCGACGTCGCCACCGAGGCGCTGGCGCCGGTCGACAAGGTGGGTTTCGATACTTACGCCGCCCTGCAGAATCAGCTGCAGTTTGCCGGCAGCAAAGGCGAGTCGCGCCTGCTCGCCAAGAATCATCTGAGCGAAGCGCAGCTGACGCGCATCAACGCGACGTTTTCGATGCGAATGAATGACAATCCCGCGCTGAACCAGCGCTACACGATCGAATACTGGCGCGCCAGCCAAGGCAAATTTGCCGCACACGGGCGCGATCTTGCCGACTCGTACGAGCACCGGCAGGCGCTCAGGCTGGAGCCGCCTTATGCGCTCGAGACCGCTGCGCTGCTGCACAGCAAGCTCGGTGGTCTCGCCCGCCTGCGCGCTCAGGGTGCCGACGAGGAGGCGATCGCGAGCGCCGCGCAAAGCACCACGCTCAAGCCTTATGGCTTGACCTATTACGACTTCGTCATCGCCGACAACTGGTGGATGCGCAAGGCCGCGCTCGCGCTGCTCGATGGCGACGACAACGTGCTGCGCAGGTACGAGGGAATCGACGCGAACGCGGCCGCCGCAGCCGCTGATGATGGCGAAGAGGAAGACGACGATGCCGATGGCTCGTCTGCGAACGTACAGGCCGGCAACAACGTGCGCATCGGCAAGAACGTACAGGCCGGCGGCCACGACGCCAAGGCGAAGAACGCCAACGACGATTGAGCAGCGCATAGCCGCGCGGCTCATGGCATCCTAGTGGGATGGCCGGCCGCATCCCTGAAAAATTCATCGATGACCTGCTCGCGCGCGTCGACATCGTCGACGTGATCGAGCAGCGCGTGCCGCTGAAAAAGGCCGGCCGCGACTGGACGGCGCGCTGTCCGTTCCACGACGAGCGCTCGCCGTCGTTCACGGTCAGCCCGAACAAGCAGTTCTACCATTGCTTCGGCTGCGGCGCGCACGGCAGCGCGATCAAGTTCCTCATGGACTACGATCGCATGGAGTTCGTCGATGCGGTCGAGGATCTCGCCTCACGCGTAGGCCTCAAGGTGCCGTACGAAGGCGGCGGCAAACGCGCGCCGCAGGAGGAGTCGAGCGATCTCTACGCGCTGCTGGATTCCTGCGCCAAGTTCTATCAGCGCCAGCTCGCCGCCAGCGACAAAGCGCGCGCATATTTCGAATCGCGCGGCCTTGATGCTTCCACGCTCGAACGTTTCGGCCTGGGTTATTCGCCGGATGCCTGGGACGCGTTGAAGAACGCCCTCGGCACGAATCCCCAACGCGTCGCCTTGCTGGAGAAATCCGGCATGCTGACCAGCGGCGAGCGCGGCACGAAGTACGACCGCTTCCGCGACCGCGTGATGTTCCCGATCCAGGATCGGCGCGGGCGCGTCATTGCTTTCGGCGGCCGCGTGTTGGCAAAAACCGAAGACGGTCCGAAATACCTCAACTCGCCCGAGACGCCGCTGTTCCACAAAGGCCAGCAGTTGTTCGCGCTGTGGCAGGTGCGCCAGGCGCACAGCAAGATTCCGCGCCTGATCGTCGTCGAAGGCTACATGGACGTGATCGCGCTGTTCCAGCACGGCATCAGCGAAGCCGTGGCCACGCTCGGCACGGCGACGACGCGCGACCATGCTGAACTGCTGTTTCGCAATTGTGCAGATGTATACTTCTGCTTCGACGGCGACCGCGCCGGACGCCAGGCCGCGTGGCGCGCGGTCGAATCGGTATTGCCGCGCATGCGCGACGGACGCCAGGCATTCTTCCTGTTCCTGCCCGATGGCGAAGATCCCGATTCGCTCGTGCGCAAGGAAGGCGCGCCGGGATTCGAGCAGCGCCTGCAGGCGGCGACGCCGCTCAGCGAGTTCTTCTTCAGCGAACTCGGCAAAGATGTGAACCTCGCCAGCCTCGACGGCAAGGCGCGCCTGGCCGAGCGCGCGCGGCCGCTGCTCACGCAAATTCCGGACGGCGCGTTCCGAGATCTCATGCTCGGCGAGCTCGATCGCGTGGCCAATGTGAAGTTGCGCGTCGAGGCTCCGGCGGAAGCGCCCGCGCGCAGACCCGCGCGCCCGCAGGAGCGCACCGTTGTGCGCACGGCAGTCGCGTTGCTCGTGCAGAATCCAGGCTTCGCCGCTGCAATCGAACCGCCGCACCTGTTTTCGACGCTGCGCCAGCCCGGCATCGCGCTGCTGATGGAGCTGATCGCGTTGTGTCGGGACCGCACCGAGATCTCCACGGCCGGCATCCTCGAACATTTCGCCGGGCGCGAAGAACTCCGAGCGCTGCAGAAACTTGCCGTCATGGAATTTCCTGGTGGCGAAGACGAATGGAAAGCTGAATTTCTTGACGCACTGGGGCAGCTGGATCGACAGACCCGGCAGCAACGCCTCGACGAACTGCACACCCGAACGGCCGAATTGAGCGATAGCGAAAAGCAGGAGCTTCGGCACTTGCTAAGCGAAAAATCCCGTCGCTAAAGTTCCGCATCTTTCGGGAGACGACGATGCACGCTTTGCTCTTGGGCACGCTGCTGCTCGCCAATGTCGCGGCCGACACACCGGTCGAACGCGTCGAAACCGGCAATCGCGTCAGCGAGAACATCCCGGCGATTCCGCCGGAACTCATCGAACAACTCAATCGCTACCAGAACACGCGCTCGGCGGCCTTCGCGGGCTGGACCCACGACGGCTGCATCCTGATCGCCACGCGCTTTGCCGAAACCGCCCAGGCGCATCGCGTGTGCGAGCCGCTCGGCATGCGCGAGCAGCTGACGTTCTACCCGGAACCGATCGGCAACCTGCGCGCCGCGCCGGCATTGTCGCCGCTCGACGGATTCGTATTCGGCAAGGACGTCGGCGGCAACGAGTTTTCGCAGTTGTACTGGTTCGATCTTGCCACGCGCGTAACGACGCGACTCACCGACGGCAAGCGCAGCCAGAATCACGGTCCGCTGTTTTCGCGTGACGGCAAACAGCTGGCGTGGAGCAGCACGGCGCGCAATGGCACCGATACCGATGTCTGGCTCATGAACCTGGCCACGCACGAAGCGAAGCCGCTCGTTACCGCCGGCGGCAGCTGGAGCGCGCAGGATTTTTCCGACGACGGCAAGCGCCTGCTCGTGACGAAATACGTTTCGGCCGCGGAGTCGTATCCGGGCGAAGTCGACGTGAGCAGCGGCGAGCTGCGCATGTTCCCGGTCGATGGCGGCAAAGCCTCGTTCGGCGATTTCAAATTCGCGCCGGGCATCGGACGTGCCGCCTACTTCGTCTCGAACGAGCCGGTCAACGGCAAGCCGCAGGAATTCCATACGCTGCGCTATCACGATCCGGCCAGCGGCAAGTTGCAGATCTTGAGCGCCGACATTCCGTGGGACGTGGATCAGGCGCGCATATCCGACGACGGCAAGCATTTGGGCTTCACCACGAACGAAGATGGCATCGCCCGCCTGCATGTGCTGAGCCTGCCGGAAAAGCGCGCGCTGAAATTGCCGGAGCTGCCGGTCGGCGATATCGGCAACTTCGATTTCGCGCCGGACGGCAAACGCCTCGCACTGACCCTCAACACCGCGACGTCACCGAGCGACGTCTACGTGATCGACCTGGAATCGGCGACGCTGACGCGCTGGACGCGCAGCGAAATCGGCGGCCTCGATGCGAGCAAATTCGTCGCGCCGACGCTAGTCCACTATCCGACGTTCGACGGCCGCAAGATTCCCGCGTTCTATTATCGGCCTTCAAACGCGCCGAAAGGCGGCAAACTGCCGGTGATCATTTCGATTCATGGTGGCCCGGAAGGTCAGGCCTTGCCGACGTTCAGCGCGAACACGCAGTTTCTCGTCGGCGAACTCGGCGCAGCCGTGCTCGTGCCGAACGTGCGCGGCTCGGCGGGTTACGGCAAGACCTACCTGAGCCTGGACAACGCAGCCAGGCGCGAGGACTCGGTGAAAGACATCGGTGCGCTGCTCGACTGGATCGCGCAGCAGCCGGAACTCGATGCGCGCCGCGTCGGCGTGGTCGGCGGCAGCTACGGCGGCTACATGGTGCTCGCCTCGCTGATGCATTACAGCGATCGCATCCGCGCCGGCATCGATCTTGTCGGCATCTCCAACTTCAGCACGTTCCTCAACCACACCGAAAGCTATCGGCGCGACCTGCGCCGCGCCGAGTACGGCGACGAGCGCGATCCGAAAATGAAAGCGGTCTTTGACCGCATCTCGCCGGCCAATCATGCCGATCGCATCAAGGCGCGCCTGTTCGTCGCGCAGGGCAAGAACGATCCGCGCGTGCCGTATACCGAAGCCGAGCAGATCGTCAAAGCGGTGCGCGCGAACGGGCAGCCGGCGTGGTATCTGCTGTTCAACGACGAGGGCCACGGCTTCCAGAAGAAATCGAACAACGACTATTTCGGGGCCGCTTCGATACTGTTCTGGAAGCAGTACTTGCTGGACTGAGCTTACAAAACCGCAGCGACGTCCTTCTCGATCTTCTCCGGCGTATCGGTCGGCGCATAACGTGCGACGACCTTGCCGTTCTTGTCGACGAGGAACTTCGTGAAATTCCATTTGATCGCCTCGGTGCCGAGCAGGCCCTTGGCTTCTTTCTTGAGGTACTTGTAGAGTGGATGCGTGTTGCTGCCGTTGACGTCGATTTTTGCGAACAGCGGGAATTTGACGTCGTAATTCAGCGAACAGAAATTCTTGATTTCGTTCTCGTCGCCGGGTTCCTGGTGGCCGAACTGATCGCACGGAAAGCCGAGCACGACCAAACCCTTGTCGCCGAGCTTTTCGTACAGCTTCTCCAGCCCCTTGTACTGCGGCGTGAAGCCGCACTTGCTCGCAACGTTGACGACGAGCATGGCCTTGCCTTTGTAAGCGCCGAGGTTTTGTTCGTTGCCGTCGATATCCTTGGCGGAAAAATCGTAGACGCTGCTCATGGCGTAAGTTCCCTGTGGACTGGACGTAGCTTGCGACCGCACGCGTCCGTCGTCAACGGATACGTTGCAGCGGCAATGTGCTGTGCAGCATCGGCGCATCGACGTAGTGATCGATCAGCATGAAGGCGAACAGCGCCATCAGGTAGACGATCGAATAGTTGAACACCCGCATCGCGAAGCGTTCGTTCGGCGGATTCAGCAGCACGTAGGCGTAATAGAGAAAACCGGCGCCGAGCACGAGCGCGCCGCCCAGGTAGAACAGGCCGCTCATGCCGGTCAGGTACGGCAGCACGGTGGCGATCACGAGCAGCACCGTGTAGAGCAGCACGTGCCAGCGCGTATATTGCACACCATGTGTGACCGGCAGCATCGGCACCTGTGCGCGCGAATAGTCGTCGCGGCGAAAGATCGCCAGCGCCCAGAAATGCGGCGGCGTCCACGCGAAGATGATCAGCACGAGCAGCAGCGCGTACGGATGCACCTGGTTCGTCACCGCTGCCCAGCCGAGCAATGGCGGTGCCGCGCCGGCGACGCCGCCGATCACGATGTTCTGCGGCGTGGCGCGTTTGAGCCACGCCGTGTAGACGATCGCGTAGCCGATCATCGAGGCGAACGTGAGCGCGGCGGTCAGCGCATTGACGAATCCAATGAGAATCGCCATCGACAGCGCGCCGAGCGCGACTGCAAACACGAGCACCTGTACCGGCGTGAGCGCACCGGTCGCGAGCGGGCGATGCGCGGTGCGCGCCATGACACGATCGATGCGCTGGTCGATCAGATGATTGACCGCGGCGGCCGATGCCGCCGCGAACCAGATGCCGACGAAGCCGGCGACCGACTCGCGCAACGGCGGCACGCCCGGCACGGCGAGGAACATGCCGATGATCGCCGTGAATACGATCAAAGCGACGACGCGAGGCTTGGTCAGCTCCAGGTATTGGCGTGCGATGGCCGGCATGCGCTGCAGTCTATCTTGCCGCTGGCCGCAATCGCACGAGCAACGCCAACAGCGCAAACAACAGCACGGCCGCGCCTGCGTTGTGCGCAGCGGCAATCGGCAGCGGTAATCCGAACACCACATTGCTGATGCCGAGTGTGATCTGCACGATCAGCGCGGCGCCGAGCGCGAACGCATACGCGCGCAGGCCGGGCGTACGCGCGGCGCGCAGCGCGGTCGCAAACACGTGACCGAACACGACGAACGCGCCGATGCGATGCGCGAGTTGAATCGCCGTGCGCGCGGGTGCGTCGAGCACGCCGCCTTCGTAATCGACGCCGATCTGCCGCCAGAGCACGAACGCCTGGTGGAAATCGGCTGCCGGCCACCACTGGCCGAGACAGGTCGGGAAATTCACGCCGCAGGCGAGCGCGGCATAGTTCGCGCTGGTCCAGCCGCCGAGCGCAATCTGCACGGCGACGAGCGCAATGCCGGCGATCGTCATGCGCCGCAGCTTGGCACTGTCCGCGGGGGCGGGTGTCGTGCGCGTCAATCGCAACGCGGTGTACGCGAGCAGCGCGAACAGCGTCATGCCGCCGAGCAGATGCGAAGCGACGACGATCGGCAGCAACTTGAGCGTCACTGTCCACATGCCGAGCAAAGCCTGGAAGATGATGAAGACCGCGGCGAAGTACGCGACCCAGGCGAGCCGCCCGAGTTCGCGCCGGCGCACGAAGGCGAAACCGGCGAGTGCGAACGTGACGAGGCTCAAGCCACCGACCAGCATGCGGTGCACCTGCTCGCGCCAGGCCTTGTCCGGTTCGACCGGACGATCCGGGAATGCGACGTTCGCGGCGGCCACTTCGTGCGTTTGCGTCGGCCAGCTCAGCTTGCCGTAGCAGGTCGGCCAATCCGGGCACGAAAGTCCGGCGTTGGACAGGCGCACAAACGCACCGAATACGATTACGACCAACGCAAACGCTGCCGCGATCCAGGCCAGGTTGCGCAGATTCTTCGAAGTGTATTTTTCCATCAGTGCAAAAGTTTCTGGATATCGCTACGCAAACCTTGCGCGTCGTACCCTTGTGGATAGCGCAGCATCAACAAGCCGTTCGGATCGACCAGCGCTAAAGCCAGCGCGTCATTGCCTTGGGCACGAAAGTCAGCGAGCGCGCCGGTGTCGTCCTGCCCCACCTGCAATGCGCTGCGTGCGGCAAGATACTCCTTCGGCAATGCCGGGCCGAGATAGACCAGGCGCAGGCGTTCGGCGTTGCGACCCAGTGTAATGTGCATGCGCAGGGCTTCATCCAAGCGCGTCTCGCATTCCGCGGCGCACTGTGCGCCGGGCAGCGCAAGCAGAGTCCAGTGCCACTGCGGATCGCGCCAGGCGAGCGTGCCGCCACCGGCGAGCGTCACGGGCACGGCGCTCACGTCGCGCGGCGGTTCGACGAGGGTACCGCTGTTGCGGGTCTGCTGCGGTCGCCAGCCTTCGCGGTTCATGACGTACGCCACCAGCAGCGGCGCGGCGAATACGAGCACGACGAGCACGAGTATCAGACGGTTCTTGGTGCGGGAATTCATTTTCTCTCCACGGCGCGCCAGTGCACCGCCACGAACACCACGAGCGCGACCAATGTGAACGTGAACCACTGCAGCGCATACGCGCGATGACGCACGGGCGGCATCACGTTCGGTGTCCACTCGCGCAGAAAGCCGCTGTTCGCGTCGGCGTCCTGCAGCAACATGCGCGGCAACAGCGGCTTACCCAGGTCGGCGGAAATCTCCGCGGGGTCGATGCGCAACGTCAATTTCGGCCAGGCGTTTTGCCTTTTCAACGCATCGCCGCCAACGCGTAAGCCGCTGCTCGGAAACGGTGCGTAGATGCCGGTCAGCTCCACTTCGCCGTCGGCGAGCGCCGGTACTGTCGGCAGCGTGCTCGGCGCGTGATCCCACGCGATCCAGCCGCGATCCACCAGCAACAGTCGATCCTCGCCCGAGACGGCGAATACCGCGATTGCATGCACGCCGAGTTTGCCTTCGTGCAGCTGCTCATCGCGCAGATAGCCGCGATCGGTCAAGAAATGGCCACGCACGCGCACATGCGGATAGTGCTGCGCATCGAGCGTGTCGCGTACGCGCGCAAACTCGATCGCAGGTCCGTTCGCGCCGGCCGCGTACGCGGCGAGCAACTGCTCCTTCTGCTGCGCGCGATCGAGTTGCCACAAACCCAGCGCGACAAACGCCGTGATGCCGAACACCAGCAACATCCAGGCGAACGCGCTCGGCGCATGCCAACGCCGCGCCGTCATCGCAGACCGGCGTTATACTGGCGGCGCATGACTACGCTCATCATCATCGCGTTTCTGATCATTATTCTGTACAACCTGGGTGCAGGTTTGTATTACATGATGATCGACAAGGGCCAGACCGATCGCACGGTCAGGGCGCTGACATGGCGCATCGGGCTCTCGGTGCTGCTGATCTTGCTGGTGATCGCCGGCATTGCAACCGGCGTGATCAAACCGCACGGTCTTGGCAGGTAGATCCACGCATGGGTTCGATTCCTCGAACCCGGCTCTTGCCGCTCATCGATACAGCGGGCGCGATAAATCGCGCCCTGCGATCACAGCACGTAGACGAACATGAAGAGTCCCAGCCACACCACGTCGACGAAGTGCCAATACCAGGCGACGGCTTCGAAGGCGAAGTGGTGATCCTTGCTGAAATGGCCTTTCAGACAGCGGAACCAGATCACGGTCAGCATGATCGCGCCGAGCGTGACGTGCATGCCGTGGAAACCGGTCAGCATGAAGAACGTCGAGCCGTAGATGCCTGAGCCCAGGGTCAGGTTCATCTTCGTGTAGGCCTCGTAATATTCGTGCGCCTGGAAGTTAAGGAACGTGGCGCCGAGGATTATCGTCGCCGCGAGCCAGATCAGCAGTTGCGCACGATTGCCCGCGCGCAGCGCGTGATGCGCGATCGTGATCGTCACGCCCGAGGACAACAGGATCAGCGTGTTGAGCAGCGGTACGCCCCACGCCGGCATCGCCTCGAAATGGCCGCCGATCGCAGCCGGACCATTGGTCGGCCATGCCGGTGCGTAGCCTTTCCACAGGAAGAAATTGGTCAGCGCGCCGTCGCCTTCACCGCCGACCCACGGCACCGAATAGGTGCGCGCGTAGAACAGCGCGCCGAAGAACGCGGCGAAGAACATCACCTCGGAGAAGATGAACCACATCATGCCCATGCGGAACGAGGTATCCACCTGTTTGGTGTAGATGCCGGCGAGCGACTCGCCGATCACCTGGCGGAACCAGCCGAACATCATCGACAGCAGGCAGGCGATGCCGAACAACATGATGTACTTGCCGGCGTGCGTGGTCTCGTTCATCCACAACGCCGCGCCGACGACGGTGCTGGTCAGACCGACCGAGCCGAGGATCGGCCAATGCGTGCCGTGCGGGACGTAATAAGCGCCTGAGTTTGCTTGTGTCATCTGTGAAGTCCCAGCTCTTGTTGAAAGTCCGGCCATGGATGGCCGATCTTGATCCTCGCGATCAAGGATGATCGCATAAACACATTAATTAGGACGCCGGAGTGACCGCGCGCTCTTGCGCCGCCAGCTTCTTCGTCGCTTCCTGGTTGTTGTAGAACGTATACGACAGCGTCAGCGTATCGACGTCCGCGGGCAACTGCGGATCGACGATGAACTTCACCGGCATGCGCCGCGATTCGCCGGCCTGCAACGTCTGTTCGGTGAAGCAGAAACATTCGGTCTTGTTGAAATACAGCGACGCCGTCTTCGGTGCGATGCTCGGCACGGCGTTGCCGACGATCGCTTTCGGCGCGACATTCGTGGCGTCGAACCACGCCTCGTTGAGCTCACCCGGATGCACGCGCACGCTGCCCTTCTCCGGTGCAAATTGCCAGGCCAGCGCGCTGTTGACGCTGCCGACGAACTGCACCGTGACCCATCGCGATGGATCGGCGTGCATCGCCGCAACCTTCTCGCCGTCCACTGCTTGGCCGTCGACCTTGATGCCGAGCACGTGCACGCAGGCGAGCCGGTACATCGGCACGCAGGCGAAGCCGAACAGGAACATCGCGCCGCACAGGATCAGTGCGCGCTTGAGGAACCGCCGGTTGTTGCCGTCGCTGTCCATCAGTGCCAGAGGAACTGCTTGACGATGAACAGCACGAACAGCGCGAACGCGATGCCGCCGACGATCCACACCGTGCGGCGGATGCCGGCGCGTTGTTGCTGCGGATCGAAGTTGGCGCGCGTGCTAGTCATGCTGTTTGAGAACTCCGGCCATGGCCGATCTTGATCCTCGCGATCAGGGACGATTGCAAAAATCAGTGGGTGATATCGCCGTGCGCGAGGTCTTCGTCGTGAATCACTGGCGGCGTCGCGAACGTGTGGAACGGCGCCGGCGACGGTACGGTCCATTCCAGGCCATGCGACGCTTCCCATACGTGCATCGTCGCGGGCGCGCCGGACTTCTTCGACTGCCACAGGATCGCGAACATCATGATCGGCGTCAGGAACATGCCGTAGGCGCCGATCGTGCTGACCAGGTTCCAGTCGGCGAACGCGACGTTGTAGTCGGGGATGCGGCGCGGCATGCCGGCGAGGCCGAGGAAATGCTGCGGGAAGAACAGGATGTTGATGAACACCACGCTCCACCAGAAATGCACTTTGGCCCAGGTTTCGTTGTACATCTTGCCGGTCCACTTCGGCCACCAGTAGTAGATCGCGCCGATGATCGCGAACAGCGCACCGGTGACGAGCACGTAGTGGAAATGCGCGACGACGAAATAGGTGTCCTGATACTGGAAATCGGCCGGCACGAGCGCGAGCATCAAGCCGGAGAAGCCGCCGATCGTGAACAGGATGACGAACGCGATCGCCCACAGCATCGGCGCCTCGAAGCTCAGCGAGCCGCCCCACATCGTCGACACCCAGTTGAACACCTTCACGCCGGTCGGCACGGCGATCAGCATCGTCGCGAACATGAAATACAGCTCGCCGCCGAGCGGCATGCCGACCGTGAACATGTGATGGCCCCAGACGATGAACGACAGGAACGCGATCGAGGCGATCGCGAACACCATCGCCTGGTAACCGAACAACGGCTTGCGGCTGAACGTCGGGATGATCTCCGAGACGATGCCGAACGCCGGCAGGATCATGATGTAGACCTCGGGGTGGCCGAAGAACCAGAACACATGCTGGAACATCACCGGGTCGCCGCCGCCGGCGGCATTGAAGAAACTCGTGCCGAAATACTTGTCGGTCAGCAGCATCGTCACCGCGCCGGCGAGTACCGGCATCACCGCGATCAGCAGGAACGCCGTGATCAGCCAGCTCCACACGAATACCGGCATCTTGAGCAGGTCCATGCCCGGCGCGCGCATGTTGAGGATCGTCGCGATGATGTTGATCGCGCCCATGATCGAACTGATGCCCATGAGGTGCACCGAGAACACCAGGAACGCGACGCTGTTGCCGCCCTGGATCGCCAGCGGCGGATACATCGTCCAGCCGCCGGCCGGAGCGCCGCCCGGCATGAACAGCGTGGACAGCAGGATCGTGAACGCGAACGGCAGGATCCAGAACGACCAGTTGTTCATGCGCGGCAGCGCCATGTCCGGCGCGCCGATCTGCAGCGGGATCATCCAGTTCGCGAGGCCGACGAACGCCGGCATGATCGCGCCGAAGATCATGACGAGCGCGTGCATCGTCGTCATCTGGTTGAAGAAGTAGGGCTGCACGAACTGCAGGCCGGGTTTCATGAGCTCGGTGCGGATGACGCCCGAGAACGCGGCGCCGATGCACGCCATCGTGAACGAGAAGATCAGGTACAGCGTGCCGATGTCCTTGTGGTTCGTCGAGAACACCCAGCGATTGATGAAGCCGTGCGGCTTGTGATCGTGATCGTCGTGGGCATGATCGTCATGAGCATGAACGTCGTGACTGTGTTCGGCGGCGTGGGTGGCCATGTGAAACCTCTAGCGAAATCGGGTATGTACTTGGATCAGCCGGCGGTCGGCGTGGCGGCAGGCGCGGCGTTCGTGGGCGGCGTCGCCGGCTTGGCGACCTTGGCTTCCTCGCCGTTGAGCCAGTTGACGAATTCTTCCTGCGGCACCGCCTTGACCACGATCGGCATGAAGCCGTGATCCTGGCCGCACAACTCGGCGCACTGGCCTCGATACAAACCCGGTTCGTGTATCTCGGTCCAGGCGTCATTGATGATTCCGGGGATCGCATCCTGTTTCCAGCCCAGCTGCGGCACCCACCAGGCGTGGATGACGTCGTCGCCGGTGACCACAAACCGGACCTTGGTGTCGGTCGGCAGCACGAGCGGGTGGTCGACGTCGAGCAGATAGGTCTGCTCATCGCCCTGCTTCACCGCGAACGGATCCAGCCCCGACTTGAGCTGGCGCGTCTTGTCGCTGGCCGCGTCGAGCTTGGAAATGAAATGCACGTGATACGGCTTGTCGCCCCAGTTGATGTAGTCGTAGCCCCACTTCCACTGATAACCGGTGATCTTCACGGTCATCTGCGAATCTTCGGTGTAGGCCATCTTGATCATGACGTTCGTCGCCGGCCAGGCGAGAACGATCAACGTGAGGATCGGCACCACGGTCCAGATGATCTCGGCCGTGGTGTTGTGCGACCACTTCGCCGGCACCGCGCCTTTGGACTTGCGGAACTTGAACATGGCCACGAACATCGCGCCGAACACGAGCAGGCCGATGATGACGCACACCCACAGGCCGATCATGTGGATGTTGTAGACCCTATGCGACGTTTCGGTGACGCCCGGCGCCATGTTGAGCTGCCACGGCTGCGCCAGCGCGTGCGCGCGGCCGGCATATGTCGCCATCAAAGCGGCCATCGATGCGGCGGCCATTCCCAGTCTGCTACGCGTCATTCGTCGTCACCTTCGATTTTTCCATCGACCCGCCGCCGGCGTTTGCCGCCTGCAGCAGTTCCATCAGCCGTCGCGCCAATGCCTGGCGCTCGTCCTCGTTCAAAAACGCCCCGACTTCCACTTCGCGTCCGTGCGAGCCGACCAGCAAACGACTCGGCCAACCCGGCCACGAGCCGCGCTCCAGCCGTACATGCGTCCAGTACGGATGGAAGTGCGAGCCTTCCGCGCCGGACGTCGGCGCAATATCCAGTCGCGTCGGCGTCAGCGTGATGATCTGGCCCTTGTCCGAAGCCTTCCAGACCCGCGCCAGACACCCGCTCACCAGAGCCAGTTCCAGCACCGCAAACACCGGCGCAAACACGTTTCCGCGCCAAGCCGCCAGCAGCGCGTAGCCGCCGGCCACCAGGCTTTGGCCAACCAGGAACGCCACCAACCCCGCCCGCGTCAGCGAACGGTGCGGCAGCAGCACCAGCGACGTCGGGTCGCCGGGCGCTTTGCCTGGAGCCGTTGCAGTCATCGGGAACACAGCGCGTCTAACCTGACAATGATAGTGACCGCGGCGAATGCGGGCAAGTTTGGCGCGCGGGCCGATGCCGAGCGAGCGGTGCGGAACTGGTAAACTAGCGGGCTTGCGGAGGACCCAGTGAACGCGATTCTTGCACCCGAACTGCCGAGCGCGGCCGACACCGCGCGCGCGCGCATGACCGCGGCGTACTGCCGCGACGAAACCGAAGCGGTCAACGACCTGCTCGTCGAGGCGACACTGCCGCCGACGCAGCGCGATCTCGTGCTCGCGCGTGCCAGCGAGCTCGTGGCGCGCGTCCGCGCGAAGAAGCATGAGCAGACGGCGGTCGAGTCGTTCATGCGCGAGTACGACCTGTCGAGCGAGGAAGGCGTGCTGCTGATGTGCGTGGCCGAAGCGCTGCTGCGCATTCCGGACAAGGACACGGCCGACAAGCTCATTTCCGACAAGCTCGGCGAAGCCAATTGGGAAGCGCACCTGGGCCAGAGCGACTCGGTGCTCGTCAACGCCGGCACCTGGGGCCTGATGCTGACCGGCAAGCTCGTCACGCTCGCCGATGAAACCCAGCGCAATTTCACCGGCGCGCTCAAGCGCCTGATCGGCCGCGCCGGCGAACCGGTGATCCGCCTCGCCGTGCGCCAGGCGATGCGCATCATGGGCCACCAGTTCGTGATGGGTCGCACGATCAAGGAAGCGCTCGATCGTGCCAACGAAAAAGACAATCGCGCCTACCGCTATTCGTACGACATGCTCGGCGAAGCGGCGCTGACGCAGCCGGACGCCGAGCGCTACCACAAGGCGTACAAGGATGCGATCGCCGCGCTCGGCGCACGCGGTCCGCACAAGAACGTGCTCGACGCTCCGAGCATCTCGATCAAATTGTCGGCGTTGCATCCGCGTTACGAAGTCGCCAAACGCGCGCGCGTGCACGCAGAGCTGACACCGAAGCTGCTGGAGCTCGCGCAACTGGCGAAGAAGAACGGCATCGGGCTCACCGTCGATGCGGAGGAAGCCGATCGCCTGGAGCTTTCGCTCGAAGTGATCGCCGCCGTGCACGCGGATGCGTCGCTCGACGGCTGGGACGGCTACGGCCTTGCCGTGCAGGCGTATCAAAAACGCGCGCCGTTCGTGATCGACTGGCTCGCGGAAAACGCGAGGAAAACCGGCCGGCGTTTCTGCGTGCGCCTGGTCAAGGGCGCGTATTGGGATTCCGAGGTCAAGCGCGCGCAGGAAGGCGGTCACGGCGGCTACCCGGTGTACACGCGCAAGCCGAATACCGACGTGTCTTACCTGGCCTGCGCGCGCCGCTTGTTCGATCACGGCAGCGCGTTCTATCCGGCGTTCGCCACGCACAACGCGCACACGATCGCGGCGATCCACGACATGGCCAGGGGCCGGCCGTTTGAATTCCAGCGCCTGCACGGCATGGGCACCGATCTTTATGCCGAAGTGATCGGCGAAAAGAATTTGAATGTGCCGTGCCGGGTTTACGCGCCGGTCGGCTCGCACGAAGACCTGCTGCCGTATCTCGTGCGCCGCCTGCTCGAGAACGGCGCGAACACGTCGTTCGTCAATCGCATCGTCGATGAATCGCTGCCGATTGCCGAACTCATCGCCGATCCGGTCGAAGTCGTGCGCGCATTCCCGAGCAAGCCGCATCCGCGCATTCCGCAACCGATTGATCTGTATTCCACACCGATCGCGGACGACACGTCCGAGTCGGCTTCACCAAACCGGAAAAATTCCATGGGCGTGAATTTCGGCAACGACAACGAGCTGCGTGCGCTGGCCGACGCGGTTGCAAAGATTCCGACGAGCTGGAGCGCGACGCCGCTCGTGCCCGGCGCGAAACTCGGCGGCGAGACGCAGCCGGTCACCGATCCGTCCGATCGGCGCCGCCGGATCGGCACCAAGCAGCAGGCCGACGCGGCGACGATCGAACGCGCGCTCGCCAACGCGCACGCGGCGCAACCGGAGTGGGATCGCCTGCCCGCGGCATCGCGCGCGAAAATTCTCGAATACGCCGCCGATCTGCTCGAACAGCGTCGCGCGCAATTCGTCGCGCTGTGCGTACGCGAGGCCGGCAAGACGCTGCCGGCGGCGGTGTCCGAAGTGCGCGAAGCGGCGGACATGTGCCGCTACTACGCGGCCGTTGCGCGCAAGCTCATGGGTCATCCGGAACCGCTGCCGGGGCCGACCGGCGAATCGAACCAGATTTCGCTGCACGGCCGCGGCGTGTTCGTCTGCATCTCGCCATGGAATTTTCCGCTGGCGATTTTCACCGGCCAGGTCGCCGCCGCGCTCGCGACCGGCAACGCCGTGATCGCCAAGCCGGCCGACCAGACCGTGCTGATTGGCCACGCCGCGGTGAAACTGCTGCACGAGGCCGGCGTGCCGGAAGCCGTGCTGCAGTTCGTGCCCGGCAAGGGTTCGATGATCGGCAACACGCTGCTGACGAAAGCCGAGGTCGCCGGCGTGTGCATGACCGGCTCGACCGAAACCGCGTGGACGATCAATCGCACGCTTGCCGCGCGCAACGCGCAGATCGCCGCGCTGATCGCCGAAACCGGCGGCCAGAACGCGCTGATCGCCGATTCGTCCGCGTTGCCCGAACAGCTCGTCAAGGACGCGATTTCGTCCGCGTTCGATTCCGCCGGTCAACGCTGCTCGGCCGCGCGCGTGCTGTTCGTGCAGGACGACATCGCCGACAAGGTGATCGCGATGCTGTCCGGAGCGATGGAGGAGCTCAAGGTCGGCGATCCCGGATTGCTCTCGACCGATGTCGGGCCGGTGATCGACGAACCTTCGCGCAAGAGCCTCGCCGATCACGCCGTGCGCATGGACAGCGAAGCCAAGCTCATCAAACAAGTCAAACTCGGGGCGGAAACCGAGCACGGTACATTTTTCGCGCCGCGCGCCTACGAACTGAAATCGCTGTCGCAGCTCACGCATGAGGTATTCGGACCCGTGCTGCACGTGATCCGCTGGAAAGCGAACGAACTCGATCAAGTGATCGACGCGATCAACGCAACCGGCTTCGGCCTCACGCTCGGCATCCACAGCCGCATCGACTCCACGATCGCGCACATCTCGCAACGCGCCAAAGTCGGCAACTGCTACGTCAATCGTAACCAGATCGGCGCGGTCGTCGGCGTGCAGCCGTTCGGCGGCGAAGGGCTTTCCGGCACCGGCCCGAAAGCCGGCGGCCCGCACTACCTGCTGCGCTTCGTGACCGAGCGGACGTTGACGATCAACACGACGGCGGCGGGCGGCAATGCGTCGTTGTTGACATTGGGAGAATAGATGCGGCGCGTTGCGAATTTCATCGCGCTTGTACGCCTCTTGGTGTAGCGACTTGCTCGAGCGGAAATGCAAGGCTTGAACAGCCTGCCCGCACGTTCGCGCTGTTCGAATATCTGATATTGCCGATACCGCTGTTCATCGCGACGCTCTACGCCGTGATCGAATCGGCGCGCCGGCATGGCAAAGAATCATGCTCCCGACCTTCATCTTCGTGGTGCCCACAAGCTTCGTGTTGGCTTGCATTACCCAAATTCAAACGCCGTTACGTTCACGGTGATGCTGGTTGTCCTCTTGGCGCCGGTCGTTGCAAGCCTGGTTGCCTTCATCTGGGGAGCGGATATTCGTCGCGCCGGAGAAGCTGGCGTGCTTCCACACAATCCAATCTGACGCCCTGGGACCAGTGTCCGGGACCATGACAAACGTTCGTGTGTCACGAGTTGGCGATCGCCAACAGCACTTCGGCGTGGCAGGGCTCGTCAAGACGGCACCAGCACGCCAGGTTCTTGCCGCGCAGCGCCATGCGAATCGCTTCGACAGTGAATGGCGAGTTCGGATCATCGCGCGTCAGATCGCCGCGACGGAATGCGCGTTCGAACAACTGCACGGCGGTGCGGCGGTCGGGAATGCCCGGCGAGCCCGGACGAAACGGATTGCCGAAACGCGTCGTGCGGTCGACTTTCACCGTGTTCGGCGGCATGTGCCAGCCTTTGCGCCGGCTCAGTTGAACGCGATGCGGACTTTTCATTCGATCACTCACGATCAGTGCAGTCGTTTTGCATAGCGCTCGCGCACAACCCGGTTGATGAACGTCGCCCGCCCGGCACCACGTTGCGCGAGTTGCTGCAGTGTCCGCACATTCTCGCGACCCGCGCTGGCGTCGGTGCCCTCCTGAAATTCGACCGTGATCGAGCCGTCGTCGAATTCGTGGGCGTGCACGCCGGAGTCTCCGCTCAGATTCTTGTAGCGTTTCATACGAATTGCCATATGGGCCTGGCGACGATTCTCAACCCGAGGCGGGCGCCATCGCGTTTAACGGTCTGCTAACGAACTCCCGATGGTGCAAGGCAAATAACAAGGCTTGCGGTAAAGTAACCGTATGTACCTTGAGTATTACGGCCTCAAAGAGGCGCCGTTCTCGATCACCCCCGATCCGCGCTACGTGTTCCTCTCGGAACGCCATCGCGATGCACTCGCGCACCTGCTGTACGGCATCGGCAAGGGCGGCAGCGGCGGCTTCGTGCAGTTGACCGGAGAGGTGGGTACCGGCAAGACGACGTTGTCGCGCCTGCTGCTGGAACAACTCCCGGAAAATACGCGCGTCGCGCTCGTGCTCAATCCACGCATTTCATCGGTGGAGATGCTCGAGACGATTTGCGAGGAACTCAAGCTCGACATCGGCGAGCAGCGCGGCAGCGTCAAGGGTCTGGTCGATGCGCTGAACACGTACCTGCTCGACGCTTATGCGCAGGGTTTGCGCGTGGTGCTGATCGTCGATGAAGCGCAGGAGCTGTCGACACAATCGCTCGAACAAGTGCGACTGCTGACGAATCTGGAAACGCCGACGCAAAAACTGTTGCAGGTGATTCTGCTCGGCCAGCCCGAATTGCGCGATAAGCTGCATCAACCCGAATTGCGCCAGCTCGCGCAACGCATCACGGCGCGCTATCACTTGACGCCGCTCGATCGCGGCGAAACCGAAGCCTATGTGCGCCATCGACTGGCCGTCGCCGGCGCGGCGCGCTCGCCATTTTCAAGGCTCGGATTGCGCGCGTTGTATCAGCGTTCCGGTGGCATCCCGCGGCTGATCAATGTGATCGCGGACCGCGCACTGATGGCCGGATTCGCGCGCGAGCAGGATTCGATCGGCGAACGCCTCGTCGATCGCGCCGCCGATGAAACCCTGCCCGGCACGGCGCGTTACTGGATGCATCGGTACGGACGCTGGGCTGCCGCCGCCGCAGTTATCGCGTTGGCGGTGAGCGCGTGGACCTATTTTCAGTGGCAACCTGCGCCGCCAGCGGCAGTCGCGCCGGCGCAAGCGACACCGACCGCGGTCAAACGCGACGATGCACTCGCGCAATTGCGCGCGATGATTGCGCGCAATACCGAATCCGACCTGAGCGCGTGGACGCAACTGCTCGCGCGCTGGCAGGTCAATTCCAGCGAGGTCTCGGTGCGCGACGCCGCGCACTGTCCGAACGTGATTGCGGCGGGCATCGGTTGTCTGCATGGGTCAGGTACAATCGACCAGCTGGCGCGTTTTGATCGGCCGTTGATCCTGCAGTTGCACGATGGCAGCGCACACGCCGACGCGTTGCTGCAGGATGTCGACAAGGAGCACGTGCGCCTGACGCTCGGCGGCGAAAGCCGCATGCTGACGAAAGCCGAACTCGGCAACGTCTGGAGTGGCGAATTCAGCGCGGTGTGGCGCGTGCCGCCGGACGTGCCGGCAACGTTGCGCCAGGGCGATGCTGGACCCGGCGTCGCTTGGGTCAAGGCACGTCTGGCGCATATGGACGGCAAGAATGCCGATGCCGGCCCGGCGTATTTCGACCCCGCACTGGAAACGCGCGTACGTACTTTGCAAGTCGCCTACGGCATCAAACCCGACGGCGTGGTCGGACCGGAGACTTTGTTCGCGTTATCCGCGCTGGACGATGCCGGTCCGCATCTGTATCGCAATATCGAATAGTATACTTGTACAAACTATGTCATTGATCCTGGAAGCCCTGAAGAAGTCCGAAGCCAAGCGCCGCCTCGGCGAGGCGCCCGACCTCGGCACGCCATTTTCCTCGCCGCGCCGTCGCGGCAATCTGGTGCCGGTGCTGTTCATCGCGATCGTGGCGGCGGGCGCGTTTGGCTGGTGGTATCTGCGCAAGCCAGCCGCCACGCCGGCAAACACTCCGTCGAACGTCGTCACGGTTCCGGCAACCAGCGCGCCGCCAGCGGCGGCGAAGCCGCTGGCCCAAGTGCCCACGCCCGCTCCCGCTGCCGCGCACCCGGAACGGCCGCGCGCGATTCCGCCGCCGTCGCCGCCTGCGCCGCCGCAGAACGGTCCGCCCGAGGTGGTTTCGGTCGGCGAACTGGCGGCGCGCGGCGCGCTGCAAACGCCGTCACACCGACATGCGGAATTCAACCGATCTCCGAGCGGGTCGATGGCCGGCAGGAGACTGCCGCCGGACATGCGTCGTGTGGAAAAGGCCGCGCCGGTCGCCGCGCAAACCCGGCCCGCGTCCCCGCCAGCGGCGCAAACGGCGCAGCCAGCACCGGCAGCACCGGCCGTGACCAACACCGTGCAGCTGGCGAAAGCAACCAAGGCGCCGGACATGAGCGGTGCGGCTGTTGCCGCTGTTGCGCCTGCTCAGGCGGCAGCGCCACCCGCGGCGGCGGCCACGACCCCGACCATGCAAGCGTCGGGTTCGGGAGAAGTAAAGAGCGAAGTGCCCAAGAACGATGTGCCGTTTTACTACGAGTTGCCGTTCGGTATCCGCAAGTCCTTGCCGCCCCTGCGACTGAGCATGCACGTCTACGCCGGCGATCCGGCGCAGCGTTTCGTCGTCCTCAATGACTCGCGCCTGGCCGAAGGCGACAAAACGGCTGATGACGTCACATTGCGCGAAGTGCGCAAGGACGGTGCGGTTCTCGAGTTCCAGGGCCAGCGTTTCTTCTATCCGCGCAGCCAGTAGCGCGCGACCGCGTGTTCGTACATATCGAACAGCGGCACCGACGCGTCATGCCCTGGGCGACGATTGGCATCATCGCCATATGCGTATCGATGTTCCTGTGGCTGTCGATCATGCCGCCCGAAGCACGCACGCCGGTGCTGCAACGCTGGGGCACGGTGCCGTCGCGGCTATTCGATGCGCAAGTGCCGTTGGCGCGGCAATGGCTGGAGTTGCGGCCGGCACGCCTGATCACGGCGCTGTTCATCCACATCGGCTGGCTGCATCTGATCGGCAACCTGCTGTTCCTGATGATCTTCGGCCTGTCGGCGGAGCGCGTGCTCGGCTCGCCGCGGTTTCTGTTGTTGTTTCTGGCCGGCGGCGCGACGGCGAATCTGGTTGGCGCGGTCACGCTCGCGAGCGCCAATGCGCCGATCGTCGGTTCCAGCGGCGCCGTGTCGGCGATCGTTGGTGCTTATTTCGCGCTGTTCCCGCGCGCGCGGCTCGGCTTGGTGTTGCCGCTCGGGCTGTTTCTCGAATTCGTGCGCATCCCCGCGCCGGCGTTGATCGGCTTCTGGATCCTGCTGCAGTTCCTGTTCACCTTCGTCGGTCCGGCTTATGGCGCGGTGGCCTGGTGGACGCACATCGCCGGCTTCGGCTTCGGTATACTTTTTGCGCTGGTATCGAAGCCGGCAATTGCGCGACGTCTGCGCCAATAAAAAAACCCGCTCGCGCCGTGCGGCGCGAGCGGGGACGGATTGGACCAGCTTAGTTCTTGGTTGCGGCCGCCGTGTTCTTGACCGAATCGTTCGGCAGGTGGCGCAGGGCGAGGCCTTTGAGCAGGTTCATCGCTTCGCTCAAGGCGTAGTCGTCCAAGTTCTCGCGCGCGCGTGCGGTACCGGCGACGCGGTCTTTCTCGTGCTCGCCTTTCAGGTGATTCGGCAGATCTTTCTCGCCGCTGATCAGCGACGGCGCCGAGTCACGCACGCTGAGCTTGAGATCCTGCAGCTCGATGTCCGGCTCGATGCCCGCAGCCTGGATCGACGTGCCGCTCGGCGTGAAGTAACGCGCGGTCGTGAGCTTGACGGCGTGCGTGTCGTCCAGCGGCAGCACGGTCTGCACCGAGCCTTTGCCGAACGTGCGCCGGCCCATGATCATCGCGCGATGATTGTCTTTGAGCGCGCCGGCGACAATTTCGGCCGCCGAGGCGGTGCCGTTGTCGACGAGCACGACGAGCGGCGCGCCATCGAGCACGTCGCCCGGTGTCGCACTGAAGCTCAGCTCCGACTGCTTCATGCGCCCGCGCGTACTGACGATCGTGCCGCTGTCGAGGAAGTCGTCGCTGATTTCCACTGCCGAGGTCAGCAAGCCGCCCGGATTCGCGCGCAGGTCGAGCACGGCGCCGCGCAGCGTCGGCTGCTTCTTCGTCAACTTGGCCAGCTTCGTGCGCAATTCGTTCCCGGTATCCTCCTGGAACTGGACGATGCGAATGTAGGCGTAACCCGGATCAAGCTCGCGCACGCGCACGCTGGCAACGCGGATTTTCTCGCGCGCCAGCACGAGGTCTTCCGGAGCGCTCGCGCCTTCATGCAATACGCCCAGTGTCACCTTGCTGCCGGGTTTGCCGCGCAGCAGCGTCACCGACTGATTCGCGTTGTCGGAGGTGATCGTTGTCTCGTTGATGCGCGTGATGATGTCGCCCGGCTTGATGCCGGCGCGCTCGGCCGGCGATTCGTCGATCGGCGAGACCACGCGCAAGTTGCCGTTGGCCGTGATCACTTCCAGACCCAGACCTTCGTAGCTGCCGCTGGTATCTTCGTTGAGCTCGGCCATATCGTGCGGCTCGAGATATTCGCTGTGCGGATCGAGCCCGGCCAGGAGGCCGTGAATCGCATTCTGCATCAGCACCTTGTCATCGACGGGTTCGACGTAGCCTTGCTTGACCAGATTGAATACTGCGGTGAACGCGCGAATGTCATCCATGCTCACCGCCGGCTTCGGCGGATTCTGCGTTTGCGCCGGCGGCGCGGTTTTCGCATCGTCGGCCTGGGCGGCGAACGGCGCGAGCGTGAGGAGAATTGCAGGCAATAAACGGCGTGGGGACATGGATGTATTCGCTAATTTTTCAGGCCAACGAAGGAGTAAAAATTACGCACAAACGCGTAACACGATCAGTATAGTCCTTCCTGTGTAATCGCAATGTGAAATGCACGGTAAAATGAGCGAAATCACCCCCACGCATTTCATTTTGCAGGGCGCATCCAGGTCGCCGGATCAAACGCCTTGCCATCGTGGCGCAGCTCGAAATACAAGCCGGACGTCTTGCGCCCGCCGCTGTCGCCGCTCGTGGCAATGGCTTCACCGGCATCCACCCAATCGCCGGCTTCCTTGAGCAGGGTTTCGTTGTAGCCATACAGGCTCAGATACCCTTCGCCGTGATCGATGATCAGCAGCAATCCGTAACCGCGCAGCCAGTCCGCGTAAACCACGCGCCCGTGTGAAACGGCGCGCACTTCGCTGCCGTCCTTCGCCGCGATCAGCAATCCGCTGCTGCTGCGCTCACCGTCCGCGGCGGCGCCGAAATGCGCGACGACCTTGCCACGCAACGGCCAGCCGAGACGTCCACGCAAATCGGCGAACGGCTCCGCACCGGCCAAATGCTTGGGAATGTCGGCGAAGATATCGCGCAGCTTCGCCAACAGATCGACGAGGGCCTTTTCATCCTTGCCCAATGCAGCGAGCCGACCCGTTTGATCCTTCAGCGCGGCCTCAAGTTCCCCAAGCAGCTGATGTCTCTGCTCGCGTTCGGCATCCAGCTCGAGCGCCTGCGCCGCACGCTCATCGCGCGAACGTTTCAGCGCCGCGGTTTCGCCTTCGATATCGGCCTGCAGCTGCGCGAGCGTTTGCAGGTCTGTCAGCAAGCCGTCGATCTCGTGCACGCGTGCGCGCTCGAAATAACGATAGTAGGCGAGCATGCGACCGATGTCGTCGATGTGGTCTTGCGCGAGCAACAGCTTGAGTTCCTCGTCGCGACCCATCGCATAGGCTGAACGCAACAGCGCCGCCAACGCATCGCGCTGATCCTTCAGCTTGGCATCGAGCGCAGACCGTTGTTCGACCAGACCATCCAGTTTGGACTGCTGAACGGACAACTGCTGATCGATGCCATGCAGAGTCTTGGCGAGCGCGGCGATTTTCAAGTCGGCCTCGCGCAGCGCGCCTGTTGCGTCGTTGCGCTTGGAGGCGGTGTCTCTTTGCTCGTCGACGAGCTTGCGTATGTCCGCGCGGACTTGCTCGAGCTTTTGCTTGGCTTGGGCTTCCTCGGCGCTGTGCTGGGCGTCGGAACCTTGCGCGTGGACGTTGATCGCCATCAGCACGGCCAGAGCCGGCATCCAGCTCTTTTCGATTTTGGACCCGGAAAAAATCAAACAAACTCAACCAGCGAATGCCCCGTCATCTCGGCAGGCTGCGGCAACGCCATCAGCGCCAACACGGTCGGCGCCAGATCACGCAGTGCGCCGGGCGCAAGACGCGCCTTGCGCCCGATATAGACAAGGGGCACCGGCCCGACCGTATGTTGTGTATGCGGCTGGCCGTCGTCGGCGCGCATCTGTTCCAGATTGCCGTGATCGGCGCTGATCAGCATTTCGCCGCCGGCATCCTCGATGGCGTCGGTCAACCGGCCGAGCGCCACGTCAACCGCTTCGACGGCCTTGATCGCCGCATCGAGCTTGCCGCTGTGTCCGACCATGTCGGCGTTCGCCAGATTGCAGACGATGAAATCGTACTTGCCCGATTCAATCGCCGCGACGAGTTTGGCGGTGACTTCCGGGCAGCTCATCTGCGGCTGCAGATCGTACGTGGCGACCTTCGGGCTCGGCACCAGAATGCGGTCTTCACCCCGGTAGGGATCCTCGCGGCCGCCGGAGAAGAAAAACGTGACGTGCGCGTATTTTTCGGTTTCGGCGATGCGCAATTGATGCAAACCAAGATCCGCCAAATACTCGCCCAATGAATTGTGCAGCGACTGCGGTGGGTACGCGACCGCGCTGACGGCGAGGTCGTCGCTATAGTGCGTGAGACTGACGAACGCGGCGAGGTGGATCGTGCGCGCACGCTCGAAACCGCTGAACGACGGATCGACGAATGCTTGCGTGAGCTGGCGTGCGCGGTCGGCGCGGAAGTTCATGTAGACGATTGCATCGCCATCGGCGATCTTGGCGCCGGAGCGGATCAGCGTCGGCTTGACGAATTCGTCGGTTTCGCCGCGGGCATACGCGGCCTCGATCGCGGCGACGCCGCTGTCGGCCTGGAATTGCGCCTGCGCCTCGGCGATCGCATCGTAAGCGAGCTTGACGCGATCCCAGCGTTTGTCGCGGTCCATTGCGTAATAGCGCCCGCTTACGCTGGCAATGCGCGCGTTGCCGAGCTCGTCGCAGCGCGCCTGCAATTTTTCCAGCGATGCGCGCGCGCTCTGCGGCGGCGTGTCGCGGCCGTCGAGAAACGCGTGCACGGCAACTCGTGCCACGCCTTCGCGCTTGGCCAGATCGAGCAAGGCGAAGATGTGCTGTTCGTGACTGTGCACCCCGCCTGGACTGAGCAGCCCGAACACGTGCAGGGCGCCGCCAGACTGTTTCACCGCCGCGCATGCGGACAAAAGACCCGTGTTTTTGAAAAAACTGCCGTCGCGGATCGCCGCGTCGATGCGCGTGAGATCCTGATAGACGATGCGACCGGCGCCGATGTTCATATGGCCGACTTCGGAATTGCCCATCTGGTCGTCGGGCAAGCCGACGTACTGACCATGGGTCTGCACCAGTGTGTGCGGATACTGCGCGAGCAGCCGGTGCCAGTTCGGCGCGTTCGCCAGAGCGATCGCGTTGTTGTCACGCGCCTCGCGATGGCCCCAGCCATCCAGGATCAGCAGCAGCACGGGTTTGGGTCGGCTCACGGCGGTTCCGTTCGCTAAAGTCTCATGGTAGCGAATTAGATAGTTGCCTTAAACCTTGGCACACTTCGGCCGCATCCAAGCGGCATCCATCAGGAGATGATCATGTTGCGCTACGCCCTGTTCTCGCTGCTCATCCTCAGTGCTGCCGCGATCGCCGCCGGCAACGAAGATCTGGACATCGACAAGGTCAATGGCAGCATCCATGTGCCGGACAACGCCAGCGCCGGCAAGCTCAGCACGGTCAATGGCGGCATACGCATCGGCGCAGGCGCGCATGCAAAGAGCGCGGAAACCGTCAATGGCGGCATAGATGTTGGCGCCAATGCCACGCTGGATTCGCTGGAAACCGTCAACGGCGGCCTGCGCGTCGGCGAAAAAACGAAGATCGCCAAGACCGTGGAAACCGTGAACGGTTCGATCACGCTCGACGCCGGCGTGGATGTTGGCGGCAAGCTCAGCAACGTCAACGGCGGCATTCGCCTCGACAGCGCTCATGTTGGCGGCGGCATCGAAACGGTTTCCGGCGACATCGACGTCGGCGCCAACTCGCGCGTCGAGGGCGGCATCCTCGTCGAAGCGGACCACAGCTGGTTCCGCGTGGGTTCCGGGCGCCTGCCGCGCATCGTCATCGGCCCGCACGCCACGGTGCAAGGCACGCTCAATTTCAAACGCGACGTGGAACTCTATGTCAGCGACAGCGCCACGATCGGCGATGTGCAAGGCGCCAAGCCGGTGAAGTTCAGCGGCGACAGGCCATCGGCTGAGACCAAGTAATGTGAACTGCGGCGCTGGCTCCCGCGCCGCAGGCTTTCTACAATCGGTGTCTGCCTGAATGGAGACGCCGATGCGTCGTTTGTTGATCCCCGCGCTCACCGGTCTGCTCGCCGCTTGTGGCGAACCGCCGCAGTCAACGCCTTCGGCATCCGTTGCGGCTCCGCAACGCGAGCCGATCAAAGCCACGCGCGACGGGCATTTCTCGCCGGCGATCACGCCCGAAGATTTCGCCGGCTACGTGCAGCGCCTCGCCTCGGACGAATTCGAGGGCCGCAAACCCGGCACGATCGGCGAACGCGCGGCGACCACGTATCTGATCGAGCAATTCCAGGCGATGGGTCTGAAGCCCGGCAATCGCGACAGCTATCTGCAAGAAGTACCGGCGATCGAAACCACGCTGCTCGATGGCGACCAGGTCGCGCTCGAAATCGCGAGTGGCGGCAGTGTGGAAAAGTATAAATTTCGCAACGATGCGATCGTGGGTACCTTGCAGGGCAAAGGCGAGGTCGAGCTCAAGGACAGCGATCTGGTGTTCGCCGGCTATGGCGTGGTCGCGCCGGAGTACCAGTGGAACGATTACGCCGGACTCGACGTGAAAGGAAAAACCGTGGTCGTGCTCATCAACGATCCTGGCTTCGGCAATGGCGACGAGAGCTTGTTCAAGGGCAAGGCCATGACGTATTACGGCCGCTGGACCTACAAGTTCGAAGAAGCCGCGCGCCAGGGCGCGGCCGCATGCCTGATCGTGCACGACAGCGAAGGCGCCGGCTACGGCTGGTCCGTCGTCGTCAACAGCTGGAGCGGGCCGCAATTCAATCTGCCAACGAGCGAAGATTCGGCGCCGCGTTTGCCGGTCGCCGGCTGGCTTACAGCCGACGCCGCGCGGCGCGTGTTTGCCAAGGCCGGCGCCGACTTCGACGCGCTGAAAAAATCCGCCGACGTGCGCGGCTTTGCCGGTTCGCCGCTCGCAGCGAAGCTGTCGGTCACATTCCACAACCAGGTTCGCAACGTATTGTCGACCAATGTGCTGGCGTTGCAACCCGGTAGTCAACGACCCGATGAAGCGATCGTGTACTCGGCGCATTGGGACCACTTCGGCCGCGATCCGAATCTCAAGGGTGATCAGATCTACAACGGTGCCGTCGACAACGGCACCGGCGTTGCAGCCCTGCTCGAAATCGCCGACGCGTTCGCGCATCAGACGCCGCCACCACAGCGTTCGATCCTGTTCCTGGCGACGACGCTCGAAGAGGCTGGTCTGCTCGGGTCGCGCTATTACGTGCTGCATCCGCTGCGGCCGCTGGCCAAAACCGTAGCCGACATCAACATGGACGAGTTGATTCCCTGGGGCCGCACGCGGGACATGGCGGTGATGGGGATCGGCCAATCGCAGATGGACGATTATCTGCGCGATGCGCTCAAACCGATGGGTCGCGTGATCACCGCCGACGAGGAACCGGAGAAAGGGTTCTTCTATCGTTCCGACCAGCTCAACTTCGCGCGCGCCGGCGTGCCCGTGCTGTTCGCGCGCGGCGGCTTCGACAAGGTCGATGGCGGCACGGCCGCCGGCAAGGCCGCTTACGACGACTTCACTGCCAACCGCTATCACAAGACCGCCGACAACTACGATCCAAACTGGGATTTGTCCGGGGTGATCGAGGATGTCAGCGCGCTGTATGCCGTCGGCAAGCGTCTCGCCGATGAAACGGCGTTCCCGCAATGGGCGGCCGACAGTGAATTCCGCGCCGCGCGCGAAAGCTCGCTCAAGGCGGCCAAATAATGCAGGCGCTCGTCTTCTTCCTGTTCGCGCTCAGCGTCCTGCTGCTGCTGATCGCATTCGGCCATCTGCTCGCCGGGCAACGACACTGGCGCGCGCGCCGGCGCGTGCATGCCGTGCATCGCGGCATGTGGACGGCCGTGTTCCTGATCCTCGCGGCGATCACGGCCGGACTGGCCCTGGCGATCCGCAGTTATCACCTGCTCAGCGCAGAGGCGCCGGTGGCGACGTTGAGCGCGCGCCAGCTCGGGCCGCAGCAGTTCGCCGTGCGCATCGATCTGCCCGATGGCACGCATCGCAGCGTGGATTTGCGTGGCGACGAATGGCAACTCGATGCGCACGTCATCAAGTGGACACCGCGAGCGGTCGCGCTCGGCGCGCAGCCGCTGTATCGGCTCGATCGGCTCGCCAGCCGTTACCGCGATACCGCGCAAGCGCAAACCACACCGCCGAGCGTCGTCGCGCTCAACGAAGATTCGATCATCGATTTGTGGCGGCTCAAGCAGCAGTTCCCGCGCTGGCTGCCCTGGATCGACGCCGATTACGGCAGCGCCGCGTATCTGCCGCTCGTCGATGGCGGTACGTACACGGCGACGCTGAGCGCGTCCGGTGGATTGATTGCTCGGCCCGCGGATGCGGCAACGGCGGACAAGCTCAAGGCGAGTGGCTGGTAGCGCTCACTTCGCCTTTGGCAGGATCCGCAAGGTCTGCTCGTCAAACATCGGCTCGTCCTGCCCCGCGCGCACGAACAGAATCTTGCTCGCGCCCGCGTGCGTTTCGAAATACTGGATGCCATCGGGCGTATAACCCCAATCGCCGCACGGCGGTTCGGGGATGTCGCCCGGATCCTGTTTCGCCTCGAGTTCCTTCTTGAGAGCCGCATTGGGCAGGAAGGTGTAGCGCGCCATGCCTGCTGGTGCGCGTTTGGCCTCCGGCGCTTCGTCCTTGTATGGTTCAAGCCGGCACTGCGCGACGAGTGATTTGTCCGGCGTGTGCTCGGAAAAAACGCGCTTGATCGCAAGTTCGGGCTTTTCGCCGGCCCGCACGTCGAACGTCTCGATCAGCTTTTCGTCCTCGCCGCCGTCGGAGTAATGCTGCAGCAGCGCATTGCCTTTCGCGTACAGGTTGATCTTGCGCCCGTGATAGTCGCAATGTTGGATCCACGCGTCGAGCCCGAGCGCGGCGTCGGAGAGTTTTTTCCAGACGCAGCCTTGCGGCGCCACGCGCGATGGCGCGTCTTCGGCAATCGCGTTCGTTGCGGCCAGCAAGACGAAAAACGGCAGGATTCTGTGCATGATTTCAGTCACAACGCCGGATCGTCCGAAAACCGGACATTATTTCCTGGCGGCTGCCTTCGGCAGCTGATCGAGGATAAACGCGAACTCCTGGGCCACTTCACGATAACGCTGGAAACGCCCGGACTTGCCGCCGTGCCCGGCTTCCATGTTCACCTTGAGCAAGAGCGGGTTCTTGTCGGTCTTCATCGCGCGCAATTTGGCCACCCATTTCGCCGGTTCGTAGTACTGCACCTGCGAATCCCACAATCCGGTGGTCACGAGCATCGCCGGATACGCTTGCGCTTTCACGTTGTCGTACGGCGAGTACGCCAGCATGTAGTTGTAGTACGCCGTTTCCTTCGGGTTGCCCCATTCGTCGAATTCGTTGGTCGTGAGCGGAATGCTCTCGTCGAGCATCGTCGTCACCACATCGACGAACGGCACGTGCGCGACGATGCCGCGATAATCCTGCGGCGCGAGATTGGCGACCGCTCCCATCAGCAAACCGCCGGCGCTGCCGCCTTCGGCGAACACCTTGTCTTTGGCCGCGTAACCTTGTTTGACGAGAAACTCGGTCGCGTCGATGAAATCCGTGAACGTATTCATCTTGTGCAGCAGCTTGCCGTTTTCGTACCAGGCGCGGCCCATCTCCTGCCCACCGCGGATATGGGCGATCGCGTAGACGAAGCCGCGATCGACCAGCGAAATGCGCGGCGACGAGAACCGCGGATCGGTCGAAAAACCGTACGACCCATACGCGTACTGATAAAGCGGCGCGCTGCCGTTCTTCTGCAAGCCTTTGCGGTACAGCAGCGAGACTGGAATTTTTGTGCCGTCGCGCGCCGGCGCCCATACGCGTTCGGTGACGTAATTGGCCGGATCGTAGCCGCCCAGAACCGGATCGCGCTTGCGCAACGTGCGTTCGCCGGTCGCCATATTGAGGTCGTAGACGGAATTCGGCGTGGCCAGCGAGGAAAAATCGTATCGGAGCGTATCGGTATCCTGCTCGCGGTTGTCGCCGATCGTCGCCGTGTAATCGACATCGTCGGATTTGACGAAGAATTCCCGTTCGCCTTTCCACGGCTTGATCAGGATGCGCTGCAGGCCTTCGCTGCGCTCGCCGATCGCAAGATAATTCTTGAACGGCGCCGCGCTGCTGATGAACACGTCGCTGCTGGCCGGCACCAGATCGCGCCAGGCTTTTTTGTCGCCGACGTGCGCGTCGTCCACTTGCATGACGCGGAAGTTCTTGGCCTGCCAGTTCGTGCGCACGATCCAGCGGTTGCCGATGTGTTCGGCGTGGTATTCCAGGTCGTGCTCGCGCGGTGCGAATACCTTGAATTTCGCCTTCGGCTGATTGGCCGGAATGAAGCGCAGCTCGGACGACAACGTGCTGTGCTCGTTGATGACGATGTACTTGTCATCGCCGCTGCTGCCGACGCCCATGTAATAACTGTGATCGCGTTCTTCATAGACGACCGGATCCTTCGCCGCATCGGTGCCCAGCACGTGCTTGCGCACGCGCACGGTCAGCAATGTGATCGGATCGTTCTCGACGTAGAACAGCGTCTTGTTGTCGCCGGCCCACGCCATCGATGCCGGTGTGTTCCTGATCTCGTCCGGCAGCGTCTTGCCGCTGGCGAGATCCTTGATGCGGATCGTGAATTGGCGGCGTCCATTCGTGTCTTCGGCGTAGGCGAGCAGGTTCTCGTTCGGACTGATTTCTTCCGCGCCGATCTGGAAGAAATTGTGCCCTTGCGCCAGCGCGTTGCCATCGAGTATCACTTCTTCGGCCGCCGCTTCACTGCCGTGCTTGCGCGCGTAAATCGGGTATTCGCGGCCTTCCTCGAAACGCGTGTAATAGAAATAATGCTTGAACTTGGCCGGAACGGTCGCGTCGTCCTGCTTGATGCGGCCGATGATCTCGTTGTACAGCGTGTCCTCGAGCGCCTGCGTGTGCGCGGTCATCGCCGTGTAGTAGGTATTTTCCGCCTTCAGGTAATCGAGCACCTCGGGGCGCGTGCGCGTGTCGTCGCGCAGCCAGTAATAATTGTCGATGCGCACACCGTTGGGCGACTGCACTTGGAACGGGTGCACGGCGGCCACGGGCGCTTGCGGCGCGACGGGCTTTTGCGGCTGCGCCGCGCAGGCGGCGAGGAGGACGGCAATGAGCGCGAGCGCGCTCGCACGCAGGTCGAGTTGATGCATGAGTATCTCCGGCAGAAGCGGCATCCTAGCAAAGCGCAGGCGCTCAGGCCTCCTTCTTTGGTCCTAGTTGCTTTTCATAACGCCACGCATCGGCACCGTCTTCATAGAATCCGGAATAGGCGCCGAAGCGCCGATAGCCAAGCCGCTCGTACAAGCGGATCGCAGCGGCGTTGTCCTGGCGCACTTCCAGGCGCAGACGCGTGCAGCCGCGCGTGCGCGCGGAGCGCTCGGCCGCGTGCACGAGCGCCTCACCCACGCCACGCCCGCGCGCCTCGTGCGCGACCGCGATCGAATACAGCCGCGCCACCGATGTGTTCTTGCGGAAAAACACGAGCGCCTTGCCGAGCAGACCGCTCGCATCCACCGCGGCGAGCACGCGCGCAGAAGTGTTCGTGACGTGATGGCGATACTGCCGCGACGACAGGTGATCCGTAGTGAACGCACGCCGTTCCAGCGCGAGCAGGGCCGACAGGTCGGCGAGCGTGGCGCGACGGATGCGGTAGCCGGTACTTGAACTGTGAGCTTGCTGTGTCAAACTTCGCCCCGACCCCGGTTGCCGCGACGCATGCTCGAACCCCCACCTTCACATTTTCGCGGTAGCGGCGCATGAGCCGCCTCGTTATCGTAGTCGAAAAGGCATCGGACTGGGGTTCGTACTATCCGTCCGACAATGTCGTCGCCGCGCAGGACTACCTCAAGGAGGCGATCGGCGTCGACGACGAACGCGTGCAGGTCATCAATCTGTGCCGCAGCTACAAATATCTCGGCGTCGGTTACTACGTGTCGCTGCTCGCCGAAGCGCGCGGACACAAGGTGATCCCCTCGGTGCGCGCGATCAACGATCTGCGCAAACGCGCCTTGTACGGCCTCGATATCGAGGACTTGAACCAGAAGCTGATCAAGTTCCTGCCCGAAGGCGGCCGCGACACCACCGACTTTGGCGTACTTTTATACTTCGGCGAAACCAATTACGGCACGCTGTCGGATCTGGCGCGCCAGGTGTTCGAAACGTTTCCATGTCCGATTCTGCGCCTGGAATTCGAACGCGAGAAGGTCTGGCAGATCAGTGCGATCAAACCGGCCGGCCTGCACACGCTGACCGACGATCAGGAAGATTCGTTCGCCGCGGCGCTCGACAAGTTCTCCAGAAAACTGTGGCGCAAGCCGCGCGCGCGTCGCCAGTATCGCTACGACATCGCCATGCTCGCCGATCCGAACGAGGCGATGCCGCCGTCGAACAAGCGTGCGCTCAAGGCATTCATCGAGGCCGGCAAGGAAATCGGCATCGAAGTCGAACCGGTGACGAAGAACGACTATTCGCGTCTGGCCGAATACGATGGTCTGTTCATCCGCGAGACGACGGCGATCGACAGCCACACCTACCGTTTTGCCAACAAGGCCGAAAAGGAAGGCATGGTGGTGATCGACGAGCCCGGGTCGATCCTCAAGTGCACGAACAAGATCTATCTGCACGACCTGCTGCGCTCGCGCAAACTGCCGACGCCGAAAACCGAAATCCTCTATCGCGACGACGCCAAGCGCCTGGCCGAACTGCCCGACCTGCTCGGCTTTCCGATCGTGCTGAAGATTCCCGACGGCTCGTTTTCGCGCGGCATCGTCAAGGTCGAAAGCGTCGAGCACCTCAAAGCGGCCGCCGAGGACCTGTTCCAGCACACCGCGCTCGTGATCGCGCAGGAATTCATGTACACCAAGTTCGACTGGCGCGTCGGCATCCTCGACGGCCAGGCGCTGTACGCGTGCCAGTACTTCATGTCGCGCGGCCATTGGCAGATCTACAACCATGGCCAGAACGCCGCGCAGAAATCCGGCGGCTTCAAGACGCTGCCCGTGCGCGAGGCGCCGAACGAGGTGATCAAGCTCGCGCTCAAGGCCACTGCGCCGATCGGCGACGGCCTTTACGGCGTGGACCTGAAACAGGAAGGCGATCGCACCGTGGTCATCGAAGTCAACGACAACCCGTCGATCGACGCCGGCGTCGAAGATGCCTATCTCGGCGAGGATTTGTACCGGCGCATCATGGAAGAATTCCTGCGGCGCATGGAACGCAAGCGCCTGGGCATCACGGACTGATGGTTGCCGCGTGCGGCATTCGGCGCAACACGCGCCGCGTGCGCAAACGCGTAGCTTGCTGACGCGCTGGCCGGCGGCGACGGCGAACCCTGACGAGGAGTGCGCGCGACGTCGCCGCCAACCGGCAGCGATGCAGCAAAAGCAGATCGAGCAACGGGGCGACGACGAGCCAGAACGGCAACCATCCCCAGAACGGGTCGCGTGCGCGCAGCGCCGGGGCACAGGCGAACGCCAACAGGCCGAACGCGAGCCATGTCCACAACACGATATCGGAACCACGCAGAGGACGAACCATCACCGGTCTCCATTGAACGATGGCGCTACCCTCGCGCAACGTCATCTCAGCACGTGAGACCCCGGTCTATAATCGACGCGAATGGAAACGGAAACCTCGCACTTCCTGCAATACGCCGTGATGTTCCTTGCTGCCGCGGTCGTCGCCGTCTCCGTCTCGCGGCGCTACGGCCTGGGCGCCGTGCTCGGCTATCTGGCCGCCGGCGCATTGATCGGCCCGCATCTGCTCAATCTCACGCCGGACATGCGTCAGGCCAGCGAACTGTCCGAACTCGGCGTAATCCTGCTGTTGTTCATCATCGGCCTGGAACTTTCGCCGCAACGATTGTGGGTGATGCGCCGGGCGGTGTTCGGCGCCGGCGTGTTGCAGGTCGCACTGAGCGCGCTTGTGCTCGGCGCCGCTGCCCTGCTTGCCGGACTGGTCCGCAACAGCGCGTTGATCGTCGGCCTCGGGCTCGCTTTGTCTTCGACCGCGCTGGGTTTGCAGATTCTGGCCGAGCACAAGCAGTTGCAGAGTCCGCACGGCCGCCTCGCGTTCGCAATACTGCTGTTTCAGGACTTGGCCGCAATCCCGATTCTCGCGTTGATCCCGTTGCTCGGCACGCATACGGCCCCAACCGCGCCCAGCGAACAGCTGTTCGCCGCGCTGCGCATCATCGGCGTGATCGCGGCGGTCGTGGTCGGCGGCCGCTATTTGTTGCGTCCGGTATTCCGCATCGTCGCCGGCACCAAGATCGCCGAGGTGTTCACGGCCACCGCATTGCTCGTCGTGCTCGGCGCGGCATGGGTGATGCAGCTGGCGCACATGCAGATGTCGCTCGGCGCGTTCCTCGCCGGCCTGCTGCTGGCCGATTCGGAATACCGGCACGAAATAGAAGCGCAGATTGAACCGTTCAAGGGCTTGCTGCTCGGATTGTTTTTCCTCAGTGTCGGCGTGTCGCTCGACCTCGACCTCGTGCGCCAGCAACCGTTGCTGATCGGCGCAATCGTCGTCGGCATGCTGCTGCTGAAATCGGCCGTGCTGCTGGGCTTGGCCAAACTGTCCGGCAAACTCAATTTCGCCGAAAGCCTGCGTTTGGCCGCAATACTCGCTGGCGGCGGCGAGTTCGCTTTCGTCGTCTTCAACCTGGCGCAGGATCGCGGCCTGCTCGATGCCCAGCAGCGTGACGTGCTCGTCGTCGCCGTGACCTTGTCGATGGCGCTGACGCCGCTCGCCGTAATCGCTGCCTCGCGCTGGCTGGCGACGCGCAAGCCCGAGCCGGAACGGGAATTCGACACGATCGCCGACGGCCACCCGCGCGTGATCATTGCCGGCTACGGACGCATGGGCCAGATCGTTGCACGCGTGCTGCGAGCGCAACACGTGCCGTTCACCGCGCTCGAAGCATCGATCGAGCAGGTCGATTTTTCGCGTCGCTTCGGCAGCAACATCTATTTCGGCGACCCGAGCCGGCCCGAATTGCTGCGCGCCGCCGGCGTCGAAAAAGCCGAAGTGTTCGTGCTCGCGACCGACGATCCGGAAGCGAACCTGCGCACGGCGCGCCTGGTGCGGCGCATGTTTCCGCATCTGAAAATCGTCGCCCGCGCGCGCAATCGCCAGCACGCGTTCCGACTCATGGACCTGACCATCGACGACGTCGTGCGCGAGACGCTGCATTCGAGCCTGGAGATGTCGCGTCTCGTGTTGGTCGACCTCGGCATCGATGCGGCGGCGGCCGCCGAGCGCGTGGAGAAATTCCACGAACACGACAGCGCATTGTTGCAATCGCAATACCTCGTCTACGACGATGACGCGGCGTTGGTGCAGTCCTCGAAAGACGCGCTGGCGGATCTGGAGCGTCTGTTCGAAGCGGATCGCGCCAGCGACGCCGAACGAGCGCGCAGCGGCTAAGCCGGCGCGCGCCGCGGTGCCGCCGGCAACGCCAGCTCGGCGGCGACATCGATATAGCCCAACAGGTGTGCGATCTCGCGCGGCGTGCGCTCGAGAATATCCACGCGCAGCGGATCGGCGCCAGCCGCGAGCAGCGCGCGCGCCGGCAGCAGCAATCCGTGCATGGCGCAGGCGTGCAGCGCACCGACGCCGCGCTTGTCCTGCGCGTTGACGTCGGCCCCGCGTTTGAGCAACAGCGGCAGCAACGGCAGCAGTTGTTTCTGATCCGCCGCGCTGCGTGCCGGTGCGTGCGCACCGAGCAACAGCGTCAGCGCGGTTTGTCCGGCGCCGTTGCGCGCGTCGACCGCGGTGGCCGATTCGAGCAACATTTGCAACGTGATGCGCGCGCACTCGGCGTCGCGGCCCGCAAACGCGAATTGCGCCGCGGCATGCAATGGCCGCGTGCCCTGCTCGTCGGCTGCATCGGCTTGCGCGCCGTGCGCAAGCAGTTGCTGCACGAATTCCGGCAGGCCCAACCCCGCGGCGATCATCAGTGCGGTGCCGCCGCCTGCCAAGCGTTGATCGGCGGCGACGCCGTGGCGCAGCAGCGCCTCGACTGTCGATGTCTGATGCGCGCTCACGGCCGCGCTCAGTGCGGTGGCGCCGCTCGCCGCGGCCTGCCCCGGATTCGCGCCGCCTTCGAGCAAGCAGGCGACGACACTCGCGTGTCCCTGGCCGGCCGCACGCACGAGTGCCGGCGCGCCCTGCGCGTCGACGGCATCGATCGGCAGACCGAGCGCCAGCAGTTTCTCCACCGCGCCGGAGTCACCGCTCGCGGCAGCGTCCACCAGATCGAAATCGCGCAGCGCGCGGCGCGGCAGTTTCCACTTTGGCCAATTCAGCCAATACTGCAAATGCGGCTTCATCAAGGCCAGGCCAAGTGGCGTCTCGCCATTCGCGGAACGCGCTTCCGGATTGGCGCCCGCTCGCAGCAACGACCTGATCAATACGACCGCTTTCTCGGGTGTCGCGTTGAGCGCGGCAAACAGCGGCGTGCGCCCGAGCCGATCGCGAGACTGCGCATCGACGCCGCGTGCGAGCAACGCCAGCGTCAGCGCCACGTTGCCGGCCGTGACCGCCAATGCAAGTGGCGTGCGGCCGTCGCCATCGGCAGCAAAGATATCGGCGCCGCGGTCGAGCAGATTCAGCGCCAGGGTTTCCAGAGCGGGCTCATTCGCCAACGCCGTGCACACGCGCTGCAGTAGTTGATGACCCGCGATCTGCGCGCCGCGGTCGACCAGTTCCGACGTTGCGGACAGCGATGCCGGCAGCTGATCCGATATCGCCTGCAACAACGCCGTGCCGTCTTCGACGGTCGCGTTCGCATCCAGACCGTGATTGAGCAGCCAGTGCCGCGTTGATGCGTCCGAATGGGTGGCAAGTTCCACGAACAAACGTGCACATTCGTTCTGCGGCCACTCGCGCATGCGGCCGGCGAACAGCTCCACCACATTCCAGTTGCCGAAACGCAGCGCATCGAGCAAATGCTCCGCGGAATGCGCGGCGCAGGGCGCGGCTTCTCCGGCCTCGCTCACCGTTGCCGGCCGCGGATAATCCGGATCGAGCAGGGCAACGATGTTCCAGCGCCCACCGGCGGCAGCGAAATCCACCGCCCTGCGCCCGTCGGCAACGACCAGCGATCGCGCGGCCCCGAGCGCGAGCAGCTGGCGCACGGTGTCCTCGCTGGCGCGCCTGGATTGACTGGCGATAATCAAGGCGCTGCGGCCGGAATGATCGACGAGGTCCGCCGCGGGTTTGTGCGCCGCCAATTCTTCGATCACTTCGCGCGAATCCGCGCGCGCGGCTTCCATCAAAGCCGTCGTGCCGTGCGTGTCGCACGCGTTCACGTTTGCGCCGGCATCGAGCAAGCCCTTGGCAATCGCCGCGTGCCCGTGCAGCGCAGCCGTCATCAGCGCGGTGCGGCCGAGCGCGTCGCGCGCGTCCACGCGTGCCTTGCGCCGAAGCAGCAACTTGATTCCCTGTACGTCGTCTTCGGCAGTCGCAGCGGCGGCGATCAGCGCCGGCTGCGCATGCGCAACCTCCGCTTTGGCGCCGCGCTCGAGCAGAAAACGCGCGAGTTCCCAGTTCGCCGCTTCGCACGCCACGCCGAGCGGCGTCTGGCCACAGCGATTGATCGCATCGAGTGCGGCGCCGGCATCGCACAGCAACGCGGCGACGATCGGCTGCGCGGAGAGCGATGCCAGATGCAGCGGCGTGTTGCCGTCGCTGTCGGTACAATCGGTACGCGCACCGTTGGTCAGCAGCGTGGTCACGGCTTCGACGCGGCCTTCCTGGCTATCGCGAGTCGCCGCGATCAGCGGCGGCAGGCCAGCGTGTGCGCGATTGAGGTCCGCGCCCTTGGCGATGAGCCCGCGCAACAGGCGCATGTCCGGATGCAGCACCGCTAGCACGAGCAACGAGCGCTGATCGCGATCCTCCGCGGGCGGCACGCCATTCGGATCGGCGCCATGATCGAGCGCCGACAGCGCAAGTTTCACCTGGCCGGCGCGCACGCAGCGCAGCAGCATGGCGTTGAGATCGGCGCCACTGTCGGGCAACGTCGTCGCTAACGATTCGGCATGCTGCACGGCTGTCGACGCCGGTTCGGCGACGTGTTCATTGCGCTCGCGGCGGCATTCCAGCAACACCGCCGACGCGGTACGACGCAGGATCAGCCAGCTCGCCAACGGTGTAAGGACCAGCGCGTAGGCGATCGCCGCGTATGGGCGATAAACCGGCGCCATCGGCAGTTGCATGCCGGCAATGCTCAACACGCCCTGTGCGAGCACAAGCAACGCGACAGCGACGATCAAGCCGTGACTGAAAAACAGCTCGTTGCCGTCGGTCAGCTGTCGCGCAACGGCCAAGCTGCGTGTCAGCGACAGACGTGCGCGCATGCCCGCGAGTTGGCGCGCCGCGTCGATCGCGGGCAGCGCGAACATCGGCCACAGATGCCATACGCTCAACATCGCCAATACCGCGGCACCGGAAACCGCTAGCGCAGCGCCGAGCGTGGGTTCTTCGCGCAGGTGCTGCATCGGCAAACCGATCAGCGCTGCGACGAGCCCTGCGTAGGCCGCGAGCAACCCCAGGTACGCAAGCGCGATCTCGATGTCGAACGCGATACCCGGCCGATGGCGTAACCCGGTGCCGCGGGCGAAAGCCAAAAAGCACAGCGCGTCGCCGCACAGCAGCGCGGCCAGCGAATACCAGGATTGCAACAGCGTCGCGCCGGAAAAAAAACCGAGAGCGGCGACGAACCAGACCCATCCCGTCCACCGATTCCGGCGCTGCAAAAACGTTGTCGACATCGAGTCCAGGAATCCGCGCTGCCGCGCCGAGTATATCGGCCTCCAGCCCGGCGTACCACGGCCAGCGGCCAAGAAAAGGCCGCCCGCAGGCGGCCTTTTCGCGAGCACGTAGAAAGTTTACGGCAGCAATTGCAATGTTGCGCCGAACACGGACGACGCGTAATTCGAAAACACGTCAAAAAACGAGAGCGCGTTGGCGCCGCCAGGGCATTGCGCACCGTCGCTGAAGCCGGTCAAGGCACCCGGCGTGCTCAACCCGCGTCGCTGTGCGGTGATCTGACGACTGTAACAAGCTCCGTCGAGGCCGCTGTACGTATAGCTCTGGGCCGCATCGGACTGCAGATCGGTGGTGTTGCCGTCGGCATCGAAAAAGCGCTTGGCACTGGTTGTCACGTGGTCGTCGCGTTGCGCCGAGCGCACGGCGAAGCCGAGATTGTTGACGTCGATCTTTTGCCTGAACTCCTGATCGACGCTCGAGGTCAGCGTTTCCGTGCCGTCATCGGCAATCACGTCGTCATAATTGAACGTCAGCGGATAGCTGCGTTGTTCATGCACGATCGCCACCGTCGCGCCTTGAGTCAGCGTCGTCGTCGAATCGATCGTCGTGGTCTGCGTCGTATCCTGCTTGTACAGCGAATCGGAAATCGCCAACTGCGAGACATTCGAAAAATCGATGCTCTGTTCGATGTGCGTCGTCACGAGGCCATGCGAGGTCTGGACGTGGCCTTCGATGACGAATTGATGGCCGTTCGTCACCGAGACGCTGCCGCTGGCACCGCTGTCGTCACCGCTGACGTTTTCGTCAACCACAGGCGCAGGCGCTTGCAGCGTATTCGCCGTGACCGCACCGGTCAGCACGGCCGCGTCATGATCCAGATACAGCAATAGATTGGCGGTCGTCGAAAAATAGTCGGCGGCATTGAATACGCCCAGCGCGATCGTGTGCGGCTGCCCGTCATCGAGTACGCCGGCGAATGGACTCAGATCGACCCGATACGGTTCGAATGAAAGGGTTTGCACGCCGGGAATCGGCCGCCACAGCAGCGGATCGGCGCCGCCGGTGTAGATCCAGGGATACACCGGCGCGACGCCGGCGGGCTGGCCGTCGATGCTGATTTCGACTTCGCGAAACGCGGTATGACCGGAATCGAAGAACGTGTCGGCAATATCGTCGGGCAGATTGAAATACCAGAACTCGTCGGCATGCTGGCTCTGCGCGAAAACGTCAAGAAACGCACGCTCGATATTTCGCGGCAACGCAGCGAACGTCACCGAAAGCTGATCGGAAGCGGAGACCAGGTCCGCGGTGCTGCCGGCGGCGCTGGCCGACATCGGCAGCAGCAGATCCGGGCGCGGCGGGTGATCGGCGACGGTAGGCGCGAGCGGGTAAAACGCCAGGGTGGCGGTACCGAAGATGACTCCATCGTAGGTGACGCCATCGGACACACCGACGAAATTTCCGAGCGTTGCCTGACCATCGTGCGCCGCGGCGAACAACGGACCGTAATCCGTCAGATCGCGCTCGATGTGCCACGATGGCGAAACGCTCGCCGACGGTTCCTGCGTGGTGCCGAAATAGATGTTCGCACCGCCGAGCCAGATCTCCGACGTGCGGTCGAATTGGCGCCCCATCGTCACGTAGTAATCGGCGCTCAATACGACTTTTTGCCAAGGCCCGGGGCAATCGGCCGGCGGCGCAAAATGAAATGGCTTCGAGCTGAAGTCGGCGAACTGCTGGTTCTCGAACAAGGTCACGCTGCACGGCGCCGTGTACGGCGGCGGAATCAGCGGATCGGCGGTCGCGACGTTCGGCGAGCCGATCGTCGGTTCGGCAAACGCAGGCTGCCGAGCCATGACAACAACGGCGACAGCGCTGCACAAGACCACGCGCACAATTGCAAATGCTGACCGAGCATGATGCATTGCCCATCCTCCTCCTGGCGAAAAGTGGGCCGACAATAGCATATGGACGGCTATTTACCGCCGTACGGGTCGGCGTCAGTCATTTCGGCGGTGCATCCATCTCGGCTACGCTGGCGCCATGAGAGTGTTGATGCCCCTGCCGCGCCAAGACTTTGATCCGAGCGAAGTCGCGGTGAGCTGGAGGATTCTTGGCGAAGCCGGACATGACATCGCTTTCGCGACGCCCGACGGCCGTACGGCCAGCGCCGATCCGGTAATGACTACCGGCATCGGCCTGGATTATTGGAGCCGAGCCGCCTGGCTCAGCGGCATCAAATGCGTCGGTTTGTTGTTGCGCGCCGATCGCAATGCGCGCGCGGCGTACGGCAAATTGACTGAAGATGCGCGCTATACCGCGCCGCTGCCCTACGCACATTTGCGCAGTACCGATTTCGACGCATTGCTGTTGTCCGGCGGCCACGCCCAAGGCATGCGCGAATACCTGGAAAGCGAACTCCTGCAGCGCCTGGTCGCGGAGTTCTTCGAGGCCGGCAAACCGGTTGCGGCGATTTGCCACGGCGTCGTGCTGGCGGCGCGCAGCATTTCACCGCGCACCGGTAAATCCGTGCTGCACGGACGCAAGACCACGGCGCTGACCTGGCAATTCGAAAGATCGGCGTGGCGTTTGTCGCGCTATGCCGGACGCTGGTGGGATCGCGACTATTACCGCACGTATCGCGAAAGCCCGAACGACCCTCCCGGTTACTGGAGCGTGCAGGCGGAGGTCACGCGCGCACTCTCCGACGCTGCGGATTTCTGCCAGGTGCCGGCCGATGCGCCGCATCGTTGGCGCAAGACCAGCGGCTTGTTTCGCGACACGCCGCTCGATGAGCGTCCGGCGTTCGTGGTACGCGACGGCAATTATTTATCGGCCCGCTGGCCTGGCGACGTGCACACGTTTGCGCGCACGTTTGCGCGGATGCTCGGCGAGGCGCCGTCGCCGGGTGGGAAATTCCGCTATCTTTAACGCCGCACGCGTCAGATTCTTCGCGCCACTTGTCATTCGTCGACCCATGCTGCGCATTCTGCTGATCGAAGACCAGCGCGACATTGCCGCGAACATCTGGGATTACCTGGAACATCGCGGCTTCGTCATGGATCATGCTGCCGACGGCGTGCGTGGACTGCGCATGGCGCTCGATGGCAATTACGATGTGATCGTGCTCGACTTGGGTCTGCCCAAGCTGGACGGGCTCGAGCTGTGCCGGGCCTTGCGTGAGGCCCGGCGCGAGACTCCGGTGCTGATGCTCACGGCGCGCGACACACTCGACGACAAGCTCGCCGGATTCGCGCAGGGTGCCGACGACTACGTGGTCAAGCCGTTCGCGATGAAGGAACTGGAAGCGCGTGTGCGCGCGCTGTATCGGCGCGGACGGTTGCAGCAGGGCGAACAACTGCGCGTGGCCGATCTCGTGCTGGATCCGGCCAATCTCTCGGTCGAACGCGGCGGCCAGCGCCTCACACTCACGCGTGCCGGGTTCGTGCTGCTGGAAACGCTGATGCGGCGCGCGCCGAATCTGGTGCGGCACGGCGAACTCGCCAACGCATTGTGGGGCGAGGCCGGCGGCGACATCGCCACCCTGCACACACACTTGTCGGTGCTGCGCGCGGTCGTGGACCGGCCGTTCGAACAGCGCCTGCTGCACACCGTGCATGGCTTTGGCTATCGCATCGCCGAGAATGCGGATGAATGATGCCGCTCACGCAGACGTACCCGCGCGTTGGCATGCGCGCGTCGGACTGCGCGCGCGCGTAGCGATCATGTTCGCCGCACTCGGCCTCGTCGTAACCACCTGTGTCGCTCTCGCTGCCGTTCACTTTTCCGATTCCTATGTGCATCGGCTCGTCAACGAAATGTTGCGCGTGGAAGGCGAATATCTGCGCGAGCGTTTCGCCGCCGACGGGCACACGCCACAGCCGCACACCAAGCATTTCCACGTCTACAGCACGATGACCGGCACGCCGCCGCCGGCCGAGCTTGCCGCACTGGCACCTGGTCTTCATGAAGTCCAGGATGGCCGCGGCGAGCGCCATGTTGCGGTCTATGAAGCCGGCGCCGGCCGGCTGTATGTCATCCTCGACATCGGCCTGGAAAGCGTGCGTGAGCGGCGTTTGTTCCGCGATCTTGTCGCGCTCGTGCTGCTCGGCACCGGATTGTCGGCGTGGCTCGGCTGGTTGTGGGCCAGTCGCGCGATCGAACCGGTTCGGCGCCTGGCGCGGCAAGTCGAAATACTGGAACCCTCGCGTCGCGGCATGGCCAAGCTCGCACCGGATTTCGCGTTGGATGAAGTCGGCGCGCTGGCGCAGGCGTTCGATCGCCACCAGGAAAAATTGTACGAGTACGTCCGTCGCGAACGCGCATTCACCGCCGACGCGAGCCACGAATTGCGCACGCCGCTCGCGGTGATCCGCGGCGCGATCGAGGTGATGCTCGACAGTGCCGACGTCGCGGGCGAAGCACGCCTGAAACGAATGCAACGCGGCGCCGACGAACTGCGCGACCTGCTCGATGCACTGCTCGTGCTGGCGCGCAGCGACGACAGCGAAGCCACGAGCGGGCACACGCCAGACCTGGATGCCGTGGTCGGCAACGTCTTGCGCGAGCGCGCCGATGCGTTGCGCGAGAAACATCTGCTGGTGCAATACCAGGGCACGAAAGGCGTCGCGATCACGGCGCCGCCACGCGTACTCAGCGTGATCGTGGCCAACCTGCTGCGCGCCGTGACGCAATTTGCCGACGGTGGAGTGTTGCGCGTGCAGGTCAGCGCCAATGCCGTGCGCATTGGCCATCATGCGGCAGCAACGACTTCCAGTGGCGAGGCCAGCGATCGCGTGCTCGGCTTGAGCATGATCCGCCGTGTCTGCGAACGCTGGGGCTGGATGCTCGAAGAAATGCCGCTGCGCGACGGCGACCACGTTTTCAATCTGATCCTGCACAAAACCGATACGGCGTAGCGGTGCGCCGCGATGCGGTTTTTTTGGCCGGAATTAACAAGGACCTGCGAAGATTGACTCGCTGCCCATCCCTCTGTCCCCAGCAGAAGGGCGGCATACCGCGGCCGCTCTCTCCCCAGAGCGGCCGCAACTTTTTCCGCAACCCATAACTTGACGCTGCCAGCCGATCGCGCCAGCATTGCGCTGCAATTCGGAAGCGCGATGGCAGGGAAAGCAATACCGGACAACTTACGCAGATATCTGCTGGCGAGTTCGCTTACAGTTCCGCACGTGGAGGCGATCCTGCTGCTTCGGCACGATCCGCAAACATCGTGGTCCGCGCAGGCGCTCGCCTCGCGCCTCTATCTGCCCGATCGCCGGGCCCGGCAACTGCTGGATGAGCTGGTCGAAATGCGGATCGCCGCGTCAGCAGATGCGCAGCAATTTGCGTATCGCCCGCAGAACGCCGAGTTGGCGTCGCTGCTCGACCTACTCGCAGCCGCGTACGCGAGCCAGCTCGTCGAGGTGACGCGTCTGATCCACACCGCGGCGAGCCCGGCGGCCGAACAATTCGCCGAAGCGTTCCGTTTTCGCAAGGACGACTGATCCATGGCTGGAATTGTCTATGCGCTATGTGCCCTGACCTCGCTGCTCTCGGCGTTCCTGCTGATGCGCGCATACTGGCGCACGCGCTCTCGCGTCTTGTGGTGGAGCGGCCTGTGTTTTTGTGTATTGACCCTGAGCAACACGGTGCTGGTGCTCGACAAACTGGTCTACACCGAAGTGGATCTGCTGCCATGGCGCCTGTTGACGACGCTGACCGCGCTGGCTTTGCTGATCTATGGGTTGTTGCTCGCGGATGAATGAGGCGGCCATGATCGATTTCCTGCTCGGCGCGACGACGACCGCAAACATGGTGCTGGCGCTTATTTTTCTGCGCTTTTACCGGCGCGTGCGCGACCGCTTCTTCCTGTACTTCACCGCGGCATTCGCGCTGGAAAGCGTCAGCCAACTGTGCATCTGGGCGTTTGGCCCCTACATCGAGCACGGCGTAACGGTGTTCGTGATTCGTCTGGTCGCCTACAGCCTGATTCTGCTCGCGATCCTCGACAAGAATTTGCCGAAGGGATCTGCAAACCGGCGAGAGTGATGGCGCGCGATGTCGGCCAACGCCGACACGTGCGGGGTCTGAATGATGCCGGGCGCCCCGGAATGACCGCGAGTATCTGCAATTTTTCTGCGAACCCTCGAGCCGATCGTCGGTATGTTGCGCCGGCCGTCGGTGCACGCACCCGCCGTACGGCAATAGCCCGCGTGACGGAGTAAAGTTGTCCACGTAAGCGATCGACGTTCGCGTGGCGGAACAGGATGGGAGAGAAACTTTTGCGGCAACGTGCACGCCTCGTTACGGCAATTGGCGCGAATCTGCCGGAATCTCGCACGCCCTGCAGCTGCTGGCCGTTCGTGGCGGCGGGTTCGGTCAGGTCGATCTCGATCGTACGCGGCGTAGTGTCGATGGGCCTGGCACTCGGAGCGGCCGGACAGGCTGTTGCGGGAACCTACACCGTTACCAGCGCTGCCGACGACAATACGGCGGGAACGCTGCGAGCGGCGGTGGCGAGTGCCAATGCGTCACCGGGCAGCACGGTCCAGTTCAATCCGAGCCTGAACGGCAGCACGATCACGCTGACCAATGGTCAGATTCCGGTGACGACAGCGGTGGCGATCCAGGGACCGGGTGCGAACCAGCTGACGATCAGCGGCAACAATACGTCGCGCATCTTCCAGGTGGGCTCGGGGGGTGGCCAGGTGACGATATCGGGATTGACCTTGAGCGCGGGCAAAAGCGCCGGAAAAGGCGGAGCCATCTACGCCAACAATAGCCGGTTGACCTTGCAGGACATGGTGCTCAGCGGCAACAGCGCGTTGGATGGCGGCGCCATTTATGCCGGAGGCACCGGTGCTGTTACGACGCTCACGAATGCGACGATTCAGGGCAACTCGGCCAATGCCCGCGGCGGCATCATGTTGTACCACGGCACGAACGTGCAGATCAGCGGCAGCACGATCACCGGCAACTATGCCAAACAGTGTTGCGGCGGCGGCTACATAGGCAAGCTCAGCGGCACTGCCACGATCAGCAATACCCAGATAACGAACAACCATGCCAAGAACGGCAACGGCGCCGGCTTGGCCTTGGGCGGCAACACGGTACAGATCAGCGGCAGCACGATCTCCGGCAACATCGCCTACGGTGCGGCCTATAACGGCGGCGGCCTGTGGATGTACAGCGCAGCCACCACGATCACGTCCAGCCACATTTCCGGCAATCAGTCGGCCCATTATGGCGGTGGTGTGTACTTTCGCGACAGCAGCGGGGCACCGGCGGCATTGGATGTGGAGCGCAGCACGATCAGCGGCAATACCGCTACGCTCACGGGTGGCGGCATCGCGGTCGGACGTACGCAACTGCTGACGATCGGCAGTTCGCAGCTCAGTGGCAATCGCTGTACTTATTACAACACCAAGGGCGGCGGCGCGCTGTTTGTATCCGGCGGCGGTCCGGCAAACCTGCACGACTCGACGATTTACGGCAATTACGCGTATGGATTTGGCGGGGGCATCGACATCCTCGGCAGCCTCACGGGAAATGGCACCACGCTGACCAGCATGACCATCGTCGGCAACTCGACCCAAGGTAACTCCAGCAACGGCCTGCGCGCCGCCGGAACGCCGACGATCGACAATTCCATAATCGCCAACAATGTAAACGCCGCGAACAACGCCGGTTCGCAGGACCTGACCGGCACGGTCAAGGTGACATTCAGCAATATCAAGAAGAAGGGTACGGCGACCTTCGCGGCGGGCAGTGGCAACAATCTGGCCGATGGCACCGATCCGAGCCTTGGCCTGCTCGCCGCCAACGGCGGACCGACATCAAGCATGCTCCCCAACGCCGGAAGTCCGGTGCTGGACAAAGGCGATACCGCAATAGTTTCCGGTGTAGACCAACGGGGATTCCCCCGCGTTTTCGGCACGCATGTCGACATGGGCGCGGTGGAATTTGGCAGCAAGATGACCACGAGCACGACGCTCGCGTCTTCACTGAATCCCAGCATTTTGAATCAAAACGTGACGTTCACGGCGACCGTGACCGGCGATTCGCCCACTGGCAATGTGACTTTCAAGGACGGCGTCACGACAATTTGTGCTGCCGCTGCACTCAGCACGGGCAGCGCCACGTGCTCGACGTCGACTCTCGCAGTTGGCAGCCACTCGATCACCGCGACCTACAACGGCGACAGCTTCAATGCCACGTCGACATCCAGCGCGCTGACGCAAACAGTGAATTCGGGAGCTGCCACCACGACCACCGTGGTGTCCTCGCTGAACCCGAGCACGTTCAATCAAAGCGTGACGTTCACGGCAACCGTGACCGGGCAATCGCCGACCGGCAACGTGACGTTCAAGGATGGCGCGACGACAATTTGTGCCGCCGCGGCGCTCAGCGCCGGCAGTGCAACATGCCCGACGTCGACGCTGAGCGTGGCTAGTCATTCGATCACCGCGACCTACAACGGCGATGGCAATAACTCCACGTCGACATCCGGCGTGCTGACGCAAACGGTGAACAAGGCAGGCTCGACGACGGCGGTTGTATCGTCAGCGAATCCGAGCACGTTCAATCAAAGCGTGACGTTCACGGCAACCGTAACCGGCCAATCGCCCACGGGCAACGTGACTTTCAAGGATGGTGCGACGACGATTTGTGCCGCCGCGGCACTCAGTGCTGGCAGTGCCACATGCCCCACCTCGACGCTGACCGTGGGCAGTCATTCGATCACCGCAAGTTACAACGGCGACGGCAACAATGCCACGTCGACCTCCGGCACCTTGAGTCAAACGGTCAACAAGGCCAGCACCACAACGACGCTCGGCTCTTCGGCAAACCCGAGCACGTACAACCAAAGCGTGACGTTCACGGCGACCGTAACGGGCCAATCGCCGACCGGCAACGTGACGTTCAAGGACGGCGCGACGACAATTTGTGCCGCCGCGGCGCTCAGCGCCGGCAGTGCCACATGCCCGACGTCGACGCTGAGCGTGGCTGGTCATTCGATCACCGCGACTTACAACGGCGATGGCAATAACGCCACGTCGACATCCGGCGTGCTGACGCAAACGGTGAACAAGGCAGGCTCGACGACGGCGGTTGTATCGTCAGTGAATCCGAGCACGTTCAATCAAAGCGTGACGTTCACGGCAACTGTAACGGGCCAATCGCCCACCGGAAGCGTGACGTTCATGGATGGCGCGACGATCATTTGTGCCGCCGCGGCGCTCAGTGCTGGCAGTGCCACATGCCCCACCTCGACGCTGACCGTGGGCAGTCACTCGATCACCGCGAGTTACAACGGCGACGGCAACAATGCCACGTCGACCTCCGGCGCCTTGAGTCAAACGGTCAACAAGGCCAGCACCACAACGACGCTCGGCTCTTCGGTAAACCCGAGCACGTTCAACCAGAGCGTGACGTTCACGGCGACCGTAACGGGCCAATCGCCGACCGGCAACGTGACGTTCAAGGATGGCGCGACGACGATTTGTGCCGCCGCGGCGCTCAGTGCCGGCAGTGCCACATGTCCCACGTCGACGCTGACCGTGGCTGGTCATTCGATCACCGCGACCTACAACGGCGACGGCAACAATGCCACGTCGACTTCGAGCACCTTGACGCAAACGGTGAACAAGGCAACGACCACAACCGCCCTGATATCTTCACTGAACCCGAGTGCGCTCAACCAAAGCGTGACGTTCACGGCAACCGTGACCGGCCAATCGCCCACGGGCAACGTGACGTTCATGGATGGCGCCACCGGGATCTGCGCGGCAGTCCCGCTGAGCAGTGGTACCGCGACATGCCCAATATCCACGCTGTCGGTCGGCAGTCATTCGATCACCGCGACCTACAACGGTGACGGCAATAACACCGGATCGCTATCGGCCACGCTTATCCAGAATGTAGTGAATGCAACGAGCAGCACAGTGCTGGCATCTTCGCTGAATCCCAGTGTATTCAACCAGAGCGTCACCTTTACCGCGACGGTTACTGGCCAGTCGCCCACCGGCAATGTGACGTTCAAGGATGGCGCCACGACGATTTGTGCTGCCGCTGCACTCAGCGCCGGCAGCGCCACTTGTTCGACATCAAGTCTCGCGGCGGGCAGTCACTCGATCAGCGCCGGCTACAACGGCGACGGTAACAATGCCGCTTCGACTTCCAGCGTGTTGACCCAAACGGTGAACAAGGCAACCACGACGACATCGGTTGTGTCGTCCGTGAACCCGAGCGCATTCAATCAAAGCGTGATGTTCACGGCGACCGTAACGGGCCAATCCCCCACCGGCAACGTGACGTTCAAGGATGGCGCCGCCACCATTTGCGCTGCCGCGACACTCAGCGCGGGCACCGCCACCTGCTCGACATCGGCTCTCGCGGTCGGTAGCCACTCGATCACCGCGGCCTACAATGGCGACGGCGACAACGCGGCTTCGATCTCGGGCGTGCTGGCGCAGGGTACGACGACCGCGGGCACGACTACCACGCTATCGACTCCGTGCATGACGACGTTTGTCGAGGGTCAGCCGTTTACGATGAATGCGGGGGTGACGGGTGCGAATCCTTCCGGCGGCATCACGTTCAAGGATGGCATCGGCACGGTCTATTGTTCGAACGTGGCTTTGAGCGCCGGCAGCGCCGTTTGCACGACCAGCAACATCCTTGTGCAAGGCGGCGGCGGCGAGTCCATTTATGCCATGCATGCGGACTACAGCGGCGACTCGTCCAACGCCTCGAGCACCTCGGGCCCGCTTGCACTGACCGTGCTTAGCGCCGCCGAGGTCGTGTTCCGCAACGGCTATGAACCCGAGTCGTTGTCGTGTCCTGTCGAGTAGCTGCGCCCAGATGGAAGGCCGCGGGAATGGGCGTGGCTTTTTTCGGCGACGCGCGTGCACGACGAATGCTCGTAGCAAGACTGGGCCCGGCAGGATTCGAACCTGCAACCAAGAGATTATGAGTCTCCTGCACTAACCGTTGTGCTACAGGCCCGTAGGACAAGTGTAACGAAAACGCCCGCGACCGCGGGCGTTTTCGCTGGTGCGTTTGCGGTGCTTACTCCAGATCCAGGAACGAGCGCAGCTGCTCCGAACGGCTCGGATGACGCAGCTTGCGCAGCGCCTTGGCCTCGATCTGGCGGATGCGCTCGCGCGTGACGTCGAACTGCTTGCCGACTTCCTCGAGCGTGTGGTCGGTGTTCATGTCGATGCCGAAACGCATGCGCAACACTTTCGCCTCGCGCGGCGTCAGGCCCGCGAGCACGTCGCGTACGGTTTCGGTCAGGCCGGTGCCGGTCGCGGCTTCGACCGGCGACTCGACGTTGGTGTCCTCGATGAAATCGCCGAGATGCGAATCCTCGTCGTCGCCGATCGGCGTCTCCATCGAAATCGGTTCCTTGGCGATCTTGAGGACCTTGCGGATCTTGTCCTCGGGCATCTCCATCTTGATCGCCAGTTCATCCGGCGTCGGCTCGCGGCCCATCTCCTGCAACATTGCGCGGCTGATGCGGTTGAGCTTGTTGATCGTTTCGATCATGTGCACCGGGATGCGAATCGTGCGCGCCTGGTCGGCGATCGAACGCGTGATCGCCTGGCGAATCCACCAGGTTGCGTACGTGGAGAACTTGTAGCCGCGGCGGTATTCGAACTTGTCGACCGCCTTCATGAGGCCGATGTTGCCTTCCTGAATCAAATCGAGGAACTGCAGGCCGCGGTTTGTATACTTTTTCGCAATCGAGATGACGAGGCGCAGGTTCGCCTCGACCATCTCCTTCTTCGCGCGACGCGCCTTGGCCTCGCCGATCGACATCGCGCGATTGATTTCCTTGATGTCGGCGAGCGACAGGAACAGCGTTTTCTCGAGCGCGAGCAGCTTTTCCTGCTCGGCCAGGATGTCGTCCTTGTGCGCGCGGATCGAGGACGCCCACTTCTGCTTCTTGCGGATCACCTCGTCGGCGAAGCCGAGGTTGATCTCGTGCGCGGTGAAGGCCTTGAGGAAATCCTTGCGCGGCATCTTCGCCTGCTTGACGCAAACGTCCATGATCACGCGCTCGTGCCCGCGGATCCCGGCAACCACTTCGCGCAGCTTGCGCACGAACGCATCGATCATGATCGACGGCAGCTTAAGTTTGAGGAACGCCTCGGCCATCTGCTCGCGCACTTTCTGCGTCTTCTTGTCGGCCGCGCCATTCTTCTCGGCGGATTTCTGGAACTTGCCGTACAAAGTGCGCAGCTCTTCCATGCGCCGCGTGACTTCGATCGGGTCCGGACCGGTCTCGCCGGGACCGGCTTCCTCGCCTTCGGCCTTTTCCTCGTCGTCGTCCTTGGCGTCGAGTTCGGCGGCCTCGAGCATCGGATCGGGCATGCCCAGACCCGGCACTTCGATATCGGCAAAGCCCGTCAACACTTCGGACAGGCGCTTCTTGCCTTCGACGTGTTGATCGTATTCCTCGACCAGCAGCTGGATCGACCACGGGAAATTGGCCAGCGAGGATTGCACCTGATTCAGGCCCTCCTCGATGCGCTTGGCGATGGCGATCTCGCCTTCGCGCGTGAGCAGCTCGACCGTGCCCATCTCGCGCATGTACATGCGCACCGGATCGGTCGTGCGGCCGACTTCGGCGTCGACGGCCGAGAGCACGGCCACGGCTTCCTCGGTCGCGGTCTCGTCGTCGACCGTGGCGACCGGCGTTTCCGGCAGCAGCGTTTCGGTATCGGGTGCGACCTCGTGCACCTCGATGCCCATGTCGTTGATCATGCCGATGATGTCTTCGATCTGCTCCGGATCGACGATGTCGTCAGGCAGGTGATCGTTGACTTCGGCGTAGGTCAGATAGCCCTGTTCCTTGCCCTTGATGATCAGGGTCTTGATTTCGGATTGCTGCTGCTGGGTGGTTTCGGTTGCCATGGGAGTGCTGCTTTAAACAAAGACTTGAAAGTATAGGAGGGGTGTCAAATCGGCTGGGCCTCAGTGCACTTGGAGCCAGAACGTCACCGGGCCATCGTTGATCAGGTGTACCCTCATATGGGCGCCAAAGCGGCCGATTTCCACGGGTGAATGGCGATTTTTCGCCAATTCGACCAGGCGTTCGAACCAGCGCCGGCCTTCTTCGGGCGCGGCCGCCGAAGTAAAGCTTGGGCGCATGCCCTTGGCCGTGTCCGCGGCCAGCGTGAATTGCGAGACCAGCAGCAGCCCACCACCAGTATCGGCCAGCGAACGGTTCATCTTGCCTTCGGCGTCCGCGAATACGCGATAGCCGAGGAGGCGTTCGAGCATTCGCTGAACCTGCGGCTCACCATCCCCAGGTTGGACCGCAACGAGCGCAAGAAGTCCCGCGCCGATGCGGGCGACGGTTTCGTCTGCCACCTCCACGTGCGCCGAGAGAACGCGTTGAATCAGGCCAATCATTGATTCAGGTTCGCCGCTGCAGGTCAGCGGCTACAATCGCGCGTTTCCGGCCAAGCCTGCAACCCGTGCGCTGGTACATCGCTCTTGCCTTTTTTTTGCTGCGCCTGATCGGACGACTGCCGCTGCGCGCCCTGCAAGGCATCGGCGCCGCCATTGGCTGGTTGCTGTGGATCACACCAAACCCGCTGCGCCGCAAGGCCACGCAAACGCTGTCCTTTGTAATAACGCAATTCGACGCCCAAAGCAGACACGGCCTGCTCAAGTCGAGCTTGATCGAAACCGGCAAGTCGGCGCTGGAACTCTGCAAAGTCTGGTCGGGCGACCCGCACGCCGCGCTCGCGCTCGTGCGCGAAGTGCGCGGCGGGGAGCTTTTCGACAAGGCGCTCGCCGCTGGCCGCGGACTGATCATCGCCGCGCCGCACCTGGGCTGCTGGGAGCTGCTGAATTTCTGGCTGTGCAGCCGCACGAAAATCGCCATTGCCTACCGTCCGCCACGGCAGCCGGCGCTTGAGCCGCTGCTCGTACGCGCGCGCGGCGCGCTCGCCGCCGAGCAGGTGCGCGCGGAAGGCTCCGCTGGCGTGCGCACGCTGTTCAAACGTGTTTCCGCCGGTGGTGCGATCGGCATCCTGCCCGATCAGCAGCCCAAGGCCGGCGAAGGCGAATTCGCGCCGTTTTTCGGCAGCCCGGCGCTGACCATGGTGCTGCTCTCGCGTCTGGCCCAGCGCACCGGGGCGACCGTGTTGTTCGCGTTCGCCGAGCGCCTGCCGGGCGGCGAAGGATTCCGCATCCATTTTCTGCCCGCGCCAGACGGGGTTGCCGATGCCGACCTGCCGACGGCGGTCGCCGCGCTCAATCAAGGTGTCGAGAACTGCGTCAAGCTCGCACCCGCGCAATACCAATGGGCGTACAAGCGCTATTCGATCAGACCACCGGCTTCTGCAGACGCTTGAGGAAGACCGCCATCTCCTTCTCGGCCTGTTTGTCGCCGCGCTTGCGCGCCGCAGCGATACCTTTTTCGTAAGCATCGATCGCTGCCGCGGCATCGCCGGATTCCGCGAGTACCTTGCCGAGCAGTTTCCACGCCGCCGAATAATCCGCATCGAATTCAAGCGCTCGGCGCAGTTCGCCGACCGCGGCCGCCGCCTCGTGCTGCGCGAGCAGCGCGTTGGCGAGCGACACGCGCAGCAACGCACCGTCGCGCGGGCCGCCGCACATGGCGCGCAGGCGGGCGACCGCCGCCCCATTCATCCCATGTTCCAGCCGTGGCTGACATTGATCGATTGACCCGTCAGCGCATTCGTGTCGAAACCGGCGAAGAACAGCGCGCATTGGGCGACGTCGTCGAGCGTGGTGAATTCGCCGTCGACCGTATTCTTGAGCATGATATTTTTGATGACGTCGGCTTCGGAAATGCCGAACTCCTTCGCCTGCTCGGGTATCTGCTTCTCCACGAGCGGCGTGCGCACGAAACCCGGGCAGATCACGTTCGCCCGCACCTTGTGCGCGGCGCCTTCCTTGGCCACGGCGCGCGCCAGGCCGAGCAGCGCATGTTTGGCCGTGACGTACGGCGCTTTCAGCGGCGAGGCCTCTTTTGAATGCACCGAGCCCATGTAGATGATCGATCCGCCCCTGCCGGCCGCGTACATGCGCTGCAGACATGCGCGCGTGGTCAGGAATGCGCCGTCGACGTGGATCGCCATGAGCCGTTTCCAGTCGGCATAGCTGAACTTGTCGACCGGATTGACGATCTGGATGCCGGCATTGGAAACGAGGATGTCGATGCCGCCGAGATCGGCAACGGTTTTGGCGACACCGGCTTCGACGGCGGCTTCATCGGTCACATCCATCGCCAAAGCGGTGGCTTTCACGTCGCGTCTGCGGATCTCGTCCGCGCAGGCCTGCGCGCCGGCGAGGTTGATGTCGGCGACCGCGATGCGTGCGCCGTTATCCGCGAGTACTTCGGCAATGCGCTTGCCGATGCCGCTGGCGGCGCCGGTGACGAGGGCAATCTTGTCTTTGACGCTCATGAGTCTTCCTTGACGACGGTTTTCACATCCACGCCGAGATCGCGCAACTTGCGGTACAGGTGCGTGCGTTCCATGCCGACCGCCTTGGCAAGTTTGCCGACGCTACCGTTGACCTGTTGCAACTGGCGCAGCAGGTAGGCGCGTTCGAACTGCTCGCGCGCTTCGCGCAGCGGCAGATCGAAATCGATGCCGGACGCGCCAGACAACGGGGCGATCGGCGGTGTTGCGCCGAGTGCAGCGTCGACTTCGGCCATGTCCACTTCCGGCGCGATGCCCATGACCAGCAGGCGTTGCACGAGGTTGCGCAGCTCGCGCACGTTGCCGGGCCAGCTATAGTTGCGTAGCCGGTTCTGTACCGCGACCGGGAAATAGCGGTACGGCAGCTTGTCGCGATTGGCAAAAAACTCCGTGTAGACGCGCAGCAGTTCCGGCACATCCTCGCCGCGCTCGCGCAGCGGC
>Ga0207695_10000695_pt1 | contig 65865 bp, 67 predicted proteins | sample KBSC54metaG_FD_184354 | JGI IMG/M metagenome (GOLD analysis project Ga0207695, IMG submission 184354) | Corn rhizosphere microbial communities from Kellogg Biological Station, Michigan, USA - KBS C5-4 metaG (SPAdes) (version 2) | ecosystem: Host-associated > Plants > Roots > Rhizosphere > Soil...
CCTCGGGCGCGCCGAAGATCCCCACCGCGCCCACGCCCGTGGGCCAGATGCAGGCGCAGGCGGGGTCCTAAAGGCGGGTTGTCCCCTCCGCCGGGCAGGCGTAAAGCCACGCCCAATTCCTCCCCCAGCATCAGTGACAGCCACGGCATGACCTTGTTCGATTCCCCTGCCTTTGAGGGCCACGAAGGCGTCCACGCTTTCTTTGACGAAAAATCCGGCCTCAAATGCATCATCGCCGTGCATTCCACAGCCCGCGGCCCCGCGGCCGGCGGCTGCCGCATGTGGCCGTTCCCGAGCGCCGAGGCGGCGCTGGAGGACGCGCTGCGCCTCTCGCGAGCGATGTCCTACAAGAACGCCATGGCCGACCTGGAACTGGGCGGCGGCAAGGCGGTGATCGTCGGCGATTCCCGCACCCAGAAGACCCCGGCCCTGTTCGAGGCCTTCGGCCGCGCCGTGCAGGATGTCGGCGGCAAGTACTGGACGGCTGAGGACGTCGGCGTTTCGCCCGCCGACCTGATGCATGCGCGCAGGTCGACGCGCTTCGTGGCCGGCCTCACCGGCCATGACGCCGCCTCGGGCGATCCCAGCCCGATCACCGCCGAGGGTATCTTCCGCGGCATCACGCTGGGCGTCCGCCGGGCGCTGAACCGGGACCTCGACGGCGTGACCGTGGCGATCCAGGGCGTGGGCCACGTCGGCGCCTACCTGGCCGACAAGCTGCACGCCGCGGGGGCGAAGCTGATCCTCACCGACGTCAACGAGGAGGCGCTGCGCCAGGTGGCGGTGCGGACCGGCGGCAGGGCGGTGTCGCCCGGCGCGATCTTCGACGCCGACGCCGAGGTGTTCGCCCCCTGCGCCCTCGGCGGCGCGGTGAACGCCGACACCCTGCCGAGGCTCAAGGCCAAGGTGATCGCCGGCGGCGCCAACAACCAGCTCGCCGACGCCGACGTGGGGCGCGCGGTCTACGACCGCGGCATGCTCTATCTACCGGACTATGTGATCAACGGCGGCGGCATCATCAACGTCGCCGGCGAGATCCGCGCGCTGGACCGCCAGGAAGCCTTTGATCCCGCCTGGGTGGAGATGAAGCTCGGCCGGCTGATGCAGACCCTGGACGAGGTCCTCGACCGCTCCAAGGCCGAGCGCCGCCCGACCCACGAGGTGGCCAACGAAATGGCCAAGGCCCGCATCAGCCAGGCGGCGGAGCAGAAGAAGGCGGCGGCTTAGGGGTCTTTCGCAGCACCGCCAGCCCCCAGCGCAGAAGCCCGAAGCCGATCAGCATCGGCACGCCGCCCAGCACCAACATGAACGGCAGGATGCCGAAGAAGCTGCCATAGCTGTTCGCCCGCTGCAGGTCGGAGAGCAGCGACATGCCCCCGAAGTAAAGGGTGCAAAGGCCGGAAAGCCCCAGGATCAGCGCGCCGACGGTGACGAGGGCGTAGCCGGCGAAGCGGCGGACCGGATCGCGCGGGACTGGCTCATTCATCGTTCAGCTTCCTTACCCGGGCGCGCACGAAGCGACGTAGGGCGCGGCCTGCCAGAATGACCGCGCCGCCGACCACGAATGTGCCGGCGAGCGGGGACCATTGCGCCCAGTTTGAGAGGCTGGCCGGTGCGAGGCCCAGTAGAATCACAGTGCACAGCCCGCCGAGGCCCACGATCATGCAGCCGATCCCGAAGAGGGCGTCGGCGACGAACTCCAGAACCGGCATGTCGCGACGCCGGGGCGTGTTCATACCGGCTCGCCTCGACCGCGCTGCAACGCTCCGTTCCCAGCCGCCCCCGGCCGATAGAAGGTGTTGTAGGTGTCGAAGGGGATGATGCGGCCATCGGGTTCGACGAAGTGCACGCAGGACCGCTTCACCGTGCCCAGGTCGAAGTTGAAGCGGTCGAGGAACTGGGAGACCACGACCCGGAAGGTGTTCTCGTAGGCGACCTCCTCGGGCACGACGGCCTCGGGTAGGCAGCAGAGCAGGCCCGCCAGCTTGTCGGAGGTGTCGGCCTGGGCGGTGGAGAGCGAGAGCAGGCTGAAGACCGCGGCCTGCAGGTCGGGATAGGCCTCGAAGGTCACCGTGTTGGGCACGGCCGCCACGAAGAGTTCGCGCGGAAGGAGCGAGGTGATCGGCGTCACCGCCTCGCCGTTTCGCAGGCCATAGCCGATGCAGATTTGGTCGGGGTTGCAGGGCAGCGGGATCAGGTCTTCCAGCGCGAAGACGCCCGCCTCCGCGATGCGTCGGCGGACCTCAGTCAGGACGATCCGGTGCGCCTTGGGGTCGAAGCCCTCGTTGCGGCCGGCGTCCTGGATCGGCTGGAAGGTCACGCCGCGCACGCAGCGCCAGGTGAGCGCATGGCGCACGATCTCGGCGATCTCGTCGTCGTTGACGCCCTTTTTCAGCGTCACCACCAGGGTGGTGGAGATGTTGTTGCGGTCCAGCGCCTCCAACGCCTGCTGGCGGATCGCGGTGAGGTCGGCGCCCCGCAGCGCCATCAGGGCGTCGCGCTTCAGGCTGTCGAACTGCAGATAGACCTCGAAGCGCGGCATGTAGGCCGCCAGCCGCTCGGCGAAGCCGGGCTCGCGGGCGATGCGCAGGCCGTTGGTGTTGATCATCAGGTGGCGGATCGGCCGGGCGCGGGCCGCGTCGAGGATCTCGAAGAACTGCGGATGGATGGTGGGCTCGCCGCCGGAGAGCTGCACAAGGTCCGGCTCGCCTTCGGAGGCGACCAGGACGTCCAGCATGGCCTCGATTTCGGCGAGCGGCCGATGCGCCTCGCGCTTCACCGATGAGTCGGCGAAGCAGACCGGGCAGGCGAGGTTGCAGGCCTCGTTGACTTCGACGATGGCCAGGCACGAGTGCTGCTCGTGGTCGGGGCAGAGGCCGCAGTCGTAGGGGCAGCCGTGCTCGGTGCGGGTGTGGACGCCCGGCGGCCGGTCGCCGGGCTTCAGCCAGTCCTTCTGGGCCTTCCAGTAGGCGAGGTCGTCGCTGATCAGGGTCTTCTGCACCCCGTGCTCGCGGCAGCGCTTGAGGTAGAAGACCTCGTCGCCTTCGGAGATGATCTTGGCGGGGACCAGCGCCAGGCAGGTCTCACACAGGCTGGTGGTCTGGCCCTGGAACAGATAGGGCGCGACCTTGCGCGTCGCGCTCACGCCCCCGCCTTTCACGCCTGCGGTCGCCGAGCCAGTAGAGCCATCCATAGGCGACCAAGCCCCCGCACAAAACGTGGAACAGGTTAAACGGCCCGATCAGGGTCGGATAGGGCTTCAGGAACTCCCAGGCGAAGCGCTGCAGGCCGTACCAGAGGCACATGGCGTAGAAGCCACGGCGCATGGCCCAGGCCTGGCGTCCTTGCAGGCCGAGCAGGTACGCCGCCAGGAACACGGCCATGGCCGCGCTCTCGTAGAGCTGCACCGGGTGGCGGCCGAGGCCGTCGCCGAGATCGACCGCCCACGGCAGGCGGCTGGGCGTCCCATAGGTGCCATCCGGCAGGCCGGCGAAGAAGCAGCCGAAGCGGCCAATGACCACGCCGAGCGAGAACGAGCCGACGAAGACCCCGCCCGTGGAGCCCGTGACGCCGCGCAGGCGCTTGTAGACCTCGACCGCCACGATGGCGCCCACCAGGGCGCCCACGACGCTGTGCGAGAGCGCCGGGTGGCTATCGCGAAGGGTGTTCAGCGAGCCGGCCAGCCAGGCGCCCGGGATGGCGCCCGCCACCAGGGCCGCGAAATAGCCCCCGTCGACCTTGCGGGCGACGTCCTGGGTGAGCTCGCGGAGCCGCCAGCGGTAGAGCAGGGCGCTCAGGCCCAGGCCGGACGCCCAGGCCGCCAGGTCGAAGACCGTGTGGGCCCAGGGCGCGGTCGGGACATGGATCATGCGGCGCTCAGCTGGCCGCCAGGCGCGCGGTGCGGGGTTCCTTGACCGCCGTGACCAGCAACAGCAGGCCTGCGGCCAGGACGCCGATGGAAAGCCCGAAGACCGTGTTGTAGCCCAGGAAGTCGGCGATCTGGCCGCCCACCAGCGGGGCCAGGGTGGCGGTGATGCTCTCGGCGGTGGCGGAGACGGCGATGCGCATGGGCAGGTCGTCGCGGGCGCCGAACTCCAGGATCATGGTCTGGGCCGACATGTTGTAGCCCGCCTGGCCCGCCCCCAGCCCGAAGAAGGCCAGGAACACCGCCCAGGTGGTGTGCACCTCCAGCAGCAGCACCGTGGAGGCCGCCCAGGCCAGCAGCGAGAACATGAGCACCAGGCGGAAGCCGGTCTTGTCGCCGAGGTAGCCCCAGACCAGGTTGGAGAGCGCGTCGGCGCCGATGTAGGCCATGGAGAGCGCGCCCAGCAGCTTGCCGGTCATGTGCATCGAGGCGCCGACGTAGAGGATGTAGAACGGCGTCGCGATCCGCGCCGAGCTCGCCAGCATCTGCACCACCAGGAAGAATCCGTAGGCCCGGTCGGCGGTGATCAGGCGCGGGAATTCCCGCAAGCGGTCGCGGAACCGGCCCTGTGCGCGCGTGGTGGGCGGCTCCGGCTCCTTGAGCAGGAGCTGCAGGGCCCACAGGCCCATGCTGGTGAGGACGAAGGCGAAGACGAAGGTCGTGCCGTAGCCATTGCCGAACAGGTTGGGGCCGATGAAGTAGCGGCCGGCGACGTAGGCCAGGGCCGCGGCGATCAGGCTGCCGGTGGCGTTGCGCCAGGCCTGCAGGCGCCCGCGCCGGCTGATCGGGATCACCTTGGCCATCAGGAGCGAGAACACCACCCGCTGCGCGCCCATGAAGAGGCCGAACATCAGCATGAAGCCGAGGATCGAGGCGACGAGGGCATTGCCTTTCAGAAGCCAGCCTGAGACGGCGATGCCGAGGACGGCGGTGCGCGCCAGGCCCCCCATCCACAGGGCCGCCGGCAGCACCTTGGTGCGATGCTCGATGCGGCTGGCGCCGAAGATCGGCGAGATCACCCCGCCCACCTGCTGCAAGGCGAGCCCCAGGCCGACGATGCCGTTGGAGCCGGAGATCATGTGCAGGTAGGCCGGCAGGAAGGTGGGCGTGTTGACCAGCCGGAAGCCGGTCATCCCCAGCATGCCGTGCAGGTAGTTGCCCAGGTAGTTGCGCTTCAGATTGTCCCAGACGAACGTCTCGTACTGCGCCTCGCGGGTGGCGAGATCGGTCTCGCCGGCCTCTGCCGGGCTTGCGGCCCCGGCGGTGGGTTCAATCTTGGCGTCCAAATGACCAACGCCGGTCTCGGCCGGCGAGGATGGCCGGCTCCGGCGCCCTTCGCGAAAGGCAGGAGTTCAATGCCGCTGGTCTACAGAGTCCGGCGCGGCGGCGAAAGGGCGTGGGGTGCGGGCCCGGTCAGACCCGGCGGTATTCCACCTTCGAGCCGTCGTCGAGCTTGCCGGTGAGTGACTGCCAGGCGCCCGCCTCGTCGTAGAAGTCGTCGATCTCCGCCTCGCCGCGGATCGCGACGTGGTTGGGCGCGACGCGGGTCACGCGCACCTTCAGGAGCTTGCCGGTCTGCGGGTTGAACAGCGGCGCGCCGGAGAAGATCTTTTCGTTCCAGTGGTTCATCGGGTTGGTGTCGGCGGTGAGCATGGTCTTGCCGGACGGGCAGTCCACGCGGATGCCGCCAGCGGTGCGCTCGGCGACCACGCGCTCTTCCTTGCCATTGGTGGTGGTGGCGGTCTCCAGGGACGCGAAGACGCCGTCGTTGCGCCGCTCCAGCGCGTGGTGGTGGTAGCGGAAGACCGGCACCGGGCCGATCTTGACGGTCATCACCGCCTCGGTGGTGGCGGTGAGCGCCGCGCCCTCGCCCGAGAAGGCCACGTGGTGCTCGCCGATCTTCGAGCCGTTGCGGAAGACCGCGAAGGTCAGGCTCTTCGGCGCGGCCATCGCCAGGCGCGGCGCGAGCGGCAGGATCAGGCCGCCGGCCAGCACGGCGCGACGGGAAACGGCGAGGCGTTCGAGCATGGTTCGGCCCTTTTCGACGAGCGCCGCAGCGCCCCCTCTCGTCGGGGATTACGAAGCCGGACCTGTTAAGGATGCGCTTAGTGTCCGGGCCTTGGCTCGAACGTCCGCGGCGGCCGCACGGACTCGGCGGCCCTGCGGTCGGGCTTCTGGCCGTGCTGCGGGGAGGGCGCGGACTTCGGGAAGCTGAAGTTCAGGCCGGACCCCTGCTGCTGGAAACCCTGCGTCATCCTCGCCCCTTCGCGGCTTCAACCCCCCGCCGGCAGTCTGACTCACGCTGCGGCGGGAATCGACTGGGCCGGACGCACGTCTACGTGAACCGTGAGCTCGGACGGCCCGCCGTCGCCGTAGATGTCTCCGGATACCGGAGCGGCCTCCGCCGGGGTGCGGGTCACGGCCACCGGGATCAGGTCAGGGCTCTCTGCGAGCGCATTGGTGGGGTCGAGCTCCGTCCAGCCCAGTTCGGGCAGGAAGACCTCGCACCAGGCGTGGGTGGCGCCGGCCCCGCGCACCGCCGCCTGCTCGGGGGAATAGAGGTAACCGGTGACGAAGCGGGCGGCGTAGCCCAGGCGGCGCAGGGACTCGACCAGCAGCCAGGCGAAGTCGCGGCAGGTGCCGGAGCCGACCGCCACCGTATGGCTGGGCTCCTGGGCGGCGCCCTGGTCGCGGGCCCGGTACTCGAAGCCGGCGTGGATGGTCCGATTGAGCCGCAGCAGGAAATCCAGCGCCGGCTCCCGGGGGCTGCCAACCTGGGCGCGCAGCCAGGTCAGGAGCTTGCCGTCGGCGTCCTCGGTGACCGGTTCGGCGAACGGGGCGAGGACGGCGCGGTCGGCGGGGCTGTAGACGATCGGCGTCACGGTCTGCGGGTCGGCCACGTCGCGGCGCATCAGCGAGGCCGGGAAGCGCTCGATGGTCAGGTCGCTGACGATGGAGAGGCGCCGGGCCTCGCCCAGCGGCGTGAAGCAGCAGACGGAGTTGGCCATGGCGTCGTAGAGCCAGCGGGTCTCGCCCGGCGGCGACAGGGTCAGGTGGGCGTCGAGCACCCGGATGGCGTGGCTGTCCCGCGGCCGGACGAGCAGCCGGTGGGTGGAGAAGCGGACCGGGCGCTCGTAGGCGTAGAGCGTCTCATGGCGGATGCAGAGGCGGACCATGGCTCACGGAACCGGCGTGGGCGGCGTCGGTTCCGGGGCGCCCGCCGACCGGTGGGCGGGGTCGGTAACCTTACCCTTAGCGCACAGGTTGTTTCCGCTTTCATAGGTTGGCGATGTCGGGCTCTGTCCCGGCGGCCATGCCGAACCGCAAGGCTCAGGCGTGCGCCAGGGGCGGCCGGGGAGACCTGGTCGTCCCACACTTCCCTTCCAAATCCGGCCTCTCCAACGCTGGCTGGTCCGCGCCCCGGCGGGAACCCGCCGGAAGCCCGGCCCATTCCTGCCCTGATCGCCCAGGCGGACGCCACCATGGTCCAAGCCTCTTCCGCGCCCCAGCGCAGCGCTCCCCAGCGCCCCACTCGGCGCGCCGGCCGCGGCGCGCCGGTGGGGGGCGAAGCCCCGAGCACCTTGCAGCAGGTGGCGGGTGGGGTGCAGGCCTGCCGCCGCTGCGACCTCTACCGCGACGCGACGCAAGGCGTGCCCGGCGAAGGTCCGGCGCGGGCGCGGTTGATGCTGGTGGGCGAGCAGCCCGGCGACCAGGAGGACCTGGCCGGCCATCCTTTCGTCGGGCCGGCGGGCCAGGTGCTCGACAAGGCCCTGGCCGAAGCCGGCGTGCCGCGCGACCAGGCCTTCGTCACCAATGCGGTGAAGCACTTCAAGCACGAGCTGCGCGGCAAACGGCGGCTGCACAAGACCCCCAACACCGGCGAGGTCACCGCCTGCCGCTGGTGGCTGGACAACGAGCGGCGGATCGTCCGGCCGCGGGTGATCGTGGCCATGGGGGCGACCGCGGCGCTGTCAGTCTTTGCAAAGCCCGTGGCCATTGGCGCCTCGCGCCAACGGGCTCTGCAGCTGCCCGACCAGGCGCAGGGCGTGGTCACCTACCATCCGTCGTACCTGCTGCGGCTGCCGGACGCCGACGCCAAGGCCAAGGCCTATGGGATGTTCGTCCAGGACCTGAAGTTCGCCTGGAGCCTGGCCGCCTGATCGCCGCCTCCCCTGATTGCCTCGCTCCATGGCTTCGCTTAACGGAGTCCCGTCAGGAGGCGCGATGTCGCTGCTCAAGGATGTGCTCGGCCTCGGCCGGTCCGCGCCCGCCCCGCCGGCCTGGACCGGGCCGCTGTTCGCCGCCGAGCTCGCCCCGCACCTGCGGCGCCAGGACGGCGAGGTGCTGGTCTGGACCATCACGGACCGCGCCTCGAAGGCCACCGTCACCGATCAGTTCAAGGCCAATGCGGAGGAATATCACCGCCGCTACGCCCACTCCGACCACTTCGAGCGCCTGTTCCGCCAGGGGATCGAGGCGACCGGCATCGAGGTCGCCGAGGCGCCGCTGATCCTCGACCTGGGCAGCGGCTCGGGGGTCAATTCCATCGTGCCCTGCCGGCGGATCTTCCCCGGCGCGCGGATGGTGGCCACCGACCTTTCCGGGGAGCTGCTGGCCATGCTGGCCGACTACGCCCTGGCCGAGCAGGCGGCCGACGCCATCGCCTGCGTCAAGATGGACGCCATGAGCGAGGGGGTGACGCCGGGGGTGTTCGACCTCGTCACCGGCGCCTCGATCCTCCACCATCTGGAGCAGCCCGAGCTGGGCCTGGCCGCGGCGGCCCGGGCCCTGAAGCCCGGCGGCCACGCGATCTTCTTCGAGCCCTTCAACGGCTGGGGCATCATGCGGCTCGCCTTCGAGCGCATCCTGGCCGAGGCGGCGCTGCGCGACGACCCGCTGGACCCGGCGGTGGAGGCCGTGCTGAACGCCACCATCCGCGACGTGGCCGAGCGGAGCGATCCCGACACCACCACGCCCCGGTTCCCCAAGCTCGACGACAAGTGGCTGTTTTCCCGCAGCCGCATCGAGGGCTGGGCCCGGAAGGCGGGCTTCGCCACCGTGCAGTTCACGCCGCACAGAAGCCATCCGACGCTCTACAAGGACATGGCCGCTGTGCAATTGCGCCTGGGCAGCGGGCGCGCGGACCTCGCCTATCCCGATTGGACGCTGGCGATCCTGGACAGCGTGGACGCCGCCTTCACCTTCGACGCCAAGCGAGAGCTGATGCTGGAGGGCACCATCGTGCTCAGCAAGGCGGCGGGCTGACGCGGGAACCGCAAAGGCGCTCGCCGGTTCGCTACGGCATGACGACGCCCACACCCACCCATCTGGACGAGCGCGACCCGGCGATGGCCGGCGCCCGCGACATCCGCGAGGAGGCCGACCGCGAGATCGACGCCTACCGGGACCGGCCCGGCCTCGTGCTGCTGACGCCCGAGGATCGCTGGGACGACTTCCTGCGGCTGACCGGCGCGAAGGCGCAGGACGGCGAGGCGACCTATCGCGGGGTGACCTTCCGCCGGGCGGCCGTCACCGCGATCGTGGTCCAGGAAGGCTTCTAGACCCTGTCCCGTTTTGATTGAATCAATCAAGAACGGGAAGAACAGGGTCGTCGCATAGACTTGCGGGCACGATTCAAGGTTTTGATGGTTCCATCAAAACCCATCGTGCTCTAGCCCGCCACGTTTGGGCCACACATCGGAGTTCACCTGCCAAGGTTCCGTGAGCGCGGGCCGGAACCTGGGGACGGGCGATGCGGGCTTGGGCGATCCTGGCGATAGGGGGGCTGTGCGCCGGTTGCGGCCAGGTGGCCGACGCCCAGGGCAAGCTCGTCGAGACGCTCAGGGTGAAGTCCGCGATCGCTGATTATGAAAAGGCGGCCACCCCGCTGGACCGCTGCGTCAAGGCCAGGCTGGTGGCGGCGGCCTACACCGACGCCAAGGACCCCGCCGAGACCGCCGCCTGGCAGGCGCGCGAGAAGGAAGACTGCGGCCAGGCCCGCGCGGCGGTGCAGTTCGCGCCGCTCAAGGAGGCGCCGAAGCCCTGAGGGAGGGTGTCAGGCCGCCAGGAAGCCGGCTTCGGCGAAGTCCAGCATGCGGTTCAGGAGGCCGGCCACGTCGCCCTCGGCGGTGAGGCCGCCGGAGAGGTGGTGCAGCCGGTCGAACTCGGCGAAGCGGTTGTTGTGCACCATGCCCAGCACGAAGTGCAGCCGCCAGTAGACGGTCTCCGGCGGCAGGTCGGGACGGGCGGCCTTCAGCGCCTCGGCGAAGCGCGCCAGGTGGCTGACATCGTTCTGCAGCGCATCGCGCATCTCCGCCGTGCCCTCCGACCGCGCGCGGATGATGAACTGCACGCTGATCCGCCGGTCGTTGGCGGGGTCGGCCCAGCGCAGCGGCGGGGCGAAGAGGGCGGCCAGGATCTCTCGCACCGGCGGCTTGCCCGCATGGCGGTCGTTGCCCTCGTGCAGCATGCGGGCCCGCTCGCGGTTCAGTTCGCCGGTGCGCCTGCGGAAGATCTCGAACAGCAGGGCGTCCTTCGACCCGAAGTGGTAGTTCACGCTGGCCAGGTTCACCCCGGCCTCGGCGGTGATGTCGCGCACCGAGACGTTCTGGAAGCCGTGCAGGGCGAAGAGCCGCTCGGCGGCGGCGAACACCGCGGCCTTGGTGGCCGCCTGGGTCTCGTCGGCGACGGCGGGTTCGATGAGGTCGGGCGCGACGGGCTCGGTCATGACGGCTCCGCTCCTAGCGGGCGAGCTCCTTCATGGCCTTCTCCAGCCCGGCCAGCGTCAGCGGGAACATCCGGTCCCCCACCAGCTGCTTGATGAGGCCGACGGACGGCGTGTAGTCCCAGTGCCGCTCGGCCGTGGGGTTCAGCCAGATCATGTGCGAATAGATGTTGGCCACCCGGTCCATCCAGACCGCGCCCGCCTCCTCGTTCCAGTGCTCCACCGAGCCGCCCGGATAGGTGACCTCGTAGGGGCTCATGGTGGCGTCGCCCACGAAGATGACTTTGTAGTCGTGGGGGAACTTGTGGAGGATGTCCCAGGTGTTCAGCTTCTCGGCGTGGCGGCGCCGGTTGTCCTTCCACACGCTCTCATAGAGGCAGTTGTGGAAGTAGTAGAACTCCATGTTCTTGAACTCGGAGCGGGCGGCGGAGAACAGCTCCTCGCAGACCTTGATGTGTGAATCCATCGACCCGCCGATGTCGAAGAAGATCAGCACGCTGATCTTGTTGCGGCGTTCGGGACGCATGTGGATGTCGAGGTAGCCCTTCTCGGCGGTGCCGTGGATGGTGCCGTTCATGTCGAGCTCGTCGGGCGAGCCCTCGCGCACCCATTTGCGCAGGCGGCGCAGCGCGACCTTGATGTTGCGGGTGCCGAGCTCGACCTGGTCGTCGAGGTTCTTGTATTCGCGCTTGTCCCAGACCTTGATCGCCTTGCCGTGGCGGCCCTTGTCCTGGCCGATGCGCACGCCCTCGGGGTGGTAGCCGTTGGCGCCGAAGGGCGAGGTCCCGCCGGTGCCGATGGCCTTGTCGCCCTTCTCGTGGCGCTCCTTCTGCTCGGCGATGCGCTTGGCCAGCGCCTCCATCAGCGCCTCGAAGCCGCCCATGGCCTCGATCTGCGCCTTCTCCTCGTCGGTGAGAAACTGGTCGGAGAGCTTCTTCAGCCATTCGGCGGGGATGTCGGCGGTGACGTCGTCGCCCATCCGCTCCAGGCCCTTGAAGACATGGGCGAAGACCTGGTCGAACTTGTCGATGTTCTTCTCGTCCTTCACCAGGGCGGCGCGGGAGAGGTAGTAGAAATCGTCCACCGAGCGATCGATGACCTGCTTGTCCAGCCCCTCCATGAGCATGAGGTATTCCTTCAGCGTCACCGGCACCTTGGCCTGGCGAAGCTCGGTGAAGAACCGCATGAACATGCTGGGACTCTTTAGGCCGCGAACGTCTGTTTGAACGCGGAGGATGCGGCGCGGGCTCCGCGATGTCCAGCGCCGGGGCGTCGCGGGGGAGCCGCGGACGGCTAGCCCGGCCCCTCGTCGTCCGGCATGCGCCGAGCGCCGCCGCGCAGCACCCAGCGCAGCCCTGCGATCAGGAACGACGCGACCAGTATGCCGACCCAGGTCACCGGATCGCTTAGCGAGATGTGGTCCACAGGGTTTCGCTCACTTCGTTGCGCCTCAGGGTGCCGGGCTCCGCGCGGTGCGTCAAAGGCGAAGCCAGGTTGCGGCGGTTCGGCGAGTCCGGTTAGCTGAGCCGCAGTACGCGTGATCCGCTGGGGGGCGGCATGGACATCCACAAACCCAAGCCCTGGCACGGCGTGCGCGAGTTCCTGAAGGAGTACGTGATTATCGTGGTCGGCGTGCTGACGGCGCTGGGGGCGGAGCAGGCGGTGGAGTGGGTGCATCTGCGCAACGAGACCACCGAGGCGCGCGAGGCCCTGAGGTCCGAGATCGAGCGCGACCTGACGATCATCCGCTCGAACACCCAGCAGGATCGGTGCATGCGGCCCTATTTGCGGCGTACGGTCGCCTGGACGGAGGGCGAAGGGCGGCCGGCGGCTGCGCCCTTCTTTTTCAACAACCTTTCGTCCTCAGCCTGGGAGACGGCGAAGGCGGGGGCGGTGGCGCGTATGCCGATCGCCGACCGCCTGGCCTATGCCGACTTTTACGACCGGGTGGAGACTTACAACGCCCTGGTGAGCCGCGAATGGGACATCGCCGGCCGTATCGGCGGCCGCTGGCGGATGGGAGCCCTGAAGCCGGAGGACGCCCACGCCCTGCAGTTCGACGTCCTCGAATACGATGGCCTGCTAAGGATCAAGATTGCGCAAGAGCAAGCGTTCGAAGGGCTTGGCGCGCGCCTTGGGATCAAGACCCCGGAGATTAACGCATACCTGCGCGACTACCTCGCCAAAGTCTGCGCGCTCGCCAGCGCCCCGGCCATTGCCGCCGGCAAACCCACGGATGGATTCTGATGCGCCGCCTTTGGCTAGCCCTGCTGGCCACCCTCGCCGCCGCGCCCCTGGTGGCGCTCCTGCCGCCATCCGCGCGGGCCGACGCGCGGGCGCGCGACGTGGAAGCCCTGATGGCGGACTACACCCGGCTCTGGAGCGCCAAGGACGCGCACGCCATCTGGACGACCGTCTACCGGCTCGATCCCGGCCAGACCTTCCACAGCGAGGCGGACCTGGCGGCGGAATTCGCCCGGCTCAGGGCCCAGGGCTACGACCACTCCGACCTGCGGTCGGCCAGGGGCTGCCTGCTGACGCCAAAGACGGCGCTCGCCGTCTTGCGGTTTTCGCGGCTGACGGCCGACGGGACGCCCATGCCGCCCAAGGACCGGGCCAGTCTCTACCTGCTGCGCAAGTTCGACGACGGCTGGCGGATCACCGCCCTCCTGGGGCTAAGTCCCAGCGCCCGGATCGACTGCGCCTCGGCGCAATGACCACCTCCCGCCGCTGCGCGGGGAGGTGAGGAGCTACCGCTTGCCGAAGGCGCGCAGGAAGGTGCGGGCGGCGAAGGCGGCCTCGTCTTCGACCTGCTGCTTGGTCAGTTCCGGGATGGCGTTGCACAGGCGGGCCTTGAAGTAGCGGTTCTGCACCAGGCCCAGGAACTGGTGGGCCGCCTCCAGGGGATCGTCCACCTCGAGCTCGCCGCCCTGGGCCATGGCGGTGAGCAGCTCGGCCACCCGCTCGGCGCCCTTGCGCGGCCCGGCGTCGTAGAAGATGCGGCCGATCTCCGGCGAGCGCTCGGCCTCCGAGGCGATCAGGCGGAAATTGCGCAGGTTGAAGTCGGTGAGCACGCGGGTGAGGTAGGCCCGGCCGATGCGCCGCAGGCTCTCTTCCGGCCTCTCGCCGGGCAGGGGCGCGGCGAAGATCTCGTCCTGCCACAGGCAGCGGCGCTCGACATAGGCGTTGAACAGCTCGTCCTTGCTCTTGAAGTAGTTGTAGAGCGTGCCCTTCGAGCCGCCGAGCCGGGCGGCGATGGTGGACATCGAGGCGTTGGCGAAGCCCTCTTCCAGGAAGACGCCCTGCGCCACATCTAGGATGAGCTCGCGGCGCTGGTCGCGGTCCAGTCTCGTTTTCGTCAGTTGCATCTTTTTTCCAACCGTACGGTATGGTCAGCCTTGACCTTGCAGTGAGTCCCCTATATCTGCGGCCATAATATGACCGTACCGTACGGTATGACAAGAGTCCGCTCATGAGACCGCTCCAGCCCCGCCCGATCCTCGCGACTCTCCTGGCCGCAACAGCGCTCAGCGCCTGCGCCACCCTGCCGCCGCCGGCCCCCGCCCGGACCGCCAAGGCGCCCCAGAGCTACGCCGCGGCCCAGAGCCTGGCGGGTCCCAGCCGCGACTGGCCGGCGGACGCCTGGTGGACGGCCTACGGCGATGCCCAGCTGAACGGGCTGATGGCCGAGGCGCTGCGGGGCTCTCCCACCCTTGCGGCGGCGCAGGCCCGCGTGCGCAAGGCGGAGGCGCAGGAGATGCGCGGCCGGCTGGCCCCCACCATCAGCGCCAACGCCAGCGCCGAGGAGATGAAGCAGAGCTACAACCTGGGCATTCCCCGGCAGTTCGTGCCGCAGGGCTACAACGACTACGGCCGCGCCACCCTGGACTTCGCCTGGGAGCTGGACTTCTGGGGCAAGAACCGCGCAGCCGTGGCCGCCGCCATCTCCGAGACGCGGGCCGCCGAGGCCGACGCCGCCGAGGCCAGGCTGATGCTTTCCACCAATGTGACGGCGGCCTACGCGGACCTCGCGCGCCTGTTCGCCGAGCGCGACGTGGCCGAGCGCGCCGTCGCCGTCCAGGGCGAGACCAGCAAGCTGGTGGCCGACCGGGTGGCCAACGGCCTCGACACCCTGGGCGAGCAGCGGCAGGCGGAGGCCAATCCGCTGCAGGCCCGGGCCGACCTCTCAGCCATCGACGAGCAGATCGCGCTGACCCGCAACCGGCTGGCGGCGCTGGCCGGCGCCGGCCCCGACCGTGGGCTCGCCATCGCCCGCCCGGCGCCCGCGGGCCTGAAGCCGATCGGCGTGCCGGCCGAGCTCGCCGCCAATCTGGTGGGCCGCCGGCCCGACGTCACCGCCGCCCGCTGGCGCGCCCAGGCCGCCGCCTCGCGCATCAAGCAGGCCCGTGCGTCCTTCTATCCCGACGTGAACCTGGCGGCCTTCGTGGGGGTGCAGTCGCTGTTCCTCAACAAGCTGGCGTCCTCGGGCTCCGACATCGGGTCTTTCGGCCCGGCCGTCAGCCTGCCGATCTTCGACGGCGGACGGCTGAAGGCCGGCCTGCGCGGGGCGGAGGCCGACCGCGACGCCGCGGTGGCGAGCTACGACGCCGCCGTCGCCGAGGCCTTTCACCAGGTGGCCGACGTGGTGGCCTCGAGCCGCGCGCTCGCCTCGCAGCTCGCCGACAGCCGCGCCGCGCTCGCCGCCAGCGAGGACGCCTACCGGATCGCCCGGCTGCGCTACCAGGGCGGGCTCTCCACCTATCCCGCCGTCCTCCTGGCCGAACAGGCGGTGCTGCAGCGCCGCCGCACCGTCGCCGATCTGGATGCCCGGGCGCTCGCCCTCGACGTGCAGCTTGTCCGCGCGCTGGGCGGCGGCTTCCATTCGGCCTGACCGGCCCCTCCTGTTCTCACGAGCTTTCCCAAGGACCGTTCCGATGTCCAACACCGCCACCCTCGCCAAGGCCCCCGCCGCCCAAGCCGGACCGGCTCCCGCCCAGACCGCGGCCAAGGCGCGCCGCCGGCGGCTCCTGACCTGGCTCGCCGTCGCCGTGGTGGCCGCCGCCGCGCTCTACGGCGTCTACGTCCTGGTCTTTGGCGGCAAAACGGTGAGCACCGACAACGCCTATGTGGGCGCCGAGGTGGCCCAGGTGACGCCGCTGATCTCCGGCCCCGTCGCCAAGGTGCTGGTGCGGGAAACCCAGCTGGTGAAGGCCGGGACGCCGCTCATCGTGCTGGACGATGCGGACGCCCGGATCGCCGTCGAACAGGCGCAGGCCGCCCTGGGTCAGGCGGAGCGCAAGGTGCGCGGCTATGCGGCCAGCGACACCGCGCTCGCCGGCCAGGTGGCGGCCCGCGACGCCGACATCGCCCGCGCCAGGTCGGACCTGGAGCGCGCGCGCACGGATCTTTCCCGCCGCCAGGCGCTCTCGGCCTCCGGCGCGGTGTCCGGCGACGAGCTGACCAACGCCCGCAACAAGTTCGCCGAGGCCCAGGCCGCGCTGGCCCAGGCCCAGGCCAACCGCGCCGCCGCCGCCGGCAACCGCGAGGCCAACCGGGTGCTGATCTCCGGCGCCAGCCTGGAACAGAACCCCGAGGTGACCGCCGCCAAGGCGCGCCTCGACGCCGCCCAGCTGATGCTCGACCGCACCGTGCTGAAGGCGCCCATCGACGGCATCATCTCCAAGAAGCAGGTGGAGGTCGGCCAGCAGGTTGCGGTCGGCGCCCCGCTGATGGCCATCGTCCCGGCCGCCGAGGCCTACGTCGACGCCAACTTCAAGGAGGTGCAGCTGAAGAAGGTGCGCACCGGCCAACCGGTGGAGCTGACCTCCGACCTCTACGGCAAGGACGTGAAGTTCCACGGCCGGGTGCGCGGGCTGTCCGGCGGCACGGGCTCGGCCTTCTCCCTGATCCCGGCCCAGAACGCCTCCGGCAACTGGATCAAGGTGGTGCAGCGCCTGCCGGTGCGCATCGACCTCGACCCGAAGGAGCTGGCAGCCCATCCGCTGCGCGTGGGCCTCTCCATGAAGGCCAGCGTCGACGTCTCCGGCGCCCGCTAGGGCTTCAAGGGTCCAAAGCCATGGCCGACACAGGCTCCCAGCCCGCCATGCCCGCCCCCATGACGGGGTCGCTGCTGGCCGTCACCTCGATCGCGCTGGCGCTCGGCACCTTCATGCAGGTGCTGGACTCCACCATCGCCAACGTCTCGATCCCCACCATCGCCGGCAACTTGGGGGTCTCCACCAACCAGGGCACCTGGGTGATCACCTCCTTCGCGGTGGCCAACGGCGTCTCGGTGCCGCTCACCGGCTGGCTGATGATGCGCTACGGGGTCGTGAAGACCTTCGTGGGCTCGGTGGTGCTCTTCACTATCGCCTCCTTCCTGTGCGGGGTGTCCTGGAACCTGCCGTCGCTGATCATCTTCCGGGTGCTGCAGGGCGCCGTTTCCGGGCCGATGATCCCGGGCTCCCAGGCGCTCCTGATCATGGTCTTCCCGGGCGCCCAGCGCGGCACGGCCCTGGCGATCTGGTCGATGACCACCCTGGTGGCGCCGATCTGCGGGCCGATCCTCGGCGGCTACATCTCCGACAATATCTCCTGGCCGTGGATCTTCCTGATCAATGTGCCGGTGGGGATCGTCTGCAGCCTTATCTGCTGGCGCAATATGCGCAGTCGCGAGACGCCCACGCGGGTGGTGCCTATCGACCGGACCGGCTTCTTCCTGCTGCTCACCTGGGTGGGCGCGCTGCAGGTGATGCTCGACACCGGCAAGGACGCCGACTGGTTCAATTCGGCGGCCATCGTCGTCGAGGCCCTGATCGCGGTGATCGGCTTCATCGCCTGGCTGATCTGGGAGCTCAACGAAGAGCACCCCATCGTCGACCTCTCCCTGATGAAGTCGCCCAATTTCGTCATCGCCACCACGGTCTCCTGCATCGGCTTCGCCCTGTTCTTCGGGGCGAACCTGTTGCAGCCGCTCTGGCTGCAGACCCGAATGGGCTACATCGCCACCTGGGCCGGCCTGGTGGCCGCGCCGTCGGGTGTGGTGGCGGTGTTCCTGACGCCCTTCGCCGCCCGGCTGATGAACAAGGTCGACGCCCGCTGGACCGCCAGCGTCTCGTTGATCGCGTTCGCCGTCTCCTTCTGGCTGCGCTCGCGCTTCACGACCGACGTCAGTTTCGCCGTGCTGGTGGTCCCGATGCTGGTGCAGGGCATCGCCATGAGCACCTTCTTCGTCTCCATGGTCACCCTGACGCTGAACGGGGTGCCGGGCCAACAGGTGCCCAACGCCTCGGGGCTGTACAACTTCATGCGGATCACCGCCGGCGGGTTCGCGGCCTCCATCGCCGCGACCGTGTGGGAGCAGTCGGCGACCCTGCACCAGAGCCGGCTGTCGGAAATCATGGGCGCCGGCGACCCGGCCATGACCTCGGCGTTGCAGAAGCTGCAGGGCGTGGGCCTCTCTGCCACCCAGGCGCTGGGCGCGGTGACCAACCAGGTCACCAACCAGGCCTTCCTGCTGGCCACGGACGACATCTTCCGGGTGGCCGCGGGTCTGATGGTGATCCTCATCCCCTGCGTCTGGCTGACCAAGCGGGCGCGGGGCGCCGGCGCGGCGAATGCGGCGGCCGACTGATGAGAAGCGCGGTTCGCTTTTCGGTGCGCGAAAAGCTATGGTAGGCGCCAGGAGCTTCGACCGTATGACTGCGCACCAGAAACCTCCCTCCCGGCGTAAGTCCGTCCGCGTTGGCTATACAATGGCCGCGAAGAACCCGGTCGAATCGGCGCAGGACCGAGAAGACGCCAAGTCAGCGGCGCGCGCTCGGCGGGAACTGAAGGCCGGCGCCTTCGATGGCGTTTCGCTGGATGAGCTCGAGGCTACCATCCGCCGAAGCGACTGAGCTCAACCCCATCGGCATGCCATTGAGCATCGCCGAGGACGGCGAGCAGAAGCGTCTTGCTGAGAAACCCGATCGTGACGGTAGAGTTCGTCCTGAGGGATGGGGACGGGCATGGCGTATGATCTGACAATTCACCGAGCTGCCGCGAAGGCCATCCAGCGTCTTCCAAAGGCCGAACGCGACGCCGTGATTGCCAAGTTGCGGCGGTTAGCAAACGATCCTCGGACGATGCCGGACGTCGAGAAGCTGACCGGACAGGACGCCTATCGATTCCGCGTCGGAGATTGGCGAGTGGTCTACGCTGTCGATCATAGCCTGATGGTGATCGCCGTCGCGAAGGTCGCGCACCGGAGCCAAGTCTATCGGCGCTGAGCAGGAGGGTCCCAGCGCAGGATGAACTCGCGGTCCACCGTCTTACCGACGTGGAAGCCGTATTCGCCGACCTTGCGGTAGCCCAGACGCTCATAGAACCGCTGGGCGCCGAAGTTCTCCGACCAGACGCCGAGCCAGACGGTCCGGGGCCCGTCCCGCTGCAGCCAGGCCACGGTCTCGGCGTAAAGCTGGGCGCCGAGGCCGCCGCCCTGCCAGGCCCTGAGGAGATAGATGCGCTTCAGCTCGCCGCAGGCCGGCGTGACATCGGCGTGGGGCAGGCCGCAAGGTCCGGCCAGGGCGTAGCCCACCGCCTGCCCCTCGGCCTCCACCAGCCAGGCGGCCTTGGCGGCATCGGCGAGGTCGGCGCGGGTGCGCTCCAGGCCGTAGGCCTCGGCCAGGAAGCTTTCCAGGTCGGCGGGCGGATAGAGATGGCCGAAGGTCTCCACGAAGGTCGCGGCCCCGATGGCGGACAGCGCCTCGGCGTCCGCGGAGTCGGCCCGCCGGATCAGCGGTTCAGTCATCGGCGGGCGCAGAATCTGAGCTAGGATGAGGCATGACAGTCGCGCTCTACACCCATGCGGACATGCTCGACCACCGTCCAGGCGCGCGCCATCCCGAGCGGCCGGAGCGGCTGAAGGCGGTCACCGACGCGCTCAGCGACAGCGATATGCGGTTCCTGGTGCGCGAGGCCCCGCTCGCCGAGGAAGCCGACCTGCTCCGCGTGCACCGCCAGCCGTACCTGGAGGCGATCTTCGCGAGCCGGCCTGGCGCCGGCACGCTGAAGCTGGATGCCGACACCTACCTCTCCGCCGGCAGCGTCAACGCCGCGCGGCGCGCGGCGGGCGCTGTGGTGGCGGCGGTGCGCGACGTGGCCGCCGGCGAGACGGCGCGGGCCTTCTGCGCGGTGCGCCCGCCGGGCCACCACGCCGAGCCTGGCCTGCCGATGGGCTTCTGCGTCTTCTCCAACGTCGCCGTCGCGGCCCGCGCGGCCCAGGCGGCGGGCCTCGCCAAGGTGGCCGTGGTGGACTTCGACATCCACCACGGGAACGGCACCCAGGCGGCCTTCGATGGCCAGGAGGGCCTGTTCCTGGCCTCCATCCAGCAGTGGCCCATGTGGCCCGGCACCGGCCATCCGTCGGAGCTGACCTCGGCCAACATCGTCAACGCCGTCGCCCCGGAGGGCGCCGCCCGCGAGGTCTGGCGCAAGGCCTTCGAGAGCCTGATGCCGAAGGTGGATGAGTTCGCCCCGGACCTGATCATCGTGTCCGCCGGCTTCGACGCGCACCGCCGCGATCCGGTGGGCGCCGGGGGCCAGTCCCTGGAGGCCGACGACTTCGCCTGGGCCACCCGGGCCATCGCCTCAGTGGCCAATCGCCATGCCAAGGGCCGGGTTGTGTCCTCGCTTGAGGGCGGTTACGACCTTGAGGCTCTGGGCTCGTCGGCGCTTGCGCATGTGCGGGCCCTTGATCAGGGGTAGGGACGACACCGGTGAGGGACTGCACGCCAGCCGTTCGGGTGGGCCGGCCGAGGCATTGACTGCGCCATATCCTCCCGCGGACGCCCCTGTGCGCCCTGGCGCCATTACGCTCGCCCGCCACGGGGAGCCCGCGCTGTCGCGCAAGGTGCGCCTGACATCGAAGGAGTACCGCGACTTCTGGGCGCGCTATGAGGTCATGGGCCTGCTGCCCGGCCAGACCCCGCCGCCTTCGCTGCTGAGCCACGTGGACGAATGCCACGTGCTGATCTCGTCGACCCGCCTGCGGGCGATCGAGAGCGCCCAGGCCGTCGGACGCGGCCGGCCCTTCACCCCCGACGAGGTGCTGGTCGAGGCGCCCCTGCCGCCGCCCAACTGGCCGTCCTGGATCCGGCTCTCGCCGCGCCTCTGGGGCTTCCTGGCGCGCTTCCACTGGTGGTTCTTCAACCACCACCAGGGCGAGGAGAGCCGCGCGCAGGCGGAGGCCCGCGCCGACCTGGCCGCCGCCAGCCTGGTGGCCATTGCCGAGAGCGGCCAGAACGTGGTGGTGCTGGCCCACGGCTTCTTCAACCTGCTGATCGACCGGGCGCTCCGCAAACGCGGTTGGCGGCGCACATTTCGCGAAGGCTACAAATACTGGTCGACGCGGCGCTTCGAGCGGTTCTAGGAAGACGACATGTCCGAACCCGCCGACATCGCCGCCTTGAGCTTCGAGACCGCGCTGGCCGAGCTGGAGCAGATCGTCGCGCGCCTGGAGAGCGGCCAGGCGCCGCTGGAGGATTCCATCCGCATGTATGAGCGCGGCGCGGCGCTGAAGGCGCATTGCGAGACGCGGCTGGAGGCGGCGCGCCTGCGGGTGGAAAAGATCGTGGTCGGGACTGCTGGGGGGGCCGCCGCCGCCCAAGGTGTCGAGCCCGCCGAGTTCGACTGATGCCCGCCAACGATCCAGGCGGGCCAACCCCAAGGGTCGGGTCTCTTGCGCAGCGGGTGGCGTCCGCCGCCGACCTGGTGACCGTGGCGCTGGACGAATTGCTGCCTCGCGCCGACGGACCGGAAGCCCAGCTCACCGAGGCCATGCGCTATGCGGCGCTGGGGCCCGGCAAGCGGCTGCGGACCTTCTTCGCGCTGGAGACCGGCAAGATGTTCGACGTGCCGGAACGGTCGGTCCTGCGGGCCGCCTGCGCCCTGGAATGCATCCAGGCCTACAGCCTGATCCACGACGACCTGCCGTGCATGGACGACGACGATCTGCGCCGCGGCCGCCCTACGGTGCACAAGGCCTATGACGAGGCGACGGCCGTCCTGGCTGGCGACGCCCTGCAGACCGCCGCCTTCGAGATCCTCGCCCACCCGGACACCCACTCCGACGGGGCGGTGCGTGCGGAGCTGGTGATGAAGCTCGCCCAGGCCTCGGGCGCGCGGGGCATGTGCGGGGGGCAGATGATCGACATCCTGGGCGTGCACGACGACATGGGCGGCGTGGCGCGCATGCAGCGGCTGAAGACGGGCGCCCTGATCGCCTGCGCCTTCGAGCTGCCGCTGGTGCTGGCCCGCGCCAAGGATTCCGAGCGGCACGCGATGATGGGATTCGCACAGGACCTGGGGCTCGCCTACCAGATCGTAGACGACCTGCTGGACGCCGAGGGCGACGCCGAAGCCCTCGGCAAGGCGGTGGGCAAGGACGCCGCCAAGGGCAAGGCCAACTTCGTCACCCTGCTGGGGGTGGAGGCCGCCCGCGAGCGCCTGACGCTGCTGTCGAGCCAGACCAAGGCGCACCTCGAGCCCTTCGGCGAAGCGGCCGAATTCCTGCGGGCGAGCGTGGATTTCGTGTTAGAGCGCCGCAACTAAGTCCCGTCCGGTCCGGTTCGCGTACACATATGCCGACAACGCCGCTCCTCGACACCGTCGCATCCCCCGCCGACACCCGCGGGATGTCGATCGCCCAGCTCCGGCAGCTCGCCGACGAGCTCCGGGCCGAGACCATCGACGCGGTCTCGCAGACCGGCGGGCACCTGGGCGCCGGCCTGGGCGTGGTGGAGCTGACCGTCGCCTTGCACCATGTCTACGAGACGCCCAAGGACATCCTGATCTGGGACGTCGGCCACCAGGCCTATCCGCACAAGATCCTCACCGGCCGGCGCGATCGCATCCGCACGCTTCGCCAGGGCGGCGGCCTCTCGGGCTTCACCAAGCGGGCGGAAAGCCCCTATGACCCGTTCGGCGCGGCGCACGCGGCCACCTCGGTGTCGGCGGCCCTGGGCTTCGCCGCCGCGCGCGACCGCAAGGGCCAGGACAACAAGGTCGTGGCGGTGATCGGCGACGGCTCGATGAGCGCCGGCATGGCCTATGAGGCGATGAACAACGCCGCGGAGACCACCACCGGCCAGCTCACCGTGATCCTCAACGACAACGACATGTCCATCGCCCCGCCGGTGGGCGGGATGAGCGCCTACATGGCCCGCCTGGTGTCCGGCGGCGGCTACCGCTCGATCCGCCGGGTGGGCAAGTCGATGGCCAAGGTGTTCCCCAAGCCGATGCAGGAGGCTGCCCGAAAGGCCGAGGAATTCGCCCGCGGCATGGTCACCGGCGGCACCTTCTTCGAGGAGCTGGGCTTCTACTACGTCGGCCCGATCGACGGCCACGACATGGACGCCCTGGTCCACGTGCTGCAGAACGCCCGCGCCATCAGTGACAAGCCGGTGCTGGTCCACGTGGTCACCCAGAAGGGCAAGGGCTATGGCCCGGCCGAGAACGCGGCCGACAAGCACCATGCGGTGGTCAAGTTCGACGTGGTGACCGGGCAGCAGGCCAAAGGCCACGCCGCGGCGCCCAGCTACACAAAGGTCTTCGCCCAGGAGCTGATCAAGCGGGCGGAACTGGACCCGGCGATCGTGGCGATCACCGCGGCCATGCCTTCGGGCACGGGCCTCGACCTCTTCGGGGAGCGGTTCCCCGACCGCACCTTCGACGTCGGCATCGCCGAGCAGCACGCCGTGACCTTCGCCGCGGGCCTGGCCGCCGACGGGATGAAGCCGTTCACGGCGATCTATTCCACCTTCCTGCAGCGCGGCTACGACCAGGTGGTGCACGACGTGGCGATCCAGCGCCTGCCGGTGCGCTTCGCCATGGACCGTGCGGGCCTGGTGGGGGCCGACGGCCCGACCCACGCGGGCTCGTTCGACATCGGCTTCATGGGCGCGCTGCCCGGCATGGTCCTGATGGGTCCCGCCGACGAGGCCGAGCTGGCCCACGCCATCGCCACCGCGGTGGCGATCGACGACCGGCCGTCGGCGTTCCGCTATCCGCGCGGGGAGGGCACTGGCGTGGCGATCCCGGACCTCGCCGAGCCGCTGGAGATCGGCAAGGGCCGGATCCTGCGCGAGGGGAGCGCGGTCGCGATCCTTTCCTTCGGCACGCGGCTGGCGGAGGCGTTGAAGGCTGCCGATATGCTGGCCGCGCGGGGCCTGTCGGCCACCGTCGCCGACGCCCGTTTCGCCAAGCCCCTGGACGTGGACCTGGTGCTCAGGCTGGCCCGCCACCACGAGGCCCTGATCACGGTCGAGGAGGGCGCGGTGGGCGGCTTCGGCTCCTTCGTGCTGCAGGCGCTGGCCGAACACGGCGCCCTCGACCGCGGCCTGAAGGTCCGCAGCCTCGTCCTGCCCGACGTCTTCCAGGACCAGGACAAGCCCGAGGCGATGTACGCCCAGGCCGGCCTCGACGCCGAGGGCATCGTGCGCGGCGCGCTGGCCGCGCTGGGCGCCGACAACATCGCGGCGAAGGGCTGGCGGGCCTGAGCGCCCCCTAGAACGGCGAGAACTTCTCGATCAGCGACTGGCCGGCCGGCGTCTTCTGGACCCGGCTGATATCGCCGCGGCCGCCGTAGTTGATGCGCGCCTCGGCGATCTGGGTGTGCTGGATGGTGTTGTTGGAGGCGATGTCCTCGGGCCGCACGATGCCGGCGATGGTCAGCTGGCGCACCTCGGTGTTGGTGCGCACCTCCTGGGTCCCCTGGATCACCAGGTTGCCGTTGGGCAGCACGGCGGACACCACCGCGGCGATGGTCAGGCTGATCTTCTCCGCCCGGTTCACCGCTCCGGCGCCGTCGTTGGTGGTCTTGGAGTTGGTCGCGAGCGCATTGGCCGGATCGAAGCCGCCCGGCAGGATCTTCCCGAGGCTGGATTCCAGGCCCAGCAGGTGCGGGATGCCGGCGGTGACGCCGGAGGTGCGCGAGCTGGAGGTGGAGTTGGTGGTCTTGGCGCTGTCGTCGATGTTGATCAGCACCGTCAGGATGTCGCCGACGTGGGAGGCGCGCTGGTCGTTGAAGAAGGTGCGCGCGCCGCTGCGCCACAGGGAATTGGCCGTGGGCGGCGTCGAGACGTTGATGATCCGCTGGTCCATGGGCGCGAGCGCGGCGGGATAGCCCACCGGCGCCAGCTCGGGGCCCTTCACGGCCTCCCGCACGGTGGAGCAGGCCCCCAGCGGCGCGAGCAGGACGAGGGCGGCGGCGAAGGCCTTGGGGGCGGCGAAACGGGTACGCATGGGAGGTCTTCCTCTTAACGGGCGGCGTAGCGGACGGAGCGATTGAGGCGGGCCTGCTCGGCGGCTGGGCCGACCACGGCCTGGCCGGGACCGGTGACCACGGTCTGCACGACCTTCTTGGAAAGCGTGTTCTGCACGGCGAGAATCTCGCCGACCCCGGCGCTGCCCATGGACTTGCCCTGCAGGGTCAAGGAAATGCCATCGGCTTCGAAGGTGACGGTCACCAGGTCGCCGGGCTTGACCACGATGGCCGCGCCGATGTCGTGCGCCTGCACCACGGCGCCCGCGCGCAAGGGGCGCTTGGCGGCCTGGCCGATCACCTGGTCGGCGTCGGACGGGCTATCGACGGGGGCGGCGGCGGCCTTGATCCAGGCGAGGTCGGTGGGCTGCACCACCTCGCCGGCGGCGAGGCTGCGGGTATAGGTCAGCACCTCGATGTTCCCATGCGCGGCCGAGGCCGCGGAGGCCAGGGTCAGGCTCGGAGCGCCGCCGCGGACCACGATCTTGTGCAGCCCCTCGGCGTTGGCCCAGTCGAGACCGGCGCGGCGCGCGGCCGCCTGCACGGCGGCGGCGTCCAGCACCACAGTGGCGCCGGTGCGGGTGGCCACCGGCGTACGCCCCGCTGCGCCCGCGCCATCGAACAGATCCCCCAGGGTGACCAGGCCGTCGGAGCTCGCCACGTCGGCCTTCAGGCTGACCGGCTGGCCGGCGAGGGCGGGGCCCCCAAGTCCGAATGACGAGACCGCCAGGGCGGCGGCGAGGATGAGGATTGCGCGCATGGCCTACGACTTCACCTGGTTGGCGACGCCCAGCATGTTGTCGGCCGTCGAGATCACCTTGGAGTTCATTTCGTAGGCGCGCTGGGCGACGATCAGGGCGGTGATCTCGGTCACCGGATCGACGTTCGAAGCCTCGGTGTAGCCCTGCATCAGATTGCCGAAGCCCTGCGTCCCCGGCGTGCCCGTGGTGGGCGGGCCGGACGCCGCGGTCTCCTTCAGCAGGTTGCTGCCCTGCAGGGAGAGGCCGCCTTCGTTGGTGAAGCTGGCGAGCTCCAGCTGGCCCACGACGCTGGGGACCGGATTGCCGGGCTGGGTGACCTGCACCTGGCCCGACTGGGAAATGGTGACGTCGGTGGCGTCCAGCGGGATCGAGATCGCCGGCTGCACCTGGTAGCCGTCCTGGGTGACGAGCTGTCCCTGGTCGTTGGTGGAGAAGTTGCCGGCCCGCGTGTAGGCGGTGTCCCCCGACGGCGTCAGCACCTGGAAGTAGCCGCGGCCGCTGATGCCGAGGTCGAACTTGTTGCCGGTGGCGGTCATCGCCCCTTGGGTGGCGATCCGGTAGACCGAGCCGGTCTTGACGCCTGCGCCCACCTGGATGCCGGTGGGCACGATGGTGCCCTGGTCCGACGACTGGGCGCCGGCCTGGGCGATGGTCTGGTAGAGCAGGTCCTGGAACTCGGCGCGCTGCTTCTTGAAGCCCACCGTGTTCATGTTGGCGATGTTGTTCGAGATCACCTCGACGTTCATCTGCTGGGCCGCCATGCCGGTGGCGGCGGTGCGAAGCGCTTGCATCTCTCAGGTCCTCACTATTGCAGCCGGCCGAGGCGCGCGACGGAGTTGCGCGACAGATCGGCCTCGCTGGACATCATCTGGGTGACTTGTTCGTAGGCCCGGCTGACCTCGATCATCTTGGTGATCTGCAGGATCGGGTTGACGTTGGAGCTTTCCAGCATCCCTTGCCGGATCTTGGCGTCCGTGGCCGGGGTCGCCTGCTGGTTCGAGGCGTTCTGGTAGAGGTTGTCGCCGGTCTTCTCCAGGGCGCCGAGGCTAGGGAAGTTGAACACGCCGATCTTGCCGATCCGCTCGGTTCCCTGGCTGACCACGCCGTCGGGGGAGATGGAGATCTCGCCGGGCTTGGTGGGGTCGATGGTGATCTCGCCGCCACCCTCGTCGGCCAGGGGGTCGCCCTTCTGGTCGGTCACCCGGCCGGTGTCGTCGGTGCGGAAACGACCGTCGCGGGTGTAGCGCTCGCCGGCCTTGGTGGTGACCTTGAAAAAGCCCTGGCCCTCGATCGCGAGATCCAGCGGCGTGTCCGTACGGCGCAGCCCGCCCTGGCCAAAGTCGCGCGCCACCCCGTCGGCGCCTACGAACTTGATCGGCCGCGGCCCCTGCAGGGTGAAGGCCGGCGGGCCGGGGACCTCCTTGGTCATCAGGGATTCGAACTTGAAGCCGGTGGTGTCGGCGTTGGCGATGTTGTTCGCCACGATGTCCATCTCGCGCTTCAGCACCATCTGGCGCGACAGTCCGACGTAGAGGGCGTTGTCCATGGGATTTCTTGCAGGCCTTTTGGAACGCAACACTTTCGGTTCCGACGGCTGCAAGCTTCGGGCCAAGTGGAAAGGCCTTAGATTTCAAACGACAACAAAGTTAACGGCTGCCCGGCGGCGGAAAATGCCGGGCAGGCTTCGCACCCATTAACGACCGTTAAAAACCGCGCGTTAACCAACTTGGCCCATCGGTAGGCGTGTAAAGTTTCTAAGGAACGCGCGCGTGGCCGAGGACAAGGTCCAGGAGGCGCCCGAGGAGGAAGTCTCTGAGGGCGAAGAGGGCGAGGGCGGAACGCCCAAGAAGAAGCTCTCGATGAAGATGATGCTGATCGCTGGCGCGGCCGCCCTCGTGGTGGTCGGCGGTGGCGGGACCGCGGGCTTCATCTTCCTCAAGCCCAAGCCCGAGGCGGCCGGCAAGGCCGGCGTCAAGAAGCCGGGCAAGAAGAAGGACGACAAGGGCAAGAAGGACGACAAGGTCGCCGGCCAGGTCCAGGAGGGACCGGACGGTGTGCTGTTCTACACCATGCCCGACGTGGTGGTGAACATGCAGACCGCCGACGGCCGGCCCACCTTCCTGAAGCTCAAGCTGACGCTGGAGCTGCCCGACCAGGCGACCGTCGACAACCTGGAGCCCAACATGCCGAGGCTGCAGGACATGTTCCAGACCTTCCTGCGGGAGCTGCGGCCCGAGGACCTGTCCGGCAGCCAGGGGTCCTACCAGCTGCGCATGGAGATCCTGCGCCGGGTGAACCTGGTGATCGCGCCCTCCAAGGCCAACGCCGTCCTGATCGAGGAGATGCTGATCAACTGACGTCTCCCGCCAGAGACGCCAGCATCGCATTCACCCATGGCCGACGAACCCGAAGAGCCCATCGACACCGCCGCCGGAGCCGCCGCGGGCGAGGACACCAACGCCTGGGGCGAGGAGTCCGACGGCGGCGCCGAACGCATCCTCAACCAGGACGAGATCGACAGCCTGCTGGGCTTCGACCTCTCCGAGGAGGAGGGCGGCGAGCGCACCGGCATCCGCGCGATCATCAACTCCGCGCTGGTCTCCTACGAGCGCCTGCCGATGCTGGAGATCGTCTTCGACCGCCTGGTGCGGTTGATGACCACCAGCTTGCGGAACTTCACCTCGGACAACGTCGAGGTCTCGCTCGACAACATCTCGTCGATCCGCTTCGGCGACTACCTGAACTCGATCCCGCTGCCGGCGATCCTGTCGGTGTTCCGGGCCGAGGAGCTCAACAACTACGGCCTGCTGACGGTCGATTCGAACCTGATCTATTCCATCGTCGACGTGCTGCTGGGCGGGCGGCGCGGCACCGCGGCCATGCGCATCGAGGGCCGCCCCTACACCACCATCGAGCGGGTGCTGGTGCAGCGGATGGTGGAGGTGGTGCTGGCCGACGCGCGGGAGGCCTTCGAGCCCCTGACGCCGGTGACCTTCAGCCTCGACCGCCTGGAGACCAACCCGCGGTTCGCCGCCATCGCGCGGCCAGCCAACGCCGCCATCCTGGTGAAGCTGCGCATCGACATGGAGGACCGCGGCGGCCGGATCGAGCTTCTGCTGCCCTACGCGACCCTCGAGCCCATCCGGAAGATGCTGCTGCAGCAGTTCATGGGCGAGAAGTTCGGCCGCGACAACATCTGGGAAGGTCACCTGGCTACCGAACTGTGGACCACCAACATGGAGGTCCGCGCCGTGCTCGACGAGCAGCAGCTGGGCCTCAAGCAGGTGCTCGACCTGAAGGTCGGCGACACCCTGATGCTGAACGCCACCCCCGACAGCCTGATCGAGCTGCGGGCCGGCGTCATCCCGCTCACCCGCGGCCGCATGGGCCGCCGCAACGCCCACATCGCCGTCCGCGTCGAGGCGCCCCTGACGCCGAATGCGCGGCAAGCCGTGCAGAGGTCGCAATGAGCATCATCGGACTGGCCATGAACCTGTTGCTGGCGGGCCTGCTGCTGGCGGCGCTGGCCATGGGCTGGCGGCTGAACCGGCGGCTGAAGGCGCTCCGCGACAGCCATGAGGGATTCGCCGTCGCCGTCGCCGACCTGAACACCGCCGCGGCCCGCGCCGAACAGGGGCTCGCCGACCTGCGCGCGGCCACCGACGAGGCCGTCGACATCCTGGGCGACCGCATCGAGAAGGGACGCACGCTGGCCGCCCGGCTGGAGCGGCTGATCGACCACGCCTCCGTGCCGCTGCGCGCCGAGCCCGCGGCCCCGTCTGGCGACCCGGTGGCCGAACGGCGCCTGGGCGCCCTGCTGGCGGCCGCCCGCGAAGCCCGTCCCGAGCGGATCATGCCGCCGCGCCGCGCCGAAGCGCCGGAACAGGTCGCCGAACGCATCCTGCAGCGCGCAGCTCTGGAGCCACGCCTGCCCCAGGCCCGCCTGCGCCGTCCCGTCGAGGACGACATCTTCGACGACGAACCCCTGACGCTTGACGTTGTCCGTGGAGCCGCCCGTTGAAGTCCATGCCCCGCATCCTGCCGCTGGTGGGCATCGCCGTTGGCGGCGTCCTGGCGATCAACGCGCTCGCGGGCGCGCGCGACCTGCCGGACCTGGTCTCCGGCGCCAAGGCTTTCGCCGAAGAGGCCGCCAAGCCGATCAAGAAGCCGGCGAAAGCCAAGGCCAAGGCCGCCGCGGCGCAAGCCACGGACGCCAAGGCCGCTGACCCGGCCGCCTCCGCCGCGCCCGGCGGCGCGACCGCTGCCTCCGGCGCGGGCCAGGACGCGGCGGCCGCCGTGGCCCTGCCGCCACCCACCATCCAGCCCAAGGGCGTCTGCGCGCCCACTGCGGCCGAACTCGCCAAGGAGGCCGGGCTTTCCCCCGCCGAGTTGCAGGTGCTGCAGAACCTGGGCGCGCGCCGCGGGCAGCTCGACCAGCGTGAGGCCGACCTTTCCACCCAGCTCGCCCTGCTGGCCGCCGCCGAGGCCAAGCTCGACGCCAAGACCAAGGTGCTGCAGGGCCTGAAGAACGACGTCCAGGCCCTGTTGGCCCAGGCTGACGGCCGCGAGGCTTCCGAGGTCGACCGGCTGGTCAAGGTCTACGAAGGCATGAAACCGAAGGACGCCGCCGCGCGCATGGCGATCCTGGAGGACAGCGTGCGCCTGCCGATCGCGGCGAAGATGAAGGAGCGGTCGCTCGCCGCCGTCGTCGGCCAGATGCCGCCTCAGGACGCCAAGAAGCTGACCGAGGCCCTGGCCCATCGCTTCGCCGCGGCCCAGACGCTCGCCCAGAACGCCACCTCCCAGGCCGACGCCGCGGCGTCCGCCACCGGCGGGCCGGCGGAGGCCAAGGCGCCGCCCAAGGCCAAGCCCGTGCGCGCCGCCAGGAAGGCTCCGCCGCGCAAGAAGGCTCCGGCCGACGCGGTCGCCGAGGCCGCCCCGCCCCCATCGCCCGCCGCCGTGGCGCCCAAGCCGCTCGCGGTTCCGCCCGCGCCTGCCGCCGCCGCGCCGGCTCCCGCCAAGGCGGGCTAGGCCGATGTCCCTGCGCCAGGCCCTGCGCGCAGGTGTGGCGGCGATCGCCGTCGCAGCCGTCGTTGCGCCCGCCGGCGCGGCGCCCAAGGGCGTCGAGCGGGGCGCCATCGACGTGCGCGTCGCCCAGGCGGACGGCTTCTCCCGGGTGGAGTTCCACGGCGCGCCGGAGGTCGCGGCCAGCCGCAAGGGCCAGAGCCTTGTCCTGACCTTCCCGCGCGACGCCGACCCGGACATCGCGCGCCTGCACACCGCGCCGCCGAAGTGGATCCGCACGGCTGAGAAGCGGCACGTGGGCGGCCATCTGCAGCTCGTCCTGACGCTGACAGACGACGCCGACTTCAAGGTGGGCTCGGCCGACGGCGCGGCCTTCGTCAACGTCTTCCAGAAGGCCCCGCCAACGCCGGAGGAGCTCGCCGCCGCCAAGGCCGCGATCCCCGAACCGCAGCGGCCGAACCCGATCCCCGCCGGCGGGGTCGTGCACATGGTCTCGAAGGTCGACAACGCCCAGGTGCAGTTCAGCTTCACCTGGGCAAATCCGGCCGGTGCGGCGGTGTTCCGCCGGGGCGACGCGGTCTGGGTGGTGTTCGACGCGCCGGCCGTGCTCGATGTGGGCCACGCGCCGCGCGGGCTCGTGCAGTATACCGCCGTCTCGGCCACCCGGGGCGGCGACTACGCCGCGCTGCGCATCGAGGCGGCCCACGGCGTGCCGGTGTTCGCCACCGCCATCGGCAACACCTGGACCATAGCGCTCGGCCCGGGCGACGAGGGCCCACCCAGCGTGGTGCGCGTGCAACGCGACGACGCCGAGGGGCCGGTGACCCTGAAAGCCGCCGTGGCCGGCGCCACCAAGGTCGTGCAGATGGCCGATCCGCAGGCGGGCGACACGGTCTCGGTGGTCACGGCGCTCGGTCCTGCCAAGGGCCTGCCCAGCCGGCGCGACTATGCCCAGCTCGCGATCCTGCCCTCGGTGCAGGGCCTGGCGGTGGAAAGCCACATCGAGGACCTGACGGTGGGCCGCGACGGCGACATCGTCCACATCGGCCGCGCTCTGGGCCTGGCGCTCTCGCCCAATCCGGCGAACCAGGAGCTGGCGCGCCTGGCGCTGGATGCCCCCAAGCCAGCCGCCATGCCCGGCCTGATCAACTACGCTGACTGGCCGAAGACCGGCCCCAAGGGGTTCCTCGACCGCTACCACCACCTTCTGCAGGCCGCCTCCATCGAGGGCGCCGCCAAGGATGGCAAGGCCGCGCCCACCGGCGCGCGCATGGCGCTCGCCCGCTTCCTGGTGGGCTCCGAGCTCAGCTTCGAGGCCATCGGCGTGCTGAACGACGCGGCGCGGGCCAATCCGCAGCTGATGGAGAACCCGGAGTTCCGGGGCCTGCGGGGCATCGCCCGCGTCATGGCCCGACGCTACAAGGAGGCCGAGGCGGACTTCTCGGCGCCCGGCCTGGCGGAGGACCGCTCGAGCGCGCTCTGGCGGTCCTACATCGCCACCCAGCTCGCCCAATGGCCCGAGGCGCGCGCCCAGTTCGCCAAGGGCATGGAGACGCTCAATCAGTTCTCGCCGGTGTGGAAGGCGCGCTTCGCCCGGGCCGACGCCCAGGCGGCCCTCGCCCAGGGCGACCTGCCCAACGCCGAGGCCCGCATCCGCCTGGCTCTGGCCAATAAGACCGACGTCTGGGAAGAACTGGCCACCCGGCTCGTCCAGGCCCGCATCATCGAGCAGGAGGGACACAAGGACCGGGCGCTTCGGATGTACGCCGCCATCGCCACCGTGCCTCGGGAATCGCTCTCCTCGCCGGCCCTGCTGCGGGCCACCCAGATCAAGCTGGAGCTGGGCAAGGTGACGCCGGTGCAGGCGGCGACCGTCTTCGACGGCCTGCGCTATCGCTGGCGGGGCGACGCCACGGAGCTGGAAACCATCCGGGCTCTGGGTCACCTCTACCTGAGCCAGGGCCGCTACCGCGAGGCCCTGGAGGCGCTGCGCTCGGCCGGCGCCAAGCTGCCCGATCTGCCCGAGGCGCTGCAGCTGCAGTCGGACCTGGCGGCGGCGTTCCGCTCGCTGTTCCTGGACGGCAACGCCGACGGCCTGGAGCCGGTGCAGGCGCTGGCGCTGTTCTACGATTTCAAGGAGCTGACCCCCATCGGCTCGGACGGCGACCTGATGGTCCGCAAGCTGGTGCGACGGCTGGTGGACGTGGACCTCCTGGACCAAGCCGCCACGCTTCTGAAGTACCAGGCCGACAACCGCCTGGATGGGATCCCGCGCGCCCAGGTCGCCACCGACCTGGCGGTCATCTACCTGATGGACAAGAAGCCCGAGCAGGCGCTCGAGGCCATCAACGGCTCGCGCACCACAGTGTTGCCGGCCGCCCTCAACGCCGAGCGGCGGCTGATCGAGTCGCGGGCCTGGGCCGGCGTCGGGCGCTATGACTCGGCGCTGGAAATCATCGAGCGGGACAATTCCAAGGAAGCTGTGGAGCTCCGCGCCGAGATCACCTGGAAGCAGAAGGACTGGGCCAAGGCGGGCCCGCAGTTCGAGAAGGCGCTGGGCGAGCGCTGGAAGAACCCCGCCGCTTTGTCCGCCGACGAAGAGGGCAAGCTGCTGCGCGCCGGCGTCGCCTACAGCCTGGCCGGGGACGACGCGGCCCTCACCCGGCTTTCCAATCAATACAAGGGCTTCTTCGACGCCGCCCACAATCCGGAGGCCCTGCGGATCGCGCTCACCGGGGTTTCCACCAACCGCCTGAGCGTCGCCGATTTCGGCCGGGTCAGCGCGGACGACGAGGCCTTCGCCGGCTGGGTGGACAAGATGAAGGAGCGCTTCAAGACGCGCCCCGCCCCCGTCGGAACCGGCCGTCCCGTAGCTCCGCCCGCCGCCGCCAAGGGTCCCGCCGCTCCGGCCAGGCAGGCCCAGGCCGCCCCGCCGGGCGCCCCCGGCAAGGGCTGAACCGGCGCGTCAGGATGACGCGACGTCATCCCGGACTTCGTCTTCGTTGCAACATTCCCGCAGGGAAACAATGATATCGCAGCCGCGCTGAGTTCGGGAGTCGATGTGATGAAACGCGCCCTGTTGGCCTCTGCCGCCGTCCTTGCAGGCCTCGCCGCCGCCGCGCTCGCCGCGCCGGCCGGTCTTGCCGCCGACACGCCCAACGCCACGCCGCAGCATGTGGACGATTTCCAGCTCACCGACCACACCCGGCTGGCGCAGCACCTCTACTATTTCGGGTACACCCCGGCGATCGTGGTGATGAGCCGGTCCAACGGCACGGCCTGGTCGCGGACCGGCGACGCCGAGCTGCAGAAGCTGAGCGCCGCCTACAAGGACAAGGGCGTCATCGTCTGGGCGCTGGACTCCAACCTCTCCGACACCCGCGACGCCGTGGCCGCCCAAGCGGCCAAGGAAGGCCTGACCGTCCCCGTCCTGATGGACGAGGAGCAGCTGGTGGGCGAGCAGCTGGGCGTCCAGCGCGAGGGCGAGGTCTTCGTGATCAACCCCAAGACCTGGACGGTGGCCTACCGCGGCCCGCTCGACGCCCGCGCTGACAAGGCGCTGGACGCGCTCCTCGCGGGGCATGCCGAGACCACCCGCGTGGCGGTGACCGGCGGCGCGCCGGTGGCCTTCCCGGAAAAGGCGCAGGCCGCCGAGTTCGCCAACATCTCCTACGCCAAGCAGGTCGCCCCGATCCTGCAGGAGAAGTGCGTCTCCTGCCACGTGAACGGCGGCATCGGCCCCTTCGCGATGAACAGCTACAGCGTGATCAAGGGCTTCTCGCCGATGATCCGCGAGACGATCCGCACGCGGCGCATGCCGCCCTACTTCGCCGATCCGCACATCGGCGTCTTCAAGAACGACCAGGGGCTGACCGCCGACCAGACCAAGACCCTGGTGCACTGGATCGAGGCCGGCGCGCCGCGCGGCGACGGTCCCGACCCGCTGCTGGCCAACGCCAGCAAGACCGCGCCGGAATGGCCGACCAACCTCGGCAAGCCGGACGTCATCGTCGACCTGCCGGCCTTCAAGGTGCCGGCCACGGGCCTGGTGGAATACCAGAACCAGGTGGTGCCGAACCCCTTCACGCAGGATACCTGGCTGAAGGCGATCGCCATGAAGCCGGGCGACCGTCGCGTGTTGCACCATGTGGTCTCCAACCACATCCCGGACCCGAACCAGCCGCCGGCCACCATCCCGGGCGGCTCGGTGGGCTCCTATACGCCGGGCGCGCAGCCGCAGATCATGGCCGACAACTCCGGCGCGCCGGTGCCGGGGGGCGGCAAGCTGCACTTCCAGATGCACTACACGACGATGGGCAAGGAGACCGTCGACAAGACCGAGGTGGGCTTCTACACGCTGAAGGCGCCGCCGGAGTACATCAAGCGCTCGACGGTGATCTCAACCTTCTCGCTCTACATCCCGGCCGGCGAGGCGCGCCACCAGGAGGTCGCCTACCTGACCTTCCCGGCCGACGCCTACCTCTACACGCTCTATCCGCACGCCCACTACCGCGGCTACCACGTGGAGCTGAAGGCGGTGACGCCGGACGGCAAGCAGGAGATGCTGCTGAGCCTGCCGAAATACGACTTCAACTGGCAGCGTGACTACGACCCGGTGAAGCCGATCCTGGTGAAGGCCGGGACCAAGCTGGTGGCCACCTGGGTCTACGACAACTCCGAGCACAACCCGGCCAACCCCGACCCGAAGCGCAACGTCACCTGGGGCGAACAGACGCCCGACGAGATGATGTACTTCCGGGTCAACTACCGCTGGGCCGACGAGACTGTCAGCCACGTGCGCAACGACCTGCAGCAGAAGCTCTTCGCCTCGCAGATGATGGGCTCGCTGGATTCGAACCTCGATGGCGTCATCGAGCCCAACGAGTTCAAGGGCCCGCTGCTCGGCCTGCGCGCGAAGTTCGCCGAGTTCGACCTGAACCGCGACGGCAAGTTGGATGCGGCGGAACTGGCCAAGGCCATGCCCAGCCGGCGGCTGGCCCGCCGCAAGGGCGGGGTCCCGGACCTGTAAGGGCGCCGCCGCACCCGCCGGGGTGTTTGGCGCTGTCCGCGGGGACACGCTCGCGGATCGCCCGGTTCTACGGAACGGTCAGTTGACAGCCGCGCCGCCTGCGGTCGCGTCCGGGTCTCCGGCGGCCAGACGCCGGGGCCGCCCGCCGGGCGTGGTCAGCGCGGCTGAGCCCTAGAAGAAGACTCCGTACTCGACACGCACGATCTCGCCGGTGAATTCGTCGATCAGCAGGGCGTCAGACCCCACGCGGACCCAGACGAAGCCCGGCGGCGGCGGGAAGAGGTCGAAGATCAGGAAGTCGGTGATGAAGAACCTCCGCGCGAAGAACGCGCGCGGCAGACGCTCACCGAAGCGGAAACGGCGCACCGCGAAGCCGGCCGGCGGGATGTAGGCCCCGGCGCGGAAGTGGCGCGGGGACTGCACGTTGCCGCGCAGCCTGGCGATCTCGGCGCTTCGGCGTTGCGGGCTGACGGTCCCGCTCGCCGGGGCGCGGACCGGGTTGAACCGGGACGCGCGCGCCGCCTCAGCGGGCGAGCGCGCCATCGGCGCTTCACGGCGGAAGCCGCCGTTCGGAATTTCGTGACGGAAGCCGCCGTTCGGCGTCTCGGGACCGCGGCCCGGCGAACCCTGCCGCATGGCCTCTCCATGCATCGCCCCGCGCGGCGGCATCGCCGCCGGGGCGGGGCCGCGCTCCCCGACCGGGCCGCCGTGGAAGCCGCCGCCGGCCGGTCCGCGCGGAGCCTGACCCGGCCCATGGGCTGGGCCGGCGCCAGCCGGCGCATGCCCGCCGCCTTGGCCTGGATGACCGCCCCGGTCATGCTCGCCCTGGGCGAAGGCGGACGGCGCAACTGCGAGGAGTCCCACCGCCGTGGCGGTGGTGATGAGCTTTTTCATGATCGTCTCCTGCCGCCGCGGCTGAATAAGCTCTCCCGGAGCCCGGCGGCCACGCGCCGCAATGAGCGCGCTCGGGAATAAACGCCCCGCCGACCAAGAATGTTGCGACGAACCGCGGTCGATGAACCGCGGCAGGCGGGTCTCGCTAGGTCCCCGCGCCGTGGTGGAAGCTCTGCACGAGGCTTCCGGCCACCAGCCGCCAGCCGTCCACCAGCACGAAGAAGATCAGCTTGAAGGGCAGACTCACCACCACCGGCGGCAGCATCATCATGCCCATGCTCATGAGCACGCTGGCCACCACCAGGTCGATCACCAGGAAGGGCACGAAGAGCAGGAAGCCGATCTCGAAGGCGCGTTTCAGCTCGGAGATCATGAAGGCGGGCGTGACCACCTGCAGCGGCACCGCCTGGGCGTTGGCCGGCTTGGGGATGCGCGAGAGCTTGATGAACAACGCCAGGTCGTCCTGGTCCACCTGCTGCAGCATGAACTGCTTCACGGGTCCGCCGGCCGCGTCGAAGGCGGCGGGCAGCTCCATCTGCTGGTTCATCAAGGGTTTGATGCCGTCGTTGTAGGAGCGCTCCAGCGTCGGGCCCATGACGATGGCGGTGAGGAACAGCGACAGCGAGATGATCACCGAGTTGGGCGGGCTCTGCTGCAGGCCGAGCGCCGTGCGCAGCAGGCTCAGCACCACCACGATGCGGACGAACGAGGTGGTCATGATGACGATGGAAGGCGCCAGGGACAGCACGGTCATCAGCCCGATCAGCTGCACCACCCGCTCGGTGAGGCCCCCGCCGGTGCCGAGGTTGATGTTCACCGCCTGGGCGAGCGCCGCGGCCGGGAAGATCAGGCTGGCGATGGTGGTCAGGACCGCCAGGGCGGCGGCGCGGCGCCACTCCTCGGCGGGCAGGGCGCGGATGGCCTTGAAGAGCTCGCGCATCAGCCGCGGCCCCCGCGGCTCTTGGCCGGGGCTGCCTCGAGCGCACCCAGCGCCTGGCCCTCGCCCAACAGCAGCAGCCGCTCCTGGCCGTCGCAGGAGACCAACACCAGGCGCCGCGCCGGGTCCAGCACCAGGCTCTCCACCACCGCCAGGCGGCGCTCCTTCTTGCCGGGGCTTCCGAACCGCGCCAGGGCCTCAGGCCCGTAGCGGCGCAGGGCCACGGCGGCCAGGCCGATGAGCCCCAGGGTCAGGACCAGGGCGAAGAAGGCTCTGAGGAAATCGCTGGGGGCCATGGGCGCTTCTGCGGCTCTGGAGGATCGGGGTCAGCCGGCAGAAGACCTGTGAGTCCCTTAAGTCGGGGTTAACCCTGTTTCTTCACCATGCCGGCCATGGACCTTGGCGACATTTCCATCTTCGCGATGCTGAAGAGCCGCCTGGGGTATCTCTCCGAGCGCCAGCGGGTGATCGCCGAGAACGTGGCCAACGCCAACACCCCCGGCTACCAGGCCCGCGACCTGAAGCCCTTCAGTTTCGAAAGCCACATGCAGGCCGCCGCCGGCGTGACGCCGGGATCGACCTCGGTGGCGGCGACGCCGGCCGGGACCATGGCGGTGACCCAGCCCGGCCACATCCAGCCCAAGGGCGGCCGGCCCGGCGTGCGGATCGCCAAGACACCGGACTCCGAGCGGACCCTCGACAGCAATGGGGTGGTGCTGGAGGACGAGATGGTCAAGCTCACGGACGCGCGGATGGACTACGACGCGGCCATCGGCTTCTACCAGTCGTCGCTCACCCTGTTGCGCACGGCGATCCGCAAGCCCGGCAGCGGAGCCTAAGGGGGAGGGCGTTAGATGGCCGACGACAAATCCATTGGCAGCACCACCCAGTCGATCGCGGTCTCCGCGCTGCGCGCCCAGCAGGCGCGGATGCGGATCATCGCGGAGAACCTCGCCAACGCCAATTCCACCGCCCGCACCGCCGGCGGCGACCCCTATCGCCGGCAGGCGCCGGTGTTCCGCGCCACCCCAGTGGCCGGTGGCGGCATCGGGGTGAAGATGGAGCGCGCCGTGCCGGACAAGGCCCCCTTCAACACCGCCTACGATCCCGGCAACCCGTCGGCCGACGCCACGGGCTATGTGAAGACGCCCAACGTCGACCCGCTGATCGAGGCCATGGACATGCGCGACGCCCAGCGGGCCTACGAGGCGAACCTCAATGTGATCGAGACCGCGCGGTCCATGGACCAGCGCACCCTCGACCTCCTGAAGCGCTAGGCGGAGCCCCTAAGCCATGATGACCGCGCTCGCCGCCGCCAAGGCCTACGCCACGGCCCAGAAGGCCATGGCGGTGGATCCCTCGGCCATGGGCTCGGAAGCCATCTCCCCCGGCGGCGGGTTCGGCGACATCCTGAAGTCGGCGATGTCCGACGTCATGAAGTCCTCGAAGAACGCCGAGACCCAGATGGTCAACCAGGTGCAGGGCAAGGCCCAGCTGGTGGACGTGGTCACCGCCGTCTCCTCGGCGGAATCCAGCCTGGAGACCGTCATGGCCATCCGCGACCAGGTGATCAGCGCCTACCAGGAAATCATGCGGATGCCGATCTAGGCTCATGCTAGGCCTTGGCCGATGGCGGGGCCGGCGATCGAGCTTGCAGGGGTTGAGAAGCGCTACGGCGGCCTGGCCGCCCTGGCCGGCGTCAGCCTGGCGGTGCAGCCCGGCGAATTCACCGCCCTGGTGGGCGGTTCGGGCTCCGGCAAGACCACCCTGCTCAAGACCATCAACCGCCTGGTGACGCCGGACGCAGGGTCCGTGCGGGTGTTCGGCGAGGACGTGGCGAAGGCGGAGCCGCCTATGCTGCGGCGCCGGATCGGCTACGTCTTCCAGGAGGTGGGCCTCTTCCCGCACCTCAGCGTCGGCGAGAACATCGCCATCACCCCGAAACTGCTGGGCTGGGACGCCAAGCGCATCGCGGGGCGGGTTGCGAACCTGCTGGGCCTGGTGGACCTGCCGCACGAGATGGCGGCGCGGCCGCCCACGGCGCTCTCGGGCGGCCAGCGGCAGCGGATCGGGGTGGCCCGCGCGCTCGCCGCCGAGCCGAAGCTCATGCTGATGGACGAGCCCTTCGGAGCGCTCGATCCCCTGACCCGCGACGCGCTGGGGACCGACTACCGGGCCCTGCACGAGCGGCTGGGGCTGACGACGGTGATGGTCACCCACGACATGGCCGAGGCGGTGCTGCTGGCCGACCGGATCGTCGTGCTGCGCAACGGCAAGGTCGTGGCCGACGGCGCGCCGGCGGAGCTGCTGGCGGACGCCAAGGATGAAGGCGTCCGGGTCTTGCTCGAGGCGCCGCGGCGGCAGGCCGAGCGGCTGCGGGCCAAACTGGGCGGCAGACCGTGAGCCCCAAGCTTTCCGCCGCCTTCACCTTGCTACCCGAATACCTCGGCTGGCACGTCCTCCTGAGCTTCAGCGCACTGGCGCTGGGGGTGGCGATCAGCCTGCCGCTGGCTGTGGCGGCCAGCCGCAGCGCGCGGCTGCGCTGGCCGGTCCTGGCGGGCGCGAGCCTGATCCAGACCATCCCCAGCCTGGCGCTGCTGGCGCTGTTCTATCCGCTGCTGCTGGCGCTCTCGACGCTCAGCAGGGCGAGCCTCGGCCATGGCTTCTCGGCGCTGGGCTTCCTGCCGTCGCTGCTGGCGCTGACGCTCTATTCCATGCTGCCGATCCTCAGGAACGGGGCGGCGGGGATCCTCGGCGTCGACCCCGCGATCCGCGAGGCCGCCGATGGCGTTGGCATGACCCCCCGGCAGAGGCTCTTCCAGGTGGAGCTGCCGCTGGCCGCGCCGGTGATCATGGCCGGTGTGCGCACCGCAGCGGTCTGGACCATCGGAGCCGCGACGCTCTCCACGCCGGTGGGACAGACGAGCCTCGGCAATTACATCTTCGCCGGCCTGCAGACGGAGAACTGGGTCTTCGTGCTGTTCGGCTGCGCCGCCTCGGCGGTGCTGGCGCTGGCCGCCGACCAGCTCCTGGGCCTGATCGAGGCGGGGACCGCCCGGCGCAGCCTGCGCCTGGTGCTGATCGGCGCGGTCGGCCTCTTGATCGGCGTGGGCGCCGCGGTCGCGCCCCTCGCGGGTCTGGGCAAGGGCGGGTCCTATGTGGTGGGGGCCAAGAACTTCTCCGAGCAGTACATCCTGGCCGAGCTGATGGCGGGACGGCTGGAGAAGGCCGGGGCCCAGGTAAGCCGCAAGGAGGACCTCGGTTCGGCGGTGGCCTACCGTGCGCTCGCCGCCGGCGAGATCGACGCCTATGTCGACTATTCCGGCACCCTCTGGACCAATGTGCTGAACCGCAAGGACAATCCGGGCCGGGCGGAAGTGCTGAAGCAGCTCACCGCTGAGCTCAAGCGCCGGGACGGGGTGGTGGTGCTGGGCTCGCTGGGCTTCGAGAACGCCTATGCCCTGACCATGCGGCCAGACCGCGCCAGGGCGTTGGGCGTCGCCTCCATCGCCGATCTGGCCCGCGTCGCGCCAAGGCTGACCCTGGGCTCGGACCTGGAGTTCCTGTCGCGGCCGGAGTGGAAGGCGGTGGAGAGCGCCTATGGCCTGAGCTTCAAGGCCAAGCGGTCCTACCAGCCCACCTTCATGTACCGCGCCCTGATGGGGGGCGAGGCCGACGTGATCAGCGCCTTCTCCTCCGACGGCCGGATCGCTGCGGACCATCTGGTGATCCTCTCCGACCCCAAGGGGGCGATCCCGCCCTATGACGCGGTGGTGCTGGTGTCGCCCAAGCGGGCGTCCGACGCGCGGCTGCTGGCGGCGCTGCGGCCGCTGATCGGCAAGATCTCCGTCGGAGCCATGCAGGCGGCCAACTACAGCGTCGATCGCGACCAGGGAAAAGCCAGCCCCGCCGAGGCCGCCGAGGGCCTGGAAAGGCTGCTCGCGCTGAGCGGACCTTTCAGACGTCCGATAACGGGGGAAAGGGGACTTAGAGCTCTCAACGCCCCCGGACATTGACCTGCGGTTTGGAGGCTACGGCGGCCCAACAGCGAATATCGCTGTTCGACCACAGCAATACGCCGTAAGCCAAGGTGCTGGACCGCTATGCGCGACACCACGCAGCGGCCAAAGGGGGATGGTTGCAGGAACAAGGGTGCTGCGCCTGCCCCTGGCGTCGGTATCGGGGGGCTGAACGATGAAGCGCATTACCTTGGCCGTCGTGGCGGTCGCTTTCGTGTCCGCGCTCGCGATCGCCGGAACGACAGCGGCGCAACCGCCCGGCGGTCCGCCGCCTGCCCCGCCGGTCGATTTCAACACCAATGTCCGACCGATCTTCGTCAACCGGTGCGTCAGTTGCCACGGGGCCGCGATTCAGCGTGGCGGCCTGCGGCTGGACGACCGCGACGCGGCCCTGAAGGGAAGCGCCAGTGGTCCGGTCATCGTTCCGGGCCATAGCGACAAGAGCAAGCTCTACCAGATGGTGGCCAGCAAGAAGATGCCGCTGGATGACGAGCTCAGCGTGCTGGAACTGGAGGCGCTGAAGGAGTGGATCGACGGTGGCGCGGGGTGGCCGGCTAAGCGGGTGATCCCCAACATGGCGGTCGACCCCAAGGTCGAGGCCTTTCGGTTGGCGCTACGCAATCAGGACAGGAAGTCGATCGGCAAGCTGATGGCCGATCCGACATTGCCCAAGGCCCGCGGCGTCAATGGGACAACGGCCCTGCACCAGGTCGCGATCTACGGCGACGCAAGGCTGGCCAAGACCCTGCTGGACAAAGGAGCCGCCGTCGACGCCGCCGACCTAGACGGTGTCACGCCCTTGATCTGGGCCGTGCGCGACGACGCCATCGCTGGCCTGCTGATCGATCGCGGGGCCAACGTCAACGCCGTTTCCGACGGGGGAGTCGACCCGCTGGTGGCCGCCAGTGGACGTACCACCGGCGCCGGAGTGATCCGTCGACTGCTCGAAAAAGGCGCCAAGCCCGCGATGCCGCAACAGATGCAGATCGCCGCGGCGCTCGGCTTCACCTCCAACCTTGACGGGATGAGGCTCCTCTATCCCAAGGTTCTGGACGTCAACGGGCCGCAGGGCAACGCCACCGCCGCCATCGTCGTCAACACCGGCTGCTCGGCCTGTCTGGACTATCTGATCAGCCAGGGCGCCAAGGGCAAGACGCTCAATGACGCCCTGGTGTTCGCCGCCAACTCCGGCGACGCGACGATGGTCAAACGCCTGCTCGACCTAGGCGCGACCCTGGACGGACACGGCACGCAGGACGCCAGCGCCCTGATCGCGGCGGCCATCACCGATCGGCAGCCGGCGGAAAAGCTGCGCCTGCTGCTGGCCGCCGGGGCCGATCCCAATGTCCCGGACGCTCACGGCCGTACGCCGCTGATGTACGCCCGAATCAACCACCCCGACCTTGTCCCCATGCTTGTTGCCAAAGGAGCCAAGTGATGCGTCTGGTCCTCCCCCTGATCGCCGCCGCGGCGCTGCTCGCCGCGCTGCCCGCCGCCTCCGGCACGGCCGACAAACAAGCGCTGCGCGACTCCATCGGCAGGGCGATGGCCGTGCTGGATAAACAGCAGCCGAGGTTCGAGCGGCAGGCGACCTGCGCCTCCTGCCACAACCAGATCTCGCCGATGATCGCCGCCTCGGTGATCCGCACCAAAGGGCTGCCGATCAACGACGCCATCTACACCCGGCAGGTGGCGATGAGCGCCGAGGTGATCCGGCGGCGCCACGATTACAGCCTGGTCAATGGCGTCACCGGCGGCGAACATGCCGTCACTTCGCCAACGCTGACCGGCTTGGCCGAGATTAGATTTCCTGCCAACGAGAATACGGACGTGGCGGTGACCTACCTCCTGGCCAAGCAGTCGGCGGACGGGTCGTGGCCCGGCGTTGCGACGCGCCTGCCGCACGGCGACAGCAATTTCGATCAGACCGCGACCGCCGTGCGGGCTATCGACGCCTATGCCCCGCCCGCCCTGCGTAAACAGGCCGACGCCGCCATCACCAAGGCCCGCGCCTGGCTGATCGCCACGCCGGCCAGACTCAACAACGAGGCTTTGACCTATCGGCTGCAGGGCATGGTCTGGGCCAAGGCGCCGGGCGGCGAGATCGCCAAGGCCCGCACCCAGCTGGCCGCCTCGCAGCGGGCTGACGGCGGTTTCGCCCAGCAGACGGGCATGGCCAGCGACGCCTACGCCACTGGCCAGGCGTTGGTCAGCCTGCACCGCGCCGGAATGGGGGCGACCGATCCTGTCTATCAAAAGGGCCTCGATTATCTGCTGCGCACGCAGAAGCCCGACGGCTCTTGGTTCGTGCAGACTCATGCCATGCCCCTGCAGCCGCCGATTGACAGCGGTTTCCCGGGCGGACCCAGCCAGTGGATCTCGGCCTGGGCCACCGCCTACGCCGCCGAAGCCATGGCCTACGGATTGTAAGGACCTCGCGCTTGGCTCGGGGTTGTTCTGCCCGGCGACGGCCATCAACTGTTCGCGAGCATTATTAAGCGTGGATTTGAACGGGCTGCGACAGGGCGCGGCACGTGGCGGCTAAGGGTTGTTTTTCCCCGGGCTGGCCGGTCCCGTACCGGCAGATTCTGCCCAGCCCGTAGGCATTCATTAACCATGCCGGACCATGGTGGCGGGGTTCGCCGAAGCGCGAATTCGTCAACTATTCCCAAGTCTTCTGGCTTCCAAGAGGTTTCCATGAACAGCGCCGAGGTTCTCGACGTCGGCCGCGACGCCATCTGGCTGACCCTGCAGCTCAGCGCGCCGATCCTGATCGTGGGCCTGATCGTGGGCGTCGGCATCGGGCTGCTGCAGGCGCTCACCCAGGTGCAGGAGGCGACCCTCGTCTATGCGCCGAAGATCGTCGCGATCTTCGTGTCGTTGCTGATCTTCCTGCCGCTGATGGGCGCGCTGATGAACGGGTTCATGCAGCACATCGCCGCGCGCATCGCGAGCCTTTAGGGCCGCGGCAGGCGAGCCCCAATGGAACATTACGCCACCGCCCAGCAGGTCTTCGCCGGCGGCCTGGTGTTTGCCCGCCTGGGCGCCATCGTCATGCTGATCCCGGGCTTCGGCGAGACCTTCGTGCCGGCGCGCATCCGCCTGTCGCTGGCGCTGGTCCTGGCGCTGGTGCTGTTCCCGGTGGTGGGCCCGAGCGTCCCGCCGATCCCCGCCGACGTGAGCGGCCTGGCGCTGGCGGTGATCAAGGAGACCGCCATCGGCCTGATGATCGGGGCGATCCTGCGCTTCTTCCTGACCTCGCTGGCTGCGGCCGGGGAGATCGTCTCCATCCAGTCCACCCTGGGCTTCGCCCAGACCGCCAACCCGACCCAGGCCGCCCCCTCCACCGCCATCGGCGCCTTCCTGGGGTTGATGGGGCTGGTGCTGATCATGACCACCAACCTGCACCATCTGTTCCTGTCGGCGATCGTGCGCTCCTACACCATCTTCCCGTTCACCCGGACCGTGCCGGTGGGGGACGCCAACCTGCTGGCCATCCAGACCGTCTCGCGATCGTTCGCGCTGGGCGTGCAGCTCGCCGCGCCTGTGGTGGTGTTCTCGCTGATCTTCAACGTCGCCACCGGCCTCGTGGGCCGGGTGATGCCGCAGTTCCAGATCTTCTTCGTCGCTTCGCCGCTGATGGTCATTCTGAGCCTGTCGATCTTCGCGCTCAGCCTGGGGGTGATCGGCATGGTGTGGATCGACCACTACCGCGACCTCGTGGCGATGTTCGCCTAAGCGCATGGACGAGCGCCCATGAGCGACACCAACGACGCGGCCTCCCGCACAGAAGAGGCGACGCCGCGCAAACTGCAGCAAGCCCGCGAACGCGGCGAGGTGGTCAAGACGCCGGACCTGGCGGCCCTGGCCTCGCTGTCCGCCGCCGCCGGCGTGCTGGCGCTCAGCGGCGGCTGGATCTCGCGCAACCTGATGCAGGCGCTGACGCCCTTCCTGGCGGCGCCGGACGCCATGAGCTTCGAGGGGCATGGCGGGGTGCAGATCATGCGCAACGCCATGATGGCCGCCGCCCCCGCCGGCGTGGTGATGCTGGCAGCCTGCGCCGCCGGCGTGTTCGGCAACCTGATCCAGACCGGGCCGATGTTCAGCCCCGACAAGCTGTCGTTCGACTTCCAGAAGGTCTCGCCGATCGCCGGGTTCAAGCGGATCTTCGGGATCGACGGCTTCGTGCAGTTCCTGAAGTCGCTGCTGAAGGTGTCGCTCACCGGCCTGCTGGCCTGGTGGGTGCTCAATCCGCACCTCACCGAGCTGGAGAACCTGGCGGGCATGGACCCGACGGTCATGCTGGCCTTCGCCGCCGACATCCTGCGTCGCTTGGTGTTCGCGGTCGGCGCCTTCCTGCTGGCGGTGGCCGGCGCCGACTGGTTCTGGCAGCGCCAGCGGTTCATGCAGCGCATGCGGATGAGCAAGGAGGAGCTGAAGGAGGACTTCAAGCAGTCCGAAGGCGACCCCCACATCAAGGCCCGCCAGAAGCAGCTGCGCAACGAGCGCGCGCGGCGGCGTATGATGCAGGCGGTGCCCACCGCCACCGTGGTGGTGATGAACCCGACGCACTACGCCGTGGCCCTGAAGTACGAGGCCAGCGAGACACCCGCGCCGCTCTGCGTGGCCAAGGGCATGGACACGCTGGCCCTGAAGATCCGCGCCGTGGCCGAAGAGCACGGGGTGCCGGTGATCGAGGATCCGCCGCTGGCCCGCGCGCTCTACGCCACCGTGGAGGTGGACGAGGTGATCCCGCCGGCCCACTACGAGGCGGTGGCCAAGATCATCGGCTTCATCCTCAGCGCCGGGCGCAAGGTGGCCGCCCGCACCCTGCGCAACGGCGGCCTGTAACCCAATGATCCCTGTGAGAGAATGCCAGTGACTGATTCGCCGGGCGAGGTTGTCCGCGGGCCCCAGCCGCCGAAGTCCGGCCGGGGCAAGAAGGAGGCGCTGGCGCAGGCCATGGCCGAGCCGCAGGTCCGCAAGGCCCGCCCAACGTCCCGGAGGGAGGGCCGGTTCGATCCGCTGACCGCCGCGGCGGTGGTGTTCTTCCTGATGGCCGTCGCCTTCGCCGCCGCCCCGGCCATGAACGCGGGGCCGACGACGCTCGCGGGACTGCTGCTGCTGATCGGGCTGGCTGGAGTGGCGTGCCTGGGCCTCTTCGTCCTGCGCGGCTCGGCCGAGGCGCCGCTGGAGGCGCAGCCGGGCGCCGAGCAGCTGGTGGACGCGCTCAGCGAGCCCGCCGCCATCGCCGCCCCCGACGGCCGCGTGCAGGCTGCCAACGCCGCGTGGAAGTCCACCATCGGGGTGGCCGCCCGCCTGCCGAAGTCCGGCGCGTCGGCCTCCAGCCTGTTCGCCGCGCTGACCGCCGCGCGCCGCGGCGAGACCAGCCACGCCACCATCAAGGCCGGCGGCGCCGAGCATGAGACCATCGTCTCGCCTCTGGGCGCCAAGCGGTTCCTGGTGCGGCTCACCGGCGCGGGCATGGGGGCGCTGGCCTTGCCGTCCGCGGCCATGGAGGTGCTGACCGCCTTTTCCGGGGCCGTCGCTCCGCCGCCCAAGGTGCTGGACGCCTTCGCCGCGGCGTCGCCGTTCGGGGCCGCCCTGCTGGAAGGCGACGATCCCTTCGCGGCGAAGATCGTCGAGGCCAATCCGGCGCTGAAGGCGGTGGCCGGCGGCGGCGAGCCGGGCCAGGCGTTCGGCGATCTGATCGAGCCCGCCAGCCGCGCCGACGCAGCCCAGAAGCTCAGCCAGGGTCAGGGCTCGGGCGCGCCCGTCGAGGTGCGCCTGGCCTACGACCCGACCCGCATCGCCCACCTCTATCTCGCGAAGAGCACGGGCCGCTGGGTCGCCTATCTGGTGGACGTCTCCGAACAGAAACAGATCGAGCTGCAGCTCGCCCAGAGCCAGAAGATGCAGGCCATCGGCCAGTTGGCCGGCGGGGTGGCGCACGACTTCAACAACCTGCTGACCGCCATCTTCATGCAGCTGGACGTGCTCGCCACCCGCCACCCGGTGGGCGATCCCAGCTACGAGGGCCTGAACGAGATCAAGCAGACCTCGACGCGGGCCGCCGACCTGGTGCGCAAGCTCCTGGCCTTTTCCCGCAAGCAGACCGTGCAGCGCGAGATCCTCGACCTGGGCGAACTGATCAGCGAGTTCGAGGTGCTGCTTCGCCGGGTGCTCTACGAGGACGTGAAGCTCACCACCGACTACGGCCGCAACCTGCCGCAGGTGCGCGCCGACCGCGGCCAGCTGGAGACCGCGGTGATGAACCTGGCGGTCAACGCCCGCGACAGCGTGCGCGCCCACGGCGGCGGCTCGGTGAAGATCCGCACCGCCCGCGTCACCCAGGAGCAGGCCCACGCCATGGGCTATCCCAGCGCCCAGGGCGACCAGGCGATGATCGAGGTCTCCGACGACGGGCCGGGCATCCCCGCCCAGGTCCTGGACAAGATCTTCGACCCCTTCTTCACCACCAAGCCGGTGGGCGAAGGGACCGGCCTGGGCCTCGCCACCGTCTACGGCATCGTCAAGCAGTCGGACGGCTGGATCAGCGTGGAGTCGAAGCCGGGCGAAGGCGCGGCCTTCCGCATCTTCCTGCCGGTGTTCATCCCCAGCGCCACGGTGGGCCCGGCGCCGGCGCCGGCCGCGCCCAAGCGACCGGTGGCGCGCGACCTTTCCGGCGCCGGCCGCATCCTCTTCGTGGAGGACGAGGACGCCGTGCGCGGGGTGGCCGCCAAGCTGCTGCGCGCCCGCGGCTACGAGGTGATCGAGGCGGCCAGCGGCGAGGAGGCCCTGGAGCTCGCCGAGACCCACGCCGGAACCATCGACCTGATGATCTCCGACGTGGTGATGCCGGGCATGCAGGGGCCGGACCTCCTGAAGCAGGCGCGGGTCTATCTGGGGGCGGCGCCGGTGATGTTCATCTCCGGCTATGCGGAGAGCGAATTCTCCGACCTCCTCGAGGGCGAGACCAACGTCTCCTTCCTGCCCAAGCCGATCGACATCAAGACCCTGGCGGAGCGGGTGAAGTTCGAGCTGCAGAAGGCGGCTTAAAGCGGCTGAGCTTGCCTTCGCGGCGCCGGGCCGCCAAACATCCGGCGACCTTCGTGAAGTCAGTTGAAAGCCCGCCGTGACGCCTGCCGACGCCCCCAGCTCCGCGCCCGCCACCCTTTCCGCCCAGGAGGTGTGGGACCTGGCGGTCGCCGCCCACGCCGCCGGCCGCGCCGCCGAGGCCGAGTGGCTCTACCGCGCCCTGCAGGCCGCCGCGCCCACTTCGGGGACGGCGCTCAACCTCGGCCTCCTGATCGAGGACGGGCGGCGCTGGGCCGAGGCGGAAGCCGTCTATCGCGACATGCTTGGGCGGGACCCCAAGGACCCGGTGATGCAGCGCCAGCTGGCCTTCCTGCTGCTGCGCCTGGGCCGCTACGCCGAAGCCTGGCCCTTCTACGAGGCGCGGATGGTCAAGCCGGGCCATAACCGCAAGCCGCCGTTGAGCTTCCCCGAATGGCAAGGCCAGCCGGTGCGGTCGCTTTTGATCTGGCATGAGCAGGGGCTGGGCGACCAGATCCAGTACGCGCGCTACGTCGGTCCGCTGCAGGCGCGGGGGATCAAGGTGACGCTGATGTGCCACCCGGCCCTGAAGCGGCTGTTCGAGCCCCTGGGCTGCGCGGTGATCGCCGCCGAGGGGACCCTGTCGGTCCCGCCGCACGACGCCTGGGTGCTGTCGGCCTCCCTGCCGTGGCGGACGGGGACGACGCTGGAGACCATCCCGCCGGCGCCCTATCTGCCCGGCCGCGAGGGCGGGACGGGCGTCGGCCTGCTGACCCGCGGCGACCCCGGCCATCCGGACGACCGCAACCGCTCCATGTCCGACGGGGCGGCGCGCGATCTCCTGGACCTGCCGGGCGTGCGCCGCCTGGACCGGGAGAGCACCGGCGCGAAGGACATGGAAGACACCGCCGAGATCGTCCGGGGCCTGGAGACGGTGGTCACGGTCGATACGGCGCTCGCGCACCTGGCTGGCGCCATGGGCAAGCCCTGCTGGCTGATGGCGCCCTACAAGGGCGACTGGCGCTGGCTGACCGGGCGGACCGACAGCCCGTGGTACCCGTCGGTCCGCATCTTCCGCCAGCCGGCGCCAGGCGACTGGGCGAGCGTGGTGGCCCAGGTGCGCCAGGCGCTCGGCGCCTAAGGGCGGGCCTTGCCGCGCCTGGCCGACACGGGGCTGCAGGACCTTCTGGACGAGGGCGCGCGGCGGCGCAGCGCGGGCGACCTGGAGGGCGCGTTGGCCGCGTTCCGCCGGGCCGTGGACCTCGCGCCGCAGCGTCCGGAACCGCACCATCATCTGGCTGGCGCGCTGGCCGCGCTGGACCGCCTGGCGGAGGCCGAAGCCGAGTACCGCGCCACCCTGGCCCTGGCGCCCAAGGCCGGCGCGACGGAACGGGCGCTGGCGGTTCTGCTGCTGAGCCAGGGGCGCTACGCCGAGGGCTTCGCCTTCTTCGAGGCGCGCCATGAGCTGCCGGAGATCGCCAAGCCGCCCTTGCCCTTCCCGGAGTGGCGCGGCGAGCCGGTGGACGGCCGACGTTTGCTGATCTGGCCGGAGCAGGGGTTCGGCGACCAGATCCAGTTCGCCCGCTTCGCGCCAATGCTGAGGGCCATGGGGGCCGAGGTCACCCTGGTCTGCTGGCCGCCGCTCGCCCGGCTGTTCGAGCATGCGTTGGGCGTGACGGTGATCCCGGCCGCGGGAAGCATCGATTTTCCCGACCCCGACTACTGGGTGATGGCCATGTCGCTGGCCGCTTGGCTGTGGCTGACGCCCGACACCGTGCCGAACGCGCCCTATCTGCTCGCGCCTCCGGGCGGCCCCGCGCCGCCGGCCGGCGCGCGGATCGGTCTCTTCCTCCGGGGCAATCCCGACAACGTCAACGATAAGGCGCGCTCGCTGGGCGCCGATCAGGCCGCGAGGCTGGCGGCGCTGCCCGGCGCGATCAGCCTCGACCCTGTGGACACCGGTGCGCGGGACTTCGCCGACACCGCGTCCCTCATCGCGGGCCTGGAGCTGGTGATCACCGTCGACACCGCAGTCGCCCACCTGGCCGGGGCCATGGGCAAGCCCTGCTGGACCCTGATCCCCAAGGCCAACACCGACTGGCGGTGGCTGCGCGACCGCACCGACAGTCCCTGGTATCCTTCGATGCGCCTCTTCCGGCAGCGGACCGCGGGCCAGTGGTCGCCGGTGATCGATGAGCTACTGGGGGCGCTGAAGGAGCCGGCGCCATGAGCGCGACGCCCGCCGCGAACGACTGGCCGCCGCTGGCCTACGACGACTGGGCCGCGACCGCCGCCACCCTGCACATGTGGACCCAGGTGGTGGGCAAGGTGCGGATGGCGATGACCCCACCGGTGAACCACTGGTGGCACGTGCCGCTCTATGTCAGCGCCCGCGGCCTGACGACCTCGCCGATCCCGCTGGGCGGGCGCACGATCGAGATCGTCTTCGATTTCCTGCAGCACCAACTCCGCATCGCCTGCAGCGACGGCCGCGAGGAACGGGTGGGGCTCCGGCCGATGAGCGTGGCCCAGTTCCATCGCGAAACCTTCGCGGCCCTGGGCCGCCTGGGCGCGCGGCCGCACATCTGGACCGTCCCCTGCGAGGTCGAGAACCCCATCCGCTTCGAGGCCGACGAGACCCACCGATCCTATGACCCCGAGGCGGTGCAGCGGTTCTGGCGGGTGCTGGTGCAGGCCGACCGGGTGATGAAGCTGTTCCGCGCCCGCTTCATCGGCAAGGCGAGCCCGGTGCATTTCTTCTGGGGCAGCTTCGACCTGGCGGTGACCCGGTTTTCCGGCCGCAGGGCTCCGCCGCATCCGGGCTCCGAGCTGTCGCCGGCGTCGGTCAGCGTCGAGGCCTATTCGCACGAGGTGTCGAGCTGCGGCTTCTGGCCGGGCGCGCCGGGGACCCCGCCGCTGTTCTACGCCTACGCCTATCCGGAGCCGGAGGGGTTCAAGGCCGCCGCCGTACAGCCAGCCGCGGCGCGCTTCGACGGCGATCTCGGCGAGTTCGTACTGGCCTATGAGGCTGTGCGGACCGCGAAAGACCCCGACGCGGCCCTGCTCGATTTCTTCCAGTCTACCTACGAGGCCGCCGCCGACCGGGCGCACTGGCCGCGAAAGGAACTGGAGCGTCAGAGCGGCTGAGGGCGGACGGCCTAGGCTTCGGCGCCCGCCGCCGCCTTCGCGCCGTACGGTTCGAGGTCGATGCCCGGATAGCGCAGGGCGACGTCGCTGAGCGTCTGGGCGTTCCAATAGGGGTCGCCCGGCGGGGGCCAGCCGAAGAGGTCGCGCTGGCGGGGCGTCATCTCCACCATCGCCTCCTTCCAGCCGGGATTGAGGGTGCGGTCGGGCCAGGCGAGCTTGCCCTGCCAGCGCCAGCCGCGCGGCTTGAAATCCACCGGCATGACGAAGCGCGAGCGGCCGGGCGCCTTGAAGTTGGAACCCCGGTGGAAGACGTCGGTCTTGTAGATCAGCATCGAGCCCGCCGGCCCGGTCACCGCCACCTCGTCGGCGAAGAACTGGCCCATCTCGGTCTGGGTGACGCCCAGCGGAATGTGGCGGGTCTTCTCCAGCGGCACGGCCTTGGTGGGACCATCGAGCTCGGTGACGTCCGACAGCAGGATGAAGCAGGTCATCTGCGGCATCGTCTGGTCGGCGCGGGGCACCACGATGGTGTGGTTTTCGTAGTCGCGATGGTGGTGCTGGTCGTAGTCGATGGCGCCGGCATATTTCGCCCAGAGTTCGATCTTGTAGCAGTCGATCTCCCGGGTCTGCAGGAAGCGCTCGGCCGCGTCGATCAGGTCCGGATAGACCGGCACACGGTTCAGCGCCCAGGACGGATAGGGGAAGAAGCGCAAGCCCGCGAACTGGCTCCTGGCGAACTTCGGATAGGCCTCGGGGTTGGCGAAATAGTCCTCCGGACGCGGATAAATCTCCCAAAGCGCGGCTTGCGCGTCGGCGAGCGTCGCCTTGTCGAGAAAGCCCTCCACCACGGTGAACCCGCGGTCGAACACCTCGGCCAGCTTCTCGTCGGGGATGCGCAAATCGGGCCTCCTTGGCCCTTCAACCTTGCGCCGGGCGAAAAGCCGCGCAAGCCTTGGGGCATTAGAAAAAAATCCATTTGGAGGACCCGGTCATGAGTGAGCCTCGGATCAATCCCAACGGCGCCCTGAAGGGCCGCAACGCGCTGGTCACGGGCGCCAGCCGCGGCATCGGCGAGGCCATCGCCGCGCGCCTGGCGATGGAGGGCGCCAATGTGGTGGTCTCCGCCCGCACGGCCGAGAGCGGCGAGAGCCGCCTGCCCGGGACGCTCCACGAGACCGTGGACCGCATCAAGCGCGCCGGCGGGAACGCGGCTTTCATCAAGGCCGACCTGGCCCAGGCGGCCGAGCGCGAGCGGCTGGTCGAGGAGGCGGTTGCCGCCTTCGGGCCTGTCGACATCCTGGTGAACAACGCCGCCATCACCTACTTCATGCCGGTCGCCGAATTCCCCGAGAAGCGCTTCAAGCTGATGATGGAGGTGCAGGTCTACGCGCCGTTCCATCTCGCGCAGCTCGTCCTACCGTCCATGCGCGAGCGCAAGCAGGGCTGGATCGTCAACATCTCCTCAGGCGCCGGCCTGCATCCGAAGCTGCCCTACACGCGCCGCGGCGGCGGCACGGTCTATGGCATGTGCAAGGCCGCGCTGGAGCGTTTCACCACGGGCCTGGCCTCCGAGGTCTACGACGACGGCATCGCGGTGAACGTGGTCTCGCCGGGCCTGGTGGACACCCCCGGGGTCGCGGTCCACGGCCTGATCAACGAGGCCACCAAGAACCGGGTGCAGCCGATCAAGTACATCGCCGAGGCGGTCTACCGCTTGGCCTCCGGAGATCCCAAGACCCTGACGGGGACCATCAACTACGCCGAGCCGTTCCTCAAGGAACAGAAGGTCGAGCCCGCCGAACTGGTCTGAGGAGTCCAAGCGCATGATCGAACAGACCGTCGACATCGCCACCAAGCACGGGGCGTGCACCACCTTCATCGCCCATCCGGAGCGCGACGGGGCGCACCCCGTGGTGATCTTCTTCATGGACGCCCCGGCGATCCGCGAGGAGCTGCGCGACATGGCCCGGCGGATCGCGGCGGCCGGCTATTACGTCATGCTGCCCAACCTCTACTACCGGTCAGGGGTGATGGAGCTTGCGGACCTGCCGAAGGTCGAGGAAGCCGAGGCGCGCAAGCGGATGTTCGAGCTGATGGGCTCGCTGACCATCCCGTTGGTGATGGCCGACGGCGACGCCCTGCTGGACTTCGCCGACCGCGACCCGGCGGCCAGCAACGGCAAGATCGCCACCCTGGGCTACTGCATGAGCGGCCAGTACGCGATCAACTTCGCAGCCCGCTATCCGGACCGGGTGGCGGCGGCCGCCTCGATCTATGGCGTCCAACTGGTCACCGACCAGGCCGACAGCCCGCACCTGGCGGCCCAGAAGGCCAAGGCCGAGATGTACTTCGCCTGCGCAGAGCACGACCCCTATGCGCCGTTGGAGATGGTCCAGGCCCTGGACCAGACGGTGAAGTCCAAGAACCTCAACGCCGAGGTGGAGCTCTATCCCGGCGTGCACCACGGCTTCGCCTTCCCGCAGCGCGGTGCGGTCTACGACAAGGCCGCGGCGGAGCGGCACTGGGAGCGGCTGTTCGCGCTCTGGAGGCGCAGGCTCGCCTGAGACCGGAACTATTGTGTTTCATAGCCGACATAACATGAACCTTAGCTGGGCCTTGGTGTTCAGATCAGGCTCAAGCCGCCGCCGCTAAGGTGTGGCGGTGGATAAGGAACCCCGACAATGAAACGTCTTTTGACGGGCGCGCTCGCGCTCACCCTGCTCTCCGGTACGGCCGCCGTCGCTCAGCCCTACGGTCATGACCGCGACCATCGCAACGACCAGGGCGGTTACAACCAGGACCGTGACCACGGGTACGATCGTGACGGCCATCGCGACAACGGTCACCACTGGGGCCGCGGCCAACGGCTGCCGCGCGAATACTACCAGGACCGCAGCCACTATGTGGACTACCGGGCCTACCACCTGCGCCGCCCGCCGTCGGGCTACCGCTGGGTGCGGACCGACGACAACAACTACGCCATGGTGGCCATCACCACCGGCCTGATCGCCTCGATCATCGCCGCCAACCGCTAAGGCGGCGGAGAGCCTCGAACAGAGCCCCCGCTGCGCGCCCGCGCGGCGGGGGTTTTGCTATGCGCGCGGCGCCTGGGAGACGATGGGCGGCGTCCAGCCGGGCTCCAGGGCCTTCTTCGGGTGCGAGGCCGTCACCATCCCCATGAAGCTCGGCCAGAGCTCATAGCCCAGCAGCGCCTGGGCGCGCGGCGACATCGTCCGCACGATCTCTTTTGGCACCGAGAGGAAGAAATTCTCCTGGGGCCGCGCCCAGCCGGCGCAGTACTGATTGGTGAAGGCGAGCCGCGGGCGATCGGACCGGTTCGCGCCGCCGCGGTGCAACAGCTTGCCCGGGAAGACGAAACAGGCGCCCGCCGGCACCTCCATGGGAACCAGGTACTTCTCCAGTCCGCCCGGCTCGTCGCGGCGCCGCGCGACCTCGGCCTCGTCCCAGAGGTGGCTGCCCGGGATCACCTCGGTGGCGCCGTTCTCAGCCGTGAAGGGGTCGATGGCGCCGATCACCGAATAGCCCACAGCCGGGCTCGATCGCGGCTGGCGGTAGAAGCCGTCGTCGGTGTGGATCGACTGCACCGTTTCGCCCGGCATCAGGTTGATGGCGTGGGTGGCCGAGAGCAGGAAATTCCCTTCCAGGAAGCGGCTGAGCAGCGCCATCAGCCGGGGCTCGCAGACGAGATCCTCGAAGACCTTCCCGCGGGCGACGAGGGTGTAGACCCGCTCGGTCTCGAAGCCTTCGAAGTCGTTGCGCCCCCGATGGCTGCCGAGATAGGGCGCGAGCGCCGCGCGGAACGCCGCGATGCCGCCCATGTCGATGAAATCCTCGATGACCGTATAGCCCTGCTCGCGGATGCGCGCGGCGTGGGCGTCGGCGTCGAACTGGCCCGTCGGTTTATCCATGTCGCGGCCTCCGGATGCTATTGTAGCATGGGCCGCGGAGCCGAGGTCTCCTGGAGAGGCGCATGACCCAATCCCTGACGATCCGCCGGGTGTCCGGCGCCTTGGGCGCGGAGATTTCCGGCGTGGACCTCGCCCAGCCACTGGCGGACGCGACGGTCGCGGCGATCCGCCAGGCCTTGCTGGAACACCAGGTGATCTTCTTCCGCGACCAGGCCCTGACGCCGGCGCAGCAGGTGGCCTTCGGCGCGCGGTTCGGGCCGCTCAACATCCACCCCTACGTCGCCGGCATGGCCGGCCACCCGGAGGTCATGGAGGTGATCAAGGAGCCGGAGGAGCGGCTCAACTTCGGCGGCGGCTGGCATTCCGACATGAGCTTCCTGGATCACCCCGCCATCGGCTCGATCCTCTATGCGGTGGAGACCCCGGCGTTCGGCGGCGACACCCTGTTCGCCAGCCAGGCCGCGGCCTTCGACGCCCTGTCACCGGGGCTGCAGCGCACCCTGGAGGGCCTCAATGCCGTCCATTCGGCGAGCCGCGAGTATTCGGCGGAGGGTCACTCGGCCAAGAAGCGCCAGTCGATGGCCATCGCCGAGGCCGACGGCCTGGTGGGCGAGTACGTCCATCCGATGGTGCTCGCGCACCCGGAGACCGGCCGCAAGGCGCTCTATGTGAATCCTGCCTTCACCCTGCGGATCGAGGGCTGGAAGACCCGCGAATCCAAGGCCCTGCTGGACTACCTCTTCGAGCACTGCCGCTATGAGGCCTTCACCACGCGGTTTTCCTGGCGCCCCGGTTCGGTGGCCTTCTGGGACAACCGCTCCGTCTGGCACTTCGCACTGAACGACTACCAGGGCCAGCGGCGGCACATGCGGCGGGTCACGGTCGATCCCTGGCCCGTCGAGACCGCCGCGCGGACCGGCCGGCTAGCGGCCGAACCGGCGTAGGGCGCCCTTCGCCGCGGCCACGCCGGTGGCGAAGCTCGCCTGCAGCAGGTAGCCGCCGGTCGGCGCTTCCCAGTCCAGCATCTCGCCGGCCACGAAGACGCCCGGCCGGTCGATCAGCATCAGGTCGTCGTCCACCGCCTCGAAGGCCACGCCGCCGGCGGTGGAGATCGCGCGCGCCAGGGGCCGCACGGCGGTGAGGTCCAGGGGCGCGCCCTTGATGGCCTCGGCGAGCGCCGCCGGCTGCGAGGGAAGGTCCTTGCCGTGCGCCTCGCGCAGCAGGTTCATGTCCAGCGGCGTCAGGTGGGCGGCCTTGCGCAGCCGGTTGGCGGCCGACTGGTGGGCCGGCTGGGCGGCGATCCGCGCGGTCAGGCCGGCCGCGGTCATGGCCGGCCGCAGGTCGATCCACAGCCGCGCCGGGCCGTTCGCCGCGATCGCCTCGCGCAGGGCGGCGGAAAGGGCATAGACCGCGCCGCCTTCCAGGCCGTGGCGGGTGATCATGGCCTCGCCGCGCAGGCGCGTGCGGCCGAAGGTGAGGGCCACGGCCTTTAGGGGCTGGCCGGCAAAGCGGTCGCGGAACAGGTCGCTCCAGGCCACGTCGAAGCCGGCGTTGGCGGGCTTCAGCGGGCTGATCGCGACCCCGGCCTGGCTGAGCGGTGAGGTCCAGGCCCCGTTGGAGCCGAGCTTCGGCCAGGACGCGCCGCCCAGCGCCAGGACCGTGGCGTCGGGCAGGGCGGCGACCTCGCCCTCGGGCGCGGTGAAGGTGAGCCGGCCGTCCGCGTCCCAGCCGGTCCAGTCGTGGCGCGGCCGGATCTCGACCCCGAGTGCGGCCAGCCGGGCGAGCCACGCCCGCAGCAGGGGCGAGGCCTTCAGCGCCTTCGGGAACACCCGCCCGGATGAGCCCACGAAGGTCCGCTGGCCCAGGCCCTCGGCCCAGGCGATGAGCGCGTCGGGGGGGAAGGCCGCGATCAGCGGCGCGAGCCGGCCGCGCGCCTCTCCGTAGCGCGCCAGGAAGGTCTCCAGCGGTTCGGAATGGGTCAGGTTGAGCCCGCCCCGGCCCGCCATCAGCAGCTTGCGGCCGGGAGATGGCATGCGGTCGTAGACGGTGACCGTGACGCCGGCCCTGGCCAGCACCTCCGCCGCCATCAGGCCGGCCGGCCCGGCGCCGATGACCGCGGCGGTCGGCAAGCTAGACGCCGGCCGTGGCCAGCAAGGCGGCGAGGCCGACGCTCATGCCGCGCACGCTTTCCGGCTTGGCCACGTCGATCCACTCGTCGAGGGAGTGCGCGCGACCGGCCGTCCCGCCCGAACCGATGGTCACCGCGGGGATACCCAGGCTGATGGGGATGTTGGAGTCGGTGGAGGAGGCGCCGAGCCTGGGCGTGTAGCCGAACGCGCGGGCCGCCGCGGCGGTGGTGCGCACGATGGGCGCTTCGGGGTTGGTGGCGCCAGTCGGCCGTTCGCCGATCAGCTTGGGCGTGACCGTGACCTTGCCGAAGCGGGTGTCGCGCGCGGCGTTCTCGTGCTCGGCCGCCGCCTTGAGGATCTGCAGGAAGCGGGCGTCCAGCTTGGCCAGCTCCTCCTTGCTTTCCGAGCGCATGTCCACCTCCAGCGAGACGTCGGCCGGAATGGAATTGACGCTGACGCCGCCGCTGACCACGCTCGCGGAATAGGTGACCTTCGGCTTGGCCGGGACCTTGACCTCGTAGAGCTGATCCACCGCGCGCGCCATGGCGGCCATGGGATTGACGATGCCGAAGGCGCCGTAGCTGTGCCCGCCGGGGCCATGGAAGGCCACCCGATAGCGCCGGGAACCCACGGCGCCATAGGTGATGCCGGCGGCGTCGCTGCCGTCCATGGAGAAGAAGGCCTTGATGCGGTCCTTGTACTTCCCCTTGCCGAACAGGTAGCGCATGCCGCGCAGGTCGCCGGGGCCTTCCTCGCCCACGTCGGCGACGAACAGGATGTCGCGCCTGGTGACGATCTTCGCGGCGTCCAGCGCGCGGATATAGGCCAGCATGACGGCGAGGCTGCGGGTGTCGTCGCCGACGCCGGGGGCGAACAGCCTGGTCCCCTCGCGGCGGACCTTCACCGGCGTGCCCTCCGGGAAGACCGTGTCCTGGTGGGCGGCCAGCACCACCACCGGCCCGCCGGCCGCCCCGCTACCGCGGCGCAGGCCCATGACGTTGCCTTCCGCGTCGGTCTCCACGTCCGAAAGGCCCTCGGCCTTCATCATCGCCAGAACGGCCCGGCCCTTGGCGGCCTCCTTGAACGGCGGCGCCGGGATCTCGGTCAGGGTGACGATATCGGCGACGATGCGGTCGTGCTCGCGGTCCAGAGTGGCGACGGCGGCCTTGAAGGCCGGACTGGCGACCAGCTTCCGGACCGCCTCGTCGGAGGGCTCGGCGGCCTGGCTCGCGCCGCCCAGGGCCAGCAGCGCGGCGGCGAGGGCAGGGGCGGTGAAGGCGCGGGACGGCATGGGCGGGACTCCGGACTGGTCCAGAGCGCCATATCAGCCGGGCGAGGCCCGCGCCACGGGCCCTTGCAGCGGCGGGTCAGCCGCAGCTGGCCTTACCAGCGCGCGCCTTGCGGTCGTGGCTCAGGTCGGCCCCGGTCGGCCTGGGGTAGGCCGCCTTGCCGGTCATGCCGGTCCACAGGGCGCGGTTGTAGCGCGCGGTGTCGAGGTGGTCCTCCTCGTCGAAATTCAACCCCGCCATGGCCTTGGCCCAATAGGCCGAGGTGCGCGGGGCGCGGCAGGCGACAGGGGCAGGCCCGGCCTCGGCCGTGCGCGCCGGCAGCGGCAGGGCGGTGGTCCTCAAGACCTCGGGCACCTGCGCCGTGAAGCTCCAGGCCGTCTGCTTCAGGTCGAAGAGGTCGCTCATCGGCCGGGCCAGGCCGTCGTTCAGCGACAGCGGCGCCAGGCCCAGCACGTCCTCCATGGTGCGGATCAGGTTCACGGTGGTGTAGTGGCGCGGCACCACCGCCTTCTGGCGCACGAAGGGGCCGGCCACATAGGCGGTCGTGCGCCGGGCGCTGACGTGGTCGGGCCCGTCCTGGGCGTCGTCCTCGACGATGAAGATCAGGGTGTCCTTGGCGAACCGGCTGTTCGCGATGGTCTGCACCACCAGGCCCACGGCGTAGTCGTTGTCGGCCAGCTCCTTTTCCACCGTGTTGACCCCGTCGATCGCCTCGGCGAAGCGGCCGGTGTGGTCGTGCGGCAGGCGCAGCAGGGTCAGGCCCGGCAGGTCGCCCCTGGCGGCGTAGCCGTCGAACTCCCGCTTCCACTCCTGGAACCGCCAGAAGTCGGGGAAGGCCTGGTCGAAGCCGCGGAAATAGACGTCGCTGCGCGGGATCAAGGCCGGCTTGGCGGAGAAGAAGACCGGGAGCTTCTTGGCATAGGGGTCGCGCTCCAGCGGGACCACGTCGGGAGCCTTGGGCTCATAGCGGTCGAGGTTGGTGAAGAAGCCGTAGTTGCGCACGCTGACCCCGGCCCGAAGCGCGGCGTCCCAGATGTAGCCCTGGCCCTCCTCGCCGCCCGGCCCGTCGGGGGCGGCGACGTCGGCCGTGCCCGGCAGCAGGTCCGGGTCTTTGGGCATCGAGGCGCTGGCGGCCACCCGGGCCGCGTGGTCGCCGATGCCGACGTTGATGTTCCGGTTGGGCCCTTCCTGGTCGTACTGCAGGCCGCGCCCGGCGTAGTTCACCGGCGCCTCGCGCTCGGTGAAGTCATTGGTCCTGGCGGCGGTCGACCAGTCCCAGCCGGTGTTCGAGCTTTCCCCGGAGGCGAAGAAGCGGTCGAGGTCGACGAACTGGCGGGCCAGCGCATGCTGGTTGGGGGTCATGGCGCGGGGGAAGATGGCGAGCTTGGGATCGCCGTCGCCGACCTCCAGGTCGCCCAGCACCTGGTCGTAGGTGCGGTTCTCCTTGACGATGTAGATCACGTGCTTGATCCGCCCGCGGATGGCGGCCATCACCGCGGCGTCCTTGGCGGCCCCCGGACCGGCGGTGAAGCCGACGTTGGCAGCCACCTGGCGGGTCAGGCCGGCGAGTTCGGCCGGCGTCGGGGCGGGCAGGGTGAGGAAGCCCGCCTTCTCCAGCTGCCAGACGTAGCTGTTGGAGGCCTGGCAGGGGACCGCGTCCTCCCGCTTGACGCTGAGCGTGTTGCGGCAGGCCAGGGGATTGGGCCCGGGATCGCTCTTGCCGTTGACGACGAAGAGCTTGCCGCCGGCCGTGGCCACGCCTGTGGGGTACCATCCCGTGGGGATCAGCCCGGTGACGTGAAGGCCACCGCCTTTGCCGCCCTTGCCGGTGGCGCCCAGCGCCACCACCGCGACGGCGTTCTCGCCGCCGTTCGAGACATAGAGGCTGCGCCCGTCGGGGCTCAGCGCCAGGGCGTTCGAGTTGGCGCCGCCGCGGAACCGGCGGCCGGCCATCAGGGCGGCGGGCGCGAGCGTCGGGGCCTGCTCGAGGATGCGGCCCCCCACCGGATCGATCACCGCCACGCCGTCGGTGTTGCCAAGCGCGGCGTAGAGGCGCCGGCCGCCCGGGTCCGCCACCAGCGCGGTCGGCTGGCCCTGGGTGCGGATGCGGCGGGTGAGCTTCAGGGCGCCGCCGGCGACCGAGAGCGCGATGACCTCGCGGTCCCGTTCGGTGGCGACGAAGGCCTGGCGATCCGAGGTCCAGGCGACGGCGAGGGGATAGCCGCCGCCGGAAACGCCCTGTTTCGCCGGGTCCAGCTTGCCGGGCCGCAGGTCCAGCTCGGAAGCGACCTTGCCGGCGGTCAGGTCGATGAGGCTCACCGACTCGTTCTGCAGGTTGGCGGCCAGCAGCCAGCGGCCGTCGGGGCTGACGCCGAGCCCGGCGGCGGAGGGCTTCACCTGCAGGCCCAGGCCCGCGGTGTGGCCCAGGGCAAAGCGGCGGGCGGGGCGGTAGCCCTGGCCGGCGGCCTCATATTCCAGCACCGCGTCGTCGACGCCGGCCGAGACATAGAACCTCCGTCCAGACGGCGCCCAGGCGATGCCCAGGAAGGTGTTGGGGATCTGCAGCACCTGGCGCTTCACGGGCGCGGCGCCGGACACGTCGTAGACGAAGACGTACTCGTTGCTGAGCGCCGCCACCCGCCGGCCATCCGCGCCCTCGTTGCGGTTGAAGCCGCTGGTCAGGATCAGCAGGGTCCGGCGGTCCGGCGAAAGCGCCACGGCCGAAGCCTGGCCCGCGGTGAAGCCCGGGAGGCCGGGCAGGTCCGGGTTGAGCGGCTGGAAGATCGCTCCGCGGGCCACTTCCGGCGTCAGCCGCTGGCCCGTGGGCAGCACCGTCTGGGCGTGGAGCGGAGCGGCCGCCGGCGCCAGCCCCGCCGCCAGAGAGGAAAGAAGAATCGCCGCGAGTCTTAGCATGGCTTGCCGTGCCCCCGATCCATGACAGTTGTTCGACACCCGCGCGGTCGCGCATTAGTGTCTGCCAACGCGACGATGACCCTAGGGGGTGTGTCCGCCGCGTCAAACCCCGCGCGATCCCGCCAGCCGCCCGAGTCCGGAGTAATTGCATTGCTGAGCCGCCGTCATGTCCTCCTCGCAGCCGGCGCCTCGATAGCGCTCGCCGGGTCCACCGTCGCCCAGGCCGCCTCGCCCGCCGAGGCCCAGCTCGACAAGGCGCTGGATGACTTCTTCACCGAGGCGCTGGACGAGAGCCCGGAGCTCTCCACCTCGCTGGGCCTCGACGTGGGCGCGCGGGCGGCGGACAAGTCGAAGCTCAGCCACGCTTCCCTGGCCGCCCTGGCCCGCGACAAGGCGCTGAATACCTCCCAGCTCGCCCGCCTGCGGGCCATCGATCGCAAGCCGCTCACCGGCATGGCCGCGGTGAACTACGATTCCGTGCTTTACGACCTGCAGACCACCGAGCGCGGCGACAAGCGCTTCGCTTACGGACATCAAGGGGCGGGCAGCCCCTACATCCTCAGCCAGATCAACGGCGCCTGGGGCGAGGTGCCCGACTTCCTGGACAGCCAGCACACCATCGAGACGCGCGGCGACTGCGAGGCCTATCTCGCCCGCCTCGACGCCTTCGCGCGGGTGATGGACGAGGAATGCGAGCGGGTGCGCCACGACGTGGGCCTGGGGGTCATCCCGCCGGACTTCGCCATCGCCGGCGCCATCAGCCAGATGAAGGTGCTGCACGCCCCGGCGGACAAGTCGACGCTGGTCTCCTCGCTGGCCGACCGGGCCAGGGCGAAAGGCATCGCCGGTGAATGGACGAGGCAGGCGACCGGCATCTATGAGCAGAAGGTGCTGCCGGCGCTGGAGCGCCAGATGGCGCTCTTGCAGACCCTGCAACCCAAGGCCGTGCATGACGCCGGCGTCTGGCGCCTGCCGGACGGCGAGGCCTACTACGCCGAAGCCCTGCAGGCGCGGACCACCACGACCATGACCCCCGCCGAGGTCCACAAGCTCGGCCTCGACGTGACCCAGGAGCTTTCGACCCGCGCCGACGTCCTGTTCAAGAAGATCGGCATGAGCCAGGGGACGGTGGGCGAGCGCTACGCGGCGCTCTACAAGGACCCGAAGTACCTCTACCCGAACACCGACGCCGGCAAGGCCAAGGAGATCGCCGACCTGAACCAATTGGTCCAGGCCATGCAGAGGCGGCTGCCGGCCTATTTCGGCATGTTGCCCAAGACGCCGCTGGAGATCCGGCGGATCCCGGCCTCGACGGAGGCCGGCGCCTCCACCCACTATACCGACGGCAGCCTGGATGGCACGCGGCCCGGGATCTACTGGCTGAACCTGCGCGACACCGCCGAGGCGCCCTTCTGGGACATGCCGACGACGACGTTCCATGAGGGCATCCCGGGCCACCACCTGCAGCTCACCCTGCAGAAACAGGCGGACCTGCCGATGATCCGCAAGGCCGGCGGCTTCGGCGCCTACATCGAGGGCTGGGCGCTCTATTCCGAGCAGCTTGCCGACGAGATGGGCTTCTACAAGGACGAGCCGGCGTGGGAGCTCGGCTACATCCACGATGCCCTGCTGCGCTCGGGACGCCTGGTCACCGACACCGGCCTGCACGCCCTGCGCTGGAGCCGGGAGAAGGCGGTTGAGACGCTGAGCGGCATCGAGGGCGACCCGCCCGCCTACGCCGGCCAGGAGATCGAGCGCTACGCGGTCAATCCGGGCCAGGCCTGCAGCTACATGGTGGGCAAGGTGACCATCCTGCGGCTGCGGGAAAAGGCCAAGACGGCCCTCGGCCCGCGCTTCGATATCCGCCAGTTCCACGACGCCGTGCTGCTGGCCGGCTCCATGCCGCTGACCGTGCTGGAGCATGTTGTCGATAACTACATCGCCGCGCACAAGGCGTGAGAAATATCTCCGAGGGGGCGGAAAACATGAGCCAAATCGATCGCCGCAACTTCCTCGCCACAACGGCGGGGGCGGCGCTGCTGACGGCCGCGCCGGCGCTCGCCCAGGTCGCTTCCGAGGACGCCAGGCTTCGCGCGATGCTCGACCGGATGTTCGAGACGCAGGTGGACGAGAGCCCGCGGCGGGCGACGTCCCTGGGCCTCGACAAGGGCCGGCGCGCCCCCTTGAAGGCGCAGCTCGACGACAATTCGCTCGAGGCCCGCGCCCAGCGGCTGGAGCGCACCCGCGCCCGGGCCAAAGAGCTTCGCACCATCGATCGTGGCAAGCTGTCGGCGGCTTCGAAGGTCGACCTGGACGTGGTGCTCTACGGCCAGGAGCAGGCGGTCCGCAACGGCGACAAGTGGAAGTTCGGCGACACCGGCGGCAACTTCCGTCCCTATGTCATCAGCCAGCAGTCGGGCTCCTACCAGGAGGTGCCGGACTTCCTGGACAGCGCCCACAAGGTCGCCAACGCGCAGGACGCCGAGGCCTACCTCTCGCGGCTCAGCGCGTTCGCCCGGGTCATGCACCAGGACCTGGTGCGCCAGAGGCACGACGTGGCCCTGGGAGCGATCCCGCCCACCTTCATCTGCGACCTGGTCGTGGGCCAGATGCACGCGCTCAGGGACCAGCCGGCGGCGCGCACCATCCTGGTGAGCTCGATCACCCGGAAGGCCAAGGCCGCCAACCTGGCCGGCGACTGGGAGGGCCGGGCTACGAAGATCGTCGAGGGCGAAGTCTTCCCGGCGCTCGACCGCCAGATCGCCGCCATGACCGCGCTGAAGGCCAAGACCAAGGGCGACACCGGCGCCTGGGCGCTGCCCAACGGCGGCGGCTACTACGCCGACGCGGTGAAGGCCTCGACCACCACCGACTACACGCCGCAACAGGTGCACCAGCTCGGCCGCGAGCAGGTGGCGGAGATTTCCGGGCGGCTGGACGCCATCCTGAAGAAACGCGGCCTGAGCCAGGGCACGGTGGGCGCGCGGCTGGTGACGCTGAACAACCAGCCGGATCAGGTGTTCCCCAACACCGACGAGGGCCGGGCGGAGATCCTGAAGCTGCTGAACGAGCACATCGTCGAGGTCTACAAGCTGCTGCCCAACGCCTTCCGCACCCTGCCCAAGGCCAAGGTGGAGGTGCGCCGCGTGCCGGTGTTCATCCAGGACGGCGCGGCCAACGGCTACTACAACGGCGCGGCGCTGGACGGTTCGCGCCCGGCGGCCTTCTACATCAACCTGAAGGAGACGTCGGACTGGCCGAAGTACAATCTCTGGACCCTGGCCCATCACGAGACCATTCCCGGCCACCACCTGCAGATCGCGCTCAGCCAGGAGTCGACCCAGATCCCGATCATCCGGCGCACCGGCGGCGGCTTCTCGGCCTTCACCGAGGGTTGGGCGCTCTACGCCGAGCAGCTGGCGCAGGAGCTCGGCGCCAACGACTTCGATCCGCTGGGCGAGGCGGGCTACCTACAGAGCCTGCTGTTCCGGGCGGCGCGGCTGGTCACCGACACCGGCATCCACGCCAAGCGCTGGACCCGCGAGCAGGCGACCCAGTACATGGTCGACACCATCGGCAACACGAGGACCCGGGCCCAGCGCGAAGTGGAGCGTTACTTCGCCGGCCCCGGCCAGGCCAACAGCTATAAGGTGGGCCATACGGTGTGGGTGAGGGTGCGCGACGAGGCCAAGGCCAAGCTGGGCGCGAAGTTCGACCTCAAGGCCTACCACGACGCGGTGCTGCTCTCCGGCTCCATGCCGCTGACGGTGCTGCAGCGGCACGTCT